>SDBV01009040.1_pt1 | contig 13316 bp, 14 predicted proteins | sample 2277081 | NCBI WGS metagenome assembly SDBV01 (sample SAMN10402039, study PRJNA504765) | marine sediment metagenome | isolation source: marine sediment core GS10_PC15, 223 cmbsf | place: Arctic Ocean: Southern Knipovich Ridge | collected 2010 | reverse complement strand
CCAGGATAGTCTTTAAGATAAAGCTGAGCATCTGTTTGTTGTTTTTGAGCAGGATAGTTTAGAACATGATATTGATAAAGAGGCCAAATTACAACAAAGCCAATTATCATTATCAAGAAAAATGTTTTAACAATTTGTTTGAGATTGCCTAATTTTAAGAACCAGTAAACAAAGCTTAAGACAACAAAGAAAGGTATTAAAAGAATTACTGAGAATTTGCATAGTTGAGCTATTCCAAAAGCAATTCCAGCGAACCATATGTTTTTTGAAATTGGTTGTTGAAGAGCTTTTAGAAAATAGTAAGTAGCAATAAAGATTCCAGCTGCGGCTCCAACGTCTGTGGTAATCAATCTTCCGTGTGCCAGAAAGGTTGGTGAAAAACAGAACAGGAATAGACTAAGCAACGCAGCTTTTTTTCCAAATAATTCTTTTGCCCATTTAAAGATATAAAAACCTAATACCATTAAGACAAGAACCATTGGTATTCTTCCCCAGAACATCATTTTATCTGTTGGGTTGTTAATTTTAAAAAGAAAATGATCACCAAATTCCCACTGACCATTAATGTCTTGCTGCCAAGCTTTAATGTCTGAGGGAAAGTTTATATTTTTGATAAAAAGCAATGGAATAGCTGCTAAATCTTTAATCAAAGGAGGATGTTCTGGATTTAGGCGCATATCTTTCTGTGTTAGGTATGAATAGCCAGCTGGTAAATGGGCTTTTTCATCCATGGTCACAGAATCATTCGCCATACTGGTTATGGCTAGAACAGCCATAGAAAGTAATAACAAAGCAGCTAGAATATTGATTTTTTTAGACATAGATTTTTAATGAGTTAATTTTTTTTTGGAATATTAAATATTAAAATTCCGTCTTTAGTTTGAATTGTGCCCTGGGGAAACCTTTCTTGAAATTGAACCAATATGTTTGTGTCATATTGCATAGGTACAATAATAGTATTTTGATTATTTGTTTGAATTTTATCTATCTGATCTGATCTCAGATACTGAGTTCTTAATTCATTCCATTTGGTTCTTTCAATAAACATTATCGTTTGAGCGGGCATAGGAATTCCGTCTTGTAAAGGTATTAATACGCCAGCTGTATTGACAATAACATATTTTTTGGTGTCAGCTGGTAAAGAATTTAAATAATTACCAAGGTACACATAGTCTTTGGAAAATGAGTTTTGGGTGTTTGGGTTTTGAGACCAGGCAATAAAGTATTTGTTAAACTGGGCAAATATAAGAAAAACAAGAAATAAAAAACAAAGGAGGTTTAAAGTCTTTTTGTTTTTTAATTTGTTATTAAACCAGCTGTATAGGTATTGTCCTCCTAGGGCAGCTAAAATATATGCTGCTGGTATTGTGCCAATAGATCTGAGGGAGTGGGGCACACCTTCATAAGTTAAGATTCCAGGTAGGGCCATTATTAATAACCAAACAACCAGAAAAGAGTTTTTAGGTTTTTTAAATGAACGGTATAGTCCTATCAAAAACATTATTCCAACAGGCCAAAATAATTGAGGAGAACCAGAAAAGTTATGTCGCCAATTCCAGTCGCCAGCAATATTAAACATTGCTGAGTGGAGAATAAAAGATTTGGCTAACTCCTTGATTGGATTTTCAGCTGAAAAAACTGAAATTGGACCCGATCTGCTCATGAAACTTTGGGGATGCTGAAGAAAGTAAATGCCAATAGGTAGGGCGACAATAAAGATAATAAGCAACAGAAAGAAAGTATTAATCCAGAAGGTTTTTTGTTGTTTTTCTTTTCTGGAAACCATGTATTGAGATAATAGGGTAAAAATTAGCAACAAGACAACTAATCTGTAAGAAATATAGGTGTAGAAGCCTAAACCAAAGAACATGCCAGCAATCAAAAGGTTTAGTTTTTTGTTAAGTCGAAAGCCCCGGAACAAAAAATAGAAAGCAAAAACTAAGACAAAAGGAACCAAGATTGCCCTAAAGACAATTCTTGAAAAATTAATATGCCAAAAAGAAGTGGCTAATAAAAAAGCAGCAAGAAGTGCGATGGCTTCTTTACCGAACAATTCTTTTGTTAATAGATAAATGCCCAAAATAGTTAAAGTGCCAAAAAAAGCAGATACTATTCTTAAAGACCAGATTGATATTCCAAAAAGAGAAAAAGAAAAACTAATCAGTTTGATAAAAAGACCTTCTCGGCCATTGTTTTCTGGATAAAATAATTTGCCTGGATTTGTGATGGCTTCATTACCATTAATAGCTTCATCAGGATAAAGGCCTGGAGGAATTGAAGATAACTGTGAGACTCTAAAAAACACAGCTATTAAAAGGATAATTAAAAGAATTATATTAGATCGCTTCATTAGAAAAATTATATCATACTGTAATGATATTCTAAACTGTTTTATTTATCACTCTTGACGTTCGAGCGCTAATTTTTTAGAATACATATGATGATAAATATTAAAAGACAAGATTTAATATTAAGCAAAATCATTCAAGAATATATTGATTTTGCAATACCAGTAAGTTCTAAAAGTCTTGAAGAAAAGTATAGTTTTGGAGTTTCACCAGCTACGATTAGAAATGAAATGCAAAGATTGACTGGTCTTGGTTTTCTTTTTCAACCTCATACTTCGGCTGGCAGAATTCCTACGGATAAAGCTTATCGGTTTTTGGTAGATAAAATTTTGTTGAAACAAGAGCTTTTTGAGAAGAAACAAGATTTCGAAATAAAAGATTTGTCAGATGATCCCTTGAGATTTGTTCAATCTATTACAAGGGCTTTAGCTGCTACATCTTCTAGCTTAGCTGTTAGTTATTTGTTTGATGAAAGATTTTTGTGGAAAGAGGGCTGGGAGGAACTTCTTCAGGCACCAGAATTTCAAAAGACAAGCCGTGTTTCTGATTTTGTGAAATTTTTGAAAAGTTTTGAACAAGATATTGAGAAAGTTAGTCCTGATTCTAATATCAGAGTATATATTGGGAGAGAAACTCCTTTTCCTAAATCAGCAGAATTTAGTCTAATAATTTCAAAATGTTGTTTTCCTGATAAAGAAGAGGGGGTTATTTCAATTTTAGGTCCAAAAAGAATGGCTTATAATAAAAACATTGCCCTAATTAATTCTTTAAAAAGAATATTAGAGAACTTTTAATATGGCAGAGAAAAAGAAAAAAAAGATTAGTCTCAAGGATAAATTGAAAGAATACCAAAAGTTGAAAAATGAATATTTAGCTTGCTGGCAAAGAGAAAGAGCAGATTTTATTAATTATAAAAAAAATGAATTAACAAGAATGGGGGAATTAATGAGTTATTCTAATATAGATTTGATTTTAAAAATTCTACCAATTTTAGACAATTTTGAATTAGTTGAAAATAAATTGCCAGAACAGTTGAAAAACGATAAAAATATAAAAGGTTTATTACAAATCAAGGTTCAAATTAAAGATTTTCTTAAAAATCAGAAAATAGAGGAAATAAAATCTGTTGGCAAAAAGTTTGATCCTAATTTTCATGAAGTGATTGGCGAGGCTCAGGTAAGAGGTAAAGAGCAGGGGATAATTGTTGAAGAGATTCAGAAAGGATACAAGTTTAATGAAAGAATAATTAGAATTGCCAAAGTGAGAGTTGCGAAGTAATTAATAAAATAATTAATAAAAAAACTTGAAAGTTATATGTCAAAAGTATTAGGTATTGATTTAGGTACATCTATGACTAAAATGGCTACCATTCAAAATGGTGAGCCAAAATGTTTAGAAGCTAGAGAGGGTTCAATATTAGTACCCTCGTTTGTAGCTTTGTCTAAAAGCGAAGAAAGATTGGTTGGTGTTTTAGCTAAAAGACAAGCAGTTACTAATCCTCAAAATACTGTTTTTGCAGTAAAAAGATTTATTGGAAGACGATATTCAGATCCAGAAGTTCAAAAAGAATTAAAGCGCTTGCCCTATACTACAAGAGAAAAATCTAATGGGGGAGTAGAGATTAAAATGGGAGAAAAATGGTATACACCAATTGAGATTTCTTCTATGGTTTTACAAAAGATTAAGGCTGATGCGAAAGAAAAATTAGGGGAAGACATTACTGATGTTGTTATCACTTGTCCAGCAAATTTTGATGACTCTCAAAGAAAAGCAACTAAAACAGCTGGAGAAATTGCTGGTTTTAAGGTTTTAAGAATAATTAACGAGCCAACTGCAGCTGCTTTAAGCTATGGATTTGGGAGAAAAGAACCAGCCAAGATTCTTGTTTATGATTTTGGCGGAGGAACATTTGATGTTACTGTTTTAAACATTTCACCTGACACAGTTGAGGCTTTGGCTACTGGCGGAGAAGCTCATTTAGGAGGAGAAGATTTTGATCAAAGAATAATTGACTGGATGGTTGATAAGTTCAAAAAAGATCAAGGTATTGATTTATCAAAAGATCCTTTAGCTCTTCAGAGATTAAAAGAAGCAGCTGAAAGGGCAAAAATTGAATTATCAAGTGCTTTAGAAACTGAAATTAATCTTCCTTTTGTTTCTGGAGATAGTGCTGGTCCAAAGCACCTTTATTACAAAATAACCAGAAGTGAGCTTGAAAAATTAAGCAGAGATTTAATTGAAAAATCCATACAAAGAGTGAAAAAAACCCTTAAAGAATCTAAGCTTTCTAAAGAACAGATTGATGAGGTTGTTTTGGTTGGTGGTACAAGTTTGATTCCAGCGGTTAAAGATGCAGTTAAAGATTTGTTTGGCAAAGAACCAAATAAATCAATTAACCCTGAAGAAGTTGTTGCCATGGGGGCTGCGATTCAGGCAGAGATTTTAAAAGCAAAAGAAGAAGGTAGGTCTCCAGAAGGAGAAATTAAAAGTGTGTTGCTTTTGGATGTTTTGCCCCTTTCTTTTGGTATTGAAACATTGGGTGGGGTAAATACAATAATGATTCAAAAAAATACCACTATTCCTACTGATAAGATTCAAATTTTCTCAACCGCAACAGATAATCAGCCTTCGGTTGAGGTTAATGTTCTTCAGGGTGAAAGATCAATGGCAAACGATAACAGGTCTTTGGGCAGATTTATTTTAGATGGAATTCCTCCTTCACCAAGAGGTGTTCCTCAGGTTGAAGTTAAGTTTGATGTAAATGCTGATGGTATTTTAACTGTTATAGCTAAAGATAAGGCAAGCGGTAAAACTCAATCTATTAAGATTGAGGGTTCAATAGGTCTTGCAAAAGAAGAAATAGAGAAAATGAAAAAGGAAGCTGAAATGTATGCAGTCCAAGATAAAAAAAAGAAAGAATTGGCTGAAGTCAAAAATATGGCTAGTAATTTAATTTATACAAGTGAGAAAACCTTAAAAGAGCTTGGAGACAAGATTTCTGATGAAGTGAAGAAAGAGGTTAAAGCTAAAATGGAAGCATTGAAAAAAATTAAAGACAGTGATAGTATGGAAGACATTAAAAGTAAGATTCAGGAATTATCTCAGGTTTTACAAAAGATTGGAGCTCAAATTTATAAAAAACCGCCCCAAGCTGAAGAACCAAAAGAAAAATGAAAGATTATTACAAAATTTTAGGTGTTTCTTCTAATTCTTCTCAAGAAGAAATCAAAAAGGCATATTATAAATTAGCCCATAAATACCATCCAGATAAGGGAGGAGGGGATGAGAAAAGGTTTAAGGAAATAAATGAAGCATACCAGATTCTTTCTGATAAAGAGAAGAAATCGCAATATGATAGATTTGGTCAAGTTTTTGATATAGGTGGAATGGGATTTGATCCTCGAGGTCAATTCAATTGGGCTTGGGGAAATCCAGGAATGAATTCCGAGTTTGATTTTGGTGATTTACAAGAAATGATGGAACAAATGTTTGGTTTTAGAACTTCGAGAGCAAGAAAAGATTTTAAAAAAGGAGAAAATATTAAAATAGATATCGAGCTTTCTTTGGAAGATGTTTTAAAAGAACAGAGAAAACAGATTATTTTATATAAAAATATTGTTTGTTCTCGTTGTTCGGGAACTGGAGCTGAGCCAGGAACCAAAATAAAAGAATGTTTTTCTTGTGGAGGGACAGGCAAGGTTCAGCAAATTAAAAAAACAATTATAGGTTCTTATACTAAATATATTGTTTGTCCTGAATGTAGGGGTGAAGGACATAAGCCAGAAAAACCTTGTAATGTTTGTAAAACAAAAGGAAGGATTAAAGGAGAAGAAAAGATTGATATTTTTATTCCGGCTGGAGTAGATTTTAATCAGATCATTAAGGTTAAAGGTAAGGGACATGCTGGTAGAAAAGGAGGCAAACATGGTGATTTATATGTCAGAATTTTTGTAAAACCTCATACTGTTTTTGAGAGAAAAGGTGATGATTTGTTTATTCAGGTTCCAATTTCTTTTTCTCAGGCAAGTTTAGGGGATGAGATCAGTATTTTAACTTTAGACAAGAAAAAAATTATCCTTAAAATTCCATCTGGTATTGAGTCTGGAAAAATATTTAGTATTGCTAATCAAGGAATTCCTCATTTTGGAAGCAGGGGCAGGGGTAATTTATATGTTGAATTAATGATTAAGACACCAAAGAAATTAACTAAAAAACAAAAAGAACTCTTGAAAAAATTGAAAGAAGAAGGTATATAATGTATATACTTGCCCTCATAACTCAATTGGTAGAGTAACAGCCTTTTAAGCTGCAAGTTGGAGGTTCGAGTCCTCCTGGGGGCACATATGAAAATTAGAAACTCTTTTATTATTATTTTTTCTGCCTTTACTATTTTAATTAGTTTTGCTTTTGGTTTTTCTTTTGGCCAATTAGAATGCAAGGTTTGTCCTCCTGAAGATGTTGATTTTTCTTTACTTTGGGAAGCATGGCATGAACTTGAAAGTAAGTATGTCAATAAACAAGATTTTGATACTCAAGAAATGATTTATGGAGCAATTTCAGGAATGGTAGATTCTTTAGGCGATCCTTATACCATATTCTTCGACCCTGATGATACTAAAAGATTTATTGAAGATGTAAAAGGAACTTTTGAAGGAGTAGGAATGGAAATCGGAACCGAAAAAGGGCAGCTCCAAGTAATAGCTCCCCTAGAAGGATCACCCGCTCAAAAGGCTGGTTTAAGGTCTGGAGATAAAATTATAAAGATTGATGATGTTTTAACAGCTGATCTTTCGCTCGATGAAGTAGTTGATTTAATCAGGGGGCCCAAAGGAACAACAGTAAACTTAACCATTTATCGTGATGATGTGAGCCAGGCAAAAGAGATTCCTATTGTTAGAGGAGTAATTCAAATTCCTTCTTTGAAGTTAGAAATGTTAGATGATAATATAGCGCATTTAAGGTTGTATCATTTTTCTGAAAAGGCAAGTTTTGATTTTAAAATGGTTGCAATTGAAATTTTAACATCTTCGGCTGAATCAATAATTTTAGACTTAAGAAATAATCCTGGTGGTTATTTAGAGGTAGCTCAAGACATTGCTGGTTATTTTTTAGAAAGAGGTCAAATTGTAACTATTGAAGATTTTGGAAATGGGGAGCAAAAAGAATATTTAGCTCAAGGAACAGCTAATCTTATAAATTATCCATTAGTTGTTTTAATAAATCAGGGATCAGCTTCTGGCTCCGAAATATTAGCTGGTTCTTTAAGAGACAATCGAGAAATTTTATTAATCGGAGAAAAATCTTTTGGTAAGGGTTCTGTTCAGCAGTTAGAAACATTAAAAGGAGGATCTTCTTTAAAAATAACTGTGGCTAAATGGCTGACTCCTAATGGAGATTCTATTACTGATCAGGGGTTAAAACCAGATATTGAAGTAGAAATAACAGAACAAGATTATGATCAAGAAATTGACCCTCAATTGAACAAAGCCATTGAAATAATTAAAGAAATTCGTTAAAATAGCTTAATAAATCTATGAAAGTAATTCTTCTACAAGATATTGAGAAGTTGGGTAAGAAACATGAAGTTAAAGAAGTAAAAAATGGTTATGCCAGGAATTTTTTGATTCCTCAAGGATTAGTGAAAATAGCTACTGATAAAGCTTTGGAATGGCTTAAAATTCAGAAAGGAGCAGGAGAGAAAAAGGCTGAACAAGCACTTAAAACAATCCAAGAGATTGCTTCAACCCTTGATGGTCAAGAAGTTATTATTTCGGTTAAAGTGGGAGAAGATGGTCAGCTTTTTGAATCAATCAGTGTTCAAAAAATATTTGAGGAGCTTAAAAAAATGGGTTTCAATGTTAAAAAGAAGCAAATTGATCTGGTTGAGCCAATTAAAGAATTAGGAGAATTTCCAGTTAAAATTAAATTTGATCACAACTTAGAACCAGAAATAACTATAGTAGTGAGCGAGGAAAAGTAAAAAATCTATTTTTATTTTGATTAAAAGCAAAAAATCCCTTTTCGGGATTTTTTAAACATAATATATAGATTAAATCTATTTAACGTCAACTATTTTAACTATTCTTTGAGAACCACCAAAACATTTCTTTCTTTTTGTTCTAAAGCTGACTTTTCCATCTTTAATAGCATAAAGCGTGTCGTCTCTTCCTTTTTTTACATTTTTTCCAGGAAGGAACTTTGTTCCTCTTTGACGAATAATTATACTTCCTATTTTTGCTTTTTCACCAGCAAAAAGCTTCACGCCTAAATATTGAGGCCCTGAATCTCTTCCTAATCTTGATGTGCCTGTGGCTTTAGTCTTTGCCATATAATGATATGATTATATAATTGAAAATACATTGAAATGTTAACAAAAATCAGGTATTTTGTCAAAAAAAATCAAGATGATATAATATTATTTATGGGGATTATTTTGATTTCTCTTTTGTCTTTTGCTTTTGGTTTTATTCTGGCTAAGCAACAGGAAAAAGAACCCATTAAAATAGAGTATTTAAATGAAAAATAAAATTCCTAATCATATTGTATTATTTCCTGATGGCAATCGGCGTTGGGCCAAACAAAAAGGATTGCCAAGTCTTAAGGGTCATTTAAAAGGACACGAAAAATTTAAAGATTTTTTAAGATGGTGTCAGGAAAAAGGAGTCAAGATTGTGACTGTTTTTGGTTTTTCAACTGAAAATTGGAAAAGATCTAAAAAAGAAGTCAATTATCTTATGAGTTTGTTTAAAAAAGGATTAAGCGAGAAAAAAGAAATAGAAAAGTTTCAGAAAGCAGGCATAAAAGTAAAAATAATTGGTCAAAGAAAGAGATTGTCAAAATCTTTACAAAAAGTTATTGCTAATATTGAAAAGATTACCAAAAATAATACAAATCTTTATTTAAATTTAGCTGTTAGTTATGGTGGGAGATGGGATATTATTCAGGCAATAAAAAGAATCATGAAAGAAAAAGTTCCTATTAAAAAAATTAATGAAGATTTGATTGAAAGTTTTCTTTCAACAGCAGGATTATCAGCTCCGGATTTAGTTATTCGAGCTGGAGGAGAAAAAAGGCTTTCCAATTTTGTTCTTTGGCAATCAGCTTATTCTGAGTTGTATTTTTGTCCAAAACTGTGGCCAGATTTTAGTGAAAAAGACTTAGAGAAAGCTTTTCAAGATTATGCTAAGCGCCAAAGACGGTATGGGGGAGATCCATCAAAATGATTCTGTGCTTGACATTATTCTGATAAAGAGTATAATAACTATGGGTTAGAAGATTTGGCTTGATGTCGGTGATGTCCAGATTCCTAAAAGATTGCTTGCTAGACCAACACCCCACAAAGCCTTTAAGTCTTAACCCATTACTTCTCAACTCTTTTTATAGCTCTTTATAGTTCTTTATTTCGTAAACACACGGCATACAATTTATTTTGTATGCCTTACACAATTTTATTAAGAAAATCTTTTTTGTATAATTTATATAAATATAAAAACTAAATTAAAAAATAAGATGCAAAATACAAAATCTTTTTCAGCCGAACAAGCTAAAAAAATAGGAGAGGAATTAGGCATTGATTGGTCAAAGTTTGATATAGAACAATTTAGAAGGGGAATGGATGTGGAGTTAGAACATGGTTTGTGTGACCCCAACACAAATGTAAGTAATGATGATCCACTAATAACCGGAAAAATTGCTTTGGCTCATTTGAACGAATTTCCCGACTATTATACCAGATTAGACAAAATGGAGGAACAAGCAGAAGAATATTGGCAAAAAGCCAATAAATAAAAATTATGAATAAAAAAATCGCCACAAAGGCGGTTTTTTGGTAGAATCTAAGTATGAAAATAATCTCTTGGAATGTAAATGGATTAAGAGCTGTTTATAAAAAGAATTTTTTGGATTGGTTGCAAAAAAGCAAAGCTGATATTGTTTGTCTTCAGGAAATAAAGGCTCAGGAGGAACAATTGCCTCTTGATTTAATTAATCCAGTAGGATATTTTTCCTACTTTAATCCAGCAGTTAAAAAAGGATATTCAGGCACCGCTGTTTTTACAAAAGAAAAGCCGTTAAAAATAGAAAAAGAATTAGGTTTTGGGCGGTTTGACCAAGAGGGGAGAGTGTTAGAGTTGAAATACCCTCAATTTAGTTTAATTAATCTTTATTTACCTCATGGAGGAAGAAGCAAGGAAAATTTAGATTATAAGCTTGAATGTTATAAAATTCTTTTGAATTATCTTAAAAGAATTCAAAAACATAATGTAGTAGCAATAGGGGATTTTAATATAGCTCATCAGGAGATTGATTTGTCCAGACCCAAGCAAAATAAAAACAACACAATGTTTACTGAACAGGAAAGAGAAAAAATAGAGCAGATTGTTAAACTTGGTTTTGTAGATACTTTCCGCAAATTTAATGAACAAGGAGGAAATTATACTTGGTGGCCTTATTTTGTTAATGCTAGAGAAAGAAATTTGGGTTGGCGTATAGATTATGCTTTTGTTTCTAAATCTTTGGTTTCTAAACTGAAAAATGCTTTTATTTCAGATAAAGTAATGGGTTCTGATCATTGTCCCATAGGTATAGATATTTGATTTTTTTTGACAAAATGTTGATTGAATTGTATAATGGGAATTAGTGAAGGTAGGTTGAAAAAAAGAGCCGTAAGTCCAGTTATAGCAACAATTATCTTAGTAGCAGTTGCAATTACAGTATCAGTTGCAGTGGCATATTGGATGGGAGATATAGCCTCACAGTATACAAAATTTGAATCAGCGAAAATTGTTAGTATAGATTATACTTCTAACCATACAATTACTGTAAAGATAAAGAATATCGGTACTACTTTAATGAACATAACAGAGGTCATGGTAGGGGATGACACAAAACCATTTAATGGTACATGTATAATTGAGAAGGACAAAGAGACAACTTTAATAATATTTAATGCCGAGTGGACGTCGGGACAGAAATATCAAATAACAATTCTAACAAGCATAGAGAACCGATACGTAAAAAAAACAATAGCACCTTAACACTATTTTTCAACTAATGTGCGCTCAAAAGAGGCATTTTATTCTCACATAATCCCTCTTTTTTTATTTTGCGATTCTATTGACAAAATCATAATATTAGATAAAATTATATACGCAAAGACAAATAGTTCTTTACAATGTAGGCTGGGAACTCTAGGATGAATACAAACAGTAGACAGAAAAAAGAAAGAAATACCGGGCTTTGTATGACCTCTTTCAATGGTGTAATGATAACAGCTAATTCCAGGAAGGAATTAGCCCAAAAACTCATAATCGCCAGGGAAAACTCTACATAATTCTTTTCTTTTCTTTTTCTAAACTTATCTTAAAGGGACTTATCTTTAAAAGATACTTGCTCCCTTTTTCTTTTTATCGCTTAACAGGCGGTTTTTTGATAGAATGAAAATATATGAGAAAAGCAACCTTGTGTTTATTGATTAAAGAAAATCAGGGTGATAGAGAAGTGCTTTTAGCTATGAAAAAGAGGGGATTTGGAGTGGGAAAATGGAATGGCGTTGGAGGAAAATTAGATCCAGAAAAAGGAGACAAAAATGTTATTGATGCTGTTATTCGAGAGACTAAAGAGGAAATTGGAGTTCAAATAAAAAACTTAGAAAAAGTAGCTGTTTTAAATTTTTATTTTCCTCATGCTCCGAAAAAAGAAGGTTGGAATCAAGAGGTTCATGTATTCTTAGTTAAAAACTGGGAAGGAGAACCAATTGAGACTGAAGAAATGGCTCCAAAATGGTTTAAAGAATCAGAAATTCCATTTAAAGAAATGTGGGCAGACGATGAATTATGGTTTTCTCATGTTTTGAATGGTAAAAAATTAAAAGCAGACTTTGTTTTTAATAAAGACGAAACCATAGACAGGCATAATATTAAATTTGTACAAGAGATTTAAGAATAAAAAATGAGTTCAAAAATTATAGTTAGTAAAATTAGCCATCAAGAAAATCTTAATGCTTCAATAGAAAAAGCAGTTGTATTGCTTGGTGGTTGGGACAATTTTATCAGAGAAGGGGATATTGTTTTAATAAAACCTAATTTTAATACAGCTGATCCTTTTCCAGCTTCAACCTCCATTGATTTTTTAGAATCTGTTATCAATCTTATTTATAAGGCTGGAGCAAAGGCAATTCTTGTGGGAGAATCTTCTACTTATTCTTTAAACACCAGAAAAGTTTTAGAAAAAACCGGGGCACTTGAACTTTGTAATAGATTAGGAGCTAAGGTTTATATTTTTGATGAAAGAAATTGGGTTAAAAAAGAGATTCTTAACGGAAAGTATTTAAAATCAGTTAGTATTCCTGAAATTTTAGATAGGGTAGATAAAATAGTTTTATTGCCCTGTTTGAAAACTCATCGTTATGCTCGTTTTACCGCTGCTATTAAATTAGCCGTGGGTTTAATGCGTCCCAGAGAAAGAGCCATGTTACATATGACGCATTTAGAAGAAAAAATTGCTGAAATAAATACTGTTTTCAAACCAGATTTGATTATTATGGATGCCAGAAAATGCTTTGTTACCCGTGGTCCAGAGGCAGGAGAAGTTAGGGAGCCCAATTTAATTTTAGCTTCTACTGACCGGATAGCTATTGATATAGAGGGTCTTAAAATTCTAAAAAGTTATCCTGCTGAGAATAAATTAGATTTACCTCTTTGGGAATTTCCTCAAATAAAAAGAGCTGTTGAACTCGGTCTTGGTGTTAAGACTGAAAACGATTACGAGGTAATAGAAAAATAAAAACCCAAAGGGATTTTAATATTGCGTGACATTTCGTGAACGACAGAAACCGTTAGAGTAGAAAACTAACGGTTTTTACTTGACAGGATTTTTTAAAATGTATAACATACCTATACCATAGGTATTGGTATAATAAAATTAAATTATTAAAAAACAAATATGTCTATACAAAAGAAAAAAATCCTT
>SDBV01009039.1_pt1 | contig 13316 bp, 13 predicted proteins | sample 2277081 | NCBI WGS metagenome assembly SDBV01 (sample SAMN10402039, study PRJNA504765) | marine sediment metagenome | isolation source: marine sediment core GS10_PC15, 223 cmbsf | place: Arctic Ocean: Southern Knipovich Ridge | collected 2010 | reverse complement strand
GTGTAAGTTCGGTTGGTTGCCACCGCCTAGCATACACCAATCGCAAGACGAAAGGGAGTCGCGATTGCGCCAATTCCTTTTGGATTCAATGACTTCCGAATTTCAAGGCGAGAAGTAGCTATGGGACGGCAGCGCTCGCCGCCAGATTGTATCATGGACCGATTGGGTTCGGCTGTTTGGTGTCGGATGTAGTGCACTTGCTCGTACTTCCTCGTTAAGACCTGTAGGGGCCGAGTTCATACTCGTCGCGCCCCTAAAACCCGGCGTTGACCAGCTCTAGATAATCTTGCTAATCATTCGAAAGGAGGATTAAACCATGAAGAGAATCCTATCTGCCGTCCTTTTTCTTCTCATCTCATTATCATCCGCATTAGCTGCTGATCCTTCAGAAAGGAGATTTATTCAGGAGGGGATGAGCGAGGGTGAGGTTCTTGCGAGAATAGGTAAACCCGATAGCGAGAGCTTTGATAGCGGCGGTGGAGCAACCGAAACCATTAAGCGGTGGATCTATCTTCTCGCACCCGGTGACGAGCAGACGACCACGACCGTTGTCCTGAAGAATGGAAAAGTTATTTCTGTTACGCGCGATATTACTCGCAATCCAACAAGTGCTTCTGAACGGAGGTTTATAAGCAAAGGTATGAGCCAAGGAGAAGTTCTCGCTAAAATTGGCCCACCCGATAGTGAGAGCTTTGATAGCGGCGACGAAGCAACAGAAACCATTAAGCGATGGAACTATCTACCCGCACCCGGTGACGAGCAGACGACCACGACCATTGTTCTGAAAAATGGTAAGGTAATTCAGGTAATCCGAGAGCTGACAAGGTGACGTTGGGTGAGGATAGGTGATTGAAGCTGCGTTTTCGGCAGTGTCCGATCAGTCGCATTGGGTTACGTAGCGCTGAAGAGTGGGGAAAGATCCCCCGCACTGGGTATTCGGATCCGGTCCGGCAGCCCCATGACCGGCGAGTGTTCTCGACGCCCTCGAACACGTCAAGCAAGCGTCGGGTATAGAGGGAAGCCCCCCGATTTGTACCGCATACACACCCGGCGGGGCCTTCGTGCATGGTTTGGCGTGTATCTGTAAAGCCCCTTCACCCCCCGTCCTCCATGGCTTGGCACTCGTGGGGGGTTAAATGTGCCGCAGGCACACCAACAGCCCAGCCAGACCTGCCAGGCATCAAGGCGCAGCCGCTGACCGGGCACCGCGGTATTCCCATCGACCTTTGGTAGTGTCTGGCACTGAATTTCGGGCGCTTCGGGTGAGCCGCGGCAGCGGGCCCCGCAGCTGAGCATCAGACCGTTGGGTGGCGCGCGCACGTCACCCAGAGGTACGGAGAAACAGGTCCATGTCGCTGCTAACGTGTCCTGGTTGCAGTGCGAACATCCCTGACGGCGCTACCGCATGCATGCATTGCGGACACCCACATGCTCCCAGCACCTCTCCGACCCCGCCGCCGTCGATGCCTGGAAGCGGTGCGACCAGCGTGAACATCGAGGGTGGACAATCACAGACCGAGTTTTCGTTCTTTCCTGTTGCCACCCACAAGTTCGTCGTGCTCTCAATCTGCACCTTCGGATTCTACGAACTGTATTGGGCATACAGGAACTGGCAGCGAATCCAAGCAGCTAGTGGTGATACACTGAGCCCGTTCTGGAGGGCCTTCTTCGCTACTCTTTGGAACTTCTCCCTGTTCGGTCGTATTCGAGATCGCGTGACGCGCGATGGCACACCTGCAGATTGGAGCCCGCCGTTTCTAGCAACTTGCTATCTACTCCTATATGTGTTGTTGCAGCTACCAAACCCGTGGTGGCTCATCTCTTACGCATCCTTCCTCCCGCTCATTCCCGTTCAGCAAGCAACGCAGCGATTCAACGAGAAGCAGAATGTGAACGAGGATCTGAACTCTAACTACAGTGGTATAAACATCGTTGTAATTATCATCGGAGGCGCCCTTATCAGCCTTGCGGTCCTTGGATCCTTCCTCCCTGAGTAGCGCGGTGGTCAACATCGGCTCGCACCCGACACTAACCAGCCAAGCCCAATCGATCCATGGTACAATCGGGCGGCGAGCGCTCCTGCCCCAGCGCTAACGGTTAGCGCGGTTTGGTGCAGCTGGGCGTTGTGTATATTTCAGGATCGAGAGCCCCGATATGGGGTGCCCCCCCCCATTGAAGTTTCGCACATAAGGGGTGGTACCATGTCGAAAGCGTCGATCCGCCGGTCCGTCGTAGGGCCCCTCGTAATGGTCGCACTTACCGTCACAGTTTGGTTCGCGGTCGCGCAGGCTGGGCCGATGCCCACACCCACGGCCCCGTCGCCCTTACCGCCGGGATCGGTCGTCGGCTGGGGCTGGGATTACTACGGCCAGGCGACACCCCCCGACGCCGTCAACGGTGTGTCGGGAACCGCGACCGACATTACCGCGAGCTTCTACCACAGCTGTGCGATCCAGGCGGGCACGGGCAACGTCATCTGCTGGGGCTCGGACTACTTCGGCGAGGCGACACCCCCCGACGCCGTCAACGGCGTTTCGGGGACCGCGACCGACATTGCAGCGGGGTGGCGGCACAGCTGCGCAATCCAGGCGGGCACGGGCAACGTCGTCTGCTGGGGGTCGGGCAACTCCGATCAGGTGACACCCCCCGACGCCGTCAACGGTGTGTCGGGAACCGCGACCGACATTGCCGCGAGCTTCTACCACAGCTGTGCGATCCAGGCGGATACGGGTGATGTGGTCTGCTGGGGTTCGGACCAATACGGCAAGGCGACGCCCCCCGACACCGTCAATGGCGTGTCGGGAACCGCGACCCGCATCGCGGCGGGCTACTCCCACAGCTGCGCGATCCAGGCGGGTACGGGCAACGTCGTCTGCTGGGGCGACGACGACTTTCTCCAGGCGACGCCCCCCGACGCCGTCAACGGCGTTTCGGGGACCGCGACCGACATCGCGACGGGCTTCAACGACAGCTGCGCGATCCAGGCGGGCACGGGCAACGTCGTCTGCTGGCGCTTTGACTCCCACGGCGAGGCGACGCCCCCCGACGCCGTCAACGGCGTTTCGGGGACCGCGTCCGCCATCGCGGTGAACTCCTACCACAGCTGTGCGATCCAGGCGGGCACTGGCAACGTCGTCTGCTGGGGATTCGACGTCGACGGCTCGGCGACGCCCCCCGACGCCGTCAACGGCGTTTCGGGGGCCGCGACCCGCATCGCGGCGGGCTGGGCGCACAGCTGCGCGATTGTCGCGGCCCCCGAGCCGATGCCGTCGGGAAGGGTTGCGGTTTGTCACAACGGAAAGCGCTCGATCAGCGTGTCGGCGAATGCCGTGCCCACTCACCTGACACACGGAGACGCATTGGGGGCGTGCCCCTGATCTTAGGACCCCGGTGGCCTAACAAGCCTCCGAAGAGCGCCTCCCAATGCCGCGGATGCGGAATCCGCACGCCCCGCCGAATCATTCCGCAATAGGTTCGCGACAACCCCGTTGCTCGCATCAAATGCCCCCCGGCGGCTTCCGCGATATGGCCTTGGTGGCCGGTTTTGTAGCGAGTCAATCAGCCACCGGCTTCCGGGCCGATTGCGGGCCTCGATGTTTCCGGCCAGTAGCAGAGGAATGGCCACCGGACTGCAAAGTCGTTGCCCAAAAGAACGTCTGTATTCCGAACGGCTAATCGCGGAGGTTAGGTGATTGAAGCTGCGAAGTTTCCACGTCCGATAACCCAGGATTCTGAATCTCGTTGAACACGGGCGAAACCCCATGTTTCCTCTACTACACTTCCTAGTATGCTGAAAAAAATCGTCATAGGATTCGGCCTGCTTGTACTCATTGCACTCATTGGCTTCTTGACGACTGATGCGCAATTACAGTTTGCTTGTTAGAGTGCTGTATGGCCATAGTTAGTTTCTTCATCCTTCCGGCAGTCTATTTAATAATTGCTGTCGTTTACTCGATTAAACACAGAAAGACGTTAATTGGCCAGGCCATGCTTTATTCACTGGTCTGCTTTTTGATTTCAGTCTTTCTTGGAAGCGTTCTGATATTTAGCTCTCGTGGTTCCACCGCAGGCGTCGGGTTTCTGTTTCTTCCCCTCTATTCTCTTTTACCCGCAACTCTTGGATTTGGACTCAAAGCTATCCAGAAAAAAATCATCCGGGTTGGATTACTTCTTTGCCTTCTTTCATTTTACGGATTTGAAGTCTACGAGACCTATAAAACCCAGGAAGGTAATAGACGATCCGACCAGGAACAAGCCAGGAAAAATGCGGAATTTGCGAAAAATCGAAAGTGGGTTCGGGAGATTGAACAGTCGGGGCCAAAACTGGCATCCAGGGTTTTGAAAGAAAGGGCTGAAAGTACTGATGACAGAGCTGTACTTATCCCTATCGCCTCAAGCAAGATGGCCCCCGTGGAATTGCTGATAAGACTTAGTAAGAGTTTGGACGATGGAATCGTTCTAACCGTTGTTCGAAATCACCATACTCCGTCAAAAGCGCTAGAGGATATTTACAGCACTCGCACTTATCCCGGATACATTTTTTACGCCCTGGCGAGCAATCCGAACACGCCGACAAAAATATTGTTTGAATTATTTGAGCAGAGAGATGTGAATCTTGGCATTGAAACGGCCTTGGCAGAAAATCCCGCAGCTCCAATGGAGCTTTTGGAAAAAATCCTTGAATCCAAATACCCTTTGGCTCTAGCCAACATCACCCTGAATCCTAAAGCTGATTGTTCCCAGATCATTCAGGCTCACGATAATATTAAACAGCTAGATCCAGATTTAAACTATTTGAAGACAGCTCAACGGTGGGCTCAGCCGCCCTATGATAAATGCAAAGACGGCCTATAAGCATCCAAGTTGAGCTTTAAGATTTAGGGGACACGGCACTTTTCAAGTCTATCCAAATATTCGTAGGATCAGCGCTTAGGAAAAAGGCTTCGTTTTCGCCAGTGTCCGATAATACGCATTCCGTTAAGTGGCGCTGAAGAGTGGAGAAAGGCCCCCTGCGCTGGGGCGTCTGAACTTCCCCAAAGAAATGGATGGATCTTCTGAGTCTCTATTTGATCTCCACAACAGTTGTGTACGTTTTATATTGTTTCTTAGCATCTATTGGGGGCTCTTCATATGCCATAAACACGAGATGCTCTGCCAAATCATTTACACCTTGGAAATACTTCTCCATATGTGGAGCCATTTGATTGGCCTCTTCTTTAACAAGATCGACCTGAGAACTTTTGTACTTTGAGACATATTGAATTGCTGGGATAACTTGACCTGGCGAATCAGTAACCGTCCTTGCATCCAGCCCGAATATTGTTGGCTTTGAATCTAGTTCTTGTACAACTATTGGCTTGCTGAACATCGGAGCAATTGAATTGGATATTTCTTCGTACAAAATCTTTACCTGGCTATCCAAGTCTTTCCAAGCGAACACTTGAGAGGGGCGAAACAGTCCCGATACCGCCTTGATAGTTAGATAAGCAGCAATGTCGCCAGATTCCTCCCTGACATTCCTAACTTCTTCAAGCCAATCTGGCCCTCGCTTACCACCCCAACCGAAACTCGCGATATCGAAATTGTGAATCTTCCAACCATTTTCATACTCCCCCCATATTATTGTATAGAGAGATTCCGTTTGGCTGACTTCGCTAGTAAATAAAGAAACGTAGACGTTCTTGGTATCGGTATTATGATAAACGAAGTAAGACCCTGGCTTTTCTGACAAGGCATGAGCCGACATGACGGTATTTAACTGCTTCGTGCCTGCTGTAGAGCTTGTTACATAGTGGTCATGAAAGTTTTCAAATTTGGCAGATCCAATCAGGTTACCCATCTGCGCTCTTGCTGCTGAAAGCGCGCTTTTGGTTTTGTCGTATTCCGTTTCTAGACTAAAGAAACTTAGGACAACATCATAGTTTTCATCTCGTAAGGCATTTAATACCGTGAGGCTCTTTTTCTGCATCTGCGACCTAAGCGTTTGATCAATTTCGTCGTCGTACTTGATATGAAAGGCCGTGAAAAAGACCTTGAACACCACACCAACGACGACAACAAGTCCCAGAAGAATTAACGCTATCTTTTTCTTATTCATAACTCCTACCCTGAAGCATTAACAAACTATCCAGATTGAATGGGAACGAGGACAGGCGATTGAAGCTGCAAATCTCCCACGTCCGATAACCCATGATTCTGTAAGGTAGCTAGTCAGACCCCCGAGCGGGGGGGTCTCCAATTTGCTGTCATTATTGATTCGGCTCTGGGGGCAATGGAGAATAGATCCGACAACCGTCTTTAGCATCCCATATGGCTTTTGTACGTAATCGGTTCAGGAACATAAAACAGAAAACGCTTATCGTTGATCCCTCGACACGATAGTCGTACCATTGACATAGGATCTCATCGGGTATCTGAGGGTCAATCAATGGGCCACAATCTGGAGCAATTCCCAACTTCACCGATAGATCGCCTGCCGAAGTAGAGATATTCAGTATCTTTTCAATCTTCTTCCTCCGTGCAGTAAGATCTTTCGTATTATCTGCATAAGACAAACTAAGGGGCAACGTGGAATAGGTCCGACAGCGGTTTTGAGCATCCCATGTGACTTTTTTACGCGATTGGTCCACGAACATAAAACAGAATACCCTTATGGTTGATCCCTCTGCATGGTAGTCATCCCATTGGCACAGGAACTCATCGGGGCTCAAGGCGTCACAATCGGGAGCAATTCCCAACTTCACCGATAGATCGCCTGCCGAAGTAGAGGCATTCACAATCTCTTCAATCTCTTTCTGCCGAGTAGCAGTATTTTCCGTATTATCTACAGAAGACGAACTAAGGGGCAACGGAGCATGAATCCGACAGCGGTTTTGAGCATCCCATTTAACTTTTGTACGCGAGGGATTCACGTATATATAACAAGACACGTTTATGTATAATTTCGTCTCTGGATGAGGGTCGTCCCATTGACACAGGAACTCATCTTGGCTCAAAGGGACACAAACGGGATCAATACCCAACTTCACCGATAGATCGCCTGCCGAAGTAGAGGTATTCAGTATCTTTTCAATCGCCTTCTGTTGTGCAGTAAGATCTTTCGTATTATCTGCATAAGACAAACTAATTGGACTAAACGTAATAATCAAAATGATGAACAAACCGGAGAGGCTTCTTGTAATATGCGTATCCATTGTAGACCCCTCATGCTAAGCATTTTGCAATACTAGTGAAAAGTCAAGATAAAGTTTAAAAAGGGTAGGGGGGTCGCCACTAGGGATCAGCGAATGATATCGCACCGGTAACTACAAAGGTTGTCGAGAGCCATATTGAAGACATCCTCCGTGAAAGAAGAACATGTCGGATCAAAGGGCCGCTCAGGAACCAGGAACCCCAGAGCATGCACCTCGTTTAGATCTCCAGGCTGTGGGTCCGTTATACAGTTGAAGTTGTGATGGAGATCGTCGGTCAGGCTACACGAGTAGAATCGCCCGATCTCCAGATTGAGAAAAGTCGCTGCGCCGCTTGAATGATCGACACTCGTGTACTCGATGGGATCGAAAAAATCTGGACAGAAAAATTCGATGCCGTCATCAGGAGCAGGCTGCACGGAAGCTTTTCCCACCACAACCGTTCCGTCGAACGTATCGGCGGTAAGGCTAATCATGTCGGTTCGACGATCCAGTAGTATTTCTTCAGTCTCAACCGCGCAGACCAGATCCGCGAATCCATCTCTGACGCCCGAGGGTCCGCCCACATCGACCTCTTGGCACAGCGGATTACCACTTGCTCCAGCGGTCTTCACCCCTGACCCGTCAAAGCGGCTCGTCTGGAGAACAATCGTGTCGGTGTCAACGGTCGCCGCGTCAAAACCCTCCTGGCTTAGGATGGCTACGGACGTGACACCTTTGGAGCGGGAGTGGAACGGGTTTCTCGGATTTCGCGGTCTAATGTCCACCGGCACGTTTAACGCGATCACGCGACACCGATAGGTGCAGATATTCTTCATTCCCACAATGAACGGAGTGTTGTAGGCGGGCGTGCAATTTCCCCCACTAAACCCAAGACTCCTCACCCTTACAACATCACCTACCTCACGTACTATGTTGCAAATGGGGAAACCAAGGCGAGTGAGTACCAGATCGCAGAGGTATTCCCTGCCGTCATCCAGGTTTATGAAGGTCGCCGCACCCGTTACAGGCTCTACCTCCAAATACTCCAGAGCGTCAGAAACTTGCGGACACCAACTAATAAGCTCAAGGTTAGGGTGATCTGCGTCCGCAGACTCAGCGGTGACCAATAGAGCCAGCACTAGAAGCGTTCGCAGATTTGCTCGACAGCTCATGAGAGAATCCTCGTTTTCGTTTCGAGTATATCCCACAACGTAGATGGCTAAAACCGGGGCAGTTCCAAGAGCATCGGGGGATAGGAAAAAGATGCAGCGTTTTGGAAGTGTCCGATAATACGCATTCCGTTACGTAGCGCTGAAGAGTGGAGAAAGGCCCCACGCACTGAGCGATCCTCTTGCTGGATCTCAATAACATGACCACGAAATTGTTTAGTTTTCATCATCCTCTTCTGACGGATTGTAAGTAATCGTTGTTGCTATTTCAGCTTGCAACTCTTCAAAAGTCCAATTAAAAAAGGTTTCGCCTTCTCTTATTTCAACATGCCCATCAAAGTACATGCCATCAACTTCACCGCCAAGATCAATAGTTACAACCTCTGGTGTCTTATCTGTAATGAACGCTTCAGGCATTTACTCCACCCTTGCAGTTTTGCTGGATCCCAGCCCGGTCCACACCAGTTTGGCCGCCAGATACGATTCTTGTAATCATAGTTTCTACTAGATTATCAGTTATTGATACAGAGGTGCTGGTCCAGTAACTCTGTAGCAGAATATCATTTTGGCTAAATGGTTCCTGTGCTTTTCAATAACTTGATGAGAGTAGGAAAATCGGGCTGCGTTGTCGGCAATGGCCGATAACACGCATTCCATTACGTAGCGCTGAAGAGTGGAGAAAGCCCCGCACTGGGCGGCGCGTTAACGTCAATCACTTAGTAATCGTATTCATGGCGAAGAGTGGTGAAGGGAGTCCAGTTTTTGGGCAACGTCCGCGCGTTGCACTTCGATGTACTCATAGTACCGGCTCGCGGCCTCTTTGTAGAGCTTCGTCCACGATTTCGCCTGCAGATCTTCGGGGCGATTCGCGAGGATGCTGTCATAGCGATCTTTCCACCAGAGGAGGTTGGCCTCCAGATCGGTGTAGCGGTCCTGCCCCAGCATGGAGCGAATGCGCTTCCGTTTTGGTTTGAGCAGCGGTTCCTCCAGTACCAGGATTCGGAGCTTGGGGTCGTACAACTCGTTCTCAAGGTGCACCCCGATGGTTTGGAGCAGGGCCCCGTGCCGGGTGGGAAGCCAGTTTCGTTCGAGAAGACTTCGGCGTTTGATGGTGTCGTCGTACACGCGCGAGAAGTCCTCCACGGGAAAATCGGTACTCAGGAAGGCCAGGTTGATGAACTCGTTTGCAGGAATGGCCATGTGGAACATCTGCCGGAGCTTGATCACCCGGATGGGTTTCTTCTCCCACACGTCGGCGTTGGCCAGTGAGTTGCGCACGGTGTGACTGCAGTTGTCGTGGTAGCCGCTCCAGTCGTAATGGGCTTCACCCTCGGCGTATTCCCGGTTGAGGTCGTTCAGAAAGGCGATGACGTCCTCCATCATGGACGCAGTGACCGGGAGGCGGGTGCAGAAAATGGAGCGGCCGAACTTCATGGCGTAGTCCGTCCCCAGCGACTCGGATGCGATGAAGTCCTGGGCGGACATGTCTCTGGGCTTGTTCTGCATATATTTCTCGTGGAACTCCACGCCACGGAAGACACCCAGGCGCAGAGCTTCTCGAACCGTTTCCCAATAGAGTTCCTTCGTCAGCAGTTCCCCTGCATCGAGATTTCCGTGATAGAAGAGCCGCTTGCCCGGCACGGCGATCCAGTTGATGCTCTTGAAAAACTTGTTGACGCTGATGCCGACGCCGCTTTCCGAGTCCTTGAGATCCACGGCTCGTGGGTCGCACATCTCGATGCGAGGGTAGGCGGCGTCTGTATCGCTGCAGACCCCCTTCAGGTAGACCACGGCGTGCCCGACGCTGCCCCCGTCTGGGGCCTTGAGGGGGCGAATCTGGCTGACTGCGCAGGCTTCGACGTAATAGGGGAACAACTCATCGTAGGCAGGAGGAGATTGAATCGTCGGAACGATGAGGGACTGGGTGGGCGCGCACCCTGTCATAAGAGTCAGGAGAAGAGCAGCAATCGCTCCCAAACGACCGAAAACGCTCTTGTACATGGCTAGTGTCCGGTTTGGTTGGTGTCGATGTCGATAGCAAAAAGAAACTGCGTATTCGGCAGTGTCCGAGGAGTCGCATTCGGTTAAATAGAGCTGACGAGTGGCGGCTCACTCAGCCACTTGACCAAATAGCACAAGTAAGTGCAGTATGAAAACAGCGAGCGGAGGACTACGTCCGAGTAGGGCCAGGCGTCCTTCATCCTCGGGGCGGTAATCGCTCAACACAGTGGAAGCGACTCATGCGAATCTACTCGGGTCGTCGCCGGTATCACCTATCGCAAATACACGGTGCTCTCGATTGGGCTCGGCTGTTTGGTGTCAGCCGGATCACCGGCGTAGAGGTGTAAAGGATCTACCCGGATTTCTCCTGAGTAACTGCCCGTTTCTTGGGCACCGAGGGCAGTTACTTCGCGATGTCTCGCGGCGAAAAGGCGCGTGCCTTGCTGTTAACTATCTGCCCGACCGTTCACCTCATCCTGCTCCGACCAGCGCTCCCAAGCCATATCCAGTTGAAATGGGCCTGCGCCCGACAACGTGAACCGCATGCAACGATCTACGACAGTGAGAACGGTACCGATGGAGTTTGGCGAACCCAGGCAACGAACGGCCACGTCAGCCACGGCATGCCGTGTCGTTGTGCCACCGGCCCGGCCGTCCTTGACGACAAAAGGCTCGGCCGCCATCTGCAAATTCGTGAGCTTAGCGGGGCAAAGGATGGTCCAATCAAGCTGGAGCGACTTAAGATGGATCTCGGAACGCTCCTTTTCCTTGAGGATCGGCACTAGGCCTAACAACTGGAAAAACCATCTCACGAAGAAGGGCAGCCAAGCCCACGTCTCTCCCACCCCAAGGGAGGATACCAGCACGAAACGTCGCGCTCCTGCCGCTGCGGCCGCGTCAGCCAGGTTAATAATTCCGTCTCCATCCACAATAGGACGCCCTTTGGGCGTCCAGTGCTCCCCGACAGAGCAGACCACCGCATCGCAGCCTTCTATTGCCCGGCTGCAATCGGACTTCACAAGAGCGTTGCCCTCCACAACTTCGATATCCTGAAAACGCGATGCACGATTTCGGTCGCGCGTGAACACTCGAACACCTACACCCATCTGACGCAATCGCGCGATGGTCCGCGTCCCGGTGCCGCCTGTCGCACCGGCCACAAGGACTTTCTGAGGAAATGGGCTCACAGTATTCATACGTTCAATCGCCCTTCATCCAGCTAACATCTGGGCGCTCAGTCGGACCGAACAGGCCAACTGTTAGCTCTGGGGCGGCAGCGCTCGCCGCCAGATTGTACCATGGAATGATTGGCCTCGGCTGTTTGGTGTCGGACGCCGTGCGTTGCTAGGTGGAACGCGATCAGTCTGCACCGGCTAGATGAAGCCACCGACCTTCGTGCCAATAGAGAATCGACGAAGCCTTTTCTACGATGGCGTCGTTGATGCCCTGATGGTCGATCGGGGGCGGTTCGGGCCCCTCACGATAGGTTTCGTAGAAATAGACAATGTAATCTTCGCCGACCGCAGCCAGCGCGCGGGAGAAGCCAGCAAGGAGTTCGCCGCTTTGCGTGCGTTCGAAGTGGAAGGAGGGGTTGGTATGGGGTTCGATTTCTTCGACCTTTGTCACAGCACCTCCCCAATAGACTAGGATGGATGACCTGTTGTCTTTCAGGCATAGAACGGCCCAATCGGTTTGGCCTGGGTGCCGGAACTTTCCCGAGATCACATTCTGAGGTCTGGGTCCGATGTAGGACTGGGGGATTCGGCAGGATCGGGACTCCAGGTCGGATCGTATGCCGGAGGGCAAGTTGGGGAAATCGCGAGGGCGCAAGAGAGCGGCTTCTCGCGCCTGTGCGATCTCCGACTCATGCTCGGGTGACGCGCCGGTCAGGATTCCGGCAACGAGGACGAGTGAGATGCAAGCGATGTACCGCATTCGGGCCGCCAGATTGTAACATGAAACTATTGGGCTCGGCTGGTTGGTGTAGGCCGGATTACTGGCGTAGAGGTGTAAAGGATCTACCCGGACTTTTGTAAAGGATCAGCCCGACCGTTCACCGCACCCACAGCTCGATTCCGCCTTCGCCCTCTGAAAAGGTGGAACCACAGGATTCCAAACGGCGGCATGAATGAGAGAAAAAGCGTGATGGCGTAGACCCCTAAAGCACGCGATCTGGCATGCTCGATCCGCGACAACGAGATCGCGAGATGTTCCCACACCAGCAAATACGAAAGTCCAGAGGCCATCGAAGCAACCTTTGCGATTTCAAATGCAGTCGCACCGAATTCCTTCTCGGTGACGGGTGCCAGGGGAATGATCGCCGCGTATCCACCCAAAACTAGGAAAGGAACAATGCATACTGGGGATTGAATCCATCGGCGGCCGTGACTCTCTTGAGAGCGCGCTGCACTAGCCAACCAGAACACGAACGCACCAAAGGAAAGCAGCAATGGGAGATACGAGGAGGTCTCACCGGCAGGGCTTTGAACTAACCCGAGTACGAGAACTCCAGAAAACAAAAGCCACGGTAGCCGGTTGATCGTCCACCGCATGAATTCTGGATTTGATGTCAGCACGATACTATTTGCGTTGTTTTGGCTAATTCAGTGTTGCGCCGGATAACAGTAGGGTAAATCAATCGCGCTCCATATTGTCACTCCACCGTTGGCTCGAATCAAGGTTTCTTCTTAAATTTCGGGATTCTGTGCGTTTCGAGCGAGGCCGGACGATTGATCTCACCGCTTCAGCTCATACATCTCCTCGACCAACCGGCTCCTCTCCGGGCCGGGCGGCGTGGTGTCCAGCAACCTGCTGATCTCGATGTACCGCTCGCGGACGGATCGGAGGGTATGAACCGTCCTTCGGGTTCCCGTTGCGCTCGTTCCACTACCTTCACCAGTTGCGGTGACATGTTTTCCAACGTCGATGCGTTGGTCATGGTTCCCTCCTGAAGATCACATCAACACGGGCCGCC
>SDBV01009038.1_pt1 | contig 13317 bp, 11 predicted proteins | sample 2277081 | NCBI WGS metagenome assembly SDBV01 (sample SAMN10402039, study PRJNA504765) | marine sediment metagenome | isolation source: marine sediment core GS10_PC15, 223 cmbsf | place: Arctic Ocean: Southern Knipovich Ridge | collected 2010 | reverse complement strand
GCCTCTCAAATCCGCGCCTTCTTTTACCCCAGCTTCAACGGTTTCCGCAACTTGTTTGGGTTTTTTCTCTTCTATAGTATCTATGTAACCGACCAGACAGAACTTGCACTGTTTTGGCCCCCAGTAGGCGCATCCTCTGTTTAGATATATTATTGGAAAACCTGGTGCAACCAATTTGCACATTTTTTCCATAGGAATTCCATCAGAGGTTTTTTTGTCATAGAACTTCGGCCTCGGCATGAATCTTATTTTAGTATAAAGCCTTCCATTTTTAAAGATCACGTATTCATTGTCATATTCTTTTATCTCATAGGGTGATGTATCCGTGTAAAACCCGTTCATTAGACCGACAGGGACATCTTTGATGAAAAAGGAGAGATAGTCACTCTCTGCACCTGCGAATTTTTTCTTTAACTTTTCTTCCAGTTCCCAATCTACCCTTATTCCTTTGGATTGCAACTCCATCTTCTCTTCTGCGATCATTGGGACCATCTTCTCTTTAAGTTAAGTCTCTATACTTAAAATATTTATATTTGATTGTGATTTAAAAAATATGTACACTTGAAATTTGTAAAACATAAAAAGACTAAAGGATAATCATATTTAAAATAAAGTTGGAGGCAGAGTATGAAGCGGCAAATTGCAGGGTTTTTAGTGTTAGTACTAATACTCGGCACACTTGGATGCATATCCAAAAAGCCCCCTGAAACCAAGGCTGAGATAAGGATGGGACACTTGAAGGGTGTTGCAACTATGGATTATTACGCAATTTACAACGATTATTATAATGAAGAGGGCTTGAATGTGACATGGATAAACTTCCGGGGAGGCTCAAGTATCATCGCGGCGGCTATAGCTGGTGAAGTCGATGGTGGAGCATTTGGGTCCATACCTGCTTTGATCCGGGCAGCATCAAGAGGGGTGCCATTAAAGATAGTGGCAGTTGGCACCTTGGAGACAAAGGAAAAGCCGGGTGATGTCTTGGTAGTTATGAAAGACTCAGGGATTGAAAAAATCGAGGATCTAAGGGGAAAAATAATCGCTGTTCACGGATTTGGAACCACCCTAGATCTTGCCCTTCGTGTTGCATTAGATCAACACGGTATCGATCCTGTAAATGATGTGACTATTACACAGGTCAAAGTAACCCAGATGGTCCCTACATTGATTAACGGTCAAGTCGATGCTGCTTTCTTATTTCCTGACTTTGTTCCTTATCTAGAAGGTGAAGGGAAGGCGATTATGACTATAGCAGACGTATTTCCCAGGGGTTATCCTATAAGTGTGATATTCTTTAGAGAAGAGTTCATTAAAGAGAATCCGGAGGAGGTTAAAAAACTAGTAAAGGCGTATCTTAAAGGCATAAAATGGGCGGATGAAAATCCTGCGGGTATTGTAGACGTTGCACTGGAATACACAAGCGTCACAAGAGAGATTGCAGAAGAGATTCCGACTTTGACTATGAACCCTTCAGGAAGGATAGAACACGAGGCATTTGAAGATATAATAGACCTAGTAAAGGTGTATACACCAGAAACTTTGGAAGGAGATATAACCTCAAAAGATATAGTAGACTACCAATTTATTGAAGGCTGAATGGAAGGGAAAGGCTATGCTTAAAGGAAGATGGGTGAGGATATCTTCTCTTGCCGGCTTCTTTCTAATATGGGAGATCATCTCAAGGTCAGGGATGATCAATCCACCTTTTTTACTACCCGCGCCAAGCACTGTTATCGTCACTTTTATTGCACTGCTTAAATCTGGGGAATTGGTAGTTCATACCACTGCCAGTCTCTACCGTGCTTCTATAGGATTTATCATAGCGGCCATAATCGCCATCCCCCATGGTATTTTGATAGCCTGGTTCAGATTTTTTGACGATATTTCATCCCCGATAATTGAACTATTTAGACCTATACCTATTGCTGCATTGATACCTGTATCCATCCTCTGGTTTGGTATAGGCAACAGATCCAAGATCGCTATAATTGCCTTCGGATGCTATTTTCCGATCTTGTTGAACACGATTTCTGGTGTAAAAAATGTTGATGTAAACCTTATAAAAGTTGCAAAACTTTTCAACGCAAACAGACAACAGACTCTATCCAAGATTGTTCTCCCTTCTTCTCTGCCTTCTATAATGACGGGATTACGGATTTCAATGGCCTTCGCACTTATACTCTTGGTCATAACTGAGATGATTGGTGCTAATACCGGTCTTGGTGTTATGATTTTGGATGCCGAGTTTGCCTTCCAGACAGAAAAGATGTTTGCAGGGATATTCACCATTGGGTTTATTGGCCTTGTCTTAAATGAGTTCATGGTTAAACTTGAGAGAAGAATGACTCGGTGGAAAAGGGATATAACCTTGGTTTCTTTTTAAAATCTCAATCTGCTCCAAGGAGAATTGTGGCCATATCGATGTGATAAAAAAAGGTGATTCTGGGAGCAGATCATCCAATAGTTTTATCAATAAATGAAACAACATGACAGACCAACATGACAGAAAGAGGGATGTCATTGAAAGGCAGAGATTTTGGAAGAGGTAAGGGAGAGGTAAAGTTTCCGACACTAGAAGAGGCACTTGAAACTGTCCCGAAGATTCATGGCCATATCTGCACAGCCTCATATCTTGGCACAAGGATGGGAAGGCTGGCGATGAAGCATATTAAGCTTAAAAGAAAGCGAGATCTGTGCGTAGGGGTGGAGATTCTGACTTGTGCAGCTGATGGAATAGCGGCGGCTACTCAATGCAGCTTTGGGAGCGGAAGAATGGTTTTCCTCGATCATGGTAAATTTTCTGCAATCTTTTGCAACAGGATGACAGGTGAGACTGTGAGGGTCAGATGCACGCCTGACATAGATAGGGAGCACATAGCCTACGGTAAGCAACTGGATAGGTTCTATAGAAGTCTTGACAAGGTAACTATGGAGGAGGCGTTGGCAGAGAAAGCAGGACTTAAAAAGATCGAAGATGTGCTCATAGAAAAATGGGATAAATTGTCCGATGACGAGATATTCGCAGTGACTAAAGTGGAAATAAATCCCCTGGATCTTTTGTATCCCCTGGATCAGCAGTATATCCCTGATCCTATTACATGTTATAGTTGTGGCGATATTGTAGAGAAATCAAGAACTATTGAAAAAGGTGGAGATAGGCTCTGTAAGGTCTGCGCGGGGGAAATCTCTATGAAGAATCCTTGATTAGAGGGCATTATCTTGAAAAAGATCGGGATGAGGAAGGGGAAGAAAAGGGCTATTCATACCTTTGGTGAAGTGGCAAATATCTCAAAATCGGGAAACCTTTCTCGAATCGAGATCGATAGGATGTATGGTGGGGGGAATTTATTAATCATCTACTCTGAAAAAATCCCGAAAAAGGGCTTTGTCTGGATAGTTATAGCACCGTTTCGTAGAGAGCTTTTGGGTCAGGATGAGCCTTTTATGATCGTGAGATTGATAGATCTAAGTGTAAGAGACGGGCAGATCATTGCAAGTTTTAAATCCGTTGAGGGTGAGGGCAAAGTTGAGATAGTCCTTGATGATAGGGGTCGTGCGAGAAATCTAAAGGCTGGAGAGGACTATATCTTTGACCTGATGGATAGAGGCCGGTTTTTTGAGAGATATGAGAGGGGGAGCATACCTGCTGGGGCAAAAGGGCGGAGTGAGCCGGATAGTTTGGGTGCTTTGCGGATACAGAATTTCAGAGAGCTGGCCAAGGTTAGTGAAGGTCAAAGGGTGTTGGATGTAGCGGCAGGTGTAAAAGATTATCTTAGATATTTTTCCAAGAAGGGGTGTAATCTTATATGTACCAATATCTCACTGTCGATCTTGAAGAGGACTCGGGCAGCGGTTGGAGCAGAAAAGGCGGCCTATGTCAGATGTGATATTGAGAAGGGTTTTCCATTCAAGGATGAGAGCTTCGACTTAGTCGTCTGCGACGCATTATTAGAATATCTGTCAGAACCACTTAGGACCTTGGATCAGATATCTGGTCTAATAAAGGGTGGTGGCAGTCTTCTCCTTTTAGAGCCTGCAAGGTCTCTTAATAAGATCCTGGATTTTTATCCTCAAGACCTCTGGGAGGTTGCTCTATGGAGGCCCATCTTTGACCCTGATTTCAATGAGGCTTTGGTAGAAGAAAATCTGGAAGAGCGGGGGTTTAAGGTTGTGGAAAAAAGGACGATGAAGTTCGCCTATCCACTCTACGATGAAGAGCAATTTTCTCAGTCGATAATATGTCTTTATAAAGGCTCAGTTTCCTGATCTTTTTTTTATGTTCTTAGAACCTTCTGCACGCCCCCATAATTCTGATTTAGTCAGAATTCACTTCAGCTTCACTCGGTTGGGGAGGTGGCGTTTGGAATCTGTGGAAGTGTATAGGTCCCTTCCTTGAATGCTAGGCGTGCGAAGAGGTTGGGGTCCCTTATTCTGCCAAGGCGCCATAGGTATATGTTATCATAGATTAGGTCGCTTGTTAGATCATGGACTATCTGGGCTTTAGAGGGCCTCATTCCCATTGCGGAGAGTTTCTGCATCAGTGGGAGCCGGTTCAAGGTGCGGCCATAATACTGGGCCCTGCGCCCCTCCAAGTATTCGTCTGCAGAGAGGCCCATCATAGACCGAGCATATGCCTCTAACCAGGCCTTTTTACCCAGAAAACCCTTGGTCGCAGTCATTGCTTCGGTAGACGGGGTTGCTCTTTCGATCTTTTGTAGGGTGATATATCCTTGTACATATATCCTTGTCAGGTTCATAAGAGTCTTGAAATCTGGTCTTAGGATGAGGTTTTCTTCAAGTTTTGTTCCTGTCTCTATATTCTCGGTTAGGTTGGCCAAAAACAGGTTCAATGGCGGTGCTGCGTTTTCTGCTTCTCTGGCTATAGCCTGGATGTCTATGTCTTTGTAGAGTGGTTTTCTCTCTATAATGTCAGCCAGAAATCGTGTTTTAAGCAATTGAAATGCTATGCGTTGATCTCCTATTAATCTGAGAGTGGTTGCATCTATGAGGAACCCCTTGCCTGTTGACTCTCCATCTTTGACTATGTCGAAGAGGTAGACTGGGTTGTCAAAGTAGTAATAAGGACCTCTGACAATAACAGATTCTCCCTCCATTATGAGTCGGAAATCTCTTAGCAGATCTCTAGCATTCTCTTCGTCTATGTCCTCAGCGAGTATCTCGATCGGCACCTCATCTATGTTCCTCACTTTTTGAGACATCAGCTCCTCTGCGGTAGGGACTTTGAATGTCGCGTCTTGAGAAAGCGCCGGTACTGCAATCCCTGCCAATATGATGGTTATCATTAAAAATGGGATGAAAAATGAGGGTCTTGGCGGTATTTTTTTGAAATATGATAAAACGAGTAATGGCAGCAAAACCAGGATTAGGATTAGGGTCGGTCCACATATGCTCTTTCTCTTCTCTAATCCCAGTCTTTTTTCTGCTTCATCTATCTGTTTTTCATATGGATATGTGAGGATGTCCTTTCGGAGTTGTATCTCGGTCTTCATGGTTTCCCGGTTCTGATTGACTAGGTATATCTCTTGCAGGATACTCTCTTTGGTCATCACTACCTCCCATTTCTCACGAATTCTTGCACCGGGCGGATATTCTTCTAGTCCACCTCCAAATTTCATTAGATACGAGGCCATATCTTGATAGTGGGAATATGTGTTTTCATATGCCTTGATAAGGGTCTCAAGCCCCTCATATGAGAATCTCCCTTGTGTCTGGCTTTGATCTACATCTATTAGTATCCCTGGTGAGGCTCTACTGTAGCTGAATTTTATCCTGTCGTTTGGGTATAATATGGAGTTTGTAATCTTGCTGGATTCTGCTATGCTGCTTGCCAACTCTTGGTATTCTTGCAAGAAGGCCTCTAGTAGTTGCATCTCCTCGTCAGTAAGAGTAGAGAAGGCCGCGAAGTTTCGAACATTCTGGGTCTCAAATCTTGCCGCTAACGGTATCTTAGATGAGTCTCCAACAGAAAAAAAGAGCGGATCCCACATGGTTAGACTCTTTAGATCTTTTATGGCAAGGGCCTTTCTCATGATTTCTTGATCTGTCACAAAAGTTTTTTTAGCGGGGTCGTAGACCAAGGATCCTTCAAGCTCCCCCAAGGTCATATAGTCTAGGATATAGTATGGCTGATCTTGTATAAAAAATGGGCCGTCTGCCATGACTATCTCATCAAATTTGACATATTGCAGGCCAGCTTCACGGGCCGAATCCAATACGGTACCTGAGACTGCTGGAACTAATAAGAGGAGGATGAGAAGGGTATAAACAGTCCTTTTAAATGTCATATTTTGTTTGATGGATTAACTGATTTAAATAAATTCCCATAGAGGTTCTATACATAAATTTTTTTTGTGTATTAAAACCGGATGAAATGTGACTAAAAAAAATTGAATGAAGTGTGTGTATTCCACGATGTGGATAGGGTTTTAAAGACCCGAAATCTGTAAATTGACTGAGGTTAACAACAATGTATAATAATGGTGAAGGGTATGAAACTTAAGGTCGTCATTAGAGAAGATCCAGAGGACGAGGGGTATAATGTAAGTTGTCCTGCATTGTCAGGTTGTCACTCTCAAGGCGATACGGTAGAGGAGGCTCTGGAAAACATCAAAGATGCCATCCAGGGCTGTTTAGAGGTTTTGAATGAGAGGACAAAAGGTAAAGGTATACAAGAGACGGTAGTTGAAGTGGTAGTATGAGATGCCAAAACTGCCAGTAATCTCAGGAATAAAAGTGGTTAAGGCCTTTAATCGAGTTGGCTGATTCGTAAGCAGGCAAACTGGGAGCCATATCATCATGGAAAAGGCAGGGTCCCCTGTCACCCTATCAGTTCCAAGGCACAAGACAGTTAAAAGAGGCACTCTTAGAAGTCTTATCAAAGATGCCGACTTAACTGTAGAAGAGTTTGTCAAGCTACTCTAATTTTTCCTTGTTCTTTATTAATTGTCTAAAAAAATACGTTTTTTTGATTTTAAACTTCATATTTTATTTGATGGATAAGGCGATTTAAATAAATTCTCATAGAGGTTCTATGCAGAAAATTCGTTTTTCAGAGGGTTGGAATCGGATGGAATAAGGAGGAGGCTCAACAGAATACTTAACTCTAAAAGAGTTCGTATCTCGGCTTATCCTCCAATAGAACAAAGCAACAAATAATGCATGCCTCCTCATATTCCTGATCCTTTTTAGAATCGCGTTTTGCTATCTCATTCCTCTGAGTTGTCTATTATGAGATCAAAATACAATAATATTTATTGTCGACAAATAAATTTATCTTTGTAGGTAATATAGATGCGCGTCAAAATAAGAAAGGAAGGTAGATTGGTGATCCCTAAGTCGATAAGGGAGGAGTATGAATTGGAGGAAGGGACAGAATTTGAATTGAGGGCCTCCAAAGTTAGATTGGAACTCACCCCCTTTAGGAGATATAGGCATCCTACTGAGGCCCTTTACGGAAGCGTAAAGGCGGAACCGATAGACAAACCGAAGGAATTTGCAAGAAAGTTCATGAGGAGAAAGTTGGTGGAGGAACCCGATTGAAGTTCGTGGACACCAACATCTTCGTATATGCAATCACTTCCCATCCAAAATTCGGGGAGACTGCCAAGTCGATCTTGGAGAAGATCGAAAGAGGGGAGAAGGCCCTCACCTCGTTGCTGGTATTGCTGGAAGTATCCTGGGTACTGGAGGCCATGGGAAAGCAAGGATATATCAAATCGACGCTGGATAAAATATCCTCCTACAACTCCCTTGAAGTAGAGGAAGTCTCGTTGGAGGATCTACAAGTTGGAGCGACATTGATGGCACAACACGAGATCGACATCAATGATGGCATAAATCTGGCGATAATGGAGAGGGAGGGGATAAAGGAAGTTTACTCTAACGATAAGAAGCACTTTGGGAAGATAAAAGGCTTGGAATTGACATTTTAGTATTTTAAAGGGAGGAGAAGGTGCGACATTTCCATTAGTCAACTGTGAACTACTACCCTTTGAAAAAGGGGGGCTCCTGCTTTTAACGGCGCCTCCAATGGGAGGCCTCCAGCAGGCATCAAATCTGGCAGTTCCTGACTTACACCACTCTTAAGGTTAAGGATATTTATCGTGCTCTGATAGATTATCCAGAAGTGTGTACAGGCAGGTTGTAGAGAGAGGAAAAGAGGGGGGATATCTAGATGCCTATAAGGTTGAAGATCTTAGAGGGTTCATTCATATGGAGAAATTGGATGAAAAGCATTCAAAACTCGCTAAAAAACTCGTTAAACAAGGCCTTGAGTTGGGGGAAGCTGAAACAATTGCATTGGCTAGACAATTGAATTTGGAGGCGATATTAGACGAGAAGAAAGCTAGAAATGCTGCAGACTTGGTTGGGATCAACTATTTTGGCACATTGGCTCTTGTTCTTAGAGGAGTAAAGGAAAGAAAGGTTACAGAAGAAGCGAAAAAGATCGTTGAAAGGATGATAAGGGCAGGGTTTAGGGTTTCTTCCGAAGTACTGGCCGATTTTTATGGGAAACTTAGGGTAATATAGAGGATATAACCTTTTAGCTTTTTTCAGTTATCAGCCACTATCTTCAGTTTCCGTAAAGGCATCTACTTCCTTCCTCCCGTCTGCGGTTATCTCGTAGACCATCTTTATAATCTCCGGCCTCTCTTTTGTCCAAATACTTCACGAGCTTTTGATAGGTTATGCCCCCTCTTCTGGCATATCCTACGGTTGTGCATTCTTCGACCTTTGTTAACTTCCTTTTTTTATATTCAAAATCATGAAATCTCTTTTTATATAAACGCGTCCATATGCTTAGATTTATAGGTGTTATGACCACTATTAGAGTTGGGATGTGTACATGAAGACAGAGAAAATCCTTTTGATCGGCTTTGCGCTTTCGAGCATGTCTGCCCTGATCTATGAGGTGGTTTGGAGCAGGGAACTGACATATATATTCGGCACCTCGGTATATGCAGTCAGCACAGTTTTGGCTACTTTCATGTTTGGCTTGGCTTTGGGGAGCTTTATCTTCGGAAAGCTTGTGGATAGGCAGGAGAATCCGTTGAGACTGTTTGCTCTTCTTGAGATTGGGTTAGGCGTTTACGGCATCATTGTGATAGGAATCTTTTCCCTCATAGTACACCCCTACCGATTCTTGTATAGCCTCCTGCACGGATCGTCCCTATTATTCCTCTCTTCCCAATTCATCCTAGCCTTTATCGCTTTGATATTGCCAACGACTCTCATCGGAGGGACTTTTCCGGTCATGAGCAAGATATATACAGAGGAGTTCGATGCACTGGGGGAGAAGGTCGGCGTGGTCTACTCCTTGAACACGGTTGGTGCAGCCGTTGGCGCCTTTTCATCGGGATTCGTGCTCATGCCTATCTTGGGGCTTAATAGGACGACATTGCTCGCCGCGTTTGTAAATTTGGCGGTGGGTGCGATCATCTATGATCTCTCAAACAAGACAATTTCAAAAATCGTTGAAAAGGTAAAGCATAAAAAAGTGGGATTGAGAACTTTGGATAAGGTAATCCTCGTCTCTTTCTTCTTTTCAGGGTTTGCTGCGCTGACATATGAAGTGGTGTGGACCAGATTCTTGTCATTGATATTCGGCACCTCGGTATATGCATTCTCGACCATGCTCACGGCGTTCATGGTCGGTTTGGCACTCGGGAGTTACGCTGTAAGCAAAGTCGTTGACAGTATCAATGATCCTGTGGGCGCCTTTATCCTTGTGGAATGGGGCATCGGTATCTACGGGATGCTCTTGCTGCTGCTGTTTTCAAACTTGGACATGCTGTATTTTAATATATATTCAAGGTGGAGCGCTTCTTTTAGTAGCATGTGGTTCGTCTTCTTCCTGGTCTTCTTCTCATTGCTCCTCATCCCTACCATGCTGATGGGGGCAACGCTGCCCCTGGTGAGCAAGATATACTCACGTGATCTTCGAACCGTCGGCGGGGATATCGGGGCGGTATTCTCAAGCAACACCTTCGGGGGCATATTCGGCGCATTCTTAGCGGGGTTTGTCCTAATCCCCTCCATAGGCATTGAAAAGGCATCGCTTATTGCTGCTGCGATGAATATCTGTATTGTTGTAGTCCTGTTCAGGTTTTCAAAGATCAGAAAGGAAGTCTTTCTTCTCATTTTCGTCATTTTTTCGATAATCGGTGTGTCGCTTAGCACTTACGGCGTCGATCCCTTGCAGGCAGGGGTATATTATAATACAAATAGATTTTCCAATGCATCCGACTATGAAGAGTTCAAGGCAGAAACAGAGCTTTTATTCAAAAAGGACGATCCGCATGGGTTAGTAACAGTTACTAAAGGAAGAGGAACAACTGCGCTTCATATAAATGGCAAGATAGACGCTAACAATGTGGGGGATATTCCCAATGAATATATGCTGGCGTATGCCCCCTTGTTTACCCACGAAGATCCCAAGAGGGTTTTGAACATTGGTTTAGGAGGCGGCTTTACCCTGAGTGCGATAGAGGATCTGGATGTAGAACAAATTGATGTTATAGAGATCAATCCGGCAGTGGTGGAGGCCACAAGACAGGTCTTCTACCAGTATAATGATAACGCATTGGATGATCCGAGGGTCAATTTGATAATAGCGGATGCCAGAAACTATCTTTTTACGTCAGATGAGAAGTACGACGTCATAATCTCAGAGCCCTCTAATCCCTGGCTCGCCGGTGAGGGCGGGTTGTTTACAAGAGAGTTTTATGAGTTAGTTAAGCAACACTTGTATAAAGGCGGTGTCTTCGCGCAATGGGTCCCCCTGTATGATCACAGGGCTGAGGACTTTAAGGTCTTTTTGAAGACCTACCAATCAGTCTTTCCCTATGTGCAGGTTTACAAGATCAAAGGTGATGCGATATTGGTTGGATCTAGGGAATTGAGGGGGCTTGATTACTTAAAGTTGAGGGAAAGGCTCGATGGTGATAGGGTAAAGGAGCATCTAGCTAGGATGAAGCGCATTATAGAATATCCGGGGCTCTCTGATGTTGATTACTACTTATCTTTTTATCTCATGAATAGCGAGGAGATACCCAGCTATATAGCGGAGACTCAGGAGATCAACAGTGATGATAAGCCGTTGCTGGACTTCCGGACGGCCAAGGTCCATATCATGAAGGGCGTCCCCTTTAAAGAACGGCCCCTCGCGGACATAATGAACTTCAAGCTGAAGAGAGAGGGCATGGTCCTCAGAGCACCTCCTCTTACAAACATGGCTAGCATTGATGGGGGGAACCATACCTTCGATTTGTTGGGCGTGGCCTTCGAGGATGTAAATTGGCCTCTTTTGGACGTGGGGTACTGGCACAGTCTCTCGGCCGCTGATCCCGGCAGGTTCGACATCCTGCGTTCCGTGATATATGCTACTCCCTTTGGTGAGTTGGTTTGGATAAGGCTGGACGGTGTCAGTGGTGAGGTAGGCAAAGAGGCAGTAAAAATTTACCTGGCGGATTCCCAGAACATTCTGGTTCCGCACCTGCGTGATGTGGGCGAGATGGAGATAGATTTGCGTGAGGCTTATCTATTTACTGACGGTGTCAAAATGTTTGCGGCTTGGCAGTGCATTGAGAATGAAGCCATCTATGTTCTCATGCTTCCCTATACCGAGGATATCGGGGGGGCGAAGGAGGTGTTTGGGCATGTGAGGTGCATCTATTGAATTGCTGAAAGAATTTTGAACATTGGCGTATACTCGGCTAACCGCTTTCGCCCTTTATCCGAAAATCCTTTACGGGCTTGGACGTTGATATCCGTCCTGCCTTTAAAATGTGTTGAGTTCCATGTGATAAATCTCGTGCAGTATGCTTTATCACGTTCAAAATCAAGCTGTTCGTAAATTCCTTCTTCAGTATCATCTTTTGGAAGACATCGTTGAGTAGCGACTCCAAGAATCCCTCATGCCGATAGTAAAACTAGTTTGTGATATAGGATCTTCATTTCATACACCTTTCTAGGACCGCAGGAGACATATCTACCGCCCAAAGACCATCCAACTTCTCTTTGAGGCAGATGGGAGACATGGTCCAAGTCTATGCACTGGATGTTATAGCCCTGATTTAGGCGGGATAAAGAAAAATGTGGAGGTAAAAAGCCTTTACTACTCTCTCATCTCTCCTATCACATTAAAAAGGGGAGTCACTGATTTTTCTGTTAGTTCGGATGGGTAGAATGGTGCAATAAGGTTGGTGCTAAACCATGTCTATTTCGGCAAGAGGTGTGGTCACAAATTCACACCCAATGACGGGTTTAAATGGGCACGGTTTTTCGCTAGAGTTTATAGCCATGATCATTGAGAGGTCCCAGATCACCTCTATCAGCATAACGCTGCGCCCACTACGATACCCTATTGACCAAGAGGTACGGCGAGGGATGAAAGGACGGTTTTTGTGCAAATCCGAAATGAGTAATCACAAAGATGTAAACGGAGGTATATGCATATGTATTCAGAAGGGTTATATAATGCTTCAAAGGTATTATTTAGATGTAAGAGGTTTGAATGAAAAGGGCATCTTTTGTGCCCTTGATAGGATGCCGCAAACAAAGTTGTGATGAATGGAGCGGTAGGAGAGTGTTAGATGTGGATTCCAAGGAGTTGAAGACAGTGATTAGAGATAGATCTGTTCAAAGATTAAGCCTTCTCTATGGAAAACTCAACCTAGTGCTCGTTATTGGGGCCCCGCTATCCGTCTGTGGCAGTGGTAGCGTTGCAGCCCAACAGACCAATGAATCTTGCGGACCAGGAGGATATGGCTGGCAGCAGGTCTTCGATGAAACTCTGGGTCAGTGCCCGAGGATCACCGGCTCAGCCAACAGGCGTCGGTATGACTGGGAATTCAAAAAGATCAATCCCCCAGGGAGGGAAGAGGGCTCATAAATGCACGAGAAGGCATTGAAGGCGGATCTAAATTCCTTCGATAAGGCGTTTCTATTTTTAACCCTTTTTGTAGTTGGCGGGGTAATAATGATGCTGGAGCTCTTGGGGACAAGGATCCTAGCTCCATTCTTCGGCACGACCATCTATACCTGGTCTTCCTTGATAACAGTGACCCTCTTCGCCCTCGCTATTGGTTATTTTGTAGGTGGGAAAATCGCTGATAGAAAACCGGATTGGAAGATCATTTATTTGGTAATCTTTTTAGCGTGTCTCTGGATTCTCTTGATTCCCATTCTTAGGCCAACTATTTTGATATTTGGTAATTCTTTTCCGTTGCTCTTTGGGTCCTTGTTTTCGGCCTTTGCCCTATTTACCCTTCCCTTGTTCTTGCTGGGGATGGTCAC
>SDBV01009037.1_pt1 | contig 13318 bp, 9 predicted proteins | sample 2277081 | NCBI WGS metagenome assembly SDBV01 (sample SAMN10402039, study PRJNA504765) | marine sediment metagenome | isolation source: marine sediment core GS10_PC15, 223 cmbsf | place: Arctic Ocean: Southern Knipovich Ridge | collected 2010 | reverse complement strand
CCTTTCTTTGTACACGAGCGTCTTGGCCGAAAAGTGTAGCCTAGAAAATCAAACGAGATGTTATCATGATCGTCTTTTCTATTCGCATCCTTGCAATAGACGATTTTTGTTTTCTTCGGATGGCGTTCCAGGGAACATTCTTTCATCCTTTCCTTGTCCTTTGGGATAAATATATTTTTTGCCGCTTAATTTGGATAAGAAAGGGAGGTAGTATTCCAGAATCCAAGAAGAAGCAATACCCATCCCAAAATAAGAACCAGCCCACCAATAGGAGTGATCATTCCCACACTACGTATGTTGCTTATGGTCAGAATGTAAAGACTCCCGGAAAAGAGAACCGTACCCAAGAAGAATGCCCAGGCCGAATAGGTGAAGAGGCTATGTTGAAAATATCCTATCGCCCATGCAGAAACAAACAGAGCGAAAACATGGTACATTTGATAACGAACACCTGTCTCAAAAACAGCTAGCTCGTCTGGTGAATAAAAACGTTTGAGGTAGTGCGCACCAAACGCTCCAAAAGTTACACCTAGACCCCCTAGTAACGATGCGATCGACAAAAACAGTTTCTGCATAAGAATCCACCTCAATATATTCATTGTTTTGGGACATATTACACATTCACATGAAATTTATGGAATATCAAAGATCATCTTACGAAATAAGGCCCATTGATCTTGCAAAAACAATTTTGATCTCTTATGGTAAACGACTATTTGAACCAAACTTAATGGATTTTGTTATGTCTCGTCACAAATTGAGAAAAATCTCACCGCTGCTACTCATTTTTATCCTTGGCCTATGTTTCAACCCACTACTACATGGGGAAGGAGAATGTAAATCTGAAGAAGAGCCATACATCGCACCCTTTCTGAAACCGCTTTCCTTAGGTGAGTGCGGAAGCATTACATTCAAACCGGGACTACGAATACAAACCCGATACTTGTATGACAGCGAAACCAACAATAACGATTTCTTCATTCGCAGATTCCGCATCAAAGGCTCTGGAGATGTTTTTGGCTTGGGCACCTATGGTGCAGAACTCAAAATCGACAATACAGGTCGTTTCGGTAAGGATCCAAAAGCTGTGGTGGAAAACGCCTGGGTGGACTTTACCATTTGCAAAGAGCTTACTTATCTTCGTGTTGGATTGTACGATATCCCATTCTCTAGGAATGCCCTGACATCAGATTCTAAGCTATTATTTATGGACCGGACTTTAGTCAAAGGAGCACTTACCGACTTGGGAATGGCGGACAATACGATTGGATTGCTTCTGCATGGACGCCCTTATTGCGGTCGTCTCGAATATGCTTTCGGGATCTTCGACAATCAACAATTCGAAAAAATTGGACATTCGGGAAAGAAACATTCCGATCAGCTGATGCCCGCGGGACGGGTCGTATTTAATCTGTATGATCTCGCCACACCTCCAAACGGGTATGCGGATTACAAAGAAACCTACATCTGTCAAGGGCGAAGGCTAGCAATTGGAGCAAATACCGCTTACCTCGGCCGCGCCCATGACGACGACGATAAATTTGATATCTATGCTTGGGGCGTAGACCTCTTTTTCAATGAAGGTCGTTTCACAGTTCAGGCTGAGTACGATTGGTTCAATGAAGATACAAAAGGGTATGGTTGGTATGTGCAAGGGGGATACCTTGTCGGCTGTATCTGCAACTATGGTCTCGAGCTTGCTGCAAGATATCAGGAGTTGGATAAATCTCACGATCATTTCCGATGGACTTCATTAGGCATGAATTTGTACATCCGAGAGCACAATCTTAAAATCCAGACCGATTACACGTTCAAAAATGACGATGAGGTACACGGCAACCACGACGTGTTTCAGGTCCAATTACAGCTAGACTTCTAATTCTTAAATTGTAAGCGTTCAGACCCTTGGTTTATAACCACGAAGATCGTATACGCATCAGCCTATCAAAATAAGTCTTTACACTTGTGTCATTAAACATTTCATTCTTATAATTTTAAATCGATAAAAAAAACTTTCCAGTGTCCCCTAACGGGAACCCTTAAAGCCCACAACTCAAGTATTTTCTTGAATCAGATACCAAGTTCAAACATCATTACCGCGATTACGTTAAAAACAAGTGTATGTGCTTAGGCGCTGGGCAAAAATAAGTTGTACATTTCTGCTAACACACCATCTTCATCTGCTTTGTTGCAAATTCTTGAAAACTAATAAGTTGTCTGCGAATTTGCGCCTCGCATCTGAAGCGTTGTGTTACCAGAAATGTACAACTTATTTTTGCCCAGCTCCTTAGGTTGATGCGTATGCGATCTTCGCGGTTATTAAGCGGGGGTCTGAACGCTTATTTTTTTCTTGGATTTTAAGAGCACTTTTCTGTAAAAATGAATGTTTAACTTGATTCCGGTCTTATTTGGAGAAAATGATTTAATGAAAAACCTGATAATCCTCACCACGCTATTCGCTACTACAACACTAAACATCCTTGAAGGGTCTGAAGAAGGGACTAAACAAAGGCCGCTCCCCGAAGAAATGGGAACATTCGATGTCATTCCTGCAGGCGAAGACGGGGGCAAAGAACCACCTGTCTTGTTTCCGGAACTGGAAGGAGAAATGGCTAGAGAGGAGAAAGCTGCTTATGAACCCATCGAAGAGGATGCTGAAAAGTCTGCCGAAGAAAAATCTAGGCTGGAAGCCATGATTAACGAATATGTAGAGTTCGGTGGCGCCATTGAGATGGAATACTCCTGGGCCAAAGAATTCGATAATAGTTCTTCTAGTGATATTGCTCTAGAAACTGCTGAATTGGACTTTGAAATCTCGCTCACAGACTGGGATGTTTGCGAGTTAGCACTTGAGTGGGACCCCGACGATGATAAATTCACTGTAAAAGAGGCGTTTGTCACCTTCGGCAACCTCGATTGTTTTCCCTGGTTCCTACAAACAGGCAGAGTATTTGTCCCTTTCGGTATCTCTACTGGTGCCGTTGTTGGGGATACCCTAACCATTACAGACCCTCTAACCATCGAGATATTTGAAACAAGAGAAGACGTCCTATTGATTGGCTACGAACGGTACGGTCTCCATGCGTCTGCTTATGTTTTCAACGGCGACACCAACTCTGGTGGTGGAAATGACCACATCGAACACTACGGTGGCACCATTCGTTACGGAAAAGAGTTTTGTAATATGTCCTACGGTGTGGGTATCGACTATCTCAGTTCCATATTTGACTCCGATTCCCTAACTGAGGAGTTTCCGGAAGCTCTCGAAGCCAGGTATGCTCCTGGTATCGCCCTGCACGGCAGGCTTTTCCTGAATGGATTTTCCCTCATTCTAGAATACAATGGAGCCCTTCGAAGCGTTAAGTTTATGGAAGATGATGAGGATCTCAAACTCGCCCCCCAAGCATGGCAAGTCGAACTCGGGTATTCGACGAAGATTTGTTGTAAAGATACCTATTTTTCTCTCAACTACTCGGAAAGCCACGATTTAGAAGGAATATTTCCCAGACGAAGGTTCCTAGCAAACATCGGTATTTGGTTCTACGATAGCATTCTCTTAGGCTTTGAGTATGGTCACGATGTCGACTACTCCGAATCTCACGGTGGTACAGGAAATACCGCAGACTTTCTCATTAGTCAGCTAACCTATGAATGGTAAGTTGCAGTAAAAGATGTATACCTGCTATTTCTAATTTTAAAGAAATAAATGAGAATAGGGGGATACTCAATGCAACGCAAAAATCTATGGATTGCTCTGGCACTCATCATTGCAGGTCTTCAGCTCGCGGTGTGCCCACAATGGGCAGAATCCGCACAATCCAAAGAAAAAGGGGCCAAGATCGAACCTCTGGAAGAGGGGCTGAATCGCATCACTTTAACAGAAATGGCTGCCAAGCGACTTGGCATCGAAACCATTCCTGTTCGTTCCGGAGAAAGAGAACAATATGTAATCCCCTACTCTGCAGTAGTATACGGCCTTTACGGCGATACCTGGGCCTACACGAGCCCCAAACCGCTAGTCTTCGTTAGGCATCGTATCAATGTCGAGTCCATAGATGGTGAACTGGCATTTCTTACTGAAGGCCCTCCTGTAGGGACTCAGGTTGTTACGGTAGGGGTAGCTGAGCTGCTCGGCATCGAAAAAGGAATAGGGAAATAAAGGTTGTAACCCATGATACGTTCTATCATTCAATCAAGCATAAAGTTTAGATATCTAGTCATTGCTGTAGGCCTGGCAATCATACTCTTTGGTGCCAACCGCCTTCGAGAAATGCCTGTAGATGTTTTTCCGGAATTTGCTCCACCGCTTGTGGAAATCCAGACCGAAGCACTCGGGCTTTCTGCCGAGGAAGTAGAAAGTTTGATCACTCTGAACCTAGAAGAGTTTATCAGCGGCACCTCCTGGATAAAAACCATTCGATCCGAGTCTGTTCCTGGAATGTCGTCGATTCTTATGATCTTCGAACCCGGAACCGATATCATGCGCGCTCGACAATTGGTGCAGGAGCGTCTTTCTTTAGCCTATACCATGCCAAACGTCTCAAAACCGCCCATTATGCTTCAACCTCTGTCAACGACAAATCGAGCAATGATGATTGGCTTATCTTCAAAAGAACTTACACCGATCCAGATGTCTGTACTCGCCCGATGGACGATTAAACCCCGACTGATGGGCGTCCGCGGTGTTGCAAACGTCGTGATCTGGGGCCAGAGAAAACGGCAGCTGCAGGTACAAATCGACCCGGAACGGTTAAAAGCAAACGGAGTGACGCAAGAGCAAATCATCAGAACCACTGGAGATGCCTTGTGGGTATCACCGTTGAGCTTTTTGAAAGCTTCAATCCCCGGAACAGGAGGGTGGATCGATACTCCCAACCAGAGGCTTGGAATACGGCATGTCTCACCCATCTCCTCTCCGGAGGATCTAGCACAGTTACCTGTCCACGGGGCAACGATGCGTCTCGGCGAGGTAGCCGATGTGGTCGAAGGACACCCTCCACTCATTGGTGACGCCTTCCTCAACGATGGCCCAGGCCTTATCCTTGTAGTGGAAAAATTACCGTGGGCCAACACTTTAGAAGTAACCCGTGAAGTGGAAAAAGCTCTCAATGCGCTAATAGCCGGTCTTCCAGGTTTAGAGGTAGATTCCACCATCTTCCAATCAGCGAACTACATCACAACTGCCATCGACAACCTTACCATGGCTCTCATCATTAGCGCCGTTCTCGTCGTTCTTGTTCTCTTCGCCTTTCTTTACGAATGGCGTGTCGCACTGATCAGCATTGTAGCCATTCCGTTATCTCTAATGACTGCAACACTAGTACTCTACTTCCAAGGAACAACAATCAATACGATGATTTTAGCCGGATTCGGAATCGCCATCGGTGTCATTGTCGACGACGCGATTATCGACATTGAGAACATCGTACGACGCCTTCGTCAGCATCGCAAAGAAGGGAGCCAAAAGGGAACAGCATCGATTATTCTTGAAGCCTCCCTCGAGGTGCGCAGAGCCATTATTTACGCAACACTTATCATTGTAATGGCTATAGTACCCGTGTTCTTTATGGGTGGAGTTTCAGGTGCATTTTTCCAACCCCTTGCCCTTGCCTATTCTTTAGCGTTACTCGCATCCATGATGGTCGCATTGACAGTCACCCCGGCATTGGGATACGTTCTCTTACACAAATCACCAATCAAAAAGCGAGAATCCCACATTCTACTTTGGCTAAAGAATGCATACGATGCAGTCCTAAAACGAACGATCCATGCACCAAAAACTGCATTCTTAACAGCTGGGGTTCTCTTGATCATCGGCATCGTGTTGTGGCCATTTCTCGGTCAGTCGTTGCTGCCAACATTCAAAGAGAGAGACATCCTTATCGAAATGGATGCACTTGCCGGGACATCTCATAAGGAAATGAGCCGAATCATGGATCGAGCTAGAAAAGACCTAAAATCTATTCCAGGTGTTAGTAACGTCGGCGCTCACATCGGACGAGCTATAACTGGAGACCAAATCGTCAATATCAATTCAGGCCAGATTTGGGTCTCCATCGATCCTAAAGCTCCCTATGAAGAGACAGTCGCCGCCATCAAACAGACGATTGCCGATTTTCCAGGTCTAGATCGCGATGTGCATACCTATCTGAAGGAGAAAGTCAGGGATGTTATCGCAGGAGCAAGCGAAGCGGTCGTTGTGCGTCTCTATGGTCCCAATCAGGAAATTCTTCGCAGCAAGGCTGAAGAGATTAGAGAGGCTATTGCAAACATCGACGGGATTGTCAACTTACAGGTCGAAAGCCAAGAGGAAGAGCCTCACATCGAAATCAAAGTCGACATTGCCAAGGCGGAGCCTTATGGCATTAAGCCAGGTGATGTCCGTCGAGCTGCGTCAACCATCTTTGCCGGGATTGAAGTAGGAAGCCTATTCGAAGAACAAAAAATCTTCGATGTGGTTGTGTGGAGCACACCTGAAGCGCGACACAGCATCAATAATATCCGTGAACTGCTGATCGACACACCCAAAGGTGGTCACGTACGCTTGAAAGAGATAGCGGAAGTGAACATCGTTCCAGCCCCCACAGTCATCAAACATGAAGCGATCTCGCCTCGTGTTGATATTGTCGCAGACGTCAATGGTCGAGATCTCGACACCGTTTCCCGCGAGGTCGAGCAGGTCCTCAAGAAAATAGAATTTCCCGTTGAGTACCACCCAGAGCTGCTCGGAGAATACACTGAACGACTAACCGCACAGAAACAATTACTAAGCATAGCAATCGCCGCTGCGATCGGCATCTATCTTCTTCTGCAAGCATCTTTCGGGAGTTGGCGTTTAGCATCTATCGCTTTCCTAGCCCTACCAACGGCACTAGTAGGGGGAGTGATAGCAGCATTTTTTGGTGGTGGAATCATCTCGATTGGGTCTCTTGTTGGATTCCTCGCCATTCTGGGAATTGCTGCGCGTAACGGCATTATGCTCATCAATCACTATCAATACCTACAGCATTATGAAAGGGAAACGTTTGGACCCGAACTTATCCTACGTGGAGCCAAGGAACGACTTGCACCCATCCTCATGACTGTGACAACAACAGGACTGGCTCTCTTGCCTTTAGTGTTTTTTGGGGAAATCGCGGGTCTTGAGATCGAATACCCAATGGCAGTCGTTATTTTGGGTGGTTTGGTCACCTCTACACTACTCAACATGTTTATTGTACCGCCGCTTTACCTCATTTTTGGATCGAACTCTAAACCAAAGACTCTGGAGGATCTTGAATGAGACGGAGGAATCGATGGGTGGTTGTTTTGCTACTCACAGCTAGCCTACAACTATCTGTGTGCCAACTAACCGTAGATGCTACAGATACCAATCGTATCACCTTAAACCTAAAAACCGCCAAGGTGATCGGCATAAAAACAACCCCTGTTACGGAAACAACGATTTCTCGAAAGCAGATCTTTGGTGGTGAGGTAATCACCCTGCCATTAGGAGCGGAAATTGGCGTGCGTGTTGGGATCAAAGGAAGAGAACACCTAGTATCCAAAAACCAAACGGTGAATGTGGTACCTATAGCCCAAAACAGTGATGCACCTAACACTGAGGCCCAAGCGGTAAATATTGAAGATGGTGCACTGTACTACTCCCTAAAAAACAGAAACCACAGCTTTAAGCCTGGACAACGAGTACTTGTCGAAGTTTCTCAGCAAGATGATGGCATACAGCGCAAAGTGATCCCTTATGCATCCGTGATTTACGATGAATACGGCAAGACATGGATATACACGAACCCCGAACCCCTCGTCTTCATCCGACAACAGGTTACTATCGATCATATTGATGGAGATCTGGCAGCACTATTAAAAGGTCCGGATACTGGCACAGACGTTGTGACATTCGGAGCGAGTATGCTATCCAACATAGAGTTTGAAAACAAGAACCAGCATTCCTTGGAGGACTAAAACATATGTTTCGTTGGGTCGTAAGATCTAGCTTGCAGTTTCGATATCTAGTGATCTTTGCCGCCATGATTTTGGTAGTATTTGGAATCACAAAGCTTCGAGATATGCCTGTAGACGTCTTCCCGGAATTTGCTCCGCCCCTTGTCGAAATTCAAACCGAAGAGCTGGGAATGTCCCCCGTGGAAGTAGAAGAGCTGATCACTATTCCTATGGAAGAATCTCTCAGAGGGACTCCACAGCTTGATGTTATGCGATCCAAATCGGTGACGGGACTCTCCTCCATCAAACTCATCTTTAAACCCGGTACCGATATCTTATACGCTCGACAACTGGTCCAGGAACGCCTTGAACTAACAAAAAACGACCTCCCATCCTTTGCAAACCCCGTCATGCTCCAGCCCCTCTCAGCGACGAGCCGAGTTATGAAAATTGGTCTCTCCTCCAACAAATACGACCTCATGGACCTTTCAATGATCGCCTATTGGAAGATGCGATTCCACCTGATGCGCGTCCCGGGAGTCGCCAACGTGGCCATATGGGGAGAAAGACTAAAAGCCCTCCAAATACAAGTCGACCCCAACCTGATGCAAGCACACGACGTTTCTATGAATAAAATTCTAGAGGTCTCGTCGGAAGCCTTAGATTTTGGACTCCTGCCCTATTCTACCGCCGCGAAAACGCGAATCGATGGATTTATCGAAACCCCCAATCAACGACTCGACATCCAACATATCCTCCCCGTGTTCGAACCTAAAGACCTAGCCGCCATACCCCTTAAAGAGAGCGACACCGACATCATAACCATCGGAGACGTTGCAGATGTGAAATGGGAACATCCTCTCCTCATCGGTGACGCTGTCATCAATGACGGCCCCGGCCTCATGCTCATCGTCGAAAAATTCCCTTGGGCAAACACCCTCCAAGTAACGCAAGGAGTAGAAGAAGTTCTGGATGCTCTTCGCCCCGGCCTTGCCGATATAGAGATCGACTCTAACATCTTCCGCCCTGCGACTTTCATCGAAATGTCCATCGCAAATCTCAACAAAGCCTTGATCTTCGGCTGCATTCTGGTTGTGATCGTCCTCATTGCTTTTCTGTACGAATGGCGCGTTGCCCTAATTAGCTGTATGGCTATCCCTTTATCTCTCTTGTCAGCAGGAATTGTCCTCTACCTACGCGATGCAACCATCAATACAATGGTCTTAGCAGGATTTGTCATCGCTCTCGGTGCCGTTGTCGATGATGCTATCGTCGACATTGAAAATATCGTCCGACGACTTCGACAGAACCGCAAAGAAGGAAAAAACAAATCTACGGCATCCATCATCCTCGACGCCTCCCTTGAAGTACGTAAGGCGATCATCTACTCAACACTTATTGAAGTAGCAGCACTCCTCCCTGTCTTTTTCATGGGGGGACTCTCAGGCTCCTTCTTCAAACCCCTTGCCCTCTCCTACGCAATAGCTGTCGTCGCATCGACTGTCGTGGCACTAACCGTCACTCCGGCACTAGGGTTTATCCTCCTACGCAATGCCCCTCTTGAAAAGCGTGAATCCCCACTCGTACGATGGCTCGTCCGCGGATACCACAGCATTCTCGGTGGTATCATTGAAAAACCTAGCCGCGCATACTTCACTGTCGGAGCGATCGTATTGGCAGGTATCGTCGTCTTACCCCAACTTGGACAAGAGCTGCTTCCCTCCTTCAAAGAAAGAGACTTCCTGATGCACTGGCTAACGAAACCCGGCACCTCCCACGAGGAGATGTACCGGATCACAGAAACTGCCAGTAAAGAACTACGAACTATTCCGGGAGTGCGCAACTTCGGCGCCCACATTGGCCGTGCTTTAGTAGCGGATGAAGTGGTAGGGATCCATTTTACCGAAAATTGGGTGAGTGTAGATCCAAATGCTCCCTACGACGAAACAGTCAACGCCATCCAAGAAACTGTCGATGGCTACCCCGGAATCTATCGCGATGTGCAGACCTACCTGAAAGAGCGAATTAGAGAAGTGCTCACAGGGGCCGGAGAAGCGATCGTCGTGCGTGTCTATGGTCCCGAGCTGAGTGTCCTTTACCAAAAAGCTGAAGAGGTAAAACAAGCCCTAGAAGGAATAGAGGGGCTCACCCATTTGCACGTCGAGCTTCAAATCGAAGTCCCCCACATTCAAGTCAAAGTCAACCTCGCCAAAGCTGGAAAATACGGACTCAAACCTGGCGATGTGCGGCGTGCCTCCGCAACCATGATGTCAGGAATCGAAGTTAGCGACATCCACAGGAAAGGCAAAGTTTACGATGTGATGGTGTGGTCCAAGCCGGAATTTCGCAACAGTATCGACGATATTCGTGGACTCCTGCTCGACACACCAGACGGCGGTCGTGTTCGTTTAGAGGACGTTGCCGAAGTGGACATCCTTCCCACACCCAATGTGATCAAACGTGAAGGCGCCTCACGCCGTATCGACATCGGAGCTAATGTTTCTGGTAGAGATCTTGGCTCAGTCGTGCACGACGTCGAGCAAAACCTTCAGAAAGTCGATTTCCCTCTTGGATACTATTCGGAGCTCCTCGGAGAGTATGCAGAGCGCCAAGCTACTCAGAAAAGGATGCTCGCAGTTTCGATTGTCGCAGTCTCCGGAATATACCTTTTCCTCCAAACCTCCTTCGGAAGCTGGACCTTAGCATCCATATCGTTTTTGACCTTGCCAGCGGCACTTGTTGGTGGAGTGCTTGCTATATTTTTTAGTGGGGGGATCATCTCTCTCGGATCACTCGTGGGATTCCTTACCATATTGGGAATTGCAGCACGAAATGGGATTATGCTGATCAACCACTACCAGCATCTAGAAAGATATGAAGGGGAAACCTTTGGTCCAAAACTCGTCCTTAGAGGAGCACAGGAACGACTATCCCCGATCTTGATGACAGCCATCACAACAGGACTAGCCTTATTGCCCTTGGTTGTTGCCGGTGATATCCCCGGTCACGAGATCGAGCTTCCCACCGCTGTAGTTATCCTCGGTGGCCTTGTCACCTCTACGCTGCTCAACCTCTTCATCATCCCGCCGCTATACTTGCGGTTTCATACAGCAGAAAAATAGGTTCCTATTTCTCACTGATTTTCCCTTCCTCATCAACGATGTTATAGCCATATTTGATGAGCATAAGGTCATCTTCTGCGACCAATCCAATACCAGGACAGTGGATCTTTGTTGTTGTTGCTAACGTATCCTCAATCGAATTCGTCTCTATCACTTTCACACAACTTTCAAAGGTACCCGCTTTAGTATCCATTTTCATTCCCATTTCCACATTCTCTACACGTTCCATGGAAAGACCATCCGCCAGTTGTTGGAAATATTTCGATCCTAAAAGAAAGGTTCCTGGCATAAAGATACCGGGCATCGCTATCCCCTCTTCATCAGGCTCACCCACAAGCCACGTGCCATCATGACTAACCGTTCCGTCATCATTAAAAATATCCACGGAGTCTCCAAAATCGTAAACATCTCCAGTCTCTTCGCATATCGCAAAGTAGCTTTTCGCAAACTCTATCGGTTTGCCATCCGCCCATTCCCTTTCTTCGACAACTCTAGCTGTCACCTCACCAATATCAGGAACAGAGATCGTTTTTGTGTCTGAGAGAACAGACAATGTAAAACGAACCATTTCTTCACCTTCCATCCCTTCTAAAACCAATTGATATCCAGGTTTTAAAATGAAGAAAGAATTTTGACCTTCAGACTTAAAGGTACAATCCCCCATTCGAAACTCTTTGGTGAATTTTGACTCACCCTCCAATACCTTAGCCGTATCACCAGGCAAAGGAGCTGCTACAAAAATCACCATAAAAAATGATAGGATTGTGAAAATTTTTGAACCAACCCTTTTATATATTGATTGAAACATTTTTATCTCCTTACTAGTAAAGATTATTACTTGAAACGAAAAATAATTGGTATATTATGCAACCTCCCTTAAAGCTATTATAACAAATTTATACTTTATAAAACAAAACATTTATTTACTCCCAAGAAAAATGGCTTTTTGTATAAACCAAAACTAACACAACCAGCAGCAAATGAGTGATTTAAAGAAAAATTTAAAGGTCTTATAAAGAATTTTTCTTTCGATATTAAGACGAATAAAGTATAATACGTTAAAATATCAAAAAGAGAAGACAAAAAATGCCCTCTTTAGAACTTTCTACCTTTGTTCAACCAAGCGACCCTTGGGAATTTGTAAAACAAAATTCGCCAAATATATTTGAGCAACATAATGTCCCCAATGAAATCGTAAAAAATATTTTTGAAAAGTTGGTTCTGGAAAATCCGCGAGCTTTAGTACAATCATCCCGAGTTTGCTGGAGATTTCATAAAGTAGCAATAGAAGTAGCAACCCAGTTGGATCTAAGAAAATTCTCTCCATTTTTAAGAATCATTGATGAAGCAGTTTGGGAAGAATATGCTGACTTACCTGCCTTGGGGCTTTCTTTTGAAGATGCTGAGCCTTATGATCAACTAACTACTATTCAGGTCTTAGCAAAATTATTTACTTCAAAAAAGATAGATGAAAAATCAGGGGTAACAATATTGACGATACCAAAAGGGCTCAATTTCAGAAAACTTGAACTGTTCACAGACTCCCCTAAGAAAGGCAATGCAATTCCTTTTTATACTGACAGTTCAGTACTACCTGTGGACACTCCCGTTGAAAAAACTTATAGAATAGCTATAACCAACTCTGTCCTTACAGGGAGCCAGGACTTATCCATTGAAGATCAAATAACACTCGTTAAGACAATTGGATGGAAAATACCTGGAATATTACCAGTAGCCACGCTCGCTTACATGACATACATTTGTTCTCAAGGAGAGATCCCAACTCTTCTATTTAGTCAAGATCCTTTAAGTGTCGGTATTATCCCCAAACAACCAAGTTATGCACCGCCTCAGACGCGCTGTTTAGAGAAGAGTATTGAGGACGATGGAGAAGTGGTGGTTACTGAATTTTATTGGGTGTGCTTCGGTTTCAGCGGCCTCCTGGCCATGCCCCACCAAGTGGAACATGACAGCGGCGTTGCGGTGATGCAGAAAATTTGAGGCTACTTGGACTTGTTACGCCCAAATGGAAAGGGCCCGGCCATAGTAGAGGAAAAGGAGAGGCAGTATCGCACTGTCCAGTTCGTTTATCGACGATTTATTGGCACTATTAATAAGGATGGGAAAATATCAGCCGCTCCCGCTGAAGCAACTTTCTTATTGTTAATGATTTATTTACCACCGAGAACACAGAGAATGGAAAAATTTCGGGGTTTATTAAAAATAGACCCTCTCATAAAACCTCAAATTTCTCT
>SDBV01009036.1_pt1 | contig 13318 bp, 7 predicted proteins | sample 2277081 | NCBI WGS metagenome assembly SDBV01 (sample SAMN10402039, study PRJNA504765) | marine sediment metagenome | isolation source: marine sediment core GS10_PC15, 223 cmbsf | place: Arctic Ocean: Southern Knipovich Ridge | collected 2010 | reverse complement strand
GGTCTTCTCGTGATGTCGAGCGCTTTCGGTCAACTGAACTGGCGGCTGCAGGAGTTGCCGAAAGATCATGCACAGAAGATCCTGGGTCCTCAGGGGGGCGCTTTTGCGGGGATTGCGTATGACCCTGAAAAGGAAGAGGGCCCGCATAAGAATGTCAGCTCTGAGTGGTGGTACCACTTCGGATTCCTGAAGGAAAAGGGTGCTGAGGAATGGCAGTACTCATTCATCTCGAGTTTCCAGCGCGCGGCGATGAACGTGATGTTCTACACCCTGACCGACCTGAAAACGGGGGAGAGGAGCCATCACGGGGTCCTGGACAAACCACCTGGCTGGGGCGACCGTCCGCTTCCTGAAGGGCATAAGTTCACGGTGGCGCCCGATCCGCCTTGCGAGCCCGCGGAGTCGGAGATCTGGTTCTGCTATGGCAACAACCGTATACAGCGGCAAGGCGATCTCTACAAGCTGTCCTATGAGAACGAGGACTATACGATGGACCTGACCCTTGAGCGCCAGGGGCCGGTCCTGCCGGTGAACGGCAACGGCATGCAGGGAATGATCGAGCAGACGGACTCCTATTACTATACCTACCCAAGGGTCTCGGGCGAGGCCACGATCATTAGGGACGGCAAAAAGACCGAACTGGTCGGGGACTTTTGGTACGACCACCAGTGGGCCTTCAAGCGCGATCGCGCTAAGACGCCTATCAGGGCGGTGAAATGGGTCTGGCTCGGCCTCAAGTTGGATAACGGGGAGAACCTGAGCCTCTTTTACCTGGCATTCAGTGACACAAATGAAAAGTTCCTATGGGGGCTCACGCGCCATTTCCCGGACGGCAGGACGGAGTTCTACAAGGACGTGACGTTCACGCCGAAACGAGAGTGGACAAGCCCTCGCAATAGGGTCTACAACGTCAAGTGGCAAATCGAGGTGCCGGAGATAGGCTTGGTCCTTGATGCGGAGGCCTATGGCGACGACCACGAACTTGCAAACTTTGCGGGCGGAATGATGTGGGAAGGCCCCTGCAAGGCCAAGGTCAGCTACAAGGACGCTCCCAAGACTGAGGGACTCGGCTTCTTGGAGATGATGGGCCATAGGGTTGAAGGGAAGAAATCGTGAAGAAAGTTGTTGTCGTTGGCGGCGGCTTGGCCGGTATCTCGGCCGGGATTAAGCTCATGGAGGAGCGGCCGGGCACCCAGGTCACGCTCTACAATCTCGGACATCACTTGGGCGGCAAGGCGCACTCCTACCGGGACGACCTGGGATTCAACATCGACCATGGCTATCACACCCTGAACTCGAAATACGACCGTATGCTGGCCATGATGGAGAGGGCCGGGATCAGACTTGACAGGGTCCTCTCGCCACGCATAGGCGGGGCCTTCATGTACGATCCGGAGGTGGAGGGCATGCTCGCCGGACCGGGGCGGCCGCAACCCAGCGAGGACGTCCGCGAACAGCGCGCGGAAGACCAGAAGATCCAGGCGGAGTTCAGCGCGAAATACGGCCAACTCATCGTCGGAGAGCCCGATATCGAGAAGTACGACGATATCTGCTGGGCCGATTTCAATATCGAGCGCGGGGTCCCGGAACGAATCACCGAGAGTCTACCTTTCCGTTTTGCGCGCGACGCCCTGTTCAACTGGCCCCACCCGATCTCGACCTATGTCCTCATGAAGTCCACACGGCTGACCGTTGGCGGATACGGGAACCTCACGACGGGCACCTACAACGAGACCATCATCAACCCGCTCGTCCGGTATTTCAAACGGCTGGGTGGCACGATCGAGTTGTACAGCAAATTGGTCAAGGTGCTGCACGAAGGCGGCCACGTAACCGGCTTGCACTTCGCTCAACCCGATTTTCACTACCACAACCACGGCGAGAAAGTCAGATGGGAAAGGGAGGTGCGGGTCCTTCCCGATATCAACGAAGTGACCGATTTCGACCACGCCATCATCGCCATCACCGTGGACAGTTTGCGTGAATTGAACAAGGGGGACGCGGGGTTCTGGCGCGGGTTCCCGGGCATTGAGAATTGCAGCTCGGTCGGCACGCTCACCATATCAACGTGGACGGAGAAACCGATATGGGAGTCGGTGGCGAAAGACGCCACGACTGGCCCCACCTATATCCTGCGGCTCAACGAGCCGAACCCCATGGTAACGGACTATAAGTTCATTCGAGACGAATACAAGTACAACAAGGACTTCGGTTCCGTCCTCCAGTCCTGCGGGCAGGACGGTAACTTCGAGCATCTTACGGACGAAGAGATTATCGCGCGGTTCTATGACAACCTGGCGGAATGCGAAGGCATACGCGATCCCCGCGAAGCCGGGATTATCCATGAACACCTGAACAGGAATATGTCGAACCACGAGCGCTATCACCTCTACGATCCCGGGACCTTGCAGTTCAGGCCACACTCGAAGACCCATATCGACAACATGTTCCTAGCGGGCGACTGGATTCGAAACGACGTCGATTGCGGCACGATGGAGAGCGCCGTATGCTCGGGCTTCACCGCCGTCGAAGAACTCCTGAAGGTCTCTTGATGTGATGTTTGCTGAATCGAGAAGGACCTTCTTCAAGAAATTGTCCGCGCTGCTGGTGTCCCCCGCACTGCTGGGTGTTCAGACGAGATCCAACGCCGAGGCCCCAAGCGACGCTGGGAAACCGGAGGCCCCTCGCAAACTGCCGCACGCCCAGTGCGAAGAATGCAGCGCGCGCTTCTGCCGCCATAAGGTTTCCTGAACCCTTCACGCACGCGCCTAGCCCGGATAGAAGATTACTCTTCCTCGCTGGTCCAGTCCTTTCCGGACCCGGGCCGGACCTCTTCGAGGGACTCTTCGCCGGCTTCGGGAAGTTCTTCCATGACCATGAGGAACTTTGCCGATAGGTCGATCCACATATCGGCGTCGGACATCTTGGGGCGGCCGTCGGGGTCGTAGTAGACGAAGGGCATCTTAGTGTCCGCGCCGACGTACTTATCGGGGTCGCGCAGGAAATCCTTGAGCCAGTCGAAGCGCAGGCGTTTCTTGGTGAGCATGAGGTCGATGGAGAGGTCTTCGAGGCTGAGGTCTCCCGGCGGCGCGCCCTCGTAGGTGGTTGGGTGGCACTGGATGCACTTGTCGGCCGTCACGCGGTACTTGCCCATGTCGAATTCCTCTTGGGTGACGGTGTCCTTGGTTTGGGCCACGACATAGGGGAAGGTCGATTCGGTGTCGGTGGCGAGTAGGGCGAAATAGCGCGCGAGGGTTTCGTGATCTTCGTGGCCCAGGCTGAATCTTGGCATGCGCATCTTGAGCCACGGCCGGAGTACCGTGGGTTCCCGGATGAATTCGCAGAACCACTGCGGCTGGACGCGCGCGCCTTCGCCAATGAGGTCCGGGGGCTGCATGGATTTCAGCTCGATGTGTTCGGCAATCCGCGCTTCCCCGCCTTCTTCGAGGACATGACACCCCCTGCAATTGTAAGCTGTGACAATCCATTCCCCTTGCTGCAAGTTGCGGGTCCGGTTGGAAGCATAGACGCGGAATTTTGCGGGCAGTTCGGCCCAGGCGTTGTTGAGGTAGTAGGTCGTGAGCGCTTCGACCTCGTCCTCGTCGAAAGCGAAGATGGGTGAGCGCGACGGCGCGTCCCCGGTCTCGTAGATGCGGGGCGAGGCGATCTTGTTTGCCACCCAGTCCGATTTCGTCCGCGCGACCTTGGCCTCGCCGAAGGAGAGTTCTTCCAGCGGCTTGTAGGCCATTTCGGCGACGTCGGCCCCGGGAAGCGGCTCTTGCGCGAATTCCGGGCTGCTATGACAGCCGTGGCAGCCATAGGTCCTGAGGAGTTCCTTGCCGTTTTCGGGATCGAAGGTGGCAAGATCGAGGCCCTCTTCGGCCTTCAATACGTCCGCGCTCGACTTCAGCGTCATGAGGTACGAGGTGAGGTCCCTGCGCTCTTCCTCGGTCAAGTCCACTTTAGGCATCCGGGAGGCGGGATTTTCGATGGTGGGATCTTCGAGCCACTCCATGACCCAGGCCGGGGTCACTTTGAGTCCGATGCTGGAAAGGTCAACAGTCTGGGGCGAGACATTCGACTCGTCCCGCGCCGTGTTGTGACAACCACGGCACCCGCGCTCCACGAACAGTCTTTCGCCTTGCTCCGCCGAGGCGCCTTGCAGTGAAACCGTCTCCGATGGGACATCGCCCTTCAAAGAGAACAAATAGGCCGTCAGGTCGCCAACTTCCTTGTCCGAAAGTCCGAAACTCGGCATGCCCGTACGGGGCTGGAGCTTTGCGGGGTCGCGGAGCGAGGCGCTGAGCCAGGCGGGATTGGACAGTTCGCCCCCAATGTGGTCGAGAGGTTCGGCCACCTTCGGATACTCCTCGAAACCTCGCGCGGCGTGACAGGCGTAGCAGCTGTTGCTGCTGAAAAGCTGCCGCCCTCGTTCCAGTTTTTCGGCGCCTTCAAGCATGAAAGAGGTTTCGTGGCACCCGGCACAGGTGCTCTGGATGTATTTCGTGGGGACAAGCCCATCGCCCGGCGTTCCATGGGCGGCCTCGACGGTTGTCCCTTCACCGTGGCCTTTATGGCATAGCGTGCAGCCGAATGCGTTGACGGGGTGTTGTTCGAGGAGCTTTCCGGGGTGGGTGCGGAAGGGCTCCGGCGCGTCCGCGAGGAGGGGGTTGTCGATGCCGAGGTGGCAGGAAGTGCAGAGGTCCTTCACGCCAGCCTCTGCGACAACCACTTCTCTGAGTTCGACCCTCGATTTTGCGAGCTCCTTCAAGGCCGCTTGCTCCGAGTTCGAGTAGAGTTTCTTGAAGTCCTTCTGGTATTTGTTCCACTTGGCGCCGCCTTGCGCGGAGGCGGCGCCGAAGCCGCATAGGACCATGGTCAGGGCCAAGAAGAAGATAAAGCCCTTTGACGTGTGCTGCACTTGGATTCTCGACATGTCTGGTTCCTATCCCCACTTTTTCTGAAAACAGTTCACGTACCTGTGCTAGACCTTTTCAACATCGACCGCCGTCGGACGATCCACCGGCTCGTTGCACCAGTTGCCGTCGTAATGTTCGAGGTGCCCATAACCGCCGGCCATGTCGTTCCACTTGATCATGCCGGGAATGGCCGCGTCGTAGCTCTTCCAGTCCTCGAACTGAAACGGCTCCCACGCGTGATAGACGATCACCTGGCCGGGCTCGAGCCGCCGTTGAGGGCGGGCGGCGGCGCTGAGCTTGACGTGGATCTTGAAGTCGTCGAAGTCGTTGTGGACCCGGACGAAGTCGCCGTCTTCGATGCCGCGGGTCTTGGCGTCCTCGGGATTCATGAACAAGAAGGGGCGTCCCTGGTGGGTCTTCAGCAGTTCGGTGTCGGTGACCCAGGTCGAGTGGACGCTCCAACGCTGGTGTCCGGTCGTCATCCGCAGCGGATAGTCGCCCCCCACATTGGGATTGTCTTTATGGACGGGATGCGCCTCGCCCGCTTCGATGAACCATGGATGGTCGATGTAGAACTGGATTCGCCGGTTGTAAGTTGGATAGGGGATCTTCTTGGGTCCGGTGTGGAAGGTGAAGGGGACGATGGGTTCGTCCGGCGTGATTTCGGTGGCAAGGTTTGCGGCGTCGATGTTGGCCTCAGTGGGGATGCGTGTGAACCTGACCTTGCCCACCTTCCTGAGCTGCTCGACGTTGGTGCCCTCGGGCAGAACGCCCGAACTGGCGTTGGTTGCCAGGAGCATGTTAAGCAGCGGCTCGACCGGCGTGCCCGCGGGTATCGCCGAAGCGGCCCCGAGATCGAATTCGATTCCGCTCCTCGATGTGAACTTCGTCAGTCCTCGCTCCTTGGCGCGTTCGTTGACCCTGGCGCTGAGGACCTGGCCCATGTCCCATTCGGCCATGGCGTCTCCGGGCGGCTCGACGGCCTTCTCAGTCAACAACAGCCAGGGAACGTGGGGCGTTGGAAATCGAACATCCAGCTTCTCGTAGTAGCCCGCGCCGGGCAGGATTAGATCGGACATGAGGCAGGTCGTGCTCATACGAATGTCGATGCCGCAGATGAACTTGTACTTTTGCCAGAGGCTGGCGTGAATGTTCTTCCACCAGCCCCGGTTTTTCCGGGCGGGGTTGGTAGCGAAGAAGACATAGGCCCGGGGCTCCTGGTCGGGCGCGGGCCTTATGCGGCCCTCCCACCAGCCCTTGTCCATGGCCTCCTGCATGTATTCGCCAAAGCTGCGCTTCATGGCCGGGTCGTGCCAAGCTTGGTTGTCCCAGGCTTCCTTGTACCCCGAGTGGAAATAGTAGAGGAACATGGGCGGCACGGGTCCCATGCCCGTTCTGTTCGTCCGGTATTCTATCTCCCGCAAGACCATCTCATCGGTCTTCGTCGGATCTTCCGTCCGAATCTCCTGCTCGATGCGCGTTCTCTCGGGGCTGCCGGCTCCCAGGGCCGCCAGCGACAGTCCCGCGGAACTCCAACCTCCCACACCCGCCCCCTTTTTGCCCAGACTTCCCGTGAGCGCCACAATGAGGCACTGCGTGCGCTCGATCAGGTCGCCATGATAGTTCTTGGGCCCGTTCATGCCTTGGGAGATCATGACGTGCCCACGCGCGGCGCCGGCCTTCCGCGCGATCCTCCGGATGGTGTCCGGGTGGACGCCACAGACTTCTGAGGCCTTCTCGGGCGTGTAGTCGCGGTTGAGCAAGTCTTTGAAGATGGCGAAGGAGGGCCGGACCTCGGCGGCGGTCCCATCGCGCAGTTGCACGGCGTAGGTGCCTTCGAGTGCGGGATCGAGCGGCAGTTTCAATGTGTCTCTTGGCGCCTTGACGACGGCATCGCTGGCCGGGTCGTAGAAGTAGAACTGGTCTTCCAGCCCGCCTTCCTCCATGTCGCTTCCCCTTAGGAACCTCTCCGTACCGGTTATGATAAGGAAAGGAAAGTCGGTCTGCTCCTTGACGAAGGGCACGTCGATCAGGTCTTCGGCGATAAGGACTTGGGCCATCCCGAGCGCCAACGCGGGATCGCTGGCGGGGGCGACGGGCACGAATTCGTCGCAGTGGATGGCCGAGGGCGAGTAGTCCGGGGCGACGAGGAGCACCTCCGCGCCGGCGTAGCGCGCCTCTGAGATGAAGTGGTAGGACGGGATCCGGGTATAGACTGGATTCTGGTGCCAGATGATGATGAGCTTGGCGAAATACCATCCGTCGCAGGAATCCATGAACTTGAACTTGCCGAAGGTTTCATACAAACCCTTGAAGAAGTCGCCGATGGTGGCGTTGAGGTCGAGATTCGTCGCCCCGATCCTGCTCATGAGGCCGAACAGGCCCATGAGATGGATGTAGCCGCCGTTGCCCGGTCCCGGCTCGAAGATGACGGATTCGGGGCCTTCCTCCTCGATGGCGTCCAGGACGCCGTCGGCGAAGAGGGTTGCGGCCTCATCCCAAGTGATGCGTTTCCACTTGCCTTCCCCGCGCTCGCCGATCCGCTTCATGGGATACTTGAGGCGGTCGGGGTTGTACATCATGTGGCTGTAGGTGCAGCCCTTCTGGCAGCCCCTGGGATTCCAGTCGGGGCCTTGCGGATCGACCACCTCATAGTCGCCGGTCTGTTCTTCCCGCCAGACGATGCCGTCACGCGTATAGACGCGCCAGGAGCATCCCCCTGGGTAGCAGTCCACGAGGTGGGTGCCAAATGTCACCGTATCCCAGGCCCACTCTTCCCTGAAGAGGTCTTCCCAGGTGCCGTAGTCCCAATCCCTGACAGGCCCCTTGTCCGCCTGGGCCTTACCTTCCAGGAACCCCAGCGAATGGAGAGAAAGCGCCAGCGCCGACGCGCCGGTTGTCTTCAGAAACTGTCTTCGAGAAAACGCCATCCTGTCCTCCTCCGGCCACGAAGCGCATCGGACTTTGTCTTGTCTCGCTCTTCGCGGGCCAGTCACACCCAGGTCTGCGAATCATAGCCTTCCCGGGCCTCGAATTGAAAGGGTGTTCCAGAAGTGTTTCTCCGCATTGATAGCATTGAACTTAGAGCGCAGGCTGCCAAGTGTTTGACTTTCCGCACGTGGATATGATGGTGTAGGCGGCTGCATGGCCCGTCGGAAGCTACGCAGCGAGCGGTCTACATCTAAACATGACGGAAACTGATAAATCGCCAGAGGTACAGGGGCCAAATCGTGAGGCCGGGAATGCACGTCAACTCGACCCTTCACGTCGCGAATTCCTGAACAAGGGCCTGTCCGCCACCGGTTGGGGGCTGGTGATGACCTTGGGCGTTGCCGGAGCGGTGGAAACCGTCCGTTTCTTCTCGCCATCGGTTGTTTTTCGTCCGCCCAGCACCTTCGAGGTGGGGAAACTCGAGGATTTCGCCTCTGAAGCCGCCCCGGACGAACGCGGGATCATCCTCGTTGAGCCCAAATGGAAAGACGCCCACCGCTTCTTCATCCTGCGTGAGCCAACGCGATTGAGCGCCCTCTATGCTCGCTGCACGCATCTTGGCTGCACCGTCAACTGGTTCCCAGGGCTCAACATCTTCAAATGCCCCTGCCACGGCAGTCAGTTCCACTCCGATGGCGTCAATTTCGCAGGCCCCGCGCCAAGGGCCCTGGATCTCTTGCGGATATCCATGGACAGTGAGGGGAACATCATCGTCGACACGAGCGTGGTGTATCCTCGAGAAGACCATTCGAAACCCGGGGCCTATATCGAGATCTAGTTGGGAGACGGGCGTTATCGATTCAACTGGCACCAGAAAGAAGAAACGCTGGCTGGCCATCGTTGGCGAGCATTGCACGGGTTGCGCCGGGACGCCTGTGTGCATCGCTGTGTGCCCCATAGAGGGCGCGATCGTGCAGGACCCCGACGTGGACGCCTACCCCTTCAGCCGCGTCCGCGTGGTGCCGGAACTGTGCATTGGCTGCCAGATCTGCGGCACGCGCCGCTATGATGAGGCGCTTGACGAAGAGGGGGCCCTTCCCCTTCAACTTGTAACGCCGAACACGCAGAGTCCACAGCAAGAGGGTTGTCCCTGGGACGCCATCGTGCTGGTGCCCGTGGAATACGCCGATGAGGCCGAGGGTATCTTGTTTGACCGCTAAGATGCAGACCATTGTCTACGACGGCCCTGGGCGCGTCCGCATGCAGGACGTGCCGAAACCCACGCTCGAGGCGCCCACCGATGCGCTGGTCCGGGTCACGACGGCCAGCATCTGCGCGAGCGACATCCACCTGATCCACGCCGAGGGGATGTGTCAACCGGGCACCAGCCTCGGGCACGAGTGCGTGGGCACAATCGAAGCCCTGGGCGATGCCGTGGCGGGCTTCGAGGTGGGCGACCGGGTAGTGGTGTCCTGCACAATCCAGTGCGGCGAGTGCCATTCCTGCAAGAACGGTCTCTACGCAAAGTGCGTCAAGGGCGGCCTCTTCGGGCATGGGCCGATGCTGGGCAACCACGGCGGCGGCCAGTCGGACTATGTCCGGGTACCTTACGCGGACTTCACTTTGGCCAAGATCCCCGATGGCCTATCCGACGAGAGCGTCCTCTTCGTGAGCGACATCCTCTCAACGGCATTTATGGCGGTCGAGAGGGGCAACATCCGTCCGGGCGACAGCGTGGCGGTCTTTGGCGCGGGACCCGTGGGCCTCTGCGCAGTCGCGAGCGCGCACCTGTTCTCGCCCGCACACATCATCGCCGTCGACCCCATCGAGCAGCGCCTTGGGATGGCGCGCACCCTCGGCGCGACCGAGACCATCGACCCAAGGAAGACCGAATCCGTTTCGCGCATACGCGAGTTGACGCCCGTCGAAGGCGACGAGAACCCCCTCATGCCCAAGGGGGGCGCGGACGTGGCTATCGAGGCCGTCGGGATCGAAGCGACTCTCCTGCCGGCCTTCGAGGCCGTCAGGCCCGGGGGCCACGTCTCCATTATCGGCGTCTTCACCGAAGCTCAGACCCTCCCCATGCCGCTTCTGGGCGTCAAGAACATCACGGTCAGCATGGACCTGGTAAACATGGTCTCGATGGCCCGGCTGATCGAGTTCATAGAAGAGGGGGCCCTGGACCTCCGCCCCCTGATTACGCACACCATGCCCCTCAGCGAAGGCGTGCGGGCCTATGAGATTTTCGAAGGAAAACTAGAGAATGTGCTAAAAATAGCCCTGAAACCGTGAGGAACAGGCAGTGGGCGTTTTTGTGACGCGATTTTGGGCCCTTCCTGCTATCCTAAGAGGATTGGACGCGGGAACGGTGTGTGGGCTCCGACGCAATCCGGTTTGGCCACCGGGCTAGAGGAGGAACAATGGGAAGGTTCAATCTCAATCGCCGGGACTTCTTGAAAACTTCAGGCGCCTCCGCGCTCGCCCTTTCCCTTCACTCCCTCGGTTTCTCCGGACCGGAGGCCCAGGCCAGCGAGAACATCATCCGCGAATGGGACTACGGCAGCTGGGAGGACGTGTTCCGCGAGGAATGGGTATGGGACAAGGTGTGCTTCGGGACGCACTTGGTGGACTGCTACCCCGGCAATTGCTCATGGCGGGTTTACACCAAAGAAGGAATCGTTTGGCGGGAGGAACAAAGCGCCAATTACGCCGTCGTGGATCCGACGGGGCCGGATTGGAACCCGCGCGGCTGCCAGAAGGGCGCGACCTACAGTCACATGATGTACAACCCCGACCGCGTGAAGTACCCGATGAAGCGCATCGGCGAACGCGGTGAAGGCAAGTGGAAGCGAATCACGTGGGACGAGGCGGCGACGATGTTTGCCGATGGCTGCCTCGACGCCATCGAGAAAGAAGGACCCGAGTCCATCATCCACGAGATGGGACCCGGCAACGGCGGTTTCCTCCACCTGATCGGCATCGCCCAAGTCCTCGGCAGACTCGGGGCCACCTCGCTGGACCTCGACGCCACCATAGGCGACTTCAACAAGGGGGTGTACGAGACCTTCGGCAAGTTCCAGTTTATGGATTCGTGCGACGGCTGGTTCTTCGGCAAGTTGATCCTGATCTGGCACATGAACCCCGTCTACACGCGCATACCCTCGGCACATTTCATCAATGAGGCGCGCTACAACGGCGCCGAGGTCATCACCATCGCGCCGGATTATTCGGCCTCGGCCATTCACGCCGACGAGTGGGTGCCCGTCATACCCGGTTCGGACGCAGCGCTGGGGCTCGGCATGGCCCACACTCTCATCGAAGAGAAGCTCTTCGATGAGCCTTTCGTCAAGGAGCAAACGGACTGCCCCTTCCTCGTCAGGACCGACACGGGGCGCTTTCTGCGGGAGACCGATGTCACCGGCGCAGGCCGCGAGGACCAGTTCTACCTCTATGACCCGGCCGCGAAGCAGATCGTCAAGGCCCCGAGAGGCACTCTGAACCTCCCGGTGGATCCCGCGCTCGAGGGGACCTACACGGTGAAGCTGCACGACGGGAGCGAAGTCGAGGTCAGGCCCTCCTTCGCCTCGTTGAAGGACCTGATCAACCGCGACTATACCCCCGAGAAGGCCTCTGAGATCTGCGGCGTGCACCCCGACACGATCCGGCGCATCGCGCGCAAGGCGGGGGCCGCCAAGGGCCACGTGCAGATCATGCTGGGCTTCAACGCGCCGAAGTACTATCACGGCGACCTCATGGAACGCGCCATGTCGCTCATAGTGGCCCTGACGGGCAGTCTCGGGAAGAAGGGCGCGGGGATCCGGGGTTGGAACACCTCGGGGATGACCGTCTCGCTCGAGTCGGCCACGGGCTTCGATGCCGCCGGTGGATCCGGTAACAGTCGGGCGGAGATCCGCAAAGAGGATCCCGAGATCACCGACGAGATTCTGTTGCGCGAGTTGGCCTACCGGGGCGGAAGGCGCGGCAGGGGCCCGGTGCCGCCGGCATTCCTCTACTATTTCCACTCCGGCTACAAGGAGACCTGGGACAACGAGGATTGGCACGACAAGGCCATGGTGCGCAGTTTCGGCGACTACATGAAACAGGCCATCGACAAGGGCTGGTGGGAGGGCCGCGTGCGCCCAGCAGCCGACCAGGAACCCCAGGCCTATGTCTTCCACGGGACGAGTCCGGCGCGCAAGAACCGCGGCTGGATGAAGAACATCTACCCCACTCTCTGGAAGAAATACCAGTTTATCTGCGGCGTCGACACCAGGATGAGCACGACCTGTCTCATGTCCGACCTCGTGCTGCCCGCGGCCGGTTTCTACGAGAAACTGGACGTGCGCTTCCCGACGCCCCACGTGCCCTGGCTGACGCTGACCGAGAAGGCCGTCGAGCCCCCGGAGGATGCGCTCGAGGAGTGGAAGATCGGCGCGCTCCTCAACGCAAAGATCACCGAACGCGCCAAAGCGCGGGGCCTGACGCAATTCGAATCGAGGAGCGGGCAGAAATTCAATCTCGGGAGCGGCGGGGGCATTTCGAGTATTTCGGCCGAGCAGGTTTTGAATATGGTGTTGATGGCCAACGCCCAGGCCGGCGTCCTGCCCGAGGGCACGAACCTCGAGCGGTTCAGGGAACTGGGCAAGATTCGGTTCACGCGTATTCCGGCGGAGGCGAGCATTCCCTCGGCGAACCTCGCCACCGAGATCCGGCCCGACGAGCCCATCACGCCGCTGACCTTCCACACGGGGCCGAAAAAGATCCCGTATCCCACTTACAACCGCCGGATCCAGCTCTACATCGACCACGAATGGTTCGTCGAAGCCGGCGAGGCGCACCCCGTTCACAAAGACAACCCCAAGATGGGCGGGGACTATCCCCTGACCATGACCAGCGGCCACATGCGCTGGAGTATCCATTCCATATGGGTGACTGACACCGAATTGTTGCGCACCCACCAAGGGCGGCCCTTTATGTTCATGAATCCGGAGGACGCGGAACAGCGCGGCATCGTGGACGGCGATCTGGTGCACGTTTTCAACGACTTCAACGATTTCAAGGTGCACGTGAAGATGGCGCCGCACGCGCGGCCCCGCGGTCAGGCAACTCCGGGCCAGGTCATCATCTATCACGCCTGGGAGCCCTATCAGTTCGCGGGCTGGAAGAGCTACGACGCGGCCATCCCCGGCATGATAAAGTGGAACGACCTGGCCGGCGGCTACGGCCATCTCGAACACTACAATTACAACTGGTGCACCCAGCCGGTGGACCGCGCGATCGCGGTGGAAGTCGAGAAGGCGTGACGCGAGATGGCGTACCGTAGACACTTCTGCGAGTTGACGAGAAGTAGGGAGGCGTAGGCGACGATGGCTGAAGACACGGGACAGCAAGCGGCAACGGAAGCGATCATCTGTGAGAAGGTGTCGGCATCGCGTGAGGAGCTGCTCGACCTCGACTCGGCCCTGTGG
>SDBV01009035.1_pt1 | contig 13319 bp, 16 predicted proteins | sample 2277081 | NCBI WGS metagenome assembly SDBV01 (sample SAMN10402039, study PRJNA504765) | marine sediment metagenome | isolation source: marine sediment core GS10_PC15, 223 cmbsf | place: Arctic Ocean: Southern Knipovich Ridge | collected 2010 | reverse complement strand
TACCTCCCGTCTGTTCGCGTATTCGATTAGTGTTTGCGACTCAGGCGGTTGACGCCAGCATGTCAGTTCTGCGAGACGAATGTTCTTAACCATCTCGGTGAATTGGTCCGGTGTGAGGCTGTGAGGATAGTCCGGGGAATCTGAGGGCGTATTCTCCAGCCGGAAGTGCTTTTCGATGATACGTGCGCCACGAGCCACCGCGAATGCCGGGATGACCGTAGAGGTGGTGTGGTCGCTGAAGCCTTGATAACAACACCATGCTTTAAAAAACTCGCGATCACGATTATGATCTGGAAGATAAATATCTTCCGGCGGTGTTGGATATTTGCTAACACAATAGAGCAGGTGGGTATCACCACTGCCAGTTAAAGAAATGTCGCCCGGACGTGTGCGCCCCAAAGATGAAATTACAGGTTTACCGGTAAGTTTAACGGCGTCCCACAGGTCGTCACGGTGCTGCTCAAACGACGCTATCTTCCAAGTCTCCACGAACGGATTAAGCACTTCCACCGCCCACGGCGCAAACGGCGTACACATGAAGTCGATGCGGTGGTCGTGGCAGGTGTTCGCTAGCACATCTATCCACTCAACCGGAAGCACCGTACGGCTGTCCTCAAGGGACGGGTCGTGTGCGATATCATCCAGACGGAACAGTTGGAACTTGGCTGCATCTGCCCCGGCCGCCGCGAGGTTCGCAATCATGTTGATGGCGGCACCCTTGTTGCCCATGTGGTTGCTGCCGATATCCCCGATGACATAGCACTTATCAGGCTGCAAGGGCACGGTCCACCTCCGCGGCAAAGTCAGGCTGGGCCAACAGTTCTTTCGCCGGAATGATACAGTCGCCGGAACTAATCGGCACGTTGCCAATCTCCCAGCGGCCACCCGCAGCAGGCTCCATGATGCGCCACGCAAACCCGGCGTCACATATATGCTCATACTCGTTAGTCAGCCATTCGTGAACCTTGTCGCCCGGCCGCAGGCCAGTATATTTAACCGGCACGTCGGGATATAGCGTCTGGCAGAGATCTAATATCCGTGTACTCCTCAGTTTAGGTATGAAGATGTCACCACCATATTGTGCGGCTATGACACTGAGAACGAGTTCACACGCCTGCCCGAGCGTTATCCAGAACCGCGTGGAGTCCCTGTGGGCGATGTTGAGGGCACCGGTTTTGGCTTGGTCAGCAAGAAACGTGAGGATGCTGCCGCGACTTCCAATGACATTTCCATAGCGCACCACGCTAATCTTCGTGTCTCCGCTAGATCCGTTGGCGAGCAGCGCCAACCGCTCCATGCACGCCTTCGTGTTGCCGTATAGATTGACTGGCGCAACAGCCTTATCGCTGGAGAGACAGACGACATTGGACACTCCTCTATCTACGGCAGCCTCAACGACATTGTGACTGCCAATCACGTTGGTCTTAATCATCTCGTCGGGATTGTATTCTCCGGCGGGAACAATCTTGAGAGCTGCGGCGTGAATCACAATGTCCACGTCCCGCATGGCCCGATGCACTCTCTGATAGTCCCGCACGTCGCCAATGAGATAGCGCACGCGGTTGTCCTTAATCTCCCGTTTCATGGCTTCCTGCTTCTGCTCGTCCCTACTGAATATGCGTATTACGTCATCGTCGTCGCCGTTCTCCAGCATGAATGATAGGAATGCACGTCCGAACGATCCGGTGCCGCCAGTGATTAGGATGGTTGCCACAGGGAACTCTCCTTCCAGATAACCGGTTCTGCGAGTTGTTCGTAGCCGGGCAGTGCCATCAGGTATTGTAGAACTTCCTTCACATTGAAGCCGGGGTTGGCGGTAGCTAACGCCTCAATGACGCCGCGCACTCGTTTGAGATCGTCTCTGGTATCCACAGACAGGTTAAGCTGCGGGACCGTGCAGTCGTCTGGAGCGGTGAGGTTGAGGCAGTTGTAGGGTGTGTCGGTCCTCTCATACATCCACGGACTCACATGCTCCCGCCAGTACGCTTCGCGCGAGTCACCCTTAACCTCCTCGTTCACCTTGGCGAGCGTGTCCGTCGAGAACACCCGCACACTCATGCCCTGTGGCCACGTCTCCGGCCTCACGTTGCCCACGAAGTCCCAGTCCCCACAGATGTAGTAGCCCACGCAGGTATCAATGATCTCCGGATCAACGAGCGGGCAGTCCCCGGTAATCTCTACAATGATGTCCGTGTTGGTCTTGCGTGCCGCCTTGAGCACCCGCCCCATCACATTGTTCTCGCTGCCCGTGACCACCTTGGCTGGCGTATTGCCGCGTACCCACTCAGATAGGGCGCGGTCCAGTGGCGTATCTGGGCAGGCCACAACGAGGGTGTCTATGAGGTTGGACAGGTAGCATCGCTGCAACACCCAGGCAACCAGCGGGATGTTACCCACCTTCATCATGACCTTGCCGGGAAGTCTTTTGCTGCCCATGCGGGCTTCTATGATGGCACTAACGCGCAACGTGATTCTCCCTAAAGATATCTTTATTCACTGAGAACGAAGTATGCCCACGTAGACGCTGCTGCCGGAACACCGGCTGCCGTAGCACTCATGTTCGCCACAAACGATCCGTCAGTAACGTTGTCCACCCAAATTGTCTGCGTGCGCTCGTGCAGGGCACCGGTAATATTAACAGGAAAGATCATAACTTGACTGGTAGCAAAGATCTGAGAGTCACTAACGGTCGTTGTGGAACTGGAAGCATCAAACGAGAATGTTCCTGTATCAAACCTATTCCTTCTGCCGTGATCAACATCTGCGACAAATCCCATTTCGCTCTCCTATGCGGCCTGCCTCTCGGCAACCGCTTTCTCGATTACTTCGACGCAACGCTTACCTGCGTCGCCATCACACTTATAGTTAAAATATTCACGGCCTCTCGCCCGCTCGACTGCAAGACGTTCTTTCGTCTCGCGGTCCAGCAGGCAGCGGGCCATCGCCGGATATAGCTCTCCGCGGTCAGCTACCAACTCCGCGCCGTAACCGTCAAACCACGAGAAGTCGTTGCGCTCTCTGAACTCAAACATTACGACGGGGAGGTCTAGCAGGAACGCTTCCACGATTATTGAGGACTTGTGCGTCACCACGAGGTCGGCCATAGTGAGCGGCACGATTGGCCCCCCGGTCATCACGGCGAAGTCAGTGACCCCGGCCGTCTCACAGTAGTTACGAATGTGGTTGGCATACTCTTTATTCCCTTGTGAGTAGTGCGGCTTGATAATAAGGAAGGTGTTACAGATGGGCAGCAAGTTCATGTGGGCCTCAATGACCGCCTTGTCTCCCCAATCTTTGTCGCGCTCCCACACGCTGAACGGGTGTCGCCAGGTCATGGCGTGGACGATGACCGGCCGCCTCTCGTCTATGCCGAACTGGGCGCGTGCCTCATTCCGTGAGAACTTCAGGTTTTCGGACTGTGTGATCCAGTCGAATGAAGGTTTACCAGTGACAACCACGTTGGCGTTGCTGCCGTAGAACTTACGGAAGTCAGCCTCGTGCTGTCCCGGCGCCAACACGTAGTCAACATAGCTCTCATACTCGAAATGGCCCTGTCGGTAGGTATTGGTTGCACCGTGGGTTATCTCAAATGTTGGAACGCCCATGTGGCGTGCGGTGAGAATAGACACGCGCTGGTCAGGTGGCGCGTCAGTCCACGTCACCATTGCGTCGATCCCGTTGTCTCTAATGCAATCCTTGATGCCATCAATAATCATGGGCATTGTCTCGCCGAACTCAAAGCCCGTTGGCATGTCCATGACTGCGTGGTTCTCATCAAAGTCCACCGGCTGTATAGGCAGGTTAAGCAGCTTGCGAAAGTGGACGGCGGCGTCTCGTATGCAGAACACCTGATGGCCTGCCTCACACATATCAGAGATGAGCGAAGCGTTCTCCTGACGCAGCAGGGCGAGAATGTTCACAGGCCAGGATCACCTTTCGGAAGCAGCCGCGGCAATAGCTGATATAGCAAGGCGTCCGCAAAGTCCACGCCGCCGTAGTTAAACACCTCTCTATGCTCATCCACCATGGTCTGCCTTTTCTCTACCGCCTCACAGTCAACCACGCACCGCTGGCAGACTTTAAGCTGCAAGGGCACCGGCCCCGACGGGCATTGCTCGCAAATCTCCAGTCGCAGTAACCGTAGTGACTGCGTAGTACGGGCTGAGTCGTCCACCAAATCCTCGCTTGAATAGTCCACGCTGCGGACTGTTACATCCCACCATGTCGAATCCGAGGCCAAGCTCGTCGGCACGTCGAATCATCGAGTCGGCAAGTTCGGTGTGCCACTTCCCTCCTCGGTTCGCGTCGTACCAGTATGCGTGTTTCCAGTCCCATAAGAGCGTTGCAAATGAATCTTGGGTTTCCACCGCGGAAGTCCACCAATCTTGACCAAAGGATAATCCGGGAGAGGCGGCGAGGGTGTGTTCTCTAACTTGAACACGCCTTTCGTAGTCTCTTGTTCCTCGTCCTCTATAGGTGTATCTAACATGACTCCTCAACCCCTGCCATGTGAATGGTCTTACATCATCCCACTCTGGCGGCAGATTTAATGTAACTTCGTCATATCGAGCGAGCAGATACTCAACCAGCGTGTCAGCAACCGCAGCACACTCGCCCTCGCTTCCACTTCGTCCGATAGGTCCGTTCCACGGAGTACCTTCGATATATCGAACCATGCGGCTTCCAGATACAGGAACGATGCAAGCTCCGACAAGCTCATGACCCTTGAATATCCCGCAGACTCCGTGTCGATGAAGTTGATAAGGCGGCCAGGTGAGAGAAGAGAATACAGAGCCGTGGGGGCTGCGTCTGTTGAGCGTTTCGTATCTCCCGTAGTCTTCTTCATTAAGCATCTCCGCTCTAAGCTGCAATGCTGCCTCGGTGATCCTTGAGCAAGCTGTTATAGAACTCATGGAGGCCCACGACGTTCTTCTCGGCGTTGCGGTACTCATAGACCCAATCGTAGGCGCGCTCACCAAGCTCCTTGCGATACTCCGGATCCTTCACGAGATGTTCCAACTTCTCAACGAACTCCTGTGGAGTGCTGAACAACAGGCCGTTCTCGCCATCGCTAATCTCTTCCTTGTACGGGCCGCTGGATTGCGCGAGCGTGGGAATCTTCAGGGCCGCAGCCTCATACCACTTGATGCCAGACTTGCAACGGTTGAAATCGTTGTCGGCGAGCGGGGCGATATTGATGTCAAAAGACAGCGTGCCGTACTTCATGAAGAATAGCTCGTGGCTCACCCACTTGTGGAACTCCACACGGAACGAGCTGATGTTCTCATATACCCAACGAAACAGTGTACCGAACACCACCCACTTGATTTCTGGCATACGGACATGCGCTTCGTGAAACGCCTGGCGCAGCGGGTAGAAGTCGGGGAAGTGCGAGTAGCCACCCTGCCACAGCACCCGCACGTCGTCTGCGGGCCGCCTGATGTCGTATTGCCTGATATCATCAAACAGCAGGCTGTTCGGATAAACATAGACGGGCTTGTTAAACTCTTTCATGCGTTCGGCAAGCGTGTCACACGTCACTGTGATGGCGTGCGCCGTCTCAATCATCTTGCGAACGTGAGCGTGGCCGATGACGTTGCGGGCCGCACTGAAGCGACCTGCCGCAGTCTCCTGCTCGTGCCGCCAGAGATAGAGAGGTTCATCTCCACTGAGCGGATCGTCAAACTTGATGCCCATTTCAGATCGCGGCATCAATAGCTTACCTTCCCCGTCGCGTGTGCCGAGTATCGCGTACTTGGGATTGAGCGGCGAGATGGTACGGAGATCGTCGTCAGTGTCATAAACAATCAGTGGCGGGTAGCGTAAGTCACCCTCAGCCGTCTTGCCCGGTTTCATCTCCGTGACAGCCTGCGTCTGAGCATGAAGATGTTTACCAGCCACCATAAACTGAACCTGAATGTCGCTATTGAAGATTTGATCCTGCCGGGACACACCATCCTGAAAGGGGGTGTCCGCGAAAGTGTGAGCAAGGCCAAGTTTCTCCATCGCCCGAAGGGGAACGCCAATGCGGTAATACTGTCCCGCACTCGGTATGTTCCACATATTGCCGTAGACTTTCATCAAGATTTAGGCACCGAGAATTCTGGGCGCTGGAGAATGAATTTAAGCAACTTTTTCTTGCCGTCCTTTGTCCCGGTTGCAAACTCCGGGTCTATTCTTTTCATGATGTTAAAGATGTGGAGAGGCATACAGGCGACACGCTTGAGCGTGCCTCCCGCGGACCACCCAAGCTGCGCCTTGGCCGTGCTGATATGTTTCACTTCCCTCTCGTAATCCTTCTGCTCCGTGTGCCAGTCGAACCAGTCGCAGTAGCGGTTGTAATTGTTGCTCGCCGGATCCTGTGCCGCGTCGCATATCCAGTCGATCTCGTCGCGCCACCTGCCAATGTTAGCCACCGGTGCCCGGACCCCTGTGAACAGGAATCGCACTCCACTGAATATTGGAATCCAAGTTTCCGCCCGTTGCGGTGTAAGACAAATAGATGCCCTTCTCGAAACGGATGGGACCGGCAAGGCTTGGTGAGTTGATGCCGGGACCAGAAACAGTCATAATAAACAGTGGGGACTCGGAACCGGCCGCCGTTGCCGATGCGTCACTGAGGCTATACGAAAAAATGTCAGCCGCAGAGGCCCCAACGCTGATACTGTAGACTTCCGCCGGAGCGTCGGCAGGGCTAATAACAACTTGCGTAAGTCCGGTCATGGTGCGAGCATCCATATTTGCTCCGCTCCAGACCATTGTGGGATGCGCCATTATCCACTCCACTTACTATTGACAGTGCCTTCTTTACTGCCCCGCGCTGGCTGCTGTCTCATCATGCGGGCGTGGCCCGCCGTTTTCATCACTTCGGCGTCAGAGTATGCCGCCTTACGGTTTAGTTCCGCCGTGCCCATACCCGCATCGTCATGCACGACAATGTGCTCGCCGCCATTGACCTGATCGGGAACTGATATCACTCGTCTTGCCATGTCATCTCCAGTGCTATCGGGGGCCGAGCCGAAGCCCGACCCCCCACAGCAATAATACAGTTACGAAGTCGGCAACGTACCGTCCGACGTTTGAGATGCGTAACCGGCAATACCGTGGAGTCTAAGATTCCACTGCTCCGCATACGCCACCAACGTCAGTTCGGTGAGCACCATGCCCCTGATTGCGTCACCGCCCGGAGGCAGCGGCACATGCTTGAGAGGTCGCAGGGTCGCAATCTCCCAGGTATCCAACTGCAGGAACCACATATTGTTATCCGGGTCTGCGGTTCCACGTCCAGGCCCGCCGTCATCCTGACCGACAAACCTGTCCAGCACGACATTCACGACGCCGAAGTCGGACTCGTAAGAATCCACTGCGGAGACGAGGCGCCGGGCCGAAGAGTCGATGTTCCGGCGAGTCGCACCGGCTGCACCCGCAATGAGTCCGCCGAAGCGCGAGATCTGTCGCTTGCCGGAGCCGTTGCAGAAAATGGTATCGGCGCGTCCGCCGTTGAGGAACACCTGCTCCAAGCAGTCGTTGAACATGTTTTCGCCGACTGCAAACGAGGTGCCAGAGAAGGCCACGCCAGTCGCACCAACGGCCGTTGAGGACGTGGTGAAATCGTTGGTGGTCACAAAGGTCTTGAAGTTCTTCATTGTCCGAATCGCGCCAGTGGTTCCAGTGGCGGATTCTTTAATGCTTTGGAACAGAGTCACTTCAACGTCCCGGCCAATCTCCTTGATGGCAACCTGCACCTGATGGAGATATTCGTCGGAGACACCGGCGGGCCGCACAGCCCTCTGCGTGTTGGACACCTGAATGTCCTTACGGAAGATCTCGCAGAGGTTCTGGAGGCGCGTGCGGTCGTTGATGAGAGCGGCCGAGAACGTGGCACCCTCGGCATAATGCGTGCCACCGCCCGTTGCGGTAGCCTGCAAGCCTTCGGTCTGCCACTCGTGCTGCGTGAAGGTTGCCGTTCCCTTCTGTACCATGCTGAAGAACGGCGTTTCAAACGGGTCCGTAAGGGTGATCACATCGACCAGATCCTCACGGTTGTTGGCACCAGCAATCGTGCCGTATAGTGCTGTTGATCCAATAAGACTTGTTGCCATTTAACTTTCCCTTATCGACCCCAGCCCGCCTTGGCGATTGCGTCTAGTGTGCCGTCCATATTGAGTGCTTCGGTGAGGCGGTACTTCTGGTATGGACGCCAATCGCCGGTTAGCTGACCATGCTGGGCGAGTTCCTGGAGGCGGCGGTCGCGGCTTTCGTTCTCCTGAATACCTCGGGAGGACTGAGCTACGCCACCACCGGGACTTGCCTGCGCTTTGGCCGTGTCTACGACGGTCTGAGATCGTTGAGTTGTCTGAACTGCGGTGGTCTGCGTCTGCTGACCGCGCAGTTCTCTAAACATTAAGTAGGCGGCGGGCATGGCGAACTCCGGGTCTTTCGACACACGCTCGGCAATCTCGGGGTTCTCCGCGAGGTAGCCACTGAACGCTGCGTTGTCATTACCGAAGTCTCCGAACTCCTGCTGCATCTTATTCGTGATGTTGTTCATTTGAGCGATAGGCTGCAACGTTTCCTGTACCTTGGCCTCAGCAATCTCACCGGCACGTTGTGTGACCAGCTTGTCGATTGCGTCAGCAGGTATGAAAGGTTGCCCCTCTTTGTCAAACTGAACGGGGAGATTTTGGGGCGGGGTTGGTTCGGCCCGCTCCTTGCGAAATCCAGCATTCCCCATCACGGTTGTCGCGGCCTTCATGGCGATATTTTCGGCATTCCGGTCGCGCAGCAGTTCTTCTCGTTTCTGCCATCCCTTTTCTGCATCCTCCATCGTCCTATACTTACCGAAGATGAGAGGCTGCTCCTCTGTCGCGGCTGGCTGGGTTTCAGTTGCCGCGGGTGTCTCTGTCGGGGCGGGCTGTCCGCCCTCCACTGCCGGTGGTGCTACTGGTGGTGCCTGTGTTTCTGTCGGCTGCGGCTGATCAGTTGGCGCGTCCGTAGCCGGTGCTGGAAAACTGTTCAGGAACGCATTGCCAGACGTATCGTTGGGAACGTCGGGCGGGTTGTACGGTACACCGTCCCTGCTGCTCATGGTTCCGGGTTGTCTTGGCAGTCCGGGGTGTGCCACGAACTTATCCAATACTTCTTTCTCTTCTGCTGTATTAGCCATTTACTGTCTCCCGTGCGGTTGCCGCACTCAAACCACTTTCGTCACTCTCCGCTTCGCTCAGTGCGCCGGGCTCCAGCGGAGTGGAGAATGGCGAGGTATAGCCAAGTTCGGCACGCAGGTCAGAGCGAATGTTTGCGGCGGCATCCGAGTCTCGTACTTCCTGTTCGCGCTTGTAGCTGTCCACTTCTCTCATGGGCGTGTCGAATATGTCCTGATAGGCTTGGTACTGGCCGCGACGTACATCATCATTGTCGGACTTACCTGCTGCCAGGGCGCGTATTGCGTTCTTCGCTTTCTCGGCAAGCAGCGGCCGCAGATAATCTGTCCAGAACGGGTGGTTGATACCCTGTTCGATTAGTGTGATGCGTTCCTCTTCGTTCATCTGGCTCCTAACGCGCCCACATCGGCTGACGCTGCGGGCTGAATTAACTGGTCAAGGATGTCGCTGTTGATACCCTTGCCGCTGCCACTTACTTTATTGGAACCGCCTGCCTTGCCGCCGGAGGCTGTCTCCGGTGACGGCAGGCTGCTCATTACCCCGGCCATCTGAATCAACTTCAACTGCTGTGGGGTCATGGGCAGCAGGAACTCGTCCGGGTTACTCTTCTCGAAATCGATGAAGAGAGACCGATAGAACGCCTGCCAGTTCACCATAGGGTTAACGAGCGGGCCGCCAAGAGCTTGCAGAAGCAACAGCATGTTCTGCTGCTTCGCGCTTCGTCCGATCAGGGACATGGCAGATGCCGCTCGCATGTCGTATCTCAGTATTACGTCTTGCAGACCGATGGACTGGTCGGGCGGAATGGGTAGCCCGGTTGCTGGGTCGATAATGGCGTTCTGGCCGAGCATCCTGAGTTCCTTGGGGAACGGGAGGAACTGAGAGTTCATTGCGCGGAACGCTTCGGCGAGGGGCATGAGGATGTTGCGGGCTGCGTCCATAGCCTCACTGACCATACGACGCTGCACATTCTCCTGCTTACCTAAGAACTCACGGGCTGTCTGTCTGTCACTACCGCTAGAACCTCCAATGGCGTCCTCGCTGACGGCGGTGCCAAGCTGCATCCATCGCCATAAGGATTCAATTTCGACGAGTCCCTGTTGTAATCCTCGCATATCTGGAATGATTGGCTGTAACCATTCAGAAGGAGGCCCGTCACCACCGACAATTCCTCCACTGCGCACGAAAAGTTTTCGTGTCTCGACATTTGCAAGTTTGTTGTATGCGAACATCGGATCGACCATAAGATCAATGGCGTCAAGCCTCTGAGAAGCAATCCTGCTAGCCGTTGCCTGCAATTTCTCATTCGGTTCCACCTTTCCTATGCCCCAGAACGAGTAGGGGTCTTTCGTTGGCGAGTACGAGCCGAACGGCAGGCCGCCCGACCACATGGGGTTCTGAACGTTGCGACCGGTGACAACACCATTGAGAACAGTGATAAGCCGATTACGGATACCGTCCTCGGGCACCAACTCGTTCGGTATGACCCCGTGCATCTCAAGGATTTCTACGGGCTTACTGAATTTGTCGCGGCCAAGCTGATCAGGCGTGCGAGTCAACAATCCGGACCCGACGCCCATGCGGTCGGAGTCGGCCGAGGTGATATCCGGTGCCTGTAGCTGACGGAGATCATCGGATGTGCCAGGCTCAAAGAGGCCGTCGCGCTCCAGCGCCACGATGTCGTCAAAGTCGATCCAGTACCGCCGGACTGCCCACTCCATGTCCTGCATGGTGTTCTTGCCGGGCTGCGGGAAGAAGTCGAGCATGTCCACGGTCTCTATCCATGGGCCATCGAAGTCCACAATGTCTGTGGTTTCCACGGTGAACGCCATGCCGGTGGGGTCGTCCGGATTGGGCACACGCTGAGGCCGCTGGTTCTTCAGGAACTTCCACGACCACTGGAAGATGGCGGTGCCGGTAATATCGCCCATACGCAACAACGTCTTGCTCTTGGCCTCTACGCGGGCATCCTCAAACTGCTGCTGAATGAGAGCGGTGGTTCTGCGGGCCGCCGGTGCATCCTCCGGCCCACTCGGCGAGAACTCCACGAAGGGGGACTGGCCAGTGAGTAAGCCGTGCTTGATTGCCACTCCCGCCTCGATGCTGGTGAACAGCAGAGGGAGGTGGACTTGGTTGCGGAAGGGTTGCACTCGCTGGCGGATGAACCCGCGGTAAAGGTCGTGCCACTTAGTCACCTTCCGGCGGATGGCTATGGAGTCCTCGCGGGAGAACTCCACGCGCGCCCTCACCATGTTGGCGACTTGTCTCTTGTATATCTCCGGGTCGGGCGACCTCGGCTCAACCTTGTTCAACCCCATTGATGGGTTAGTAAAGGGTGGAGGCATTAACTTGCTCCCTTAACAATAATATAGCGGGCGTAGGCGGGCGGTTCTCCCGCATCCCATGAATCTGGTGCAATGATTGGTGTGAATACTACGCCCGCGTGTTTCCCAAACGCTTTAAGATAGTCGTGCCAGTAGATGCGGCCGGGGAATCGCTTGGTTCGCACCTCGTCGAATACTCGATATGCCACATCTGACATAACCGTATCCGTCTCTTCTATGGTGATGAGGCCGTACTTAACGACCCGCATGATTTCGTCGGCGGCCTTGTCGAGAGTTTTGAGGGACATCAACAATCCGTAGCTAACCGCCACGTCGAACTGGTTATCATCGAACGGCATCTTCTCCACGGACGATTCAATGAGCGTGGCGCGTTTGTCCTCGGGCAGCTTGCTCATGATAGCGGTCGCCTGCTCCAGCATCGGCTTGGAATAATCGAGGCCGGTGACAGGGCATTCAAAGTAGTTGCCGAGACGAGCGCCGCGGACGCAGTGGCCGCACCCCACGTCGAGGATGGAAGCGGGGCGCTGCGTGAGGTACTGGACGCCCTGAGCCTGAATGAGGAAGGTGAGGGCGTCATACTCGCGGAACCCGATGTTCTCGACAGGCCCACGCACGTTGTTGATGACGTAGCGGCGCGCGAATGACGGATTGCGCCAGTAGTCGTCAGGCTGACTGCGTTGTATCTGGGTCATGCAACCTTCTCTAACGATACTCTGCGCCATTCAACCAATGCCATAACGGGATGTTTATTTGGATTCGCCTTCGTATATCCCTTAATCAATCTAGCGGCTCTTATTGAATGCGTCAGTTTATTATCATCTGCAATATAACAATCAGGAAAATGTAGATATCCTTCTCTCGTTCCACAAAACCTACAGGTTGAAAGAATCATTCCGATTGGTATATTCATGCAACCTTCTCTAAAACAATCCGCAACCACGACTCGCCACGAGGATTGGCAACCGAGGTGCCCACCCACAGACGCTTCCAGTTACCCTTGACGTGCTGCGGGTAGAAGGCACGGTAGGTCGGGTCGAGGAAATACAGCATTGTGTTCTCGTTCCAGTAGCTCACATGCGTCGGGTCTTGCGCCCATGCGCGATGGTCCGTTGTGGGGATTTGCGCCTTCAGTAGACCGCCAGGTGCCAATACGCGGTGAGCCTCGTTCATGAAGTGGAAGATGCCATAGGTGCGACGTGGAGCTTTAACTGCATCAATCAACCGGAGAATCGCCATCTTTGTGTCGCCAATATCTGCATACCCGATGGCGGCAGCAATGCTCGCCGGATCTGGCTCCTCATACCACTGCCGCAAATGCTCCGGTAAGTCATTCGTGACTATCTCCGCAACACTACCATCGTCCCACGGCCACACTTTCTCCAGGTCTGCAACAACGTCAACACCGTCGAACTTCTCGATGTCCACATTGATGAACCCTTCTTGCGGGTGCTGGTTGCAGCCCAAATGGAGCTTGACACCCTCAACCGGTTGCGGCTGTGACTCCTGAGTTTTGAACGGAATCACCTTGGCCGAGGCTTCTTCTGACATTCTGAGCTTCCTCCATGAACTGAGATATTAGTGCTATCGAGAACGGTTCGCCCCACTTGGAACTGAACTCCTTGTCGGCGTGCCACATGCTGCGCTGGCTGAGATGCCAGGGATGGAAACAGTAGAGCCGGTGCTTATTGATTGTCCTGGGTATATACGAACTGATACGCCCGCCCGCCTTGATAACCCGAATACACAAGTCCTGATTGTTCATGCCCCAGTTGCGGAAGGTGAGTTCATCGTAGCAACCGACTTGATTGAA
>SDBV01009033.1_pt1 | contig 13322 bp, 25 predicted proteins | sample 2277081 | NCBI WGS metagenome assembly SDBV01 (sample SAMN10402039, study PRJNA504765) | marine sediment metagenome | isolation source: marine sediment core GS10_PC15, 223 cmbsf | place: Arctic Ocean: Southern Knipovich Ridge | collected 2010 | reverse complement strand
AGCATTAGGAGTCAAATAAAAAATGTCTCCTTGATAATGTAAGCCTGAGTATGGACTATTTGTTCCAATTCCTACATTCCCATTAAAAAATCCCCAACCAGCCGTTATATTCCCTGTTGTATTGAAATTTCCACTTCCATTAAAATTATTACTTCCAAAATTATATTCCGCAAATTGCGTACAGATATTTGAATCACCAACTTCTGTGACAGCATATCCAGATGAACAAGCAACCGGATAATCAGATAAATTAACCCAACTTATGTTTCCTTCTATCCTTCCCTCCATCTTCAAATCTCCCGTACAATTAACAATTCCATCATCCCCTCCAATAAAACAAGTCGTGTCTGTTTCATTCCCAAACTCTGATGGTGCGCCGTATGTTGAATATGCTAAAAGTCCACTAATCCCGATTAGTAAAAATATACCAAAAATACAAAACCAGATTAGTTTTTTCATGGTAATGTTAGAACTCTCCCTTTTATTTTTAAATTTCCTGCAGCATCAATAATCGCGACAACATTCCCACCGATTGTCAAACTATACTCCTGGGCCACACTATCATAAACCCAAGGACTTCCAACTATTTGTTTTAATAAAATATTGTCTCCCATCATCCAACCACATAATTTAATTTAATTTTTAATTTTGCTGTTATCGGCTTCATGGTTGTTATTTTTGGGTTCAATTCAAAAATCACTTCCTTAACTTCTTTGGGCAATAATTCCTTAATCTCTTTCACAATAGAAACGTTTTCTCCTTCAAGAGAAACACTCAGATTTAACTTAGAATTTATCTGGCTTTGCACATAAACTTTTCTTACGGTGATCTCTCCAGCAACAACAGTATCAAACTTTATGTTATCCTCAACTTCATTTGTTAAATCCTTATTTAAAAATATCTTAATCTCTTCCATTTAAATCATCTTCTAATCTTTTTAATAAATTAGATTTCCTCTCTTTAATCTCGGCTTCTTTTTCATCAAATTTAATTTTTATTTTTTCATCAAGCATCTTATTTTCTTTGTTTTCTTGTTCTACAACATCTTCTTCTTCTTTTTCCAGGAATATCATTGTTGATCTACAATTCACATGGCTTGGAGGAGACTGGCCTTCCCATCCATTAGAAGGATCTTTAAATGACTCATTAATTCCAACGGTCTGCCCATCAAGTCTCATACATATTGGAGAGGTTCTATCGTCTTCATGCGTAACCCATTTCTTCTCCATATCCAAACCTGATCCCTTCATAGCCAACAATTTCCCATTATTCTCGGCTCTATTTGTTTCAGTACGCGCAATCATCTCTGCCCTATTCTCCCCCTTATCAAAAACCTTATCAACTCTTTTTGTTAATTTTGCTATTCCTTCGCCATTAACAATTCCTCTCTCTAATTCGGCTTTAAGATCATTAGCTACTTCTTCTGTCATTCCTTTAATATTATCAAAAGTCATATCCTGTAAAAAGGTCAGCGCGTGTTCATTATAATTCACATTTCTATCAATCTTTTTTTCAGAAGATTCCCATCCAGAATCAAAATCAGATTTAATAACTGCATCAGAAATTATCTTCAGTGAAAACACAGAAAAGATTTCCTTTATCATTCCAGGAAGATCATCAATACCTTTAATTGAAATTAATGGTTCTTTCTCGCTTTGTGATTCTAATACTTCAATCACCTTTTTTTTATTTCTATCAAGAACCGTCACAATTGCTCTCCTCAATTTCTTATCATCCATCTCTTCCCCAGGCCTCAGTGTTAGAGGTGTGCTTGTATCTAACGCTTTCTCTTCCTTATCCTTTTTTGGTTTCACTAACGCTTGATCTCTTTGATTTTGATTCTCTTGATTAATTCTATTAGATTCTGTTTGTCGAGGATCAGTCATATTAACATTCATCCCTTGATTAGGACTCCAATTCTTCGGTGCCTCATCTCCCCACTCCACATCATCAAGACCTTCTGCTGCTCGAATTTCATTGATTGATTTCAGTCCTGATTCTGTTTGTAATTTGTAAAGAGTCCACTTTTTAGTTTCTTCTTCAACATCAAATATTTTATACTTATATCGGATCCCTTCAAATCCAAACTCTGGAACAATTTCTTTATTAACATGATACGCAATTAATTTCAATAAAGGATAAATAATTCTTTTTTTTGCAATTGAACTCTGGACTATCTGATTTGCAGATCCTTTTGCATCTTCTGTAAATCCCATCTCCGTCGCAGTCATTCCAAAAGATGCCCAGACCATCTTACTCCACCACTTTTGACTTTCAATTAATTCTAATTCTTGATTTGTAAATCCCAATCTCTCAAATTTAGGCATCTTGTTAACTATTGCAAGTTTGTGGAATACTTTTTTCCATTGGCCAAGATCATCAACTTTACTTTGTGATTCAATCCATTGTTCAGCAAATGCTTTCATATCCTCAGATTTCATTCCCTCTAAACCTAAAACCCCTGGAGGAATTGAATTATCAGAAAAATATTCTAAATTATGTTCCACTGCATAAATCAAAGTCTGAACCGTCTTTGCAAGAATCTCCATTGAAGATCTTCCATAAAGATCTTCAGTCCTTAATTTTTTCTCAAACCAAACAATTTCTCTTTTCCCAAATGGAACTGGTTTTGCTCCAGTATTAAATCCATATTGAAAATAAGCTCCTTCTTCCTGTGCTTCCGATGATGTCAAGTACCCTTGCAATAAAGGATATCCAGTCTCTGCTCGGTAAGGTGAAGGATCATCTGAATTATCATCATAAATATCTTTCATCAAAATTAAATCAGCTCTATTTGTATACATCCCATAAACATCTGGATTCTTTGTGAAGGCCATTCCATCACGCGCAACAATCTCAACCATCTTTCCAAATGCATTAAAAGTTTTCACCATAATTCCAGAATTAAGTTCTAACAAATCAGGCAACATCTTCCTCACAATATGTTCCCAACTTTCTTTATTTGTATTTGGATTCTCAAAAAATGCTTTCACAATATCAACTTCTTTATCTTTCCCTGGAACTGCATTCCCAGAAGAATCTTCCGCAACAATTTCATATTCAATTGAACACACCTCATCAATGATTGCAGTCTCACACATATCAACATAAATACTTGCCGCAAGTTTTCTGAAATAAGATAAATCTTTATATCTTGGATATCCAAAAGGCGGCTTATAGAAAAAGTTTGGAATATAAGCTTTTGGCTGTCCACCTCTTGATTGTTCCATTGCTAAGACTGAACCATCACCTGGATTTCCATCGACCTTTTCAGTTAATAAACCAAAAAGGTTTCTAAAATTTTTTGCCATGAGCATGATATGAAGTAATCAGGAATACTTATTTAAAAGAATGTAATTTTATAAACTTTATTATGATAATTGCTAAGCAAATTATTCAATTAATTTTCTATCTCCAACCATCTTTACTTTCTTCCCATCAATTATTTCAAAATGAATCTCATCTTTTCCATAAATTTTCATATTAACTTTTTTCTCCTTCCCTCCTGAACCGGGAAAAGCCCAGGCACTTTCATTTGGATCAATCTCAAAATACATTCTCATCATCATTGCATCTCCAATATCTGTTGATCTACCAAGGCTCTCTTTTATTTCATCTTTTGTTAAAACTCGAAGCGGTTGATCTTTCCCTGGATCCTTTTGTTTTATTTGTTCAAGGTCCTCAATTATTAATTCTTTATCTTCTAAAGTAATATTTTTTGTAATCCCAATCCATCCTGAGTTTACATAATTTGCTAGCTCGAACCAGCATTGCGCTTTTAGGTTTGCATAATTGTGCACAACTTTATCTTCATCAGTTTCTTTTTTTCTTTTAATTGGTGTTGCATTATTAACAAATCCTTTTACTCCAGGGAGATCTTTAACTAGCCCAAAACCAACTCCATCTTGATCAATTGCACATTTACTTCTTGGTACTTTATCTTTTTTTAAAATCTCATCTAACTCTTCATTTGAAATATTATTAAAATTGTATAATTTTTCAATAAATAAACCATTCCAAATAATAATCCTTGTCCGGTCCCGACCCCTTCCTGCAACATCCACTGTACAAAACCTTTCTCCTTTCTCTGCCTCATTCGTAAATAAATCTATAATTGAATCATAATCAAACAATCTAGTTGGATCATCATCATATTCAAAGTTTCCATGAAGTAATCTCTCTTTTGAAACTCTATCTAATTTCTTTAAATTCTCAATATAATATTTTGAAATAAATGGATTGTCTCCAACTAATGCTTTCAGGAAAATTCTATAATGTTCTATCTTTCCATCTCTTTGTGGCTTATAAAATTCAAAATATAAAAAGTTCTTACTTGGATTACTTGCAATAAAAAATTTAGGAATCAAACCAAACTCATCTAGTTTATACCTTATCCTTGACATAACAATATTCTTTGCCTTAACTGTGATTTGACTTGCTTCATCAACAAATGCAAAAGTGTATTCTGTACTCCCTAAACTATCAAACTCCGGATCACTTGGATAAGCGAACAAATCCTTCAAATAAATTGCACTTCCATTTCTAAATTTAATCGTACCTTCAATAGAATTATATTTATAATCTACTCCTGCAATTAATCCCCAAGCCTTACAAACTTGAAAAAATGTCAATAGAGTTGATTCCTTTAACTCCTTTAATTTTGCTCGGCCCATTAGACCTCTGCATCCTGGATAATTCAAACAATTAAAAAGAGACCAAGTACAACCAAGATATGATTTTCCTCCACCAGCTCCTCCACCGTAGAATATCTCTGTATGAACTCTATCCTGAAGGACTTTCCACGCCTCGTTCTGTCTCTTGCTCATCTCCAGGTTCACTTGTACTTCCTGCACTTTCTACCTCCGTGATATTTACATTGAACACTTTTCCAGAATGCTCTACTTCATTCTTTATACCATAACCTCTTGCTTTTCCTCGTTTAGAATTTAGTAATTTCCATTTGGATGTGTCTAATCTGTCTTCAGATGCCTTATTTGTTATTGCTGCATTTACTACATTTTCAGCCACGTCTATTATTCTTTCTGCTTCCATATTGCAAAGCTCTCTCATCTTTGGATTTTTACTTAGGAAGATTGTAATAGCTCCTCGAGTTACTTGTAATTTCTTTGCAATTATTGATTGGTTTCCTCCAGAGTTTTCTAATGCTAGTTTGAATGTTTTTTGGTTTATTTTTGCCATCTTTTGTTTAATTCGTTTAATCTCAAAGGAGTTTAAACTTTATTTAATTGACTTTCTTTGATAATTTGCTCTTTTTGTTTATTGTGTGCTTCTAAATGATGTTTTTTGCAGAGTATTTTAAATTTATCTACCTCATAAGGTTCTGGATGATGAAATTCTAAATTTTCTGTTTCTTCACATCTTTCACATTTTATTTTTTTGTGTGAATAATTTTTCTTTGTCTTTGCTCTAATTGAATTTTTTTCTCTGTTTTTTTCTTGATTTTTTTTGGCAGACATCCTTCTTGATAATTTCACACTCTCAGGTTTTTGCTCTCTATAATCTTTTCTCCTTTGCAAAAGTTTTTCTTGATTTTCATTGTAATCTATTTTTCTCTTATTTAAAATTTCTTCTTTGTTATTGAGATAATATTCTCTTTTCCTTTGCTTTACTATTAACTTAACATTTTCTTTTTTGCGATATTCTCTTTGATAATTTTTATTTGATTCTCTCTCTTGTTTGTCTCTGCATTCTTTTTTATTGCAAGTTTTTTGTCTCCCATTTGTTGGTTGAAATTCTTCCCACAAATATGTTTTCAATTTTCATTTTTTTGTTTCTCCATAAGTTCTTGGATTTAATTTTGGATGCATTCTCTCTGAGTGTTTAATTAAATCAACAAAATATTTATTGCACCAAAAGCATTTAGTTTTTTCTTTCTTTTCTCTCATTTAATTTCCTCCATCTCTTTCTTCCCACATTTCTTGCATATTGGAACATTGCCTTCTATATTTGTTGAATTTGCTCTTCCACAAGTCTTGCATTTATAATGTCTTAATTTATTTTCCATCTTTATTTTGATTTAAAAGCACAACCTTTTGGTGTGATAAATCCCTCCCTCTTTGATTGCCACTTGAAAATTTTACATAAAACAGGTTTAGTTTCATGAATATCACATAAATTATCTTTTGTCAAATGAGGACAAGCCATCGGCACAAACACCATATCTTTTTCAATTCTACATCCATGCGCCTTATAATATTTTTGTTTTAACCTATCATTTTGTAATCCATTAACGGTAAATCCCAAGACTTTACAACACTCTCCACATTTGTTACACTTTTTTTCTTCCATTATTGCCCCTTAAGATTTCTCATGATTGCTAATCCCTGCGCTACATAGAATTTTGTTTGTGCTGCAATAAGTTGAATCTCTAATTTTAATTTGTGTGTTGTAGTTTTTATTAATTCTTTTTGTTCTTTTGCTCCAGTTTGCACCGACCAGGTTCCTAAGGCAATGCCTACTAAAATAAATAATAAATATCTTGTCCATCCTTCTGTAATTGTAAAAAGGTAAATTGCTCCTAAAATTAATATTGCTTCTCCTGTATTGTGTTTCATTCTAAATCCTCCAAAAAGTCCATTAATTCTTTTTTGCTTATCAATATTTTGCTATAAACTTTCCGGCCACTCATTAAAAACTTCTGAATGAAAAAGGTTATTCCTGTTGAGCCTGTTTCTACTTCTAATGTTTCTCTTTTTATTCTTGGATCATCAGTTTGGCCTTCAAACATTCCTTTCATATCAACGCACTCCCAAGAATTTCAACAAAATCTTCTTCAGTTAATAAATAAACTCCTGTTCCAGTTTCTCCTCTTACTTTCAACTTCTGAACACTTTCTTTGACCTTTTCTTCTGTATAAACAAACATAAAATTATCTTTTTCTGCTTTTGGAACATTTGTTTTAAATTCTTTTTCTTCTATTAAATCTGGATTACATCCAGCATAACCATAAAGTTTCTTATCACTTAAACTACTCGCATCATCCGAACCATCTAAAACCTTTTGTGTTCCTTCTTTTATATCTTCTTTTAAAAACCTTTCTTTGGCTTCTTTTCTTAATGCTCCTCCACTCATTTTTGTTTGCCCCCAGAAGAAGAGAGAAGAGATTTATCTTTTGCTTTCACATCAGCACATCCTTCCTGTTTCTGAGGACTATGATTTTGATGTTTGAACTTTTCGCATGGTTGATGTTTATCAGCAAAAAGTAAATCAATATCTTGTTTCTTGAAACTATCTCTTCTTTCGTGAGCTTCTTTAACAAACCCACAATTTGCACAAGTTTCTGATGTCATTTTAGTTGTTTCCAATTTCTCCATGGATACTTTCTTGTAAAGGATTATGATTTTGAGGCACTTCCTGTGTCATCCCTTGGGAAGGTTTGAACTTTTCGCATCTTTCTTTATGTCTTTTTTTGCCTTCTTCTCCACAATTAGATTCGTGCCAACAATCTGCACAAGTTTTTGATGTCATTTTAATACCAAGCTCCAATAATATTAATTTATATTTTTTCATTTTCTTTATGACCACACTCCATTATTTCCTCTTGTACATATTTTTCCACATCTACTGCAGATTGAATGATTCTCACATCCATCAAATCCTATATCTTTTTCTTTAATCTTATGCCAACCTAGCCAGCACACTAAATTAAATTTCCTTCTTGATTCTGCCATTTTTTTTGTTTAGTTGATTGAATTGGGAAAAAAATAAAAATAAAAAAATAAATTAGTTCTTAGAACTTCAATCTCGTTCCAATTTCATCTTCAATCTCTTTGATACTTTTTGTAGTTTCCTTCAACCTTTTTTGAATCTCTGTATACTCTGCTCTTGCTTTTTCAGATTCATCATACTTTACTATCTCAAGCATCTTTTCCTTAAACTCTTTCAAGTCTTTCGGCATCTCTTTCTTTTCTTCGGACTTTTTCAATAACTGGATAGATCTTTCTTTCAAAAATGCTCTCTCTTTTTCAAGATTCTCATGCGCAAGTCTAATACCATCTTCTGTATAACTAACTTCCATGCTTTGATTCACGGTTGAGATTAACTTCTCCGGCTCAGTAACCTGGCCTTCTCCATCTATTACTGCGTCCTTTATGTTTTCAGTAACTTGAGATTTCTTTTGATGCAGAATTTTCTTTCGATCATCATAATTAAGAGTTGTTTTTTCTTCTTTTGTTTTTGATGTCATTTTTCACCTCCGCCAATTATCTTCTTACTATTTTTCAAATGATTCTTATTCAACTCTCTCAAAAGTCGTACTTGATCTCTTCCATAATCTGTGAGCATAATTATAATTTCTTTTCCGCCTTCTATCTTTTCTTTTACAACAACTCCTTCACGAGCCCATCTCGAAATCAATGTTGATGCAACACTTAAAGTTAGATCATTAATCTTTGCTAGCTCAGAAATATTTCTTTGTTTATTGTCTATTTCAAATAAAAATTTCATATATCTCTGATTAATTATTTCTAACATTCTAATTTTACTCTCCCCTCTTCATCAATTTTGATCTTTAAATTTTCCAATGCAACTCCAACTGAATTAAAATCAACTTTCACTGCTTTAACAATATCTGATTTAAAAACTGCTTTCTTTTGCTTTTTCAAGAAATCTTCAACTTTTTTCAAGGTTGCAACTTGAATATTTTTCCTCTTTTTACCACCCATAAATTCTTGAATATAAGTTTATATTTAAACCCTTCGTTTTAACTAGAAATCTTAATTATTGCAAATTCTTCATCATCCTGGACTTTTATGAATTTGTGTTCAAAAATATATTTATCGTCAATGTCAAATGCCTTAAAGATTGAATCGATTAGGAACTTCTCCCTATTTGCAATATCTTTCCTGGCCACATCTCCTTTCTTTGTGTACCAATTCTCATGTATTTCTACTTCTAATTTTATATGTGATAAATTAGCATAAAAATCCGAAGATATTTCTCCCACTACTTTTTTCATATCAATAATATCTTTAATTTCTTCCCTCAATCTCTTGGCCTCTGTGGTCATAATCTTCATATTTCCTCTGTGCCAATACAAGTGATTGCATGTGGGTGTCTTAAACGGAATTCTAATTATCATTCAAATACTCCTCAACTCTTTCCATAGATAAATCAAACTTTTTCATAATATATGTTTCAGCATAAGTGATCATCCAATAGGATTTATTAGAGAGTCCGTCCATGACCTTTGGTCTTTTTGCAAGTAACTCTGCTATATCTTCTAAAGCTCCTTGTTGTAATCTAGGATCGGTTATTATGAACATTTTTAATTGCCGAAGTGGATCCATTCGTTTACTGCCATCATAAAGAAACCCTAATCTGATGCTCTTCTCCAGATAATTTTACTAAAGGGCTTCCTTTCCTCATTGGCTCCATAGATTTAATATGCGCATAACTTCCCCAATGGTTTAAATAAGATCCTGTCAAAATAAAATGTTTTTGTTCTTCTACTACTGTTTTGTTTCTTTTATCTATTGCATAAAAACTTCTGATGTGATTACTTAATTGATGTAGATGGCCCATTGCATAAATTTCTGCTTCTGCTAAGTTTGCTAAATCTAAAGCTCCCTTTATTTTTGTGTGCGGAAGTCTTGCACCACTTGCCCCATGAGTTGTATAAATATTATATCCTTGATTTCCCACTACAAATCTGTGTAATTTCCCCCAAGAAAAATAAGGAACTCCTAATTGTTCGGCCATGAATTTTGTTATATCTAATCCTGAACTGGTATAAAGTCTTGCTTCGTGGTTTCCTTGATGCATTCCTAAAATTAAACCTTCCTCTGCAAGTGATTTAAATAAAAATTGAAAATGACCTAATTGCTCACTTATGATCTCTGCTTGTTCATAAACTCCTGCTCCAACAGAATCTCTTGTCGCACATTCAATTTGATCTCCCATCAAAATAACCTTAACTCCTTTTTCCAAACAATGATCAATAACTTCCTTGCATAAATCTTCATCAAAATATCTTGATCCGATATGCATATCTCCCATAAGAATTAATTCTAATTTATCCACATCAAATTTTCTATAATCTAATGTTGGTTTGAGATCATTTTTTGAAGCAGTGTATCTCATTGCCTCCCATTCACTCATCTTTTCACCTAGCTCTGTCGCTTTTATTTTCATTTAAATCCTATTAAATATTTATTTTGGCTAAATTGAACTTTGTGATCTAACACAGCTTTTTCTAATCTCGATTGCTTGATATAACCAAGATTGATAAGTTTATCTGTCTTTCCTTTTATTATTTCTCGAGCTCTTTTCCTAATTGCTCCCTCTACTGTTTGATAAATATCCGCATAATTAAATCCATCACTCAACTCTGCTAAAGAATCAGTATCATATCCTCGAATAACGCAATATCCTGCCTTTTGATTTCTTTGAAATATTGCATGCTTAAATGCTTTTTCTCTTTCTTCGATTTTGGGTAAATTGAAAGTATATCTTTTGTCAATTCTTCCTGCGCGCATTACTGCAGGATCAATTCCCTCCGGCATATTTGACATTAAAATCAGATAGATGCGAGCTGTATCATGGGCTATTTGCATATTCTTCATAAGTGTTTCAATTACTTTATGATCTTCTCCATGACTATTAGAACTTCCTCTTTTAGCAAACAAGGCATCTGCTTCGTCACAAATAATTAAAGTGTTAATTCCATACTTAGCATACATTCCTACCTCCTCAAAAAATTGTTGAATTCTTCTGCTTCCCATATTTATGTAAGCTGTTCCATACTTTCCAATATCATAAGAAAAACAAAGTAAATTAAAGTCATCTGCATCTATTATTTTATCTTGTAATTCTTGGGGCCCATTATTAACTCTTGCTATTGCTATTTTTTCTACCATCTTGTAAACATTCACATTCATTTGGTTGTTAATTGCTTTTATTGCGAAAGTTTTTCCTACTCCTGGAGGACCATCAATCACAAAAGTTTTATTTGGACTAACTCCCATTGTTTTGAAAATTCCTTCTCCGTTAACATTTAACATAAATTCATCTACAAACTCCTTTGACTCTCCAATCACATCCTTTGCTAGTGGATATGCTGAAGGCATTTCTGGACGCACATCAATCTCTCTGTCAATTTCTTCACTCATTTTTTATTCCCATCTTTTTTTTATTTGTCTTAAAATCGGATTTGTAAATCCAAACTGCTTTATTTTTGTATGAAAACTTGAATGCTTTGCGTGACTCTTGAATAACATTAAATTTTCTATTTTGTTATTTTGTTTGTTCTCGTCTAAATGATGAATGCATTCTCCGCTTTTTAATCCTCGCTTTAAGAAATCTTCAACCACTACTCGATGTTCAAGAATCCAACCATTCTTAGTCTTTGAATATTTGTGATCTGGTTTAAAAATCTCAACATACCCTGATTTTATTTTTTTGTTTTCCATAAATTTATTGCCCTATTGTTAGTATTCTTGCTCCCAACTCTAAAAAAAACTTCTCCGTGCCTGTAAAGAACATTAAGTGCCCTAGTGATTGAAGATTTACTGTACCTTCCTTCTTCATGAATCTCATTTACAGTCATCCAGTTTCCATTCTCTTCCAAAATTTTTAATACATCTCCTTGTCCCATTTTATTTTAATTTCTTCTCCCTCAATTTTTTTCTTTTTTTTGAATCCATAGAATATCCATATTTTCTAGCACACTTTTTACCACATGTTAATCTTCTTCCTTTCGGAATTTCTTTATTACAAATTATGCAACCAATCATTCTTTCTCCATTATAAATTTTATTACCGCCAATCGATGCTTACATAAAGTTGGCTCATTACAGAACATTGTTGCATTATGGCAAGTGCATGTAATTAACGTTCTTCCTGGCTTTTTGAATACTCTTACAATATATTCTCCAACTTGGTATTGATCTCCCATCATGCTTGGCTCTTTGTTTATTTGTTCTACTTTCAATTTCTTTGCATCTATAATCATCTTTTTCATTCTAACAACTCCTGATTTAATTTTATATTAGATCCATTCTTTTCAATCAATCCAAGTGAATTTAATCCTGCAATAGCATTTTTGAAACCGCCACTATTTACAGAATATCCTGTTTGCTCCGCAATATCTTCTCTTGACATTTCTTCATAAGGATTATCTAAAAGTAATTGATAAATCTTTTTAGGACAAACACCCATGTTTTTCATAATCGATTCTTTAGAGAAATCATATTCTCCTGCAAGCTCTGAATCCATTTCTTTAACTTGCAAATCATTTCCACTTTTAGTTATCAGGCCGGAACTGTTTAATCTTGCGATTGCATTCTTGAATCCTCCAGACTTTACAGAGTAACCAGTAAATGCCCCAACGTGTGATCTTGAAAAGGCTCTCTCCGAATGATTATATAAAAAAGAATAAATCTTCTTTGCACAAATTCCTAATTCACTATTCGTATCTGATTCGTGACTAATTGGGTACTGATTGGGTACTGATTGGGTACTAATTTCCTTAGTATAGTTAACTTTAATTGGCTCTTTCTTAATTAAAGTTTTTGGCTCAAAACTATACTTAGGAATCTCTTTTCCAATTATTTTTCCTACATCTATAAGTTTCTTCTCAATTTGCTTATAGTTCTGTTTTAAACTATTAATCTCTCCGATATAATGTGCTTCTGCTCTTTTTGTTCCTCTCACCTCTGCATTATTTAACGCCTTTTCATCAACCTCTGGCTTTGGTTTTGATTGCTTAAGTATCCTTAAGTCTCTTTTCAGTTCCAGGATCTTATTTTTAAAATCATTTGTAGTTTTCAATTCTGTTTCTGCTTCCTTTGGCAAATCAATAACTTCTTTCAAAAGACGTTTTATATTGTCTGGAGTTTTCGATGCTTTTGTGATTGTTTTCCCTGGCTCTGGATGTGTTGTCTTAACATCTCCAACTTTTAATTTAACAACCTCATCTTTAGAAATTGCTGGTCCATAAGCAAAAAATTCCCCATCATCTAATTTCTTTAAATTATTGCTTTGCTCTTTTGAAGTAAATTGTAAATCGTCGCTTGCTCTTTTTCTGTCAATATCCAGGACTGTTCTTCCAACTAAAACATTATTGCACTCTGCTGCTGCATCCTTGTGAAGTTTAGAAATTCTTTGGGTCGCTAGCACTCCACAAAATCCTCTTTTTCGGCCCCTAGTCTGTAAGTCAATAATCGAACTCGCTGATTCTGATTTTGTTTTCTCCGGGCAGAATTGATGTGCCTCATCTACAATAATGAGACAGGTGTGCCACAGCTCCCTGGGAGCTCCTATCAGTGAATCCAAAAACCTCTTAACAAAAGTTATTCTTTCTG
>SDBV01009032.1_pt1 | contig 13323 bp, 13 predicted proteins | sample 2277081 | NCBI WGS metagenome assembly SDBV01 (sample SAMN10402039, study PRJNA504765) | marine sediment metagenome | isolation source: marine sediment core GS10_PC15, 223 cmbsf | place: Arctic Ocean: Southern Knipovich Ridge | collected 2010 | reverse complement strand
CTATTGTCATGTTATAGAAATAGAACTTTAAGAATTTAAATATGCTTATAATTTTCTAAATTTGCTAAGCAAATTGATTGAATTAAAGCATTATTTGGGATCACTTTGAGACCAGAAATACCATATTACGAAGATATTATAACCGAAATGCAATGTCTTGAGTCATTTCATAAGTTATGTTACGATTGTAAGAGTATAATTAAAGATTAAAAAACTTACTACTAATAAGTCTCTTTTAGGAAGCTTTTATTCAAGATAAAATGGATTACTGCTACAAGCTTTTATATTTTATTTCTAATTGACTTTTTCTTCTTTTGAAACAGAGAAATTACAGAAACACCGGCAATTATTATTATTAAAAATTCTAATGGAGGTCCGCTTATGTTTAAATCCCCTCCAGTATCAATAGTCAGGTCATAATACATGTTATTTTCATTATTATAAACTAAAATATAGGTTGCATCAGATACTTGTGGAGTATATGCTATTTGTTCTGAATTGTTATAACTAGCACTCCAACTTACTAAATCTTGAGTCGAGTTAAAAAGAAATAAATCTAGATCACCATTAGACCAATTATATTCTAAATTAATATTAATTGTAACGTTAGCTTGAAGAAAAACTAAATAAACATCCCAGTCAATGGCAGTTAAATCTGTATATGTACCCCCTATAGATATAGGATAAGCCATACCAAAATTATCGTTTTCTTCATAGTTATCATCCCATATTGATGTTGTTTCATGAATTGCTAAAGTGTAATTCATATTCTGAAAATCGTAATATTCTACCCAAACTGTATAAACTTCAGAGAACAATACTTGAAAAAATATAGTTTCATTATCAGTATATGAAAAACTCCATGCCGCGGATGACGAATTGGGATATAATAAATATAGATCAAGATCACCGGCTTCACTATCAAAGTATATCGTAATATTTATCCAAGTATTCTCAGTGAGCGAAACATTATAACTATCTATATCTATACATACTAAATCCATATATGTTCCATATTCTAATAATGGAGCCTCCAAAGGACCATCATTATCCTCATATATATCGTCAATTGATATGACTTCAACAAACATTGAATAATTCATATTATCTTCATAATTATGTACTTCAAATTCATACCAATCTGATACATTTGCAGTAAAAACAATATTTTCATTATTTGATATACTAGTACTGGATTCCCATGTTGTATCGCTCCAATAATCCCATAAATATATATCAAGATCTCCTTGAATATAGCTAAATTCAATTTTTATATTGATTAAATAACCTTCATCTGCCCAAAAATAGTAAAAATCAGAATCTCTGCAAATTAAATTTGTATAAAGTGTATTACTATCAATAGGAGCAGCTGTTAACCAATCATCATTTTCTTCGAATTGATCATCAATATAATCACCGATAATTAAATCATATGGTTGGTAAGTGTCATTGGTATATGAGTTAATTACAATCGTATAATATCCATTAATAGGTGGTAAATAACTAACATACTCATTATCTGTATAAGATTCACTGTAATTGACTTGGTTTAGAGATGTATCGTAAAAATAAAGATCTAAATCTCCTTCATCTTGGTCAAATAGAATATACACTTCGATTAATGTACCTGATGTAAATAAAACACGATAAATATCAATATCAGTTCCATTTAAAATTAAACCGTAATAGCTTCCCTGTGTTAATATTGTTGCCTCAGAAACTACGTCATTTTCTTCATAAATGTCGTCATATTCACTAGTAGTAGAGCCAGTATAATATCTTAATAGAAATTCATCCCATTCAAAGTCACTGGTAAAATCATTTGATTCATAATTTGAAGAATAACTGTAATAGAACTCAGGAAAATATATACTTAATCCATGGGCGTCAGGATTAGCGCTAGAATGTCTTTCCTCTACAATAATATTAGTAATATTATCCATTAAATATTGAGCAGTTGTATCAATCGCACCAGTAGAGAAAGTTTGAATTTTTTCAGCGAAATCATACAAATCAATATAAGAAGGTTCATCAAATTCCAAAGAAGCTTCCCTAGCATTTTGAATATTAACTTTTTGGGAATCTATCGTGGAATTTAAATCGTTAATAAAATTTTGTAAACTTGATGTAAATTCAGATGTGAAAGCGTTTGCAGCTGCTTGTGTAATGTCAAAACTCCAAGGATAAGAATTATCATAGCTAAGTACAATTTGCTGTCCTAACTGTTGAGGGGTTGCAGTTGGGTTACCTTTTAAATAATTTAAAATTTCATTATATGGATACCCGTCTCCAGGTTCTAATTCCTCTGAACCAATAATGACATCAACATCATCTTTAAATTGATAGTGAACTTCTACAGCTCCCATAAGGCATGCATCAAATCCTAATAGATTAACAGAATAATCCGGATTTCCTAAAACAGAATCGATCTCAGAAAGAGTTAAATAATCATTACCATTTGTATCGTCCCAACTCACCCCTCCAGGATAATTTCCATACATAATACCAGAACCATGATCCCATAAAATTAATGCATATTTTTGAGCAGGATAATTCAATTTTCCCCATCCAATAAAATCTTGTAATGTATTTGAAGAACCCATATTAACTTCCCCTAAATCTTGAACATTTATGGAATTAAATGTGTAGGCACTTATATCTTTCGCAATATAATATCTTCTTGCGCCAGTCCAATCTCCATTTGAAGAATCGTAAGATGGAATGCGATCGATTTGAACAATAATATTAATGTTAGAATCAGACCCGACCATTTCCATCTCATTAAAGTCATCTATCGCCGCTTCTTCTAAATTGTTGTCTGCATCTAAATATACCATAAATGTCCATTCTTTTAGGGCTGAAGTTTTAGGTAACGGCTCTAATACTGTTTCTTTATTGTTATCTCCAAAATCATTACCTGAATCTTCTCTGCTATCTTTTATTTTTTGATTAGAAATTGGCAAAAGATTTACGTTCATTATAAATCCAAGAATAGCAATAATAAAAAAACTAGATATGAATAATAAATTTGATTTTTTCATCTCAAAATCTCTATAAGTTATATTTCAATATTTCTAGAAAAAGTAAAGATAAACCACTCTTAAAAATCTTTATAAAGAGATAATTAACTGAAAAAGGAAAAAGTCTATAATTCTTTTTAAAAAAGCATTTAAAATGATAATACCAGGTGGATTTAAAAAAGGTCCTAATTCAAAAATGATTCTTAGTATAACACCATTATATATTTTAAATAAAGAATATTTTGATTGTAATGAATTTATTACGTGCGTTTAACACGTACTTACAAGAAATTAGCGTAAATTTAAATATTTTAAACGAGATTATCAAGGTGCCTTGATGAAAAATATTATTTCTAAGAAATATGGATGGTACTTAGCAAGAATAATAGCTAGTATAGAAACATTTAATAACATTGTGGCAATTGATTTAAAAACAATAAGGCTTTATTTTTTATCCCCTGGTTCTTATATCAAAATAAAGAGCCTAAATAGAAAATGTGCGCAAAATAAACGAATTTATAAGTTCATACTATTACCCTATTTTCACGATTTCATAAAAAATTACTGTTTATTACAAAATATTTTAGATTCCCTTAAGAATAAAAAATTTAAATATATCAATGAAGAATACATCAATGAAATAACAAGTTTAACAAAATCTTATGAATCTGAAAATTATAGAAAAATTTTAAAACTTAAAGAATTACTCGAATTTGATACCGAATACGATAATGATATGAAAATTGCGATGCCTGAATCTTGGATGAATGAAAATAGCATAGATTTAGGAGAAATTATATTACTTAGAAATGATGTGCCTTCGCCAGTAATAATATAATCAAATAATCCGAGTTGTAAGTATCTCTTAGCAACTTTTGTATTTGAACTGACAACACTCATCTACTACAAACTTAATTTTTAATTTTGACTTTTTTTCCTGTAAACCTGAATCTGATAAATTTGAAATATAAAAAAACTGTAATTCCTACCACAAAAATTACTACTGATATTATTATTATTATTATTATTATTATTGGTAGAAGTAAATCAGGGGGGCTACTTTCAGGTGTTGTACTAAGTTTAAGTATTAATAATCCACCACTTAACGCCACATAGATATATTCATCATCAACAGCAATATCGTATGCAGCACTCACATCGCTACTACGTTCAACTATTTCAATGACTTCAGTAGGATCGGTAACATTAAAAACTTCTACTCCATAAAAATCTGCTACATAAAGTAATTCATCTCTCTCAACCAATCCATATGCCTTTCCTTCCTCCTCATACGAATCATCCTCATCCTCAATATCAAGTAAACTTGGTGATGTTGGAATAGTAATATCAAATACTTTAATACCATATTGATGACATGCTAGAAACATAATATCATTTGTGATATGAATATCAAAAATTCCGCTCGTGCCTGGAATAGTCTTAATAAGTGAAATATCAGTAGGGTTTGATATATTATAAATACGCAAGCCTACTACGGGATTTCCAACATAAAGAATACTGTCTACGATTTCTAAACCCGTAGTATACTGGTTATATTCATAATCTACCCCAATTGGATTTGATGGATCAGAAATATTAAATATGCTTAATCCTGATGATTCATGACTTACATATGCAAGCGAACCACTTATAAGGATTTGATATCCGCTACTTGCGTCAATAGTTTGTCCGATTATTTGTGGATTTTGAGGATCAGATATATTAGTTATTATAAATCCAGGGGTAACTGATGAGATATATGCGATATCATCACTAATTTGAGAAGTTAAAGCTCCTCCGGCTATATTAACTTCTCCCACTTTTACGGGTTTACTAGGATTTGAAATATCAACGATCATCAGGCCATCATCGTTTGTTACATACGCATAATCTCCAACTACATGAACATCATACCCAACCTCTAAATTAATAAAGCCAACCCTATTCAGATACATTTGATTTGTTTGAGCATTAGAATTTAATGAAAGCATTGAAATTATAAATATTAAAGGAAAGAGAGCATTATACACTACTCGATATTATAATTCTTCAATTTTTGGTAACTCACAATTCATTTTAATACTTTTATTTTTTTTTAGGAATATTTCAAAATATGATTCATCAATTTTAGTTTTATTAACATCAATATCAACAATTTAAGGTGTATCGATTTATATGGATTGATCATAAAGGTAGAATGCTCCGTCTTAAGCATTGGTAAAATTTCTGAAGAAAAAATGAAAAAATAAATCCCTCAAAAAAAATTTAGTGAAAATATGAAGAAAACATGAGTTAAAACACATTTGCAGCAGAATTTGGATTAAAAGACGAGAAATCTTTTTCTGGTAAAAACAAAAGTTTTGATTTTAATAAACCTTTTTCATTCAAAACCAAAATTTAACTAAAGTTTATGGTATTAAAAATGGAGAAGAAAGCACTTCAAGATAAATCACCTGAGATAATCTCTAATTGTTGGGGCTGTGGAAGAAATAATGAGGATGGACTTCAAATTAAAAGCTATTGGGAAGGAAATGAAGCTATTTGTACTTGGAAACCACAAAAATACCACTTAGCGTTTCCAGAAATATTAAATGGCGGAATTATTGCAACTATAATTGATTGTCACTGCCTTAGCACTGCAAATACAACCTACCTTAAAGCAAAAGGAATAGAGACAAATGAAATTGGACAAGAAAGTTTTATTACAGGGTCTTTATTCGTTAAATATCTGAAACCTACTCCAGTAGATAAACCTATTACCTTAAGAGCTAAGGTTAAGGAAACAAAAGGTAGAAAAATTACTGTGACATGCGACTTATATTCAAGAAAAAAATTATGTGTTACTGGAGAAGTTGTCGCTATAAAGATAACACCTTAAATGTATATAAAAATTCATCTACCCAAACTTCTTTTTTTAAAGAGTATTGGAATTAATTATGCCAAAAATTTTAATAACAGGTGCTACGGGATTTATTGGTAGTTGGCTCGTAAGTCACTTACTAAGCAAAAATAATAACTTAATTGCTCATGGAAGTTCAAAAGAAACGATTAGTATTTTAAAAGAAAATCTTAAAAAAAAAGATATATCCCTTAAGAACATCGAGTTTTGGGAACAAAACTTCATGGAAAAAGAATGGGATTTTCCCTCGACAATTTCAGATGTCGAAGCAATTATCCACACCGCAGCTGCCTCTCGAGTAAGAAAAGGATTTATTGATAATTATGATGAGTATTTTAAATTAAATGTAATTTGCCCAAAAATCTTAGCCAAAAAAGCTCTCGAGATAAATATTAAACATTTTATACATCTCTCGACGGGTCAAGTTTTCGGAATACCTGAAAATTTTCCCTTTACAGAACAAACACCGAAAAATCCTATAAATCTTTATGGCTATACCAAGTTAATGGGGGAATACGTCGTTGCATCTTTAGGAGTTTTAGGCTTGCATTATACAATTGCTCGACCTTTCTCTGTGTTTGGACGCGGGCATTATAACATTATTTCAATAATAACTGATAAAATATTAAATAACGATACTTTAACAATTTATGGTGATGGTTCTCAATCAAGGGCTTTTTTGTATGTTATTGATTTTTGCCGCGCTATTGACCTTATCCTATTCAATGAGAAATGTTACAGCGAAGATTTCAATATATCCGGATCAATTGAGTATTCTGTAAATTATTTGGTTCAATTGATTTCTAATGCTTTAAAAAAAAAGCCTAAAATCGAGCATAAAGAACCAATCGTAAATGAATTAAAGCGAAACATCGCAGATTTAAGTAAAATTCGGAAACTTGGATTTGAACCAACCAAATCGCTCGAAGAATTCATTAAGAATGATTTACTCTAATTATTAATATATATATATTAAATTATTTTTTTGAAATCCTCTACAGTTAAATTTGATGAGATTCCTAATTGAGACATTTTATGAATCAATTCATATAAGGATATTTTTGCAATTTCAGCAGCTTTTTCTATAGAAATTTCTTTTAATGCATATTTTTGTATGGCAAAACTAAGACGCTCATGATGTAGTCCCTCTATTAATATTTTTTTGAATAACGACGAGCGATCAAGATTTTGTTGCTCAGCAAGCTCTTCAAATTCTTTAATTAAATCTTCATCTAACCTTAAATTCATTTGTTTTGTGATATTACACCCCTCCTTTCGATTTGTTATTTTTCTCAAATTTGATATTTTTAGCTTTTTTTTTAAAATATGAAATAATATTTGTATTTAATGATTTAATCATTGCCAGTTCTTTAAAAAGAGCTTTAAACTCTTGATAATTTATTATTTCCTCCTGTAAAAGCTCTAATAATATAACTTCTGATGTCTTAGGTTTTAACCCGAGATTTAAAGCATAGTACATTGCGTGATGATCGTCTGTTACAGGTATACCGCCAATCTTTATACATATTTCTATGGTTTCTCGTTCCCCTTTACCTAAATTTTCAGAAGTATGAGTGTTTTTCAATCTTAATTTACTCTCCTTAATAATTTTTTTTTCTATATTTTTTTTTAATATTTTAGCATCTGAAAACCTATCCAAATCTGAAATTAATTCACTTTTGACAGTTTTACTTACAACAACCTTTCCCAATAACGATAGTTTTTCTTTTATTTGAATTTTTGTTAAATAGATTAAAGTACAAGCGTCATATACAAAATTTTTCATTATTATATTAAAAGAACTGCTAGCATTTATATTTAATTATACCATTTCATATCAATGATACAAATTGTATTATTAGGACCGACTTTGCTCTAAAGCTTTTTTAACAACTTTTTGAAAGACTTCGTAAGGTTGAGCCCCAACCACAACTTTATCACCAATTATGAATGTCGGCACGCCGGTTATCCCATAACTATGTAATTCTAGGCTACTCTTTCTTAACTTAATGAGCGGCTTGTCACTTTTAATATAATCAAGTATTTCTTTTTTATTCAATCCAATTGATTCGGCAAGATCCAAAAGCAAAGAAAGATCTCCAATATCGTCTCCTTCTTTCCAATACGTATCCATCACTAATTTGTGAAACTTTTCGAATTTACCTTTATCTCTCACAAATTCAGAGATGTACAACGCTAATCGTGAATTCGGCAACTTACCAGAAAACTTGAATGTGATTCCAGCTTCATCTGCTAGTTGTTTCACATTGTTCATTACCATTTCTAAATACTCCTTTGGAAAGGGCAATTTATCCTTTAAAACACCTTCCTTCGGGATTTCAGGATGGAGTTCAAATGGTCGCCACTCGACATCAAGATCAAATTGTTCTTTGAGTTTTTCTATACGATGGAAGCCAATATAACAAAAAGGACAAATATAATCTGAGTATACAATTATTTTTAACTTTTTTTGCTCCATAATTCACGGTTTAGAAAGGAAAGCACGTTTTTATATTTTATTGAAATCCAAATTAAGAAAAATCATGAGTTTTATTGTTTTTCTAAAAAAAAATCTATAAAATTTCTTGGTCTAATACTTTTAGTCGCATAGCTGACCACTCTTTATCAATAGAGATCATCGCTATTGCTTTTAACCCAATTGACAGAGTATATTCCCTGAGAATATCTCTATTAATATCAGTTTTAATTTTTGAGGTGCCTTTGTGGTAAGTAACCCAAAGTTTTCCGTCATCGTTCATTTTTTTTTTTAATGTAGGGAGCTGCTCTTCTAGTTCTGCTTTATTTTCGGCAAAAATTTGAATAAAATCCACGCCCTTGTCAGATTCGGATGAAAATTCTACGTTTTTAGGTAAATCTCCAAGAAGAGACATATAATCTTCTGGAACATTTATAAATAAAACTTTATTCCCTTCCTTAATAAAGAGCTTTTGCGCTATGGTTTTCTGAGACATTTCTATCCACTTTTTTATTCTTAATTAAAAAACTATAAAAAAATAATTATTTAGCTTCAGGATCCTCCTGCATTACTCCAGACACAATACCTTCCAGATCTTTAAAGTAAGCTAACCAACCAACACCGGGAACAGCATGTTTAGGTCTTACAATTTCACCACCATTAATTTCAATCTTCTTGATGGCTTCATCAACATTATCAACACTTATAGTATTTACCACATGTGGGAAACCTTCTTCTGCCTGACCTAGCCCACCATCGATTCCAGGGTCACTTTCTTTACCAGTCATTATGAGCCAATAATCAACCGGACCATCCCATTTTTCTATCTTCCAATTAAATACTTTCTCGTAAAATTTTATTGTCTTTTCTACGTTCTTCACATTCAATTCAAAATGAACAATTCGAGACATATCATACACCTTAATTTTTATTTAGAAATAATAATTCTTTGAATAATAATTATTGTCTTATAAAATAATAACTCGCAAAAGAGAAAAAGAGAAATGTAATGCTAAAGAAATGCTAAATTAATTAGTGCCTCAAACTAAAAATTTTGTTTATATATTTTTATCTTTAATAATAATTGTTAAAAGTTCTTATTAACTGTTTAAAATTGTTAATACCTTATTATATGAGTTTTTAGAATAAGCAATAAAATTCTTAATAATGTTAGAAGATTCTAAAGAGTTTAAAGAAAAAAACAATAGAAGAAGTTTAGGGGCTCATTTAACTTCTACAGAAATTTTTTTAAAATACATTTTTCCTGAAATAAAAAATAGTTTAAATGAATTTCTATGGATAGATCTTTATGCGGGTGAAGGTAATTTAATATTACCTATTTTAGATACTATTCCTCAAGAGGAAAGAGTAGACTTTTTTAAAAATCATATTTTTCTTTTTGATGTTCAATCAGAGATGATTCAAAAATGTATTGAGATTGCTAAATCCTACAAAATACCTATAGATCTCGCTAAAAAAAATATAGTTCAAAGAAACAGTTTGGAGTCTTTTCCTAAATTCTTAAAATCAAAAAAATATCCCATTTTCCATATTACCAATCCTCCATATTTATACTTAGGTTATATTAGAAAACATGAAGACACAAAAATTCATTTAAAGTATTTTGAAAATGAGAATGAAGGTTATCAAGATTTATATCAGATCGCTATGATTAATGATTTAAGAAACCAAATCGATGATTTAATCTATATTATTCCTGCTAATTTCATATTTGGTGCAGCTGTCTCAAATAAATTTAGAAGAGATTTTCTAAAATATTATAAAATTCTAAAAATGTATGTATTTGAGACAAAAATATTCGAATTTACAGGAACTAATATAGTTATTGTATTTTTTAAAAGAAAAAATTATCCAAAAACAGAAATTCAAGAATTTACTGGAACAAAATTCAAAAAACTAGATAAAACATTTAAAAGAGAATATTTCCTAAATCCTAAATTTAATTATCGTGGTGGTTCTGAATTTGATGATTTTTGTGAGAAAAATAAATCAACAAAACTGCTCGAAGTTAAATATTATATCCGAAAAGAAGATGTCTGGAATAATAAAGGAAATTATCATGTAGATGTTATTGATACCAGTAGCTACGTATCTAATGAATATTTGAAAACAACCCTTTATATTAATGAAGAATTCTCTAAAAAAGTAAAATCAAATTTATTATATATCAGAACAGTGGATACTGGTTCATATGAGGGTAGAGCTGGGCTCTACTATATTAAAGACAATTTTAATGTAGATGGTATTTATGTTTCAGGAAATACATATAGAACCTCACCGATTCATGTTTTTTTAGAGCCTACCCTTTCTAAAGAAGAACAAATTTTATTAAGAGAATTTTTTAATCTCATTCTGGAATATTATAGAAAGAGATTAGATAGTGAATTTTTAACAACATATAAATATTCAGAGGCAGAATATACAAGGAAATATTTAGGATTAACACAAGTAAGAAAATTAATTGGGACATATCCAATTCTAAGCAATGAAAATTCATTAAAAACAAACCTAATAAAAATTATAAAAGAAGAAAATGCTGGAAATCTAATAGCATTTATTAAAAAAGTTAACAAGCATCCTCTATCTATCGAGAAATTGACAGATTGGTTATAAATTATTAAAGATTATGAATGGAAATTTCATATCAATTCAATGATTAACGGGCTTCTAAAGATTTCAACTTTTCTCGAATACCCCTGATTTATGAGATTCTTAAAATGTCTTGTGATCTCTTTAGATACAAATTTAAAAATTTGCAAATATCAAATAAATCTTTTTATTGGCTTTATTGAAAAACTAAAATTATTTTTGTTCTCACAAGTACCTTTTTTTCAAGAGATTAGATATTCGAAAACTTCGAAAGATAAAAAAAAATGAAAACAATAACTAAGTTATAAAATATAGATACAATCTTTTAATAATTTAATTTACCCAATCTTTATATGACTGAGCTAAAATCTTGCTTGTACATAAACAATTTCTAAAATAACGGTACATAAACAAATTGAAGGATGTTAATGTTCCAAGATTAAAAGATTTGGCGATTTAGTCGTTAAAATTTCTAAAATAACATTACACTATTATAAAATATATACAATCAGTATAAAAACATTTCTTTCATAAAATCACTCAAAATTAAAAGAAAATTCAGAATTAGTAAATATTAAGAACTAACTTCTTAGTTATTTCATTTTTAGCTTTTTACCCATTTCATACCAATTTGTTATGGAAAGCTGCTCTATCTTTTCAAAATGATCTTTATTTCGCGTATAGAAGATTTCATTATTCGCAAGACATATACTAGCAAATTTTTTCATCCATAGTCCCAATGGGACTTCCTCTATCCTTTAAATCTGCTGAAATCTTTGCATACTCTTGAATTGCTTTTTTATTAAAATCTAAAATATTATTAAGTGATTAATACTTGCCAAGTTTACAATATTCAAATAAAATCCCAATAAAGTTTGTATAATTTATTGACTCTTAGAGGTAGTTTTTCTTACAGAAATAGGTTTCTCTAACATAAGAGCATATATCTCATTTGCTCTTCGCTTGATTTCTTCTCTTTCACGAGTCTTATCTCCCTTAAAATTTTGGTATCTCTTCATTGCAATCTTTCGCCATTTCTTTTTCCAAGATGGGAAGCCCGTTTTAACAAAACGTTCCCGATTTGGAATATCTCGGCATACCCAATTGAATAGGATAAAATATCTTGTTATACCACATTCCTTGGTAAGATTACTCGAATTAACTCCTAGTTTTCTTAGGTGTTGAATAAATCTACCTTCCACAGCATCTTGGAGCTTTCCTTCAATAATTGCAGGTTCGTAGTAAATATTATTCTCATTAAAATATTCTCTAACCGGGTCGAAACAATTACCCCTGCATAGAAGTATCCTATCTCCCTTACCGTGTTTAAGTTCTCTAAGAGCTTTGATTACAACCCTTACTATTTGCTTTTTCGGGAGATCATCGCCCTTATTATTATCATTATAGAGCCCTACGGGAATTGATTGAAATATTATCTTTCCGGTTTCCGTATCTCGAAAGCCAATGAAAGTATCTCCGACAAGATCTCCAGTCCCAGCGTCATCAATTTCTATTGTTCTTCCCTTCCACTCGCCGGGATTATTAGTGGATTGGCACGACTCATCGTCGTCTTTTTCCGTTTTTGTCTTCATTAATAATTTATATAATTAAGGCCATAAATATATTGGGATTTCGGTTTTTAACGGTTTATATTTTTTATGTATTAGACCTAGACCAATAATCCCTCTAAACGTCACATAATATCAACAAAATAAAATCAGAACTTTTCAAAAATCCATCTTATCTTACATTGACGGGAACAAAAAAATCGTTTTTGTGGTGTTTGAGTGATATTAATATGGTGATATTCCTTATTCCACTTAGAACCCTTGGTGCTTTTACCACAGAACTCGCAATTAGGCATTGTGAGTTTCTCTACTTTTTTAATCTCTTTAAAATCCTTTATCAGATGTGATGGCACGTTTAATTCTTCTTTGTTACCCATAGTTTAATTATCTCAAATTTAAATAGTATGTTATTTATAATGGTATAAGCCTTTTATAAATACGTTAAAAAATGGAGATCAATTTCTATTTTCATTTATAGCAACACCAAAATTAAAAAAAAATTAAAAAAAATAAATCATTACTCGATAAGTTAGAAAATAAGTTTTTGGTTGTAACCAAAACTTAGAAAAAATAGAATTAATTATCTTCTATGCTTTCTATAACACTCTCGACAATAAACAGGTCTATCTTCTTTAGGCTGAAATGGAACTTCGCACTCGTTGCCGCAGTCGGCACATGTGGCTTTGTGCATCGTTCTATTGCCATAATTTCTATTAGACATACTTTCACCAAATTCTAATTTTATACTTG
>SDBV01009031.1_pt1 | contig 13326 bp, 11 predicted proteins | sample 2277081 | NCBI WGS metagenome assembly SDBV01 (sample SAMN10402039, study PRJNA504765) | marine sediment metagenome | isolation source: marine sediment core GS10_PC15, 223 cmbsf | place: Arctic Ocean: Southern Knipovich Ridge | collected 2010 | reverse complement strand
GTTCCACACTGGATTCCGTGCGGTGAGTCACACCAGGAAAGCCTGCTGCATCCAAGGGCGAAGAAATATCCTTTACTGATTCTTTCGAACCACCCGAGGTGGGGGTGTCATTCGCAGCATCAAGATATAACCTGGTTAAGGGAAATCCCAACCTGCAAGGTTCGAGGTCCGGATGGATACCAATACCAGCCCGCCTGGATAAATCCGGTGGATGCGGCTGAGAGAGGTATAGAAAATGGGGATGTGGTTAAGGTGTACAATGACAGGGGTGCTTTCCTTGCCGGCGCATACGTGACTGAGAGGGTAATGCCCGGAGCAGTAAGCGTGGATCACGGGGCTAAGTATGACCCGATAGTCCCCGGAGAGTTTGATCGAGGAGGAGCGACTAACCCCATATGTCCACATAAAACAACTTCTAGAAATGCCACAGGGATGGCTGTGAGTGGATTCCTGATTGAGGTGGAGAGGGCTGACTTAGACCAACTGCGGAGGCAGTACCCCGAGGCGTTCAAGAGGCCGTTCCACCCAACCGCTGGCCCAAGTCTTGAGTCTTTTGTCGGAGGGCCGACACATACTTAACAACTATGGTTTCTTTTTTAACTAGGCGATTTACGTCTGAACATCAAGCGTGAAACTAGGCGCACCTTTTTATCGATATTTAGCAAAATGTCAGAATGTGGCCTCATGCCTTATTGACTAATCTTGAAGCTAGATGTATTCTTATGCCAACAGGCTTTTATAGTTTATGTTTGTGTAATATGGATACTGGGCGAGATTAAGACTAAATTGCCTGTTGAAATTTGTCGGTAAATGTATATATGAGGATTTTGAGATGATTAAGAGAATTCTTATTGCTCTAGTAGTGTTATCTCTGCTATTTGTTCTTGGGTGCTCAGAAATAGAAGATCTGATTCAACCATCATCTCCGGAAGGCCCTGATATAGTCAGGAGAGCAGATCTTGGGGAGGAGTGGCAAATGGATCAGATGAAGGTTCATGTGGATGCTGGTGATGAATCCTTAGTGCTATTGAAATTAACCGAGGGGGACGAAGTAGACGGCTACTTCTATCTTGAAAAGGGCGAGGACATAGTTTTTCAGATAACGGGGGATTCCCTGGTATATCAATCAGGACTTAAAGATACGGAAGAGCAGGCAAGAGTAACTTCTGACCGTTTTTCTTTTGTCGCTAACCAGACGCAAGGGAATACATATACCCTAAGTTTCCGTAACCCTGATGGAGATGAGGAGCGAGCGAGGGCGATTGTTTTCCTGGAGGTGATTTATCCCATCAAAGGCTCCTTATTCGTTCCTATTGTGACAAAGTAGTTGTGGCCAGTCTGATATCACGCTTCTTATTTACTTCCATCATAATATGATTGTTATAAGGTCTTTTCACTTAGTGTGGCGTAGAATTTACGAATGGCTTACCTATGCGGGAGTAACTCAGTTGGTAGAGTCCCTGCCTTCCAAGCAGGTTGTCGCGAGTTCGAGTCTCGTCTCCCGCTCCACTTTACAGAACAGCCAAATTTAGGGACGCAATATCCAGAGAAATAAGAGGGGAGGATGAACATGTCTGAAGAGACAGTAGTGAGAACTGCATGTGCCGATTGTCATGTTGGTTGTGGGGTGCTGGCTCATGTTAAAGACGGAAGAATAGTGAAGCTTGAAGGGAATCCGGATCACCCAACGAATAGGGGAATGATGTGCCCCAAAGGCTTAGCCGCTAAACAACATGTCTACCATCCCGATCGTCTCACCTATCCTATGAAGAGGGTTGGACAAAGAGAAGAGGGTAAGTGGCAAAGGATTTCCTGGGATGAAGCTCTGGATACTATAGCCGCCAAATTCACCCAGATTAGAGAGAAGTATGGTGCTTGCGCTATTGCCTGTCAGCACGGTGGCAAGCCGAGTAAGGTTATGCGTGCTGATTACGCCCTCATGCATTCAATGGGCAGCCCCAATTTAGGAAATAGTGACGCGCCATTTTGTTATGGGCCAATGCCTATTGCTGAGGCCTTTACTTATGGTGGAATGATCAGTCAGGAACATGGGTCTGACTGCGAGAACAGCAACCTGGCGATAGTCTGGGGTGGCACTCCGGCAAGTACTCACCTGCCATGGGCAAGACTGCTTTCACTTGCCGTGGAGAACAGAGGCACCAAGGTCATTGTTGTTGACCCCAGGTTTACTGTTCATGCATCAAAAGCCGACCTGTGGTTACAGATCAGGCCGGGGACGGATGCTGCCTTGGCTCTGGGCATGTTGAACGTTATCATAAACGAGGAGCTCTACGATAAGGAGTTTGTTAATAAGTGGTGTATTGGTTTTGAAGAGCTGAGGCAGCGGGTGCAGGAGTACCCACCGGAGAAGGTGGCAGAGACCACCTGGGTAGCCAAGGGTGACATTATAAAAGCGGCCAGGCTGTATGCCACCATCAAGCCGGCAACTTTATATCAGCGTGCCTCTATAGAGATGCAGATGAACTCGGTTCAAACTCTGCGGGCACTGGCTATTTTGAGGGCGGTTACCGGGAACATTGATATTAAAGGTGGTAACGTTTTTTGGTGCTTCCCTGAAGGCTACGCAAATTCACTTGCCATGTTAGTCAAAGATAGCAAAGGGTGCGGTGAAGGCCGACTCTCTGACGAGATAGAGGAAAAGAGATTGGGGGCAAAGGAGTACCCCCTTCTTTCCGGCTCCAGGGCACCCTTTGCTGCTCCTGTTTACCCTCCGGCTTTGATTAAGGCCATACTCACAGACAAGCCATATCCGGTTAAGGCGCTTTGGGTAAGTAATAACCTGCTCTTATGTCTTCCCAATTCCAGGGAGGTTTATAAGGCACTCAAGAAAGTCCCCTTCCTGGTAGTCCGTGAATTCTTCATGACACCTACTGCTGAGATGGCGGATATAGTGCTTCCTGTCGCTCACTGGCTGGAAATGGACGAGATCTTTTCGCAGACTAAAAATATTATTACGGCGCGGCAAAAAGTTATAGAGCCGGTGGGGGAATGCTGGGATGAAATGAAGGTAAGCTTTGAGTTACTAAAGCGGATGGGGCTGAAATACTTTGCCACTCCGGCACAAAATGCTGAAGAGGAACTTGACTACATGGTAAAAGGGATGGGCATGACCTTCGAAGATCTAAAGAGAAAACATGTTATTGTTGCCCCTATGGAATATAAGAAGTATGAGAAGTCGGGTTTCAGGACGCCCTCAGGTAAAGTGGAGCTATCTTCCAGTGTATTCAAGGAATTTGGCTATGACCCGCTGCCCTACTATTCAGAGCCTTTGGAGAGTCCGGTAAGCACCCCGGAGTTAGCAAAAGAGTATCCCTTCATATTGATTGCGGGGAGGAGGCGTATCGCTTACATGCACTCTATGGGGCGGGGTATCCCCTGGCTTCGTGAGCTGGCTCCAGATCCTCAGATAGAGATGCATCCACAATCGGCAAGCGAATTGGGCATCAAGGATGGTGATTGGGTCTGGATCGAACTGTCACCACCAAATGAGAAGGGGAGGATTAAGAACAGGGCTAAGCTCAGCCCGGGTATACAGCCGCAGGTGGCGCAGTGTGATGCGCATTGGTGGTTTCCAGAAAAGCCTGGCCCAGACCATGGACACTGGGAAGTAAATGTAAATGCCTTGATAAATGGTTCGGGTCGTGGCGACCCAATAGCCGGGACTATTCTGCTGACCGGATTGCTCTGCAAAATCTATAAAGATGAGGAGAGTTAAGTCATGGTAGAGTACTCTTTATTAGCTCAACGGGATTTATGTCTTGGGTGCCAGGCGTGTGAGATTGCCTGCAAGCAGGAACACGATATCCCGGTAGGTCCCAGATGGATGCACGTAATCACGATTGGACCCGACGAAGTGGGTGGGAAATTGCGTTTGAGTTTTAACCAGATGCGATGTATGCATTGTGGTAACCCCCCTTGCATTGAAGCCTGCCCGGTAGATGCTATAACCAAGCGAAATGATGGAATTGTCCTGATAAACCAGGAGCTGTGCTTTGGCTGTAGGGCTTGCATCGAGGCATGTCCCTTTGGAGCGCCGCAATACAATCCGGAGACGAATACAGTGGGGCAGTGCAATCTGTGTGTGGACCGAGTGGACAAAGGTTTAAAGCCGGCCTGTGTATTAGTATGTCCCACCGGAACTCTTCTCTTTGGTGATACCCACCAGGTTACAGAAAAAATGAGGACGAGAAAAGCCAGAGTTGCTACGCTAAGGTGAGTTAAAGCCAACTCTGCCTAATTTAACGGCTACAGCGCCATCGCGGGTAGCAGGAAACTTCAATTTTCCTGTAGGCTTGTCCTGGAGAGAGACGGAGCCCCGGTTACTTGTCCTTAGTATCCTTCACCGTTTCACGCGAAAATGTGGCAATTTGCTGCTCAAGCTGCTTTACTTGTGCTTCCAGGTTCCTTATCCGCTTTGATTCTGAAGCGGGTAACGCTCCCTTTGAAACTTCCATAGGTATCAGAGGCTCATATGTTTCTTGTCGCACATTTAGACTGAGCAGGTCCCACCGGCTGTAAATACCGGTCAAATTGACGGCGAAACGGGTTTTATCAATGTCCGAGAGGTCTATATCACCATACACTATAGTTTCCTCATCGTAAACAGGCCCAACGATATATTCACCGGAGGGATTAACTATCCCACTGCCACCACGAAGCGACCCGGGAATATTAAAATAGGAGTTCTTATAAAAGTTTTTTGGCATATTCTGTTCTGGGATGTAGGTGGCGCTGAGCACTCCAAAAACATGTCCGATGCAACATAGCGCTCGTGTTGATAGGTCAGCAGGCGCTACCACCTCTGCCGTTCCCGGCCATAACGAACAATGTATCTGGAGCCCCTGCATAATCCAGTTGTACATCAATGTAAGCTGCGAATGCTCTCCGCAAATAGAACCGCCTAAGTTGCCTATCTCAGTTTCGAATACAGTCTTGAGGTTGTTTCCACCATCCCCTGGCGTATGGAAAAAACGTTCATGTACGGTGATGCATATTTTCCGGTGTGTGCCCATGACCTCTCCCCGTGGGCTCAAATAAAGGATAGAATTATACATTCTGCCCGGGAATATCCTGTCTCGCTCGTTTATGCCAATTACAACATAAGCGTCGGCTCTCTTAGCCGCTTTACATAATGCTTCTGTCTCCCGGCTGGGCACTTCAACTGAACTCCAGAGATAATTAGCCCATATTTCTTCAAAGCCAGGCTGGTCGGTGAGGTCCAGTGACCAGTATGGATAGCAGGGGAGCCAGCACTCCGGGAGTACAATTAGTCTGGCTCCCTTTCTGCCAGCCTCAGCGATAAGGCTTATTGCCTTGTCCAGTGTTGAGTCTAAGTTAAACCATTGCGGTGCGTCTCTGATTATCGGGCTGGCTTGAACCGCCGCAACCTTAAAACGTGGGTGGTCATGATATCCAGACATCTATCAGCCTCCTCTGGCTAAGACTCTCTTCTTAGGGTGCTTTGCTCCTGCCTATAAGTATTGTAGTCCTATCCTACCTTTTCGTGCGTATGACAGTCAATGGTTCCGGTAACCTATTTCTTTACCTCATGACCATATTGGTGGGCAGGATAATGCGCCGTTTGAAAGAAAAGGGGGTAATGTGTCACTAATCATATGGACGAGTGCAAATTATTGACACTGTGTTTTGGATGGTGGTATATTGTAGCTTAATAAGTGATGAGTACTAATAAGGAATCAAGGGAGGCATATAGTGGTTAAAATGGCGGAACACCATGACTATCCTGGGTTCAGACTTCACTCTTATTACCATGCGGAAAAGATGCCCTGGTGTGCAGCGATTGAAATGCGGTTGGACAAAGTGGATAGGCTCCTTTGGCTCTCAGGTCATACGGGTAGAGACCCTAAAACCGATAGAGAGCCAAAAAACTGGGAGGAGGAGAGGATGCATGTAGGTAAGGTTGTCGGGGGGATTAAAGAGCAGACGACAGCAGTATGGACAAGGATAAAAGAGATATTGGATGGATTAGACGCCAGTCTGGAAGATATTTTCCAAATCTACTTTTATCTGGTCGATAGGAATGATGCTTGGGATATGTTTGAAGCCACAAAAAGTTTCTTCGCAGAACATTGTCCTGATCTAAATGAAAATCCAAGGGCCGGGGTGCTACTTAAAGGTATCCAGCTGGACCTTCCCGATATGCTTATAGAAATAGAAGTTGCTGCTGCAGTTGGGAAAAAATAGTTGCATTACGGCAGGAGTAGGTGTTCAGCGAGTTGATGGGGTTAACTTTTTAGGCACGGAGGGAAAAAGAAATGCGATTTGAATATCTTGAGCCGGAGAGTGTTGAGGATGCGGTGTCCCTGCTCAGCAAGTATGGCAGTAAAGCCAAAATTATTGCTGGCGGCACTGATTTAGTAGTGCAAATGAGAAGCAGGGATATCGAGCCGGAGTATGTAATTGACATTAGCCGTATACCCGGACTTGACCATGTCAGTTTCGATGACGGGCAGGGGCTATCGATAGGTGCTCTGACCTCTATCAGGACTCTGGAGACGTCGGCTGAGCTTCAGCGGAGGTATCCGGTAATTGCCTACGCCGCCAGCCAACTCGGCTCGGTGGTGATACGGAATGTGGGTACTATTGGGGGCAATCTGTGTAATGCGGCACCCTCGGCTGAAACGGCGCCCGCCTTGATAGGACTCTCGGCAAAGGCCAGGATTGTTGGTCCTGGTGGAGAACGAGTAGTTGCGCTTGAAGACTTCTTTGCAGGTCCGGGTAGTACCGTGCTCAAGGGAGGGGAACTGTTGGTAGAGATTCAGGTACCACCGGTACCTCCCAATACTAAGGGTGCATACTTGAAGCATAGCGTAAGGAGCACAATTGATTTGGCTATCGTGGGTGTAGCGGCGATAGTCACTTTGGGGTCTACGGACAAAGTTTGTCAGGACATTAAGATAGTACTTTGTGCCGTAGCTCCGACGCCGATGAGAGCCCGGAAAGCTGAGGGAATACTAAAAGGCAAAAAGGTTGAGGAGGCTCTGATTAACCAGGCTGCTAAGGTGGCCTCGGATGAAGCCCGTCCTATATCGGATGTACGTGCTTCTGCTGAATACAGGAAGGAAATGGTGGAGGTACTTACCAGGCGGGCTATTAGTGAAGCCTGTGGTTAAACCGGGCTTTTTTGTAGAATAAAAGAGAAGCGGGACTGAGGATTAGCATGGCGCAAAAGATTAAGGTATACCGAATAGGCGATAGTGGGTTGGAGTTTAAAGAGATGGATTTTGATGAGGCGGAGAGAGTTTTGGAAGAAGCTCGTGCTCGGGGAAATGTCGTGATAAATAAAAAAGATAGCGAAGTTGTTGAAAAAATAAGCCCAGACATTGAGGAAATACTCGTTGTAGCTCTGATAGCTGGAGGTTAAGATATTTTATATAGGGATGGGGAGCAGCATCCCGTAGGGAGAGACAGATATGAGGCAGGTAGTGAAATTAAAGGTAAACGGGATTGAGGAGGAGGCCTTTGTCGAGCCGTGGTGGAGTTTAGCCCGTGTGTTGCGTGAGGAGCTTGGTCTAACCGGGGTAAAAGTAGGCTGTGACACCGGCATGTGCGGTGTATGTATAGTTCTTGTAGATGGCAAGGCGCTAAAGAGCTGTCTGTTTCTGGCAGTGAAGGCTAAAGGCAAGGATATTATTACTATAGAAGGCTTGGCGGGCGATAATGGTAAGTTACATCCGCTGCAAGAGGCTTTTATGGAGCACTTTGCTGTTCAGTGTGGCTACTGTACACCTGGGATGATAATATCAGCTAAGGCTTTATTGGAAGAGAATCCGGCGCCGACAGAGGAAGAAGTCAAGAAGGGATTAAGCGGTAATTTTTGCCGGTGCACGGGATATACCAAGATTATTGAGGCTGTTCTAGCAGCCGGTGATAAAATGAAGTCAAGGAGCTAGAAATGACTGAATTTTCAGTGATAGGAAAGAGCGTACCCAGATTAGATGTGCTGGACAAGGTAACCGGGGCAGCTAAGTATACTATGGATGAAGGGGTAGGTCTATCTGGCATGCTTTATGGGAAGGTCTTATTTAGCCCATATCCGCATGCCGATATTGTGAGTGTTGATACCTCCAGAGCTGAACGGGTGTCGGGAGTGGTGGCGGTTATGACGGGCAAGGACGTTCCTCCTGAAAGGAAGGGGCTGTTGGTAGACGACCGTCATATTCTCTGCCGCGAGAGAGTTCGGTTCATAGGTGATGCTGTTGCTGTAGTGGCGGCGGTGAATATCGAGGCGGCAGAGGAGGCGTTAGACTTAATTCGAATTGAATATAAAGAGTTACCGGCTATATTTGACGTCGAGGAAGCCATGAAGCCAGATTGTCCGGTGGTACTTCATCCTGACTTCCCTAATTACATCCGACCTATGTATCAGTACATCGGCAGGGATCTCCCCGGACCTAATGTCCATACCCACCACAAGATTCGCCGGGGGAATATGGAAGAGGGATTCCAAAAGGCTGACTTGATTATGGAGAACAGGTTCTCAAATGACAGGATAACACACTGTCAGCTTGAGCCCTTCAATGCTGTCGCTTATGTGGAGAGCGATGGCAGCCTGATAGTATGGACCTCGGTGCACTCGGCCTACAGCCAAACTCGTGACCTGATTTGCAGGAATTTTAACCTCCCCCTCGGCAGAGTAAGAGTAAGGTCATCGAATATAGGTGGAAACTTTGGGGCGGCGCCGCGAGCCGAACGTTTTGCCTCATTGCTAGCCATCAAGACGATGAGACCGGTAAAGGTAGTCTATAGCAGAAAAGATTGTTTTATTGATGGCCTCAATAGGCTTCCTTGCGTTTTTTATATAAAGGACGGGGTAAAAAAGGATGGGACTCTATTAGCCAGAGAAATGAAGATGATTGTAAACACCGGCGGATATACAGACATAGCCCCACTGACAATCCGAAACGGTGCTTTTCACGCCTCGCAGTATAGGATACCCAATTTCAAGTGGGATGGCTACGGGGTCTACACTAATCAGCCAGGTTGCGGCCCGTACCGTGGTTTTGGGAGCGGAGAGTCTCTCTGGGCGGTGGAATCACAGATGGATATGATTGCCAAGAAGTTAGGGATAGATCCAGTGGAGTTGAGAAAGAAGAATGTAATCAAGGAGGGAGAGGAGAATGTCCGCAGTGAGATCACCCATAGCATTGGAGCTGAAGAGTGCCTGGATAAGGCGGTAAAATGGATAGAGTGGGACAAACCCTCAGAAGCCGCTACTGGTAACTGGATAAAGGGCAAAGGCTTCGCTTTAGGCAATAAGTACACACAGCTTGATATGGTAGCCTCTGCCAGCGTCAAGGTGTACCTGGATGGCGCTCTTGAAGTGCTTCACGGCTCAGATGAGGTTGGGCAGGGCTGTAACACACTTCTGGCGCAAATCGCAGCCGAAGAATTTAAGATGCCTATGGAGAAAATTAAAGTAAAGGCAGGGGATACGGCTTTGGTGGCGTATGATCCTGGCGCTATATCGAGCAAAACTACTATTTTCACCGGGAATGCGGTGCGCCTGGCCTGCCTGGATGCCAAGCGGCAGATTTTTGAGCAAGCAGCGCCTAAACTAGGCGCAGCTCCTCAGGACCTGGAAATTAGAAATGGCGAGGTGTACGTAAGGGGAGCGTCGGGCGGCAAGACGGTTACGATTTCTAACCTCTCTCTAGCGGAGCTGCCAAGGGCTAAGGGAATGCAAAAAGCGGCAACGTGCTTTGCGGATGGCGGGGGCGAGATAGTGGGCAAGGGTGTTTTTTACGGGGAACCCACCGAGGAAGACCCGGAGACGGGGCAAGGCAGAGCACTGGCGATGTCTTATTGCTATATAGTGCAGGCGGCAGAGGTGGCAGTTGATGTAGAGACAGGAATGGTGAAGGTATTGAAGTGTTGTACCGCCACTGATGTGGGGCGAGCTATTAACCCTAAGATGTGTGAGGGTCAGATGGAAGGGGGTATTGCACAGGGCATTGGCCTTGCTCTATATGAGGGGTTTGTGTTTGATGAAAAAGGGAAATTGCTTAACCCTAACTTTGTCGACTACAAGTTTCCTGGCCCGAGGGAGATTCCGAGCGGGGATAACATTAAATCCATGATAGTGGAAGCTCCCCATAAAGATGGGCCTTTTGGGGCTAAAGGAATGGGTGAGGCGGCAATGAATGCTATAGCGCCGGCGATTGGCAATGCTATATATAATGCAGTAGGCGTAAGGATGACGGACCTCCCGATGACACCTGAGAGAGTCTTAAAAGCTATCCGGGAGAAGGGCAAGTAAAGTATACATAGGCTTCCGCAAAGTTTATGGAGCCCAGGTCGGGAAACGCACGGTTCAAGAAGCAGATAGTTTGATAGGCAGGTCGGTACTGGCAAAATTGCCATCCTGGATATGTTTCCCTGCCAATAGTGGCTGGTAGCTACGGCTATCTCCACGTCAGCCTGATTTCGATGCTACTGGCCTACGTTATAGTAACCATGCCTCCTGGTTCACTGGCCGCATCTCCAATGATAGCCGCATCTTCCACACCTGCCTGTCGCAGCTTGTTCAGCAGCAATTCAGCTTTCCTGGGAGCCAGGGAGATTAGCAACCCCCCGGAGGTTTGAGCATCAAAGAGGATGTCTTGTAGGTGACCGGGCACCTTGCTGTCAATTATTACTGCGGTGGAGTAGAACTCTCTATTCCGATGTAAACCACCCGGGCACAATCCTTGCCTGGCAAACCCTTCTATTCCCGGTAAGAGAGGAATCGAAGCAGAAGAGATGTTGATGCCTACCTGGCTGTTCCGGGCTAGCTGGGCAGTGTGACCAATGAGTCCGAAACCGGTGATGTCAGTACAGGCATGAACTCCTACTTCCTGCATCAGCTCTGAGGCTTTATTATTTAAGGTTGCCATACACTTGGTGAGCCTGGCTACCGTCTCTTCGTCAACCACTCCGGCCTTTAGAGCAGTACTTATAATACCGGTTCCCAGAGGCTTGGTAAGTATCAGTTTATCCCCCGTCTTAACCCCGGAATTAGTTACCAGTCGTTTGGGGTGCACAGTACCGGTAACAGAAAGCCCATATTTTAGCTCAGCATCATCTATACTATGCCCCCCGACCAGTATCACTCCTGCCTCACGCATCTTATTTGCCCCACCTCTGAGGATGTCTTTCAAGATTGAAATGTCCAGAGATTCGACGGGAAAGCAGACGATATTCATAGCGGTTATCGGCTTACCGCCCATAGCGTAAACATCGCTCAGTGCATTGGCAGCCGCAATCTGACCAAAGGCATAAGGCTCATCTACTACCGGCGTAAAGAAATCTATGGTCTGGATTATAGCCAGGTCATCCGTTAACTGGTAGACACCAGCATCATCCAGACTCGTCATGCCTCTAATTACGTTCCGGTTAGATATCAGGGGCAAATCACGCAAAGCTTTATACAGGTCTCCCGGACCTAACTTAGAAGCTCAACCCGCTCCCCGAATACCTTCGGTCAGGCGAGGGTTTGTCCTCTTATCCATATAACTCCTCCACTACTGAAACCGGAGATTAGCCTCCAGCTTCATCTGGTATTGTAGCATTCTCCGGGTCAAAAGGGCAAAGCCGAGGTTGCTTGATAAAGGGATTAAAAGGGGGTGTTTAAGATGGGGCGTCAGCCACATCTTTGGAAATTATTTTCCCCTTCCCCTTATCAAGGGGAAGGGGAAAAAGGGGATAGGGTTGGTAAACAATCGCCAAAACCGCTATCGGCTATCAGCCTCGGCACCGAGTTTATAGGCTGGTACTAAGCTGACGAGCAGTACGGTAACTTTCAAAGTGCGTCCGGATATATTAAAATATAAAACATGATGGATAGTGAGTTTCGCCGTCTTCCCAGCGTGGATAAACTAATCTCCGAAGAGCGGATTAGACGACTTCAGGAGAGTTACTCTCATGCCTTGTTAGTGGAGTTGATCCGCCGGCATCTCCAAAATGTTCGCTCATCTATCACTGCTGGTAATCCATGTCCCGCTGTTGATGAGATAGTAGAATCTATTTGTGCTCAGGTGGACGCTTTAAAAAACCCCAGCCTGCGTTCTGTAATTAATGCCACTGGCGTCATACTCCATACTAATCTGGGTCGTGCTCCACTCAGTGAAGAAACAATAGCCGCTATGGGTACAGTGGCTAACGGCTATTGCAATCTGGAGTTTGACATAGATAGTGGAAAACGGGGTTCCCGCAGCACTCACATTGAGCAGCTTCTGTGCGAACTAACCGGGGCCGAGGCGGCACTGGTGGTAAATAACAACGCCTCAGCAGTGTTGCTGGCCCTTAGCGCGCTAACAAAAAAGAAGGATGTACTCGTTTCCCGGGGTCAGGCTGTGGAGATTGGCGGTGGCTTTCGCATTCCCGATGTAATGCGCCAGAGCGGGGCGAAGCTGATTGAGGTGGGAACCACTAACTGCACGTATGTCGCTGACTACGAGCAGGCTATCAACCCGAGGACAGCAGCGTTAATGCGTGTTCATTCCAGTAACTTCAGGCTAATGGGCTTCACCCATTTTGTCGCCCTCGACGAGTTAGTAACGCTTGGCAACCACTATGAGCTGCCCATATTTGATGACCTTGGCAGCGGATGCTTGTTGGATACAGCCAGGTTCGGGCTCGACCCGGAGCCAACGGTGCCACAAAGCATTGTCGTTGGCGCTGCGCTGGTCTTCTTCTCCGGTGATAAGCTTATGGGTGGCCCTCAGGCCGGGATTATTGTCGGCAGGAAACAGCTGGTTGATAAGTTGAAGAAACACCCGCTGGCACGGGCGGTGCGAATTGACAAAATAAGACTAGCTGGTCTGGCGGCTACTTTAATTCATTACCTGAAAGATGAAGCAGTAGATAAAATCCCGGTATGGCGTATGATTTCAGCCCCGCTGGAAGAGATTGACCAGCGGGCCGGGTTGTGGGCTCAGTCCCTCGCAGGTTTAGCCAGAGTGGTAGATGGGGAGAGCATGATAGGAGGCGGTAGTCTGCCTGGAGGTGCTTTGCCAACCAGACTGGTAGCCATTGGAGGAGAGGGTAAGGGAAAACGCCGAAATATAGCTCAAGCCTTAAGCCAGAGGCTGCGCTGCCAGGAGGTGCCGGTTATAGGCCGGATTAGCGATGATATTTTACTTCTTGACCCGCGCTCGGTGCTTCCGGAAGATGATAATAGGGTGCTTCAGGTTCTTAAACGTGTAGCCGCTGACCCGGGCACCAGTAAATAGCGCTCAAAGCTACTAAAGGGAGTATATGATGTTCGTGCTGGGCACTGCCGGTCATATAGACCACGGTAAGTCG
>SDBV01009030.1_pt1 | contig 13326 bp, 16 predicted proteins | sample 2277081 | NCBI WGS metagenome assembly SDBV01 (sample SAMN10402039, study PRJNA504765) | marine sediment metagenome | isolation source: marine sediment core GS10_PC15, 223 cmbsf | place: Arctic Ocean: Southern Knipovich Ridge | collected 2010 | reverse complement strand
GCCGCCGGCGGCGGGAAGTCTTGGGCCCTGGTCTTCGAGGCCGCTCGCTACATCCGGACCCCAGCCTACTCGGCGATCATCTTCCGCCGCACGACGAAGCAAGTCACTGGCGGCGGGTCGATGTGGGAGGAAGCCTCGAGCCTCTATCCCACTATGGGCGGAGTCGGCCGCGAGCACCGCCTTGATTGGCGCTTCCGCACCGACGACGAGAGGCGCCCATCGGTGATCGAGTTCGGGCACATCGAGCACGAGAAAAACAAGCTCGACTACCAGGGCAAGGAGTTCGCCTTCATCGGCTTCGACGAGCTCACCCACTTCACCGAGACGCAGTTTTGGTATCTGCAGACCCGCGCCCGCTCGACCGGCGTGCGCCCCCGAGTGTGGGGCACTTGCAACCCCGACTCTGAGTCGTGGGTTCGCAATCTGATCGACTGGTGGATCGGAGATGACGGCTTCCCGATTGCAGAGCGCTCCGGGAACGTGCGCTGGTTCGCCCGCATGCCAGACGACTCCCTGCTTTGGGGCGACTCGAAAAAGATCGTGCTCGAGCAGGGCGTAAAGCAGGTTCCCGACCTCGAGATCGAAGACATCAAGTCGCTGACCTTCATCCCAGCGAAGCTTGACGACAACCCGATCCTGACCGAGACCGATCCGAGCTACCGCGCGACGCTCAAGTCGATGCCACGGGTCGAGCGCGAGAAGCTCCTCGAGGGCAACTGGAACGTGAGGATCGAAGCCGGGTCGTTCTTCCAGAAAAGCTATTTCGAGATCGTCGACGAGGCGCCCAAGAAAGTGCGCGAGAAGATCCGAGCATGGGACCTCGCGGCCACCGAGCCCACGAAGAAAAGCCCAGATCCAGACTGGACCGTCGGCCCGCTGGTATCGATCGATCACGACGGCGTTCTATACGTCGAGCACGTCGAGCGCCTGCGCAAGGGCCCCCTGGGCGTCGAGAAGGCGCTAAAGAACACGGCCAGCGCCGACGGACGCGGCGTCAAAATCGCCCTCTGGCAGGATCCTGGCCAAGCGGGTAAAGCGCAGATCGCGCACCTCCGTCGCAAACTGCTAGGGTTCACGGTGATCGTCGAGGTAGCGGCGAAGGACAAACAAACGTATGCGATGCCGGTCAGTAGCTCAGCCGAGGGCGGCAACATCAAGATCGTCCGCGGTCCATGGAACGATGCATTTCTGTCGGTGCTCGAGGGCTTCCCGCCCGACAAGAGCAAGGGCCACGACGACGACGCCGACGCGCTCTCGCTTGCGCACCTGAAACTCGCTAAGAGCAACTTAGAACGACTCCGGAGGATGGTAGGCCGATGACAAAGACAGCGCTCGCGAAAGTCGACACGCAGGACAAGCCGAAAGCCCAACTCAAGAATCTCGCACGCGGCGACGGCTGGGAAAACGTGACATCGGGCCACGGCACCAAGCGCGACCGGCGATTCGCGAACCGCACCAAATCTGTCCCGCCGTCGACGAACCGCCAAGAGTGGGAGGATCTCTACGTCGGCGACGACATGGCGGCGAAGATAATCGATCTCCCGATCGAGGACATGATCCGCGAGTGGATCACGGTCAACGTCGACACGCAGGTCGATGGCGAGGCCGACCGCGGGGGCGAGGCAAAAGAGAATGTGCAGGTTGCTGACGACGTGCTGCAGTTCCTCGACGACCTCGACGCCAGGGCGAACGTAACCGAGGCGATGACTTGGGCGAGGGTCTTTGGCGGCGGCTTGCTCCGCCTTGACGCAGACGATGGCAACCCGAACCAATGGGAGCCGCTCAACGAAGACCGGATCCGCTCACTCGACACGCTCGTGCCGTACGACCGATGGGAAGTCGAGATCTTCCGCACCTACGACGACCACACGAAACTGTCGACGTTCGGCAAGCCAGAGATCTACCGAGTCATCTCCAGCACCGGAGAGCGAGGGGGGGCCGTAGCTCCGGAGGAACTCGTCCACGAGACGCGAATGATCCGGTTTAAGGGAGTCAGAACCAACCGCCGGCGGATGCGGCGAAACGATGGCTGGCACGATCCCGCTTTGCTGCGCGTGCAGGAGATCCTCGGAGACTTCGGCATCAGTTGGGCCGGCGTAGCCCATCTGCTCAGCGACTTCGCCCAGGCCGTGTTCAAAATGAAGGGGCTCGCCGATGCCGTCTCCCAGTCCGAGGGGGCCCTGGTGCTCGAACGAATGATGATCATGGACACATGCCGCTCGACCGTCCGCATGATCCCGATCGACGCCGAAGACGAAGACTTCGAGCGCAAGGTGACCCCGATGGCCGGCCTGCCGCAGACCATGGATCGGCTCATGATTCGACTCGCGGCCGCAGCTCGCATGCCGGTAACTGTGCTGTTTGGCCGCTCGGCGGCGGGAATGAACGCCACGGGTGAGGGCGATCAAAAGATGTGGCACGAGCGCGTGGGCGCCATGCAAGAGACCGACCTCCGGAGCCCGCTCGAGCGGCTGATCAAGATCGCGCTCCTCGCCGGCAACGGACCCACGAATGGCAGAGAGCCGCAAGGGTGGGCGCTGCACTTCAACCCGCTGGATCACCCGACCGAGAAAGAGAAGGCCGACACTCGCAAGATCACGGCCGAGACCGATCAGACTTACATCGATCTCGACGTGCTCGACGCTGAGGAAGTGCGGCAGTCCCGCTTTGGTGGCGAGACCTACTCATCCGAGACGACCATCGACGCCAACCGGGACCGGCCTGCCGACCCTGCAGGCGCCGGCGATCCTTCGATAGACGATCCACCGCAAGGCGGGCGGTCAGAGGCCGATCCAGTCGTCGTTCCCCAGGAGGCCCTCAACGGTGCGCAGGTGAAAGCGTTGATCGACCTCGCGGTCGCGGTCACGAGCGGGGAGCTCACGTTTGAATCAGCCCTCGCGATTATGGTTACAGCGTTCCCGATCGACGATGCTCGGGCGCGACGTATTTTGTCTGGTGCCGAGACACTAGAGCCCCCGCCAGCGAACCCCCCGCCGCAGCCAGAGCCGACCGAAGACGCCGATCACGATGACGGCGTATGCGACCTCGATTCGCCGAACTACGATGCCAAGAAGTGCGCCGCTCGCAAAGACGCCCGGCGCGAAGACCGGGTCGAGAAGCGTGGCGAGAAATTCGTCGTGCTCAACGAGGCCGGCGACAAGGTACTGGGCGAGCACGAGACCCGCGAGGCGGCGTTGCGGCAGCTGAGAGCGATCGAGGCAAGCAAAAACGCGTGATCATAATCACGACCGACAACACGGCGGGCACGTGGCCCTCGTTCCTGCCAAATGAATGGCCGGAATTCGAGGAAGCATTCGACGATCTCGACGACGCCCCGCCCCTTACGCGGCCATTGCATGAGCCCCGGCCCGACCACAGGGGCCGTTGGCCAAGCAACCAGATCCCAAGAGCGACCCCGCGCCCGACGCGCTGTCGCGGGCCTCCTCGGTGGTAACGACGCGAACGGCGCGCTTCGCCGCAAACACAGCAAGGCAAACAGCGGGTATTTGCCTCCCGCGACTTAGACGACTTTGAAAACGTCAACACAGGAGGCACGGGGCGGCACATGAGGTCGCTCCGTGTTTTTGAATGCATCCATCAGTCGAAAACATGCTACGTTTTTTCGCATACCGACCGAAGTAACCAGCTAAACAGGAGATCGAAATGCCATTCCAACGCCCGCATGAGGGCAGCTCTATCGGCGCAGGACGCATTGTCGCGAACGGCGATCTGACAGGCACGGTGACGAGCGACGTCATGAACACCAAGGGGATTGTCGCGCTGGCCGTCATGGTAAAAGCAACGCGCCCGGGGGCTGGGATGACCCAAGTCCAGATGTTCTCCGATTATTCATTCGATGGTGTCGAGTTTTTCCCTTTGCAAGATGAAGACCCAGCAGGCCTGTTAGACAAACAAGTCAACAAGACGATCACGGCCGGCGATACGATCTGGGCGACGTCGGTTGACCTCATCGCGCCGTTCACGCGGCTCCGTTTCACTGCGTCGGCGCCGATGGCGGGAGACGTGATCACGGTCGACGCGTTTGGTAGATAGGTGCCCCGATGATGACGCTGGTGATCATCGAATCTCCCTTCGGCCGCAACGTCGACGGGTCGAAGTGCACGCCCGATGAATACCGGCGCAATACGATCTATGTGCGCCGATGCGTCATCGACAGCCTGATGGCGCGGCGTCTGTCACAGGGGATGCTGTTCGCAATATGAGCTCCATCGTCCGACAGATCGTCGAGTCCGACGTGCTGGCCCGCGAGCTCATGGGCAAGCGAAAGCAGAAGTTCCGGAAACCCAAAAAGCAGCGCCATCCCGATGCGCTGATCCGGAGCTACCGAGCCGAGCTCGTCGAGGTGCTCGAGCAAACGAAGAAGCTCGTCGACGCTCACCTCGTGGTTAGGCTTCCAGAGCTCCAGCGCTTGGCTGGCTCTCGCGTCGACGAATCGCGAGATGATATCGACACTTTCTCGCAAGCTCTCTCGCGGATCTTCGAGTTCGTTCGTGGCCTACTTCCACAGTCGCCGGCGGCGCGCAGGTCAGCCGAGCAGGCGGCCCAGCAAACGGCTCGCTTCAATATAACGCAGGTTCGATCGCAGTTCCGGGGCGTGCTCGGGATCGATGTGTTTTTTAACGAGCCTCGCCTGCAGGCAACGCTCGAAGACTTCGCCGAGGAGAACGCCAAGCTGATCGGCTCGATCTCGACTCAGTACCTCGATCAGGTCGAGTCGCTCGTTCGTCGTGGCCTCCGCTCTGGACGCCGAGCCTCAGACATGGCCGAGGAGATCACGCAGCGCTTCGGGGTGGCCCGGTCACGCGCCGAGCTCATAGCCCGCGACCAAATCGGGAAACTCAACGCGAACCTGACACGCGACCGCCAGCAGGCCCTTGGGATCGAGGAATACATCTGGCGGACGTCCAGGGATGAGCGGGTGAGGCCTACACACCAGCGGCTCGAGGGGACGCGGCACAACTGGGACAACCCGCCGAGCGTGGGTGGTCGACCGGTACACCCGGGTGAGGATTTCCGGTGTCGGTGCACGGCTGAGCCAGTGATCCCTGGGGCGCCTCCGCCCCGAAGGTGAATTTAGCCCACCTTCCGCGGCCGGCCACGTCCCGGGCCCCTCTCTGCCCGCTCGGCCTCGAGCTCGGGGTGTCGCCCGATCGCCTTGCGCAAAGTGGAGGCTCCGCATTCAAGCGCTGCCGCGGTCCCGCGTATCGACCACCCGTGGCGTTGCAGCGCTCGTCGAAGCTGTTTGCGCTCGTAGCTTAGGCGGGCCCCATCGGAGCCGGATCGGATTTCGTCGAGTGTCATCCTTAAATGCCTCGCCCAAATCGCCCGTGCCCGAAGCGGGGATGATTCTGCATCTCGATATGATAGAGGATATCGCCCGTCGGCCACCCCTCAGGGTGGAGAGCGAGGACCACGATGCGGTCCGAGCGCTTTGCTTTGGCGACGGCCAGGCCCAGGCGGGAGTGCCGGCTCACGATGGGTCCGATCACATCCGGCCCACCATGGCAACCGGGGGCGACGCAGCATGCGTACGTGTAATTTCTCATGATGCACCGCCATTCGCCGCGAGCGCGCTATCGATCTCGGCGATACGCGCCACCAGACCGGCGCGCTCCGCCTGCAGTGCCTCTCGATCGATATCCGCCTGGGTGATGATCTCGACCTCGAGATATTTATCCGACTCGCTTACTGCGGCCCGTGCGAGTGCCTCCGGGACATCTCGGATCTCGATCACGGTGCCGGCCTCTGCGACAGTTGCCCAATTTTTTCGGCTCCCGCCCGAATGGAGCTCACCCTCGAGTACGATCACGCCGTCGCCCAGCACGGTGGCGCTATCGCGGCTAGTGGCGCGCGCTACCTGACGGCCGGCAATAAATATTGCCCCTAGATCGGCGCAGCCGCTCGAATGCCAGGTGGCCCGGATATCCACCACCGGAGCAGCGGATTTTCCATCACTCCCGAAAATCTCGAGGCAAAGTGCGCGGACTCGTGGCTCATCCCGGGAATCGAAATCCCAGATCTTGGACACCGAATTCCAGAGGCCCCCGAGGTTTTTTGCGCGGAGCGGGAAATCTGGATGGTAGGGGCTCTCGACATAGAGGCGATCGTATCGAGTGGTGATGGTGGGCTGCGTGGTCATGGTCTGGCTCCTCTTGAGGGTTGTCGTTCTGACTCTCTATATGTACACCCGCGGCGCTTTTTGGTCCAGAGAAAAACGCACGATTTGTGCTTATATATACCTGCGGCGAGTGTCTCCGTTTGTTGACAGCGCGTCTGCGGTTGTGGACACTGCCACAGTGAATCCATCCGTTGACACTTCGCCAACAATCGGCGACAAGCCGATCGCATGAAGGGTCGGTTTTGAGCTCACAGCGCTACGATGTCGGCGAGGTCTCGTCGGTTGAACGGCTGGAAAACGGCTTCCTGCGAGCCGATGCCACGATCACCCGATCCGGCGTGTTCAGATACCGCCGAGCCGATGGTTCTGTCCGGCATGAGCTCCGCCTGCCCGAGGAAGTCTTCGCCGAAGACGCTATCCGATCGTTCAATCTCGTACCTCTCACGAACGACCATCCCGGCGAGCCTGTCACCAGCCGCAACGCTGGCAAGTTCAAGGTCGGCACGGTCTCCGCTGTGCAGAACGATGCCCCTTTCCTGTCGGCCCGCATCCAAATCGAAGACCAGGGCGCAATCGAAGCGGCGGAGGGCGGCAAGCGTGAGCTCTCCTGCGGCTATGTCTGCGACGTCGAGGAAAAGAGAGGGATCACATTCGGCATCCCCGGCATTCCCGACGGCCTGCGGTTCGACGCCGTGCAACGCAACATCCGCGGCAACCACGTGGCCCTCGTCGATTCCGGACGGGCTGGCCCAGAGGCAAAGCTGCGGCTCGACCACAACGACGCGATCCAGATCGGCGAAACACAACCAGGCGATCCGTCGCCCAACCCGGAGCCAAACCCCATGTCACTGAAGAAGATCACCCACGACGGTATCGACATCGAAGTTACCGAGGCTGGCTCCCAGGTCATCTCCAAGCTCCAAGGCAAGATCGACGCTCAGACCGACGTCGACAAGACCCATGCCGAAACCCTCTCGAAAGAGAAGGCTCGAGCCGACAAGGCCGAGGAGGATCTCGCGGCCGAGAAGAAATTGCGCGAGGACGCCGTCGACCCGAAGGCAGTCGACGAGCGCGTGAAGGCTCGCGTTGCTCTCGTGACCAAGGCCCAAGAGGTCATGGGCGCCGACTTCAAGACCGACGGCGTCGACGACGACGAGATCCGTCGCGAGGTCGTGATCAAGCTCGCCAAGGATCCGGGCATCGCAAAGCAGAAGCTCGACGATAACGACGCCGCCTATCTGGGCGCTCGTTACGACGCAGCCATCGACGGCTATGTCGCCCCCAGCAAGCGCAAGCCGCCCCCGAGCAACGTCCGCCCGATCCGCGACGACGCCATCGGCGACGAAGGTCTCGACAAGTCTCGCGATGACATGATCGCGCACAACAAAGACGCCTGGAAGACCAAGACCACCGCCTAAGGCGAACCCCCGAACCAGTCTCAAACAGGCCAACCACAGGAGCCACACCATGTCGCAAACCGCATACCCCCTCGAAGCCGCCGTCGCGTTCCCCGGCATGCTCGGCGAAGGCGGCAAAGAGTTTTCGATCTCTCGCGCGAACGAGGACGCCGTAGCCATCGGCGCTGGCCGCCCCGTTGTGGTTGGCACCGATCCCGAGACCCAGGCCGCGTTGCCTAGCAGCGCCGGCGAGACATTCCTCGGCATCACCACGGCCAAGCACGGCCGCGAGCGACTCGATCTCGTCGGCGCGGCTTCGTTCCGACAGAACGAGAACATGGAGATCGTGCGCAAGGGCCGTGTCTGGGTCACCGTCGAGGAAGCCGTCGTATACGGTGATCCCGTGTTTTTCCGCCACACCGACAACGGGCCCCTGCTCGCAGGCGGCTGGCGTAACGACACCGCAGCTGGCGAGGCCGACGCCGTGCCCGAAGCGATCTTCGCCTCGACGGCCGCGATCGACACCGTGGCCCTGATCGAGATCAACCTGCCCTAGTCGGGCGACTCTCTGAAAAACCCCACTAGGAGGAAACTCGCATGAGCAAGATCACCGCAAACCTGGGCCAATGGACACAGGACGCTGACGAATCGGCGTTTTTCGAGCGCGAGCTCTTGCATGTTTATGCGCAGACCTACGACATCAAGTATCCGGAGCTCAAGGCTCGGTCGTTCGTCCCGGTCAGCAACCAGGCCAACCCCGGCGCTCTCGAAGTCACCTATCGTCAGTTTGACCGACGAGGCCAGGCGCGGCTGACCGCTCCGGGAGCAATCGACGTCCCGCGCGTCGACGTTCTCGGGACCGAGTTCCCGCGTCCCGTGCGCATGGCAACCGCAGCCTACGGTTGGCATCTCATGGAGATCCGACAGGCGGCCATGGCCGGCCGTCCCCTCGATACTCGCAAGGCCGCCGCGACGCGCCGAGCCGTTGAGGAGGTTGTTGGCGAGGTCGCGTTTGCGGGCGCCCCCGACTTCGGCATCGCGTCTGGCTTCATCAATGAGCCGAACATCACGATCGACGCCGCAACCGGCGTCTGGTCGACTCTCACGGCCGATCAGATCATCGCGGATGTGTCGGCGATGGTGCAGGGCATCATTGGCGATACCAACGGGGTAGAGATCCCCGATACGCTCATCCTGCCTCCGGCGCAGTGGGCCCTGATCTCGACCCTGCCCCGCAGCACGCAATCCGATACCACGGTTATGCAATTCCTCATGGCCTCGTTCCCCATGATCACCGCGGTAGAATGGTGGCACCGCCTGACGGGCGCCGGCGCTGGCGGCGTCGATCGTGCCGTCGTCTACAAGCGCTCGCCAGACATCCTGACCCAGGAGATCCCTTCTGAATTCGAGCAGCTGCCCGTCTTCCAGAAGGGCCAGAACTTCGAGATCGAGACCTTGATGACGACCGCGGGCACCGCATGGTACTACCCGCTGGCCGGCCGCTACCTGGACGGCCTGTAGGGCCGCTGCGGACCCCAACCCCACAGATAGGAGAGCGCTACCATGAAGGTCACCTGCACACTCGGAGGCGGGGTCTCGTTTCCTGAGCTCCGCGATGCAAAAGGGGAGGTTCTTTTTCCCCGGCTACGCCTCAGGAAAGGCGACAACGAGGTCAGCGAGGAGCACCTTTACGCGCTCGAGAAGCATTGCAATCCGGCATGGTTCGAGGAGATCTGCAAGTCGCTGGAGGTTGGCGAGAGCGACGACGACGGGCCGGCTCCCATGAATGCGGCAGACAAGATCGACGTGGTGAAGGAAGCCGAGACGCTCGCGGAGCTCGAAGGACTCGCGGACGGCGAGGAGCGCAAAACAGTCTTGGCGGCAATCGATAAGCGCTTAGAGGAGCTCGAAGCCGAGGAGTAGAAACCGGCTGAAAGGGTAGCAACTTGGCGATCACAGTTACACCGGGAGATATCGCCGAACGCTTCCCCGAGTTCGCCCAGCTCGACAAAGGCGTGATCCAGCGATGGATCGACGAGGCCGTTTGCAACGTCAGCGAGACCCAATGGTCGAAGCGTGCAAACTCGGCCGTCGAGTTCCTGACCGCGCACTTTTTGGCGTCGTTCGCGTCTCCAGACTGCGACGAGCCCGGCGCCGGCCCTGTGTCGTCTGAGCGAGAGGGGCAGCTGCAGGCGACCTACAAAGTCGGCGACATCTTCACCGAGGACGATCTCGGCACCACCAAATACGGCCGACGCTTCAAGACGATGCTGCGCACGGTGTTTGTGACTCGGAAAGTCTGATGGCCAAGTCTCGAGTCATCGTCAGGGATCGCGGGCTAGACGGCATCCTGCGCCGGCTCAACGCCGGCAAGGGCGTCCAGACGTCTACCGGCGTCCAGGGCTCCGAGGCTCCGGGCGGAGACCACGGCACCATCGACAACGCCAACCTGGCCGCCGTCCACGAGTTTGGGGCGCCCTCGGTCGGCATCCCGCAGCGCTCATTCATGGGCGCGACCTTCGATGCCAAGATCAACAAATACGTTGAGACCATCTCGGACGGACTCGGGAAGGTCATCGATCGCGGCGGCAAGGTCGCCGATGCCATGGCGCTCGCCGGCGAGGCTCACTTGGCCGACATCATTCGCGCCATCGACTCCGGGATCTCTCCGCCCAACAAACCATCGACCGTCGACCGGAAAGGGAGTTCCAAGCCCCTGATCGACACTGGCCAGCTAAAGCAATCGCTCACAACGCAGACGAAGTCCGGCTAGTGGGTCTCGGCGGCACATTGCGGCGCTTCGCCAAAACCTGCGTCTCGATCGAGCGGCGCTCCGGCCATTACGATCGGGGCATCTGGATCGAGAACGCTACGGCCGAGACTTTCGAGATCAAAGCCAGCGTGCAGCCGGCTCCGCCCGATACGATCCAGCGCCTCCCCGAGGGGAGCCGGAAGGATGGCGCGAAGGTGATCTTTCCCGGCCCTGGGTTCCCGTCGCTCCGCACGGCAGCCGCTGGCGATGACGGGCAGAACGCCGACCTGGCCACCATCGACGGCCAGCAATACGAGATCGCGATGGTCGAGCCGTGGCGCCAACACACCCGCTATGTGGCGACGAGGTTTGGCCAGTGACGGCCGCCGTCGCAAAGCGTCAGGTCATCGATTGGCGCAATCTCCAAGAGGTGATCGCGGCTTGGTTTCGCTCCGGCACCGGCCTGCAGACGGTCTGGGAGGATCAGCGAGCGCCGCAGCCATCCTATCCCTATGCCTCGCTCAACATCGCGCCGGGCTCGTCCGAGATGCCGACTCGAGCTGAGCAAATTCAAAAGGCCGACGGGTCGATCAAGCTCAAGCGGCAAACCGACTTCACGGTCGCCTGCTCGATTCACGTCGGCCCGCCCTCGGCGACCATTCCCAAGTGCCATTCTCGATCGCTCATCGACACGGCCATCATGGAGCTCGACGCCCCTGCCCAGGTCGACACGTTCCGAGAGGCCGGCCTTGGCCTGCGGGGCCCGCTTGGGGAGCCCCAAGATCTCGACCTCTTGGTCGGTGGGCAATGGATCTCCCGCTCGCGTGTCGATATACGGTTCGGTGTGGCTGCCGTTCTCGAAAATGTCCCAGCGACCCAGCCTGGTTGGTTCGACCGTGTCGAGATCTCCTCGCGCTATCAGGGCCTCAAGACTCCCGCCGCCGTTCCCGGCGATCCCGCACCTCTGGATCTCGATGAAGAGATCATCGGACCACTACCATAGGAGCTAGACCACCATGGCCAGCCTCGACACCGTAGTTACAATCGTCATCACCAAAGACACCGCGACCCTGAGCCGCGTCGGTTTCGGTCTGCCCGCAATGCTGACCTACAACACCGCTCAGACCGAGCTCGCGAAGCTCTATGGCAATATAGACGAGATGTTGTCTCCGGCCGGCCCCTTCGTCGCCACATCGCGAGAGATCGCAATCGCAACCGCCATCTTCTCGCAGAACCCACGGCCCACAGGCGTTGTGGTGCTCCGTCGGGCAACCGCCCCGTTGCGCGATGTGATATTCACCCCCGTGACCGATGTCACGGCGGGCAAGCCGTTTGCCAACTTCGCCTACTCGATCAAGCTCGGCGATGGCGTCAACATCCCCGAGACATTCACGTTCACGACCGACGTCACCCCGACCGTCGCCGAGATCACGGCCGGCCTTGTGGCCCTGATCAACGCCGGCACCATCGACGTGCTCGCGACCGACGGCACCACCGACTTCACAGTCGAGTCTGCGGACGCCCCCGGCGGCTCCGCGACCGCGGGGATCCCGTTTACGGCCGAGGTCGATCGATCGCTGATCACTCAGGCCGAGACGACCCCCGATCCGGGAATCGTGGCCGACCTCGCCGCCGCTCGCCAAGTCAACGATGACTGGTACGCGCTGGTGACCGACGCCACCTCGGCGGCCGAGATCGCGGCACTGGCCACGAACATCGGCACCCTCAAGCGCGTCTACATCGCCGAGAGCGCAGATGACGACGTGATCGGCCCCGGCTCCGGAGACATCGCGAGCACGCTGCAGACCGCCGCCCACGAGCGGACTGCGTTGTTCAGCCACCCGAAGCCGCACACCTCGCCTGCCGGCGCGTGGGTTGGCGTCGTGCTGCCGAACATCCCCGGCTCGCTGACCTGGAAGTTCAAGACCCTGACCGGCATCGATACGATCAGCTACGACACGGCCGAGGGCGCCCAGCTCGACGGGAAGAACGCGAACTATTACACCCTGATCGCAGGGCTGCAGATTACGACCGAAGGCGTCGTGTCGAGCGGCGAGTTCCTCGACACCGTTCGCGGAATCGATCAAACATCTCAACTCATGCAAGAGAACGTCTTCCGCGTGCTCAAGGTCAACCCGAAGATCTCTTACACGGACGCCGGGATCCAGATCATCGTTAACGAGGTCGAGGGCGTGCTCGATCAAAAGGTCTCGGACGACTTCCTGGCCAGCGATCCGGCCTTCACGGTCGACTTCCCTCGAGCGAGAGATGTCGACAAAAACACCAAAGCGCTGCGCACGCTGCCCGACATCACATTTTCCGCGTTTTTCGCCAGCGCTGTCCACAAAGTCGAGCTACGCGGCCGTCTGTCCGTCTAGGCCCGAGGAGGTTCTACCATGGGAGCAAACACCTACCGCCCGAAGGACATCACCTTCAGCTTCGCGGGGATCCCGATCGACGGCTATATGTCGGGGACCTTCATCACGGCATCGAAGAACGAAGACGCTTTCGCGCTCACCGTGGGAAGTACGGGGACCGGAGCACTGGCCCAGACTCACGACGAAAGCGGCACGGTCGTGTTCGTGCTCGAGCAAACCGCAGAGATCAACGCGGCCCTGTCGGCGCTGCATGAGGCGCACAAGGCTGGCGGCGACGGGATCTTTCCGTTGGGCATCAAAGACCTGTCGGGGGCCGACACCGTGTCGGCCGAGACAGCTTGGATCCGAAAATCCGCCGACATCGAGTATGTAAAAGAGGTGGTTCGCCTGGGCATGTACCATCTTGGTGAGAACAGAGTTCCACAATTAAAGAAAAAATCCGCTGAGATGTCTGAATTTTTGTTAGAGGGTAATGGTCTGGATCTGCCTGAGAAGGTTAACTGGCATATGATCGGCCATTTACAGCGTAACAAGGTAAGACAGATATTGCCTGTAGCTTCGTTGATACATTCTGTTGACACACTGCGTCTGGCGGAAGAGATCAATGCTTCGGCGGGCAAACTTAACTTATGTCCCCGGGTACTTCTTCAGGTCAATACC
>SDBV01009029.1_pt1 | contig 13326 bp, 20 predicted proteins | sample 2277081 | NCBI WGS metagenome assembly SDBV01 (sample SAMN10402039, study PRJNA504765) | marine sediment metagenome | isolation source: marine sediment core GS10_PC15, 223 cmbsf | place: Arctic Ocean: Southern Knipovich Ridge | collected 2010 | reverse complement strand
GTAAGCAGGACCTGGTTAAGAAATCGCTTTTAATAGGCGCTAAAAATTATATTGTCAAGCCCCTGGACAGAAAGAAAGTGCTGGAACGGGTTGTCACGGTCTTGAAAGGACAATCCTAAAGAGAAAATTAAGCAGCAAGCGTCTATTGACAAAACTCAATATTTGCAGTATTTAATTGGCTGAATGGGCGGCTAGCTCAGTTTGGTTAGAGCACCAGCTCGACACGCTGGGGGTCGCTGGTTCGAGTCCTGCGCCGCCCATCTTAAAACCGTAGATCCCAATGGCCCCGGCTGCTTGCAAGATAACGCCGGAGGCGGTTGCTGCTGTTAAAGTATTGGTCTGGGTATTTTGAACTAAAACAATGCCGTCAACTATTATTTTTACCGTCACCCAATTTTTGTCTTCCTGAGGTCTCCTGCCAGGGATATTGCTGCCGTGAAAGGGAAAAGCGTCCGGCCGGGATCGAACCGGCATCTCCAGCTTGGAAGGCTATTCCCTTTCAATATCCCTATATAGCTTAATATGTCTCTATGAATATAAATGTATACTATACAGTTAAATACAGTGCTCCTTTGAATATGCCGGAATATCTATATAGCTGAAAGTGTCTAAAAAACTGTTGACAAATTGTTAACAATTCCTGTATATTTATAGATAGCTTTACCGGGACGTAGGTATAGTGTTATAAATATTCCGCGGGGTAGGCGATGCAGGCCGAAAAGCCGGTCCCCTGGCCGGCTCCCCTCGCGGATCCATATAACCAGGGGCGCTACAGGGGGAGTGATATGGAAAAGGAAAATAAATACTCTTCGAAAAACGAAACTAATAAAACAGAAAATGAAAATAACAATCTTGACTTTGATATTTGGGATTCACAAGCTGGAATTATGAGTAAAGCGGAGCAACTTTTAAAGCGCTATCATGATAGTGAAATACATAAAGAGTTTACCAAGAATATTTTCTCACAAGAATTTAAAGAAGAACAAGTAAAACATGTTTATAAAGAACTAGAAAATACATTTTACGAAAAATGTTTCCCTATTTTAAAATCGGTTAAAGGAGATGAAGGGCGGGAAATACTCATACCTCCAGAAATAGATGCTGGAAAACTTAGTAAACGTGCAAAAAATACATATATAATAAAATCTAAATGGAAACAAATAACAGATGAACAAATATTCGCAAAAATTATAATTGAAAAAGACACAACAAAGAAGAAGGTAAAAGAAATAGTCGAACTTGAATCAAAATTCGATAGTCTTTCAGAAAAAATTGAATCCTTACCACCTGGAAACTCAATTCATAGATCAACAATCAACCGCGTTACTATATATTATTTAATTAAAGAGCACTTTCTAAAAATTTTAATTGCTTTTTTAATAGCACTCATAAAAAAAATAAATAGTCTTGAAGAATTAGAAAAAACAAAAAATAATAAAACCATTGAGGAAAATCCAGTATCCCCTAAAAACACAGCCCAAAAGGAAATTAATTGGAAACCGATAAACCAAAGTGTAATAATTAACGAGACACTGGAATTGTTTTTTTGGTTTGAAGATTTTACATCTTTGACCCAATTTCTTGAAGGTTTGATATCTACCGGATTCCTTCTTTCGGATGTTGAATCCGCACGAGAGCATTTCGTGGTTAAGGGAATACCTGGAAAACCAGCGGGACCAATTATCTGGAACGGACAAAGAACATTCGCTATTGATGCATTATTCGAGGCAAGTAGTAAACTCAATTTCATCAACAAACCGAATAATAAACAAGATGCAGCAACTCAGCATTTTGTTATTTACGACAAAAAAAAGAAAGAGACTCGCCCGGCTAAGAATCTGTCAAAATCGGTTAGACAGGGCATGGAATCCGGTAAATACGACGAATATTATAAAACGATAGAGAATCTATTAAAATCCCTACCAAAATAACTGCCAGAATAGTAGTCCACATAGTACCTAAATTAGTAGCCTACTTTTTAAACCAATAGCTTTTAAATCCTTCAAAGCCTTATCCTTGTTTATAGAAATATTCATAGGCAAGGAGGGGACGAAGTGAAAACAGGGTTGGGTTTTGTTAGATTCAGTGAAGCAGCCGAGCTTTTGGGCTTGGCGGAAAACACTGTTAGGAGATATACGTCTCAGCAAAAAATCCCCCATCTCAAGGTTGGGCGGTTGGTTTTTTTTGATCCCGAACGGCTTCGACTGTGGATTGAGGATAAGGCAATAGAGCCTGTTGGCCGCGAGTAGGCTGATATGGCTGAAAACAAAAAAACCGCTGGCGGCAGACCAGCGGCACAAAAAACAGAAAAGCAAGAATCCTCCGCTATTGTTACCAAATTTAAGGCCAAAAGTCAAGGCTGCCAGGGGATCTCCCGCCTCCGCCAGAAAATTAAAGCGCGACTTCCCTGGTGGAGCCGGCTCCTGGGTCAGGAAGCGGCGCAGCGGATTTATGATCAGCTGAAGCTGAGGGGGCTTTAAAATGAATAGGCTAGAAACCGCCCTCCGATTCGCAGTCCAGGGATTTAGGATTTTTCCGCAGAATCGCAATAAACGCTCATGTATTAAGAGTTGGCCGAACAAGGCAAGCAGCGATCCTGAACAGATCCGAAAATGGGCGAAACAATTCCCAAAGGCAAATTTCGCAGTGGTCACGGGACAGGTTTCAGGATTCATTGCTGTCGACATTGATATAAAAAATGATCAGCCGGGTCGTGAGTCTCTGAAAGCATTACAGCGACAGTGCGGTCAACTTCCAGATACGCTCGTTGTGCGTACAGGCTCAGGCGGCGGACATCTCTATTTCAAATTACCTGATAGCGTCACGCTAATCTGTAGCGGCCCCTTGAAAGGCTATCCAGGAATAGAAATAAGGGCTGAGGCCGTATGCGCCACTTTACCGGGAAGCATCTACGCAGATGGTCGCGAATACGTAATCACGGTCGACAGCGAGATTGCGGTGATCCCGCCGACACTGATTCGTCTCCTGCAGAATCAAAGGCAACAGTCTGCCATCACTTCCTCAATCAGAGGAAACGGTGAGAAGCATCCGGAAAATTGGCAGAACTCTTTGCTCGAAAACGTACCGGAGGGCGAGAGGCACACCCGGATGGTGCAGTTGTGCGGCCGATGGTACGGAAAGGGTCTTAATGAACAAGAGGTATTATCTGTTGCCTACGGTGCGAATACCCGGTGGACCAAACCACTGCCGGAGAAGGAGCTCGCCGAGATCGTCAGAACGTTAAAGCAGACCCACGATCGGAAGCACCCGCTGGCTGGCCCGGGCGAGCCGGTAAAGGATTACGGTCACGCTGCCGTGCTGGCTCAGCACTTTACAGGTCATTTCCGCTGGGCGCCACACCGGGGCAAGTGGATGAGCTGGAACGGCAGAGTTTGGAAGCCGGCGGAAGAGGAGTGGGTCGCAAAGCGCGCTGCAGATACTTTGCGTAAAGAATATGCTGCGCAGCTTGGCGGAGCTAAGGATAAGTACACCGTCGGGCATTTGCTATCCCTGGTAAAGGAGACCTGCACTTATGCCCGGGTTATCGCGGCGCTGTCCTTTCTTAAAGGGTGGGATGGTATTCTTACCCGGACTGAAGAGTGGGACGCCGACCCCTGGGTCCTAAACTGCCTATCTGGCATTATCGACTTACACACAAAACATCTCTCAAAACACGATCCCGACAGGCTCATTACTAAAATGACCCCGGTTGTCTTCAATCCCGAAGCCCCCGGCGATGGCTGGCAAGAACATTTAAAACTATTTTTGCCGGATGAGGCCGTTCGTCGGCAGGTACAGCGCGATTTGGGCGTAAGCTTAGTTGGTACAGATATCGTGGAAATGCTGCCGATCTGGCTCGGCGGAGGGCTTAACGGCAAAACGACGACGGCGAAGGTCCTAAGAAAAATACTTGGTGATTATGTCGGCGAAGCGGCACCGAACCTGCTCATTCAAACAAAATTTGAGAGGCATCCCACGGAACTGGCGGATTTGGCCGGGCGTCGAATCGTGTTCAGCTCAGAAGTCGGGCAAGGAAAGAGATTGGACGAAGAAATTGTGAAGCGCCTTACCGGTGGGGACGTAAAGAAGGGTCGCTTCATGCGGGGGGACTTCTTCGACATCGAACAGACTTTTACGATCTTCATGATCGTAAATCACCGGCCCGGAATATCGGGAACAGATCACGCAATATGGAGAAGAGTACGACTGATACCCTGGACTGTTCAGATTCCCGAGGCGAAGAAACTGCCCCAGGATGAGATCGTAGACAGCCTGGTTGCCGAAGGGTCGGCCGTGCTCTCCTGGCTCTTGGCTGGCCTCGCCGATTGGCAGCAAGATCGTGGCTGGATGGCCCCTGAGGTGAAGGCCGTAACGGCTGCTTATCGAGCAGAACAGGATCGGTTGGGCGCATTCCTGTCTGATGCATGCGAAGAAGCCCAGCAATACACCATCTCGGTTGCTGATTTGTACGAGGCCTACACCTCATGGTGTCAGGCAGCCTCCGAGGACCCTCTCGGCAAGACCTCTTTCAGCAGGCGGCTCAAAGAACGCGGAAAAACGTCGAAGAAAACAGGCCATGATAACGTTACTACTTGGTTTGGATTGCGTCTGCGACATATTGCGACGCCATCTACTGTATCCCCCATAGAGAATAATCAAAGTGCAAACAAACAAGTAAAACACGTCGCAATATGTCGCAAAAACGAGCAAATTGATACTGAGAAAGGAATTAGACAAAACGATCTGGATTTAAAAGCGACGCCAAAAAAGGGAGAATTTCGTATATGATCGCTCTTGAAATCTTAAATAAACTCGAAGGAGCTGGATTTTCAGTATCCTTTGATGAAGATATAGTGCTCCATGGCCAGGGTACACTTTCCGATGAGCTCAAGAATCTTGTCCAGGTCAATAAACAGGAGATACTATTTCATCTCCGTACCCGTGAATATACCCGGCTCCGAGCCGAGGCAAATAAGCTGGCCGAATGGATCGACAATAGCGATGCCCCGATCCAGGAACGCCGGGAGCGGGTGCCGGAGTTTAAAAAGCTGGTTAACCGGATTGCTGAGCTGCAGCCGCACATCGACCATTACGAAAAATCAGGTCTCGGCTCATGGTACGGCCAGGGCTGGCTCCTGATTCATAGCAATCTGCTTAATGAGTTGATAGTTGTGGTTCGCGATGCCGATGTCCAGGTACCGGAGGGGGCGGGGGCATACCCGGTTTATGAAATGCGCGAGGTCAAAGCACTTAAAGACGCTGATGAAGAACAGATCAGGGGGGCACATCGGGTCAAGAAGGTATTCAAAGGAAAGGTTGCGTGTGAAGAAAATAAAACGGGGAGGACGGCACGGCATGAATAGTCCAGGTACCACTAAACACCCGCAAGTCGCTGGATTTCTGGACGATCACCTCGGTACAATCCGTATTCTGTGCCCCTACTGCGGCCTGTTCCATATCCACGGCAGGAGCCCGGGGAATCGGATTCCGCATTGCATAGACAAGAAGGGTCTGCCCGAATATACCATCATTCTGGTGGGGATCCCTGCACCTGGTGAAGCAAGCGCTATTGATCGAAAGGCGCGGCGGGATAGAGTTTTTCAAAACCATACTCCGGCAGCCGCGGCCAGGGAACTCAACGGACGGATTTTGGCGGAGGTTGCTCATGCAGAATAACCCTGCCTTGTTCGAAAGAATCCATGCCGTCCGGGAGGACATGCAGGCGGTGCTCCAGCTTATTAGGAAGAGAAAAACGAGAATAGAAAATAATAAAAAACCCGGTGTTACCGGGTAAAAAAACTAACTAAGGAGGTAATCAAATATGATTACTTTGAACGATATCTCTCGTTTAACGAATATTCGGGAGGAAGGTTTGAAAGCCCTGATCGCGAGCGGGGCGTTGCCCGCTGCGCACTGGGGAGAAGAGGCTGGTAATGAGGTGGGGTTGACCCTGCCGGCTTTAGCCAGGTTGCAGGATCTGAAGGTACGTTGTATCCGGGAGGCGGCAAAGGCATTCGCCGTCCCTGCGGGTGAAATGTTCCGTACAGTAAAAAAAGAGAACTGCATTTTCGATGTTCTTGACGGCCGCCGCATCGTCATCGAAGAAGAAAGCGAAGCATATCTGATTCAAGAACTTTTAAAGACAAAGGATGGAGGAGGTTTGTTATAAATCGTACAAGATAAAAGTAACCGTTCGTTGAACGGTAAAAATTTTAGAAGAGGAGGTGCTCAAATGAGTATCCTTACTAAGAAGTTCGTCGGCGTCGGGGATAAAAATAAAAGCTCGGATCTCTACTCGGAAGCTTACGAGGCGGGCGTCAAGGCTGAGCGAGCGCGTGTGGCGCAACTCATGGGTTTCCAGCGGCAGTTTCCCAGGAGTGAAAAGATTGTTTCTGCGGCAATTCTTGATGGAAAAGAATTGGCGGATGTAGAACCCGGGTTTGTGGCCGAGGCGCTGAAGGCGGGGACTTATTTCGAGAAGAAATCTGATAAGCCCGACAAGGCTCAGCTCGATGCCTTCCGCGAAAAAATCCGGAAGATAGGCTAAGGAGGAAAAATCATGAAAACAGTAAACATTAAAAGGTACAAGGTGCGCTTGAGGGGCGGCGCGAAAGTCATGCGTTCGATTTCTGTGCGAAACGATGAAACGGAGCCGTTAGTTCTGAAAGACGGCGGAACGGTTTTCTTGATCGAATATGATGGACATTCATATCCCGCGACTGACAAATATGACAAAGAGACTATCTCTTCATTTGTCGCCGACGGCACATTGGTCGAGGTGATCGAGGAATCTGCAAAGGAGGAAAAATCATGATTTTTGGGGAGACCTTAACCAGGGGAAATTTGGAGAAAAAAATCGATGGTCTTGAAGACCAGATCGTAAAGACCGAGGTTGAGCTTAAGGGCGAGGAAAACAGATTATCCTCTGCCCTCGCACAGGACAGTGTGTCCGGTGGCAACCGTTCGGGCCAGATCGAAGAGAAGATTATCGCATTATCCACCCGCAAGGCGACGCTGCTCAGGGCTTTACCGCGGGCCAGAGAAGTCCTTGAAAGGGAGGTACGAGCCATTGAGCGCACTGCGGATAAAAAAACAAGAGAGAAGGCCCTGAAGGAAGTGGAGGGTTGGTTCGAGGCCGCGACAAAACTCCGGGCAGAGTTGTACGATGCGGCAGAGAGATTCGTTGAATTACTTGGCGATTATAAGCTTCAGGCTTTTGACGCGCCCTCGAATGCGATTGTGTCGAACACCTATGATATCCGCGTTCCTTTCCGTGTGCTACGAGCCGATACCTTTATGAAAAACCTTCTGGATGTATTTACTATAGAGGCGCGTGAAAAGGAGGGCGTGGCGAAAGCCGTTGGTCAGACCAGGGCAGTAGTTGAACGGGATAGGGCCGCTTTCGACCAGTACAGCAGAGAAGCACTCAGCGCATTAAGTCGAAAGATTGCCGAGGTAGACCGCGAGGAGGCCGGCGATCCAGACCCGCTCGCTCAAGTTGCAGGATAATACTATCATATAGAAAAAGGTACTGTGCCAGGATCGAGAGAAAGAGCGGGTCAACGTGAGTAGTGCTGAACTTGTAGACTGATAGCATTTTTTTTCGAGTTGACAAGTTGACAAGTTGGTCAATTTTATATTTTTGAAGGCTGAAATAAGGACGTTTCGGTTATGCAGCGGTCAATAAAATTGAGGTTCTCCAGTACGCAGCCCTTTTTGGTTCAACCCGGGGCATACCCCGGGCTCATATTAGGACCCTCGGAGCCCGTTTACATCGTGTCGCAGGTTCCCGAAGTAATGGACGATAGTGATTTTCTTGAGATAATCAGGCTTTGGGTTTCATCAGGCGGCGGTTTTCCGGGCGGTTGCCCTGTTTCCTGGGGGCAGATCGTAGCAGAACTAAAGCGATTTGGGTGGGAGGTAGAAGTACATGTTCAGCATTAAAACGGACGTGAAAGGTTACATCAAAAAAATGGACAAGATATCAAAGGAGCTCCTCCCCAAAGCGATAGTAGCAACGGTGAATACGGCCGCCAGGGGATCGCACGCTCGAGCAATTAAGAATATTGAAAAAGATTTCACGCTTCGGAATGAGTACACACGGGAATCATTAATGATCTGGCAATCGAAATATAAAAAGGGCAGATCTATCGATCGGATTAACGCTCAAGTTGGCTCGATATCCCCCTATCTGCCGATCCAGGAGACTGGAGGGGTTATCCGGGCGAAAAGGCGACGGATACCGGTTCCTACCGTGTTCTCTCGTGGCGGATCAAAACGTAGCGTTATTCAGAAAAGATTTAGATTACGGGCAATGGGACAAGTTGCCGGCTTCAAACAGCAATATACGAAAAAGGGGAATAAGAGAAGGGGAAAAGGCTTTTTCTTCCTGCCAGGCAAGGGCGGGCATAAGCCCGGCATATTTATTAGGCGAGCAGGAGGAATGCAATTACGAATGGTGAGAGATTTGTCGCTCAGGAGCTACCGGCTGCGGCCCACTCGCTGGCACTCTAAAGCTGTGGAATATTTCAGCAAACGGAGCACAATGGAGCGGATTTTTATTCACCACGCGGAGAAATTATTGAAAGGTGTAAAATAAGGGCGCATAAGCCGGGCGGTGCCTGGTGCGCCAAAGAAAACAACAGCCGGGATAACGGCAAAAGATATGGAGGACACAATGGTTACAAAGGAAGCCATCTGCAGAGAAACTGCAGGAGAAGAGGTCAAGGGCTGGGAGAAGAATTTCGACGTAATCCTGTCTCCCGAAACAAGCGAAAGACTCACCCGCGTCGTAATGGCCGGCCGGATCACTTTCGATGAGCAGGCCGAGACTTTCGCGCTTAAGCTTCGCCGCCCGCTTGAATTGGAGAACGGCAGCACGGTAGAAAGCTTGACGATCCGGGAGCCCAGGACTGCCGAGATAAGACAGGCCGGTAAAAAGGGTGATGAGATGGAACTGGTGCTCCGGCTCCTCTCCACCATTAGCGGGCAGCCTCTCGGCGTGCTCGACCGGATGGGGAGCAAAGACTTTACTATCGTGGGGGAGCTCTTTAATTTTTTTGTTTGACCGCGGCGTCCACCTTAGATGAGACAATTTGGATAGTCGCGGTGAAATTTAGTTTTTCGCCCCGCGAATTGTGGGGTATGACCACGCGAGAGCTTCATTTTTGGCTTCAGGGGTGTAAGCGCTTGAATGAGATGGAGTCTGAATATTACGATTCAATTCGCAGGAAAAAATAAGGGGAGAGATATGGCAAATAAATTTACTATTGGTACGGGCTGCAAGGCTTTCGATTTAATCACTGGGCCGACAAAAAGAATGCAACAAAGTGTAAGCGGGTTCAGCAAGCCCTCACGGCAGGCTTTACGGGGGGTTGACTACCCGTTTAAGGCTCTTTCGCGAACCATGAGCGTGATAAGAGTGCCAACACTACCTAGATGCGTTAAGTATTTTTTAAACGGAGGGGAATATGGCAAAACCGAAATTTAAAATAGCAAGTATTTTTCAGGCTTTTGATAAAATTAGCGGCCCGACTAAAAAAATGAAAAAGAGCGTCAGCGGCTTCAGTAAGTCCGCACAGCGGTCTTTACGAGGGGTTAATAAATCTTTCAAGACCCTCTCGCGCACGCTTACTGTTATCAAGGCCGCTATCATCGGAGGAGCAGTTTATAAGCTCGGGCAATCATTTGTCAGCGCAGCCAGCCAGGTCGAAGGATATAAGAAAACCCTGGAAGTCATGCTCGGTTCCCAGGAAGAGGCGAGCAAGCGCTTCGAGGAATTGTCTAAATTCTCGAATGTTACACCGTTTGATCTCCCCCAGGTGGTCGAGTTCGGAAATCAGCTGCAAGCAATCGGGCGCTACTCAAAAGAAAACATGAGCATGCTCGGAGACTTGGCCGCGGCAGCAGGTAAACCGCTCGAACAAGTGACGGGCGCCTTCGCAAAGCTCGCCACCGGCCAGAAGGGTATGGCTGTTGATATGTTCCGGGATCTCCTGATCTCGACGGACGACTGGATTGCAGCGACTGGAAAGGGGATCACGAAATCCGGTCAACTCCTGGCTACAACGGAGGAGATGATTGCCGCGCTGCCGAAGATCCTAAAAGCCAAGGGATTTTTCGGGATGATGGAGGAGCAATCCAAAACGTTCGCAGCCGCAATGTCAAATATGCGGGGCAAGATATTCGAGTTCCGGGTGGGTGTCGGTGAGGCGTTCCTCGATCCCATAGGCGAGATCATTAAATCCGTATCGGGTGTAGTAGGTAAAATCACCGCATGGATAAAAGCAAATAAGGAGCTTATCAAGCAGCGGGTCAGAAAGGTTTTTGAGGCGCTATCCCGTGGCGCTGCCGCCGTCTGGCGGATTTTAAGGAAGCTTTATGAGGTTATAAAACCTGTTATCCGAAGTATAGCCGAATGGATAAAGAAAAACGAAGGTCTTAAAAAGCTTTTAGGTGGAATCGCCGACGCACTTCAGAGGATGTGGAATTTTGTCTCAAAGCTTACTAGGGCTTTCGCGGGTGGATTTCTTGACGCCGTTAAGGGCATTGAGGAGCCGTTGGGTGGTATTTTTGAGAGCCTCGGCAAGATATTCGATCTTATGTCTGGCGGCGAAGGCACGGTCGGGGATCTGACTAAAATGTTTCGAGGACTCGGTATGATAATCGGAGGCTCGCTGGTAGCCGGTATGCAAATGTTCAATGCGCTTCTTTCCGAAGCTGTCTATTTGATGGCTGCGGCAGACATTATCGCCCAGACGCGGCAGGCATGGAGAACCGGCGACCTGGCGACCATCGCCCAAAAGAAAGAGGAAATGGCCGAGTTAAGACGGCAGCAGCAGCGATCTCGTCAACAGCAGGATATTGCCTTCCGGCAGTATCGAGAAGACTGGGGGCGAAAATATGATAAAAATCTAAGGCCGGAGGCTGGGGGAGCCAGCGGCGGTTGGGGGGGGCCTTCTGCAGGAGCAGGTGCCTCCGGCGGCTGGGGTGGTGAGAGTCGTCTTACCGTTGATGTTGAAATTACCAAGGTGCCACCCGGCGTTGCAGCACAGGCAGGCGTAAGAAGCAAATCGCCCGGAATTGATCTACCTCGTGGTCGGGCAGGATCCAGCGGACAATGGTGAGTTACCGGCTGAAAGCGTGCAAAAAAGGTTAATCGGTGGTCAACGGGTCAAGACCGAGCCGAAGCAGACGGCTTGCATGCCGCGGGCCAAGGACAGGCGGCTGCCGGCAGCTCTGACCTGCTGCTCCTCCTGCAGCCGGCGGATCCAGAAAGAGCAGCTTAAAATGGGCCGTCATCGAGAGATTGACCCGGAATGCGGGGCTATCCCTCGCAGGTCGACCGCAGGAGGAGCAGCAGGTCATCTTCCCGGAGGACACGCCGCTGGACAGTCTTAAGAGAATCGGGAAAAAGAAGCGGAAGCGGCAGGTGGGGCAGTGAAGAATATTATTTGTCAGAACCATTCTGCAATAGATCCACGTCCTGGAACTCTCCAACCGGGAGAAGACGGTAAGGTTGTTAGATGGATTCCTCAAGAGCCTCAGAGAGGCTCGAAAAATGAATTAGTGGATAGCCAGCCCGCGCCAGCAGATCGTTCAGATCCCTAACAAAGTGATGCAACACTATCGTTTCAGCGGATTGACGCAACTCGTCGATAACCGCGTCGTCGATCTCAACAAGTATTTCGCCATCCTTGCCAGCTGCGCAGAAATACATGATATTCACAGTGAGACATTTTTCATCAGTCTTCTTGTTTGTTGCTTCGAACGTATACTCTGGAAACGAGAGATACATCTTCTTATCATCGGATATGGACCATGTACTTTCCATCTCTATTGTGAAGTCATTGTCCTCGTCAGGAATATACGGAGTATTGACGCTAAGCTCGATGTTTGTAATGAAGATTTCTCTGAGCTCAATCCGGGATTCAGATTTCATGTATAGCTCTCCGACTGCACTCTCGCTACGAACCTTTTGTAGTAGCGCGACTTTGTGCGGATCACCGAAGTGTCGGACTGTCTCCTTCGAATCTCAATGCTTTCCGTCTCTATGAGTCTCTCGTGGACCCAGCGTACCGCCCAGGTTGCAGCCGGGGTAGCATGGCGAAACCGGAATTCGGGATGGAATCCGAGTACGAAAGAGATATGAGCAAGTGTGTCGATAGTAAAATTGCGGTCTCCGCTAAGAAGTTTGGATACCGCAGCCTTGGATATCTTCATTTTCCTGGCGAGTTCGGACTTCGTGGTTTCCTCCTTATCCATCAAGCTATAGATCTGACCAGTAACAATGTTTCTAAGAGTCGCCTTCGCGACCTCAAGCGAATCAGCTTGGATCTTGATTCTCTCCCGCAATTCTGCCAGTCCTGCCATAATATTCTCCTTCTATGCTCTGCTTTCTAACTCTGAAATACAAATCTCTTTGTTGTCTCATGTTCTTAAGGTGCCGCCTTGGCCATCTGTCCGTTTTTTTATTGAAGCCATAGACAGCAATTAGATTGATAGGCTTCGGATCCCACACACAGGCCAATCGGATTTGCCCTATCTTAATTTCCCAAACCCTTCTCTCAAGGCGCTTGAACTTCTCGTCATGCGAGTATGTCAACGGCTTGGTATTGATAGCCTTTAGAACCGCAACCAGTTTAACCAGATTCCTCTCATTCTTAAAGGCCTTCGTCACGTATTCAGACACCTGTCTCGGCTGAAAGTCAGTGCCGAACACGCGAAATCCAAAAATGCCTTTGTATATTTCTTCGGTACAAGTTAACATAAATATTAACCCATAAAGCTTAGGTCGTCAACTAAGGATTATCACGGATAGAAGTATATAGGAGAATCAAGAATTGAAAAGGTAACGAGTATTACTAATAGGGTATGTATACCCTATTAGTCCAAAAGTTCTTTTATATTTATTCACAAAGCTTATAAATCTTCCCCGGAGTAGCCCGATCTGCTCCTGACCCGGGGCCGATCGTGATGGTTTTTCGGCAAATCGGGGCAGGTAACGACCCCTGGTGAATCGCAAAAGATGTTTGCAATATTTTAAGCATATCAGATACAGCGCAAGCATGTGAGAGACTTGATGATGATGAAAAGCTGGTGCGTACTTTATACGTATCAGGTCAAAGTCGTGAAATATGGACTGTTAACGAATCCGGCCTTTACTCCCTCATCCTCCGTTCCCGTAAACCAGAAGCCTACCTGTGCAATCTGCACAGGTAGGGCAAAATGTCCGCCATCATGGACAAAATGTCCGGGAGGCTGAAAATAACCCCAAAGGTGGGCGCGGCAAACCCGCAAAAACTGCGGGAGCACAGCATCCGGCAA
>SDBV01009028.1_pt1 | contig 13327 bp, 9 predicted proteins | sample 2277081 | NCBI WGS metagenome assembly SDBV01 (sample SAMN10402039, study PRJNA504765) | marine sediment metagenome | isolation source: marine sediment core GS10_PC15, 223 cmbsf | place: Arctic Ocean: Southern Knipovich Ridge | collected 2010 | reverse complement strand
CTGAGACCATCCCCTACGCCGACGAGAGCGATCTGGATGTCGGCACCTACATCCAGATATACAATGCCGCCGGGTTCCTGATGCAGGTGGAAGTCGACTGGGTGCACCGTATCATTTGGAACGCGCGCAAACCCGTTATCACGATCAAGCCGCTGGCTGCCGGCCGTCTGATGCCGCTGGTGGGATTGGCTTTCAGCTGGGCCACTCTCCGCGATCAGGACATGGTCTGCGTCGGGTGTCTGACGCCGGATGAGGCCAGGGAGTGCATCGACATATCGCTGAGCCAGTTGAGCCGCCAAAAGCCCACGGTCGAGCTGCAGAGGACGCGTTCGAAGGGCTCTCTGGGCTGAACCTGCCTGTTTGAGACTACAGGCACCCCGCGTCTGTAACCAGTTTTCGCAGTGCTGAGAAAGCGTTAGGCGAAGCGAACCGGCCCCGATAAACTGAGAAAGCATTATGCGGCGTGGGCCGGCGCCGATAATCTTATTAATACAGTATGAAGACTACAGCGCTATTACCGGTTGTCCTGCTGATCGCCGCGCTCGCGCCCCTGGCCGGGGAGGAGTACTCCGTTCCGGCTTTCGACTACAGTCTGGATCTTCCCGACGCCTGGCTTCCCATGGACACGGCCGATCTCAGTAAAATCGCCTTTTCCGATGGTTCACGTACCGCCGTTTTGCAGGTGCTCGTTTTCACCGCCGACTCTTTCGGGGATGCCGACGGCATATTTCGCTATGTCAGGTCCAGCCTGAAGGCGGAAGGGGACGGGGCGCCCTTCTATTATTCGGGCAGGGGCGCGGTTTTTACCGACCTCAGCTTTGACACCGAACAGTTTACGGCCCGAGGGTACTTCGTGTTCATCGACGGTGACGAGGAGCGCGGCGAAGAGTTCGACTACGCCCTGCTCTCCTTCACGCCTGTTTCGCTCTACAAGGACCGGCACGACTCTCTGCTTTCCGCCCTCGACTCCTTTGCAGTAGGCGAACAGGGCAGGCGGTTGCCAGGCCCGGTGAGCCAGTTTTTTTATCCTTTCCCGGGCGAGGAAAAATCTTCCGTCGACCTGCATGTCGACCGCCGGCGTTTTTCCGGCAGGCTCGACAGGGGCGAGCTCGACGCTACTCAGGTCCTCGTAGAACGGGAAGCGCGCGTGCTTGCAGGGGAACAGGGAGACTTTATAGAGGCCTGGCGCAGGTACTACAAGCTCGTCTACCGTGACAACTACGAGCGGCTGGTGGAACTGGCGGTTTTGCTGAAGTCCGTGTTTAACTTCGGCGAGATTCCGGCCCGCGAGAGTGTCGCCGGCCTTCTGTCCTGGATACAGGGTTTTCAATACTACCGCACCGGAACCATCTCCGATCTGACTTCCCCGATGGCAACGGCTTATACCGCCGCCGGCGACTGTGATTCCCGGGCTCTGCTGTTCGTGATTCTTCTGCACCACCTGGGGGTCGACGCAATACTGCTGGTTTCGACGGAATACGCCCACTCAGCCGTCGGCGTTGATGTGGATGGGCCAGGAGCCCGTATCGCCTACGGCGGAAAGAGCTATCTTTTCGCTGAGGTCACCGAAGAAGTGGACCTGGGGCTGGTAGAGAGCAGCATGGCCGATCCGGCAGGCTGGATCCCGATGCCGCTGAAGTACGACACCTACGCCCAAACCAGTCTGCTGCCGGCACTGCCCTGAGGCCGCGCCCAGGGTAGCAGAGAGCCCATCATTCAGCACTCAGCTCGCTGCGATTCTCCCAGATCTTCTGCACGGCGTCCGCAATGTCGTCCATGTCCGCGGTTTCCGCCAGGAGCAGGGCGTGCTGGATCCACACGGCCGTGCGGCAGAGATCCTCAGTATTTAGGCACGCAGGGCTATCGCCGGCGCCCATCGACTCGAAGAGGGGATTGTCGTACAGTGGAACAGGGTATCCCGGGCTGCAGGGAACACCCTCCGCTTCCAGCGCTTTTAGAAAAGCGGAACGGGGGGCGCCCCATTCCCCCTCCAGGTAGCGGAACATGTAAAGGTGGTACGAACGGCGGGTTACGCGCTCGTCTCTCACTGGGAGGGCGATGCCGGGTACTCGCTCCAGACGGCTGTCCAGATACCGGGCGTTCCGCTCTCTCCTGTCCGTCTGCCCGCCCAGGCGCTTCAACTGCGCTCTCAGGATAGCGGCCTGCAGGCCCGTCAATCTCAGGTTGGTGGCGACCCGGTGGTGCTCGTACCACGGCCCGTTCCTGTTTCTGCCGCAATTGGCGTAACTCCACGCCCGGTCGGCCAGGCTCTCGTCGTCCGTTAGCAAGATTCCGCCCTCGCCGGCGGTTATGTTCTTGCTCATTTGGAAACTGAAGGCTCCGCAGTCCCCGATGGCGCCGGTGCCTTTGCCCTTCCACCGGCTGCCCCAGCTGTGGCAGGCATCCTCGATCAACGCCAGACCGTGGCTGTCGGCCAGCTCTCGAAAGGCGTCCATGTCGCATGGAAGCCCGGCGAAGTGCACCGGCATCAGCGCGCGGGTATTGGCCGTAATCCTGTTCCGCGCATCGACCGGGTCGAGGTTGTACGTGTTGAGGTCGAGATCCGCAAAGACGGGTCGGGCGCCGCACAGTAGAACGGCACCGGCCGTGGCGACGAACGTGTATGCCGGCACGATTACCTCGTGCCCCGGGCCGATGTCCAGGGCGCGGAGGGCCATCTCCAGGGCGGCCGTGCCGTTGGTGCAGCTCACGCCAAAGCGGGCATCCTGGAAGGCCGCGTACTCCTGCTCGAACCGGGTCAACTCATCGCCGCGAAACCACACGCCGCTGTCGAACACTCTTAGCAGATTGCTGCGTTCTTCGTCGCCGAACACCGGCCACGACGGCCACGGTTTCTCGGCTACATTTCTGGTTGGAGATGATCCACTCATCGCTAACGATGACATTGTGAGCTCCCTTTGGACCTGCAGATATTGGCATGACCGCCGCGGGCGGCGGCAGCGCCAGTATAGGCCTTTCTCTCCGCCCTGTTCAAGCGTTTTGCGTATTCATGGAGCAATTCTCAATTTGGCGGAGCCAAATTGAGAATTGCTGGTATTGATGGTAGTATGGGCTGGGGAGGGGCTCAATGCCGGAGGTCGAGAGAGTAGCTGTACGGGATCTCGTGGCGATGATGATGCCCGGCGGCGATCTCGTGCCGCCTACCCGGAACAGAATCCGAGCCGTCGACGGAACCCGATCTCATGTAAGAGTCCAGTCATCCCGCCCGGAAGGCTACCGCAAGGAAGTGACGGTTTCGTTCACGGTCGAGCATCCTGAGATCGTGCTGGAAATCCACGGCCGCATCGACGGTATTCTGGAACGTGACGGGACGGTCGTGGTGGAGGAAATAAAAACCACGGGCCGCACGCTCGCGGAGCTGCGGCAAATACAAAATTGCCGGCACCTGGCCCAGGCCCAGGTGTACAGCTATATTTATGCCTCGCAGAACGACCTTCGAGAGGTCGATATCCACATCACGTATTGCCACGCGTATTCGGGAGAGACGAAAACCTTCGAGCACACGTACAGCCTGGTTGAGCTAGGGCAGGTCTTCCACGCCATTGTACGATCGTTCCTGGCCTGGCTGGCGCGGCTGGCACGCCGGCGGCGTATAAGAAACGATTCGATAGCACGTTTGACGTTTCCGTTCGCCTCCTACAGAGCGGGGCAACGAGAGATGGCGGTCCAGGTCTACCGCGCCACCGCCACCTCCGCCAAGTTGTTCGTGAGGGCGCCGACCGGCATCGGCAAGACCATGGCAACCCTGTTCCCGGCCGTAAAAGCCGTCGGCGAAGGGCTGTGCACGAAGATCTTCTATCTGACGGCCCGTTCGACGGCTGCTCAGGCCGCGGAAACGGCCCTGGCCCGGATGCATGCGAACGGCTTGAAGCTAAGGAGCATCACACTGACCGCCAAAGCCAAGGTGTGTTTCCGGGAAGAACCGGATTGCCATCCCGATCTCTGTGAATACTCGCGCGGGTACTACGACCGCCTGAGAGCCGCCATTGACGAAATTCTGGAGACGGGAGAGGCGTATACACGGCCCGTCATCGAGCAGGTCTCCCGCAAACACCGGGTCTGCCCCTTCGAGTTTTCACTGGACCTCTCCCTCCTGGCGGACTGTGTAATCTGCGACTACAACTACCTGTATGACCCGCGGGTGTACCTGCGCCGGTACTTCCTGGAACGTCCGGGGGATTACCTGTTTCTGGTCGACGAGGCCCACAACCTGGTGGATCGAGCCCGGTCCATGTACTCCGCCCCTCTCGGCAAGCGCGAGTTCATGACCTTGAAGCGCTCACTCGGCAAGGCCCGAGGCTCCAAGTTGGCCGCCTGTTTGAATGCGATCAACCGCTGCTTCATCGCTCTCCGCAAGGGCCTCCAGGAGCGGGAGCTCTATCGTTGCGCGGAAAAAGAAAAGCCGGAAGAGTTGTGCGAGCTCCTGGACGATCTGGTGGAGCTCATGGAACCCATTCTGTTCCAGGACGGAGTGATCGACAATCGCGACGAGATGCTGGAGCTTTTCTTCCGCTGCCTACATTTTCTGCGTATCGGTGAGTTGTTCGACGATCACTATGCGACGACGATGGTTCGCCGGCGGAACGACGTGGACATCAAGCTTCTCTGTCTGGACCCGTCCGAGCTCTTGAGGGAAAGGTCGGAAAAAGGCCGGGCTACCGTGTTCTTTTCGGCCACTTTGTTTCCGAGGAAGTATTTCTTCCACCTCCTGGGGGGCGGCGAGCACGACCGGTTTATCGCTTATCCCAGCTCGTTTCCCGAGGAAAACGCGCGCCTGCTGCTGGTGGACAGCATTTCCACCCGATTTCGCGACAGGGAATCCACCTACGACAGAGTGGCCGCCTGCCTCAGTTCTCTCGTGGCGGCCCGGCAGGGCAACTACCTGCTGTTCTTTCCTTCCTACGCCTACATGGACGAAAGCGTCGACCGGTTCATACGGATGGACGGGGCGATACGCGTCTTGAAACAGGAACGGGGCATGCCGGAAGAAGACCGGCAGGCCTTTCTGGCCCAGTTCGTTGAATCGCCCGGCTGCCACCTCGCCGGCTTCGCGGTGATGGGCGGCATCTTCGGGGAGGCCATCGACCTGGTGGGCGAGCGTCTCACGGGCGTCGCCGTAGTCGGCGTTGGGCTGCCGCAGATCTCGTTCGAACGCGACCTCATGCTCGATTACTTCAACCGCGCGGCCGGCGGCCGGGGGTTCCACTACGCGTACACGTACCCGGGCATGAGCCGCGTGCTGCAGGCGGCCGGCCGGGTTATTCGCACCGAGACCGACCGAGGGGTCATACTGCTCATCGACGACCGTTTTGCGACCCCCGTCTACCGCGGGCTCTACCCGCCGGAGTGGGGCGGGCTAACCCGTGTGGGCGATCTCGATCGCGTAGGCGCCCTGTTAAAGCAGTTCTGGGGCTGAAGCAGTGATCGCCTCGTGCGCATGGACTGCGACATGAGTCTACGCGTTCTGCGTTTCCGCTGGCGGGCTGACAGGTCGAGGAATGGGTTGGGTTTTGAACTTCCGGAGGAAGGCAAAGACTTTGTCCACGCCACGATCACGCTGGTGATAACCTCCCCGCCATGGCCCTTGGGGCTCAGCGTCGATTCGACAAGATCATCCGCCACGGAAAAGGCAAGTTTCCACCACTCGACCTGGGCCACGGGCACGCCTTGCTGTTGCAGCACCCGGCCGCAGTAATCCACAGCCCGTGTGTTCATCCCGTGGGTAGTGACGTCATAACTTTGCTCCAGCCAAATTGAAACTGCTGAACCTGAGTTGTTCCCCGTCCTCAAAGATGCAGATAGCTACCCGCGTGATATTTTTTCGTTGGCATAAATCCCCGGGTGTTTAAAAAAATTTGACTTTGCCCCTTCGCTCCGCTTATAAATAAGAGTAAGCAAATGAGTGGATCAATCAAGCTAACCGATGACCGTCTCGTGGCGGTTGTATACTTGACCAGGCCCAAGGGAGGTGATGGAGATTCGATATCCATCGCTTCGATTGTCAAAGCCCTTCAAGAGGCAAAGTTTAAGCATGAGCTTTCCCTTTCGGCGGTAAAGGAAGCCGTGTTGAATTTCAAGAAATCGGATGCACCAGAAAAAAATATTCGCCTGTACTCCGATGCACTGGTCACAGCATCCAGGTACTTCAAGGTTTCGATCTCCGAGGACGAGATGGATGCCTACATGAAGGTGAATTTGCCGCCGACACGCAAAAACAGAATCGAGTTGCCGGTAATTCAGAGGATACTCAAGCTCGCGGGGGTTACGAGCTGCTATTTGGAAGAAGTGATAACCGAACTCATTAACGGCTGCAACAACAGCTCGGGCAATGCAACGGAGCATTACCATGTGGCCTTCGGCAAACCCGAAATCATGGCGCAAGACGCATCATTCGAGCTCAACGCGTCATTCAGGAATAAAGACAAAGTGTCACGGGTCGTAAAAAAGGGGCCGAAAAAGATAACCAGGACATATTCAGCATTGATTTCGGACACCGTGCTCGAAGCCGGCGCCGTGCTACTGACGAAAACACAACCTCAGAAGGGCGAAGCGGGTCTGTCTGTCACTGGGAAAAGGCTCTGGAGCAGCAGCAACCGCAAGACAGTTCAATCTAGGGTGGTCGCGGCCAGCAAGAACGTTGACTCCCGCGCCGATCGCGGCAAAGTTGTATACTTCTCTTTGGTTCGGGGGATAGGCTGCTATATCGGCGATAGAATTCTCGAAGTCGAGGAGATATTCGACGGTAGCTTCGAACTACGGACCAGCAAGGACAAGTTGAGCCTCTTAATCGACTTGCAGGCGCCCTACAAAGGCAAAAAGATTGAAATCCCCGAAATATCGGACGAGATAGAGAAGATGGGCATCAAAGCGCCGGTCAATATGGAACTGATAGAAAATTCGGTTGCTATCGCAAACACAGGCCGCGAGAAAATCATCAAGGACCTGCTCGTAGCCTCAGGGGTAGAGCCTACTCACGGGCTTGACGGCCAGGTCGCCTGGAATCTCTCGTTCCGCGTCCTGCGCAAACCAAGGGTTCTCAAGAACGGCATGATCGACTACAAAGGCGACGGCCGGCACCCATTTGTCAGGGTCGGCGAGGTAGCGGGAAAATGGCTGCCGGAAACGAAGGCCGGACTGCCAGGCACGGATGTGTTTGGCGTCGACTTATCACCAAGTGACGGCAGGCAAATCACACTCGATTTCAAGGAGTGCTTTGATTTCGAAGATTCAGCAGAAGGCACGCGGGAAATAAAACTCCTGCGAGTCAAGGTGCCCGGGTTTTTGCAGATCAAGAAAAAAGAGGTGCACATAGACCCGGTGTTCGAGACGGATGAGATCAACTATTCGACCGGGAACATCGATTTCGACGGAAATGTCGTGGTTAAGGGCACGGTCGCCGACAATTTTTTTGTCAAGTGCACGAAAGATATCTACATCAACGGCAACGTCGGTGCCTGCCGCATCGAAAGCGGCGGAGATGTTATTATCAAGGGCGGCATGAACGGCAAGAGGCAGGGCGCGATAAAAGCCGCGGGCAACATCTTTATCAAGTATGCTGAAAATTGTTCGCTCAACTCGAATAAAAGCATCTATGTTATGGGGCACTCCGTTATTTCCACAATCGTCGCGCGAGAGGAGATACACATCGGCCTCAACAGAACCAAAGGCAGAGTCATCGGCGGGAACCTCTACGCCTGGAGCTTGATACGGACATCCCTCATCGGCTCGGAGCACTCCGCGCAGGACTGCCGGCTGTGGGTCGGCATCGACAAAAACCTGGCCGACGAGAGTGAATGCATGAAGCGGCGAATAGAGGCGCTTCAGATGGAGATCGGCACGTTTCAGGCCAAGCTGAAGGGCCCTGAGACTTTGGACCCCATGGTCAGGGACAGTCTGGAGAAAGCAACTGCATCGCAGACTGAAGAACTCAACGAGCTGCTGCAGAACTATCAGGAGACAGTGGACCGGATTTACAGCAAAGAAGGGGGGATGGTCGAAGTGCTCGCCGCCGCCCAGGCCCACACAGAAATAAGTATCGGCCAGGAAACCAAGGTGCTGACCAACACGCTGGAGAAAACCAGGCTGAAGCTGGTCGATGGCCGGATATTGTTGGAAAAAATCGGCCAGTAAAGCTGCCGCAAAGGCGCAAACAACCCGACCGCAATCCAAAAACCGAATAACCTGCCTTTCACAGAAGGGCTGCCCGCAGGGCGCTGAACTATCGCTCTAGCCCCCGCTTCCGAGGCGATCCAGAGGTGCTTGTGCCCCTCGCACTTTGCCCAAGAGCATCTTTATGCCGGCCGGCGGGACCCCGGCCCTTTTATCGAAATACCGGCCTGCTCGTATGCATGGCTAATCAAAGCCCTCATATACCCGACTGAATAGGGGGCGCCGCTTGCTCCGATGGGACCATGACCATCGGTAACCCATCCTTCGACATGATTCACACCCAAATGCTTCAGGAATGTGATCATCTCGTCGGTAAGTTCTGTATTTCGCACATGGCTTTGACCGATCTTCATTTCCTGGCGCAAAGGCTTGATCTCTCTTCCCAGCCACTGATTGGTGTGGCCTTCTGCATCCAGAATGTCGGTTACGGCAGGCAAATACAGTTTATTGTAGCGTTCAATCATTTCTGCAATACTGATTTTACGATTGTCCATTTAAAACCGCTCCTATAATCCTAATATTGTTGACATTAATAATACGCCTGAGAAATTATTATAGTATCATAAGCTGGGCCCCTCTGTTTCGCGCTCTCAGAGCACAATCTCCACTATCTGTGCCAGTTCCGTAACGATCGCATCGGGTTCGAGTCCGGCCGTCTCGGAGCGATGCTCCCGCAGGCGCAGGGACCGTTTGTCCCCCGCGAAGAGGACGGTCTTGAACCCGGCTTGATGCGCCGCCCAGACGTCGTTGAGCATGTCGTTGCCGATGTAGAGAGCCTGGGCGGGCTCGATACCGCGTCGTCTCAGCTCTTCCGCCGCGCGGTAGTAGAGAAACGGGTCGGGCTTGGCCCGCCGGTAGCGGTACGAGTAGAACGTCAGCTGCGCATCGAAGGGGGCGACCGGCGCCGTGTCATGGCAGCCGATCGTGCCGTTCAGAAAGTAATTCAATATGAGGGGCGTGAAAAACTGCGCGTTTGACACGATGCCAAGAGGCCTCCCACCGGCAGCCAGGTCCCGGACCACGGGCGCCAGACCCGGCATGGGGTAGACCGGGTTGCAGAGCAGCTCGAACACGAGGGCACAGCGCGAGAAATCGGCTTCAGGGTTAACGCGGACGACTCCCTCAGTCTCGAGCCGAACGGCGGTTTGTCGCCAGATATCGACAATGTCGACCTCGGGGGAAGGCACGCCGGAACGTCGCGCCGCGGCGTGCACCGCCTCGATTTGCTCTTGAAACGCGGCGATGGCCTTGCGGCCCGCCGCTTTCCTGTCCGGTGCCCGGACGGCCATGCCCGCTTCGGCCAAGGCCGTCAGCGCCGCCCCCTCCGACAGAACCGCCTCCCCGATATCCCCGGAGGCGGAGATGAGCAGGGTTCCGTAGACGTCGAACAGGACGGCCTCGATGCCGACCATGCGATCGAGCCTGGGACTCTTACCTGTCGGCTGGGGCGGCAGGGGTGTCAGACGTTCCAGATAAGTCCTGGTAAATGCTGCGGAGTCTGCTTTCATATCCTTCCAGGGAGAACTTGTGCTCCACAATTTCTCTGTTCCTGCGGACGGAATCCGCGGGTATATCGCCGAACAACACGCTTTCGATGCCCGTTCGCTTGATGAAGCTGCGCCGCAGGCGTTCGTCGCCCCGGATGCGCTCTATGAACCGCCGTTGCCGTTCGTCAGGAAGATCCCCGAAGTCGGTATGGCCTTCTTCAGAAACCGGCAGGGAGCGGTATAGGCTTTCCAGCGCCAACCCCTCCCGCGTGAAATCGCGTGTTACGTAGGGGATGTCCCGGCCCACAACGGGTTTGCCGAAGGTCCAGGGCTCGAGATAGGTCATGCCGAAGCCTTCCTGTCGGCTGGTGGTGACGATTCTGTCCGCTGCCTGCATGAGGGTCGCAAACTCCAGTTCGTGCCCGGCCTCGAAGTGAACGGGGGAGCCGATCTGCTCGTTGAATCGCCGCCATTGCACGTAGAACTCCCGCTCGACCGGGTTGTGTGGGGCCAGCGTGACCAGCCACGCGGCCCGGTCGGAAAACAGGCTGGCCAACAGTATGAGCTCGCCGATGTTCTTGCGGCGGATAACGCGCACCGGGTAGAGAAAGAGGCTCCTGTCGGCCGGGATGCCCAGCCGGTCGCACACGACGCGCCGGCATGCAAGGCGATCCCCGCCGCCGGAGGTGTCGGGGAAGCTCACGGGGTTAGGCAGGAAACGTATCCGGCGGGCCTCTATGCCCGACCCAACGAGCCGCTCGTAGTCGCGCGAGTTGAGCACGCCGAAGAGACAGCTATCCGAGACGGGATAGAGAACCGTGCGGGTGTCGAGCCCGAAGAAGCCGCCGATGACTCGCTCGAGAAAGGCGAAATTCACTTCCCTGTCTTCCGCAAAATCGTGACAGTGGTAGAACAGCCGGTAGCCTTCCCGGGCCAGTTGGAAGAGCACATGGGTCAATACGGGATTTTTGCCGAGTATCGGGTTATGAAAATGCAGGATATCGTCTCGCCTCAGATGGGATTCGAGAAAGCCACGGATGTCGCGCGCGTATGCACGGCACTGCTCCTTCGTTACATCTGCAGCCAGATAATCGAGCTTGGCGTGGACTGTGAGCTCGAGCGGGCCCGTGGGCAGGTCCGCGGCGAACCCGTCCGGCATGAATCCGCTCACCAAAGTCACGTTCTGGAAGAGACCACTGCCGACGACGGCTGCCAGTTGGGACTGGATGATGCGGGTGACACCCCCGGGTTGGAGGTGATAATGGCCGACGACGAGGTTCATCTAGGCCGGGCTCTTCGTTCGCTTGGCCCTGTACCCGTCCAGCTCGATAATAGGCTGGCGCTCCTTCTCCTCGATCAGTATTTCGTTGACCTCGTGCTTTTCCATTTCGTTCTTTACGATCTGCTGCAGGACGTACGACTCGGGGCGCACCGGCCCTTGCTGCTTGTACTTGTTGAGCCGGTTCCAGAAGGTCTGCAGGATGCCGAAGGACATCTTGCCCAGAGATATGGTGCTCTGGTTTCTGTGAATGCGCTGATCCAGGTCGGTCTGTGCCATGATGCCCAGGCCCCATTTCTGGTAGATGTCTATCAGCATGCCCGTTTCCACTCCATAGCCGATGGGGAAGGGAATTTGTTCGAAAATTTCCCGATACCCCGCGTACTCTCCGGACAGGGGCTGCACGATCATCGACAGGTGGGGAAAGAATTGAGAAAAAAGAGGCCGCACAAGGGTCTCCGTCACCCTGCCGCCCCCGGATGAGCGGAACGTCTCGGCGTTGCCGAAGGGACGTTCGTAAAAAGCCTTGACGAATTTTATATCCGGGTCCATCAGTATGGGCCCGATCAGACCGTAGGCGAACCGGTGATGGATATTCCTGATGTCCGCGTCAATGTATACGATGATGTCGCCCTTCAATAGGTACAGCGCCTTCCAGAGATTCTCACCCTTGCCTCTGTGCTCGCCCTCGTCTTTGAGATAGTCCGAGGCGCTGTAGGTGTCCGCTCCGAACTCGCGGGCGATTTCACAGGTGCGATCGCTCGAACCGGAATCCACGACGGCGATTTCGTCTATCAGGGGGTAGCGATCCATCAGCTCGGCCTTGACGATTATGATCGACTTCCCGATGGTCTTCTCTTCGTTGAGAGTGGGAAAGCACACGCTGATTTTCAGGTTCTTCTTCTGCTTCTGCTCGACCAGGTGACCGAGATCTCTGAACTGCCGGTGATGATACGTCCGCTTGGCCAGCCATTCGAGCGGGTCATTCATCGCAGTATCCCCTGTCTATGGCATAGAGCAGCATGATGACCTGCAGGATCCCCGTCGGGATGGGTTTTATATCGACAGCCCTTCTGCCGCCTGAGCTGGATTCGCTGGTGGTTATGCCGAGGCAGACGGCGGGTACCGAATAGGACAGCGGGATCGCAAGCTCCGAGTTGTTATAGGCCATGATGGGGCGATAGCCCAGGGAATTGATAATGTTGACCGCCGATTTTATCAAGGGGTGGGAATAGGTCAGGCCGGCCGCTCTCTGGCGTCCGAAAAAATCCGTGTTGACGCGCACGTCGTACTTGGCCCCTATGTCTATGCAGCGGTCGTGGATCTCATCGATGGTGCTCTCCATCAGTTTGTCGTCTTCACTGAGGATTTCGAGACCGATTTCGGCGTTGGTGCTGATAGTGCTGTACCTCTCTCCGCCGGATATCATGCCAATGTTTATGAGAGTTTTGGGCTGCCTCGGCAGTGGTATGCTCGAGAGCTTATTGATGATCTCGTTTATCGCCAGTATAGCGCTGGTGTTGGTGAACTTGGCCCAGGGAGAGTCGGGGTATTGATCGATGGCGCAGGTGATATCGCAGCGCACTCGACTGAGAGAAAAATAGTCCACGGTGGCTAAAGGCGTGCCTACAAGATTGATGGCGAAATCCATGCTATCGCGCTGTTGCTTCATAAAGTGGCGGATCCCACCCAAATCGCCCCTGCCGTGGGAACGGCTCGTGGCAAGCAGGACAATCTCGCTGTCCAGCTTGATCTTAATGCGGTTGATGACGTCCGGCAGGGTGAGCAGGGTCGCCAGGGCCAGTGTGTCCTCCGCCACGCCCCGTCCCTGGATCATGTCCCCTGTGATGGTGATATCGGGGTCGATGCTCCTGGCCGATTGCTGGTCCATGTGCGCGAAAATCAGGATGCGTCGTTCGCGCTTGCCTTCGCCGGGAATGATGCCAGATGCGTTGTAAACGCTGTCCGTCGTCGGCTCCGGGATGCCGCTGGCGATGTAGCGGTCGAGCAGCATGCCGGCTCTCTTTTCTTCGTGAAAGGTCTCAGCCGGTATTTGCGAAATCATCGTCAGGTTGGAGAGCACCATTTCACGCGTGGCGGTGATGGCTTCCAGCCATGGGCCCTTTTTGCCGTTTAAGCTCTTTACTAGTTGGGCTACGGTTTTGTTGGTCATTTTTTTGCGCTTCGGGCTATTCTACAGACCTGACCCTGGCCTGTAAAGCCGAGCAACATGGCGAGCAGCAATTCTCATTTTGACCGCCGGGATGTACAGAACCGAAAGAATAAAAAGCAAAGTTAATGACTATTTGCTGTCAAAATGAAATTGCCTTGCTAACGGTTAGTTTTTCTGCCGGTTTCGTGGCGAAATGCC
>SDBV01009027.1_pt1 | contig 13327 bp, 9 predicted proteins | sample 2277081 | NCBI WGS metagenome assembly SDBV01 (sample SAMN10402039, study PRJNA504765) | marine sediment metagenome | isolation source: marine sediment core GS10_PC15, 223 cmbsf | place: Arctic Ocean: Southern Knipovich Ridge | collected 2010 | reverse complement strand
CATTGCAAATGAAAATTTGCATCCAAGTGCTAAGATCACATCGGATTGCATTGCGGCCTGAAGTCCTGCTCCACCCAATGATACTCCTATGTAGGCTTTTGATTCATTTGAAATAGTGCCAACACCCATGATACTAGTGATTACAGGAATTTGGAGATATTCTGCGAATTCTTGCAATTCATTCCATGCTTCAGCTCTCATAACACCACCACCAGAAATTATTAACGGTTTTTCGCCTGTTAATAAAAGATCTAAGGCTTTTTTAGCTGTTTCTGCGTCGACACCTGGTTTTCCATAAGCTCGATATTGATCTGAAGAGATAATATCTAATTTATCCTCTTCAATTTTTCCTAGAAATGCATCCTCAAAAATTTCCAAGAGGACTGGTTGTGGTCGCCCTCCAGTAGCCTCCCGGAAAACTTTGTGCACGGCATCAGGAATTTCTTCTATTCTTCTAACAGTTTTTTGGTATTTTGTAATTGGTTTGAATAGTGTTACTTGGTCTAGATTACCTTGTAAGAAAAAAGAATCTTCATATTTGCTAAGAACTTGCGGCACTATTGCTATTACAGGAATATTATCGCTCCATGCAGCTCCTATGCCAGGTACAAGATGAGTCGCTCCAGGACCAACTGTTCCAAAGCAGACTCCCGGTTTATTAGTCACTCTTGCGTAAGCATCAGCCGCGTGAGCTGCTGCTTGTTCGTGGCGAAACATTATAGTTTGAATGCCTTGTTCTTTTCCCCAACGGTAAACAGCATCATACATTTGTAATAATTGACCACCAGGAATACCAAACAGATGTTTAACATCTTCCTTAAGAAGACATTTAACTAAAACGTCTCCACCATGTATTATCTTTTTTTCTTCTGTCATTTAATCCATCTTAAAAAATTATTTTTTTTTTTTTTATTATTTTTTTAATAATTCAAATGTAAAAGGAATTAAATTATTTATCTCTGACAAATCAAGACTTTTTTGTTTTTATTGAAGTTCAAGAATTCCTAATAGCATGGAAATTTAATTTTAAGAAAGCAAAACAAATATCTCATTTAAATCAGTAAATTTATAAATTTTAAAAAAAATATGTCTTTATACATCTATTACATTATAGATAAACTAACACGATATTGAATAAATGTAGGAGATTTTTTGATGAAAGCAGCTGTTTTTTATGGACCTCTGGATGTTAGAACTGAAGAAGTAGAAATGCCCGGGATAGAGGATAATGAAATCCTCGTAAATGTTAAAGCTTGCGGAATTTGTGGCTCAGATTTGCATATGTACAAATTAGGGCTTTATAGTGAATTCCTTTGTAGGCAATTAAAAAAAGGGGGAATACCTGGCCACGAATTTAGTGGTGATGTTGTAAAAGTAGGGAGAAAGGTCAGAAGGATAAAAGAGGGAGATAGAGTCGCTGCCATCTTCAACGGTGGTATGGCTGAATATGTCCCTGTCCCTGTTATTCATGGTTTTAATGTTCATAAATTACCTCCTGAAGTTAGTTATGAGGAAGCGGCTACTTTAGAGCCCTTAGCAAATTCTGTTCATGCCATGTTAAGGGGTAATCCGTCCAAAGGAGAGAATGCTGTCATTTTTGGGGCAGGAGCAATTGGATTGGGTATCATTCAATGCCTAAAAGCCCTTGAGGTAGAGTTGAATAAGCTAATTGTAGTGGATATATCAGACCATCGCCTCAAAATAGCGAAACAGCTGGGTGCTGATGGGGTAATAAATGCAAAAGTCGATGACCCTAATGAAAAAATCTTAGATTTCGTTGGTTCTGCTCCGATGATGTTGATCTCAACAATAACCACTCCCGCAGTTGATGTTGTATACGATTGTGTAGGATATATAAAGGAACATCCGGGAACTCCTGTTATCCAACAAGCCCTTAATATGGTTCGAGATTTTAGAGGAAGAGTTTTGGTTCACGGGTTATTTGAAGAGGATGTAAAATTAGACCTTTTACCTATGGTAGGTAAACAAGTCAATGTAATTGGATCTTTTGGTTTTATCCCCTCAGATGTTAAACAGGCCTTGGAATTAATTAGTACAAAAAAGGTTAACAGGTCAAAAATTATCAGTCATGAACTCCCGCTGGATCGAGCTAAGGAAGGCTTTGAAACTCAATGTAAGGTAGATGAGTCTGTAAAGGTCCTAATAAAGCCTTGACTGGTTTATACCGAAATAATAATAAATGTCATACAAGTAAAAAAAAAAAAAGTAAAAAATCTACTCAAATTCAACAAGAACCTTTAGTTCATCATGTGGGTTAGCTAAAATTTCAAACATTTCGGGAACTTCGTCTATCTTTATTACTTTTGTGATAAGAGGTTTAACATTTACTTTTTTCTTTTCTAGTAAATTTATAGCAGTTCTAAAAGTATCTTGAACATAAGCGAAAATACCTCGCAATGAGATATTAAAAATTGTAAGCGAATATAAGTTTTTTAGCATAGCTTCAGGGTTTATTCCAACAAGTGTTATGTGTCCTCCTTTTCTAACTAAATTTATTGCCGACGATAATGTTTCACCTATTCCTACACAATCAAATACATGATCTGGTCCTATCCTATTAGTTAATCTTTGAATTTTTTTCCAATTTTTTGGATTATGTACGGAGTCAGCTCCCAACTCTAATGCAATTTTATGTTTAGATTCTACGGGTTCTAAAACATGTATATTTGCACCTGCTACTTTCAATGCTTGAATTGTCATTAAACCAATAACCCCTGCACCAAAAACAGCTGCATTTTCTCCCATTTTAATACCAGATTCTTCAACTGAATAAATGCCAACAGCCAAAGGCTCGATGACAGCAGCTTCTTCAAGTGAAATTGAATTTGGTAAAAGATGGATTCTTTCTGCCCTCACATTAATATAATCAACCATTGCACCATTTGTAAGTGTCCCCAAGCCTTTAGGTGCATCTTTACACATATTCTCTTGATTTCGATTACACCAATAACAATTATTACATGGGATGTTTGGATTAACGGTAACCCTTTTTCCGATTTCCACTTTTTTTACGTTATCACCTATCTCAACAATTTCTCCTGAAAATTCGTGTCCTATAATTGTTGGTGGGGGAATCATCCCTGCTTTCTTAAAAGATTCAACATCCGATCCGCAGATACCACAATATTTAACTTTAATTAACACTTCATCCGGTTTAATACTTGGTTTTTGTAATTCATCTATAATTTCAATTTTTCCAACACCATTATACATCACTCCTTTCATTAAATAGACACCTTTTTTTTTTATTTATTTAATTATTTATTTAATTGAATTTCTGTTTTTATTATTTAAAAAGATTAAAAAAAAATTTATAAATTGAAGAACTTCTAAGGAAAGTAATATTTTTGTACCATCATTCGTGTTAAAAGCAACTTTCATACCAATAACCGTCTGTTTATTTACCTTTATTACTTATATACCTTTCTCATTAACAAAGAGATCCATAAATTAAAAAAAAAATAAAATTATAGGATACCCATAGATAAAAGCAATTTCGTCGCGTCAGGGGTCGAAAAAGCTATTTTTACGTCCAAAACTGCCGGTTTACCTGAGTTTTTAGCTCGTTCCAAAGCTGGATTAATCTCATTAGGATCCGTAACTACTTCTCCATAACACCCAAAACTTTTTGCAGTAGCTGCATAATTAAACTCTGGGAGATCAACATCTATGAAACGTTTACCCATAGCTAGCTTCTGTCCGCTTCGAATCATTCCCCATGCGTTATTATTTGCGATAACATATATCAAATTCTTTAAACCTAGTCGGACTGCCGTTTCTAAGTCTTGGATATTCATCATAAAGCTTCCATCACCAGATATAGCAACAACTTGTTTATCTGGTTTTGCGAGTTTTGCTCCGATACCATATGGTATAGAGGTTCCAAGATGTCCCATCCCAACGGACTGTAGATAAGATAGAGGTGCTCTTAATTTATGGAAATCTGCTTGTTCCGTTGCATAACATGCGATATCTCCACCATCAACGATAAGAATTGCTTCATCATCAATGAATTCCATTACGTCCTTGACTAATCTTTGAGGTAGAATTGGTATTTTATCTTTTGACGCCTTTTTATTAGAACCCGCAATCGCTTTTTGTCTCAAATCACCTAATGTATCCATCCATTCTCTCTTTTCAACTTTTCCAATCTTTTTAACTTCTTTAAGTATTTGATTTAAAAATACTTTACAATCGGATACAATACCCATTGTAATTGGTTTAGCTCTTCCGATAATTGCCGGATCAATATCAACTTGTATCATCTTTTGGGAATCTTTCCAGAATGGTTCCTGACCATGTCCAAGAACATAAGAAAACTTACAACCGAGGGTTAAAACAACATCAGCTTCGGCAATCGCTTTTAAACCAGGACCTGCTATTGAAGCACCTATTAAGCATTTTGATTTATTTGACATAGTACCAATTCCCATTATACTTGTCATTACAGGAATTTGAAGATATTCACTAAATTCTTGCAATTCGTTCCATGCTTCAGCTCTCATAACACCACCACCAGCAACAATTATAGGCTTTTCAGCATTTATTATAAGATCAAAGGCTTTTTTAGCTGATTCTGCATCAACACTTGGTTTCCCATAAGCTCGATATTGATCTGAAGAGATAATAGGTAATTTATCCTCTTCAATTTCTCCTAGAAATGCATCCTCAAAAATTTCCAAGAGGACTGGTTGTGGTCGCCCTCCCGTAGCCTCCCGAAAAACCTTGTGTACAGCGTCAGGAATATCTTCTATTTTTCTAACAGTTTTTTGGTATTTGGTAATTGGTTTGAAAATTGATACCTGATCGAGATTACCTTGTAGAGTAAAGGAATCTTCAAACTTACTATTTACCTGTGATACAATTGCGATAACAGGTATATTATCGCTCCATGCGGTTCCAATGCCCGGAACGAGATGTAATGCTCCCGGACCTACAGTTCCAAAGCAAATACCCGGTTTATTAGTTACTCTTGCATAGGCATCTGCTGCATGAGCAGCTCCTTGTTCATGTCGGAACATTATAGTTTGTATACCTTGTTCTCTACCCCAACGATAGATAGCATCATACATTGCTAAAAATTGTCCGCCTGGAATACCAAACATATATTTGACTTCTTCTTGGAGGAGACACTTGATTAATACATCTCCACCATTAATCATCTTTTTTTCTATCATTAACTTCACTTTCTTTAAATTATAATGATTGTTTAAGATTTGGGTTTTTAATAATTAAATTATTATCTGATCAATAAATAATACGTAAAGTATTAAATAAAAAGTTTATATTGTACTTATAATTGTCAATTCTTCCAATGCAAAAGAAGATTTATATATTTTGCAAAGTCCTATTGATACCATGAATATTCACTATTGATTTAAAAAATAAATAAATAATTAAATGTAGAAATATCAAAGATAGTTATATAATAGAAAACAAGATAAATATCAAAAAAAATAGGAAAAGGTTATAATTAATGAGTAAAAAAACACTAAGAACTATTTGCTTTGGATGTCACTCTCGCTGTGGTGTAATTATTGAAGTTGAAGATAATAAATTAATGAAAATTAAAGGTGATAAAGAACATCCTATCAGTCGCGGTCATATTTGCCCGAAAGGTTTGGCTGCGAGTGAGATCATAAATCATCCAGATAGAATTAAGTATCCTTTAAAAAGGGTTGGTAAAAAAGGAGAGGGAAAATTTGAGAGAATTTCTTGGGATGAAGCACTTAATACAATTTCAGAACGTCTATTAGGATATCGAGAGCAATTTGGAGCAGAATCGGTAGCAATTAGTGGCGGAACTACTCGAGGGATGCCACCATGGATCATGCCATTTTTATCGCAGTTCGGATCCCCTAATTATTGTATCACTGTGAATTATTCTCTAGGACCTATTCTTATGGGGATGGCTGCTGTATCTGGTTCCGGTCCTCTGGCTGATTTTGCTTCAAGTAAGTGTATAGTTTTATGGGGTCATAATCCTGAACAAAGCTTTCCAGGTCTTTTTATGCAAGACATAAGAGAGGGTCTAAAATCGGGTGCTAAACTTATAGTTGTCGATCCTAGAGGAATTCCTCTTGCCAAAAAAGCAGATCATTGGCTACAGGTTAGACCAGGGACAGATGTGGCATTAGTTTTATGCTTTATAAATATAATTATCAAAAACGAGTTATATGACAAAGATTTTGTCGAGAAGTGGACTTTTGGTTTTGAACAATTACGTGAGCATGTTTCCAAATTTACTCCTAAATATTGCTCTGAGATTACATGGATTCCTGCAGATAAAATCGAAAAAGCAGCACTAACTTACGGTAAAACAAAACCCGCATGCATAGCACCTGGAATAGGCGGAGCTTGTCATTCTATAAATTCCTTTGATTTAGCACGATCAATCGCGATCCTCGCTGCTATATCAGGTAATTTTGAGGTTTCAGGCGGACAAGTATCATTTGTACCGCCTACAGGTGCAACAAGGAATTGCTATGGAAGCGACTTTAGCGTATCACGAAACTTGCGACCCAAACAAATAAGAAAAAAATTAGGTGCGAATCGCTATCCCTTCTTTCAATTTCTTGATCCACAACCACCAGAACCTATGTATAAAGCAATCTTGGAAGAAAAACCTTATCCTGTTAAGGCTGTTGGATTTTTTGGGCATAATCCTATGTGCGCACTTGGAAACTCGCAGTATATTAAAAAGGCTCTTGAAGCTTTAGATTTTCTGTTTATAGCAGAATATTTTCATACACCGACTACAGAAATGGCAGATATTGTTCTACCTGCTGCCCACTGGACTGAGAGGGATGATGTAGAGGATTTAGGCATGAAGAATTATGTTTTTTGCCAAGCAAAAGCATTGGAACCAATTCCTGAATGCAGAAGTGAGAAGCAGATCTTTATTGATCTCGCTAAAAGGATGGGTTTAAATGATTATTGGAAAACAATCGAAGAATCTTTAGACTATCGACTTGAACCCGCAGGAGTAACATTTGAGGAGCTCAAACGAGTTGGAAATGTCTCTATTCCCATTGAATATAAGAGTTACGAAAAAAGAAAAGGATTTTCAACACCAACAAAGAAATTTATGATTTATGCAAAACATTTGGAGCTATTAGGTGTGGATCCCTTACCCGATTACAAAGAACCGCCAGAAAGTCCTGTAAGTACTCCCGAACTATGGAATGAATACCCCTTAATCCTTACTACGGGAAATCGTATTCTTCCTTTTTATCATTCCGCACTTCGCAACATCACATCATTGAGCAAATACGCTCCTGATCCAGAATTACAAGTTCATCCTGAAACAGCAAAAGAACTGGGGATCGGCGATGGAGAGTGGGTTTATTTGTCGAGTCCAAGAGGGCGGGTTGAAATTAAAATCAAATATTTCGAGGATACACATCCTAAGGTAGTCCATTCACCACACGGATATTGGTATGGAGTTGAAAATGGTTGGAAAAGATTAAACATCAATATACTCACTGATAATCAGTATACTGATCCTGTTACAGCATCATTGCCTCTAAAAGGGTTACTTTGCCGTGTTGAAAAGAAATAAAAAGAGTGATTTTGGGATGGAAGAAATTTGGATTGAGTCAAAATTTTTTAATTTTTTTTTCATTTTAACAATTAAATCAAAAGCTTATGGTTTTTAACAATCGCAAGAAATTAGTCAACATAACTCTCAAGCGAGTTTAAGAACGAGTTAAGTGAATCAGGAACAAAAATTATTTTATTTTTATTTAATTTTAATTTAATTAATGTTTCCAGATTTTTAATAGATATAGGAATCTCTTGAATATTATTATGACTTAAATCCAAATTTTTAAGCGTAGTAAGAGAGCAAGTTGATTCAGATATTTCACTGATATTATTACGACTTAAATCTAATTTCTCAATTGAAGTTAAAGAAGCTATTGAATTGGGAATATAACTTATTTTATTTTTGCTTAGATTCAATATTCTAAGGGATTTAAGCAATCCAATCGATTCTGGTATTATTATAGTATTATTATTATTGAAAGTTAATTTCTGAATTGAACTAAGGAATAAATCGGGACTGCTCAATTTCATTATAGATTCAATACGATCTTTATTTTCTTTTAAGAACTTCCAATTAAAAAAGTTAAAATTTAAAACTTCAACATGTTTATTTTTTAAAACAAACCAAGGTTCACCATTTTTGAAATCGGTTAATGTCTTGAAGTATTTATAAGTACTGGTATCCATTTTGTAATTTTCATTACCGTTAGCAAATAAAGTTTCTAAATCTAAGAAGAATTTAGCCTCTTCCGGCACAACTCCAATGTCTAATGCGAATTTTTCAATCCATTTATTAATTTCTTCATTTAATAACTCTAGAGGTTGTTCTTTAAAATTATTTAAAAATTCAAAGATTGTCTTAATAACCAAAGGTGAATTGTCATGTGTTATTGCCCAATTTAATGAGTTCAAACCATCTTTAAGGTAATGGTAATGATGTGCAATTACTCTCGCAGCAGCATTTCGAACTATCGGACTTGTATCGGAGATCAAGTGATTTTCTACGATTTTAAAAATTTGCTCCTCTTTAAATGCGATTTGATCTAATCTTTCTATACTTTCTGCGCGTATCTTAGATTCATCGCTCCCTTCGATGAATGAGATTAAAATCTCAGAAGCATTCGATTTACTTAATGTTCCCTTTTTTACTTTATCAAGAATTTTAAATGGTGTAAGTGGTTTGCTCATTATCCGAGAAGGTCCGATAAAAATTCCAATTTATTGATAATATTAGTTTTGATAGTAAAAAATCATTTAAAATGTTTTAAATTTTTTAAATAGGTATAGGTATAGGGAAAAAAGGCTATTAACTTAAAAAAAATAAAAAAAAAAGCTTATTATTTTTAGGGATTTTTATATATCCTGTGCATAAGCTTTTTCGATGAGCGAAAGTTCCTTTCTTAAAGGTTTTATTTTACCTTTAATAGCTTTAATTTGAGTTTTCTTATCAAGCGCAATTTCCTTCAAGTTGCTTTTTAGAGTTTTATTTTTTTCCTTAATTAACATGCTCTGTTCTTTATTCATATTTTTAACTGTCAGACTTAATTCTTTTCTTTTTGCGACCCATTCTTCTGATTTTGAAATTGCTTCATTCAACTTGTTTTGTTCACTTGATAAATTACTTTTCATTGATGAAATTTTGGGATTAGACTCAGCCTCCACTTCCTGTTCAGCAGCAGCTTCTTTTTTAGAGGCTTCTTCCTCAATTTTAGTGATTTGATCCTCGTATTGACTAATTTGACTTTTTATCTCATTTTCGGACATTTTTGGTAATTCTCACATAGGTAATTTAATTTTTTTAAGCAGAATTATTAATATTCCATTATTTTTATTTATTAGCATTTTAAAACAAATTTACTTGTGTAATGAAGTAAGAAAAAATGAAATCTCACCAATTGGATTATAAAAACAAATAATTTAAAACGAAATTATATTTAATCCTATTTATAATAACTATAACTAATAACTAATGAAACTTAATAATTTTAATTATGAAGAAGTTTCTTCTGAGAAAGGAAACAATTTCAATATTTGTTATATTTGGGCTGTCGAATTTCTTCTTTATCCTTTTTGAGGTACTATTATTTTCAGTTTTTTCCAGATTAACATTTTTAAGTTATACAGACATGTTGTTATGGCAAGCTTCTACTATTTCGTTGCATATTATCGTTATGTTAATGAGTGTTTATTACAAATATTTCAGGTCGTTATATTTATTATTTATATTAATTGTTTCTGGTGCTTCTATTTATTTTGTAAGTCTTTTAAATTCACTATTTTTCCTAAAGGCTTTCTTAATTATTATATTTGCGATTAGTTTAGTTGGATTTTGCTTTTCGGTGAGATATCTAAAATTTTATCGTTTCAAAAAAAAAAGAGCAGTTTTTTTTATAATATTATTTCTTAGTTCATTATCATTGACTAGCATCGGATTTCTCTCAATATCCAGAAGAAGCGTTATAATTTCTCCAAAAACAAGTCCAGAATTGATATTTTGGACTGATCCCTACTTTTTACCCAATGATCAGGAAATATATGAAATCTGCAAAAAATATAATATTGGTTTTATGCCAGCTATTGGAGCAAGAACATTGAACAAAAGCTCTTTAATGGAACGGTATAAATTAGCAATCGCTAATGAGATAAATCTTTATTTTTCCTTAGTTACTCCTCCTGATTCATTCATCAATATGGATAATACAGATGAATACCTTCCCCTTTACGAAGATTTCAAGCAATGGTTTATTGCTGAAGGTATTTTTAATAGTTCTTTTGTTAAATCCTTTGTAGTGGATGCTGAACCACCAAGTCGATATACAAATGAAGTTAGGGACGAGAGTTTAGTTGATAGCATCAATTATTTCATAGAGGAATTTCCAACTAAAAAAGAAATAGAGGATGCTACTGAAGACTTAGATAATTTAATTAATAAAATTAAATCAGATGGAAAGGAAGCTGGGATAATACGTATATCACCATATATGGACGGATTAGATGATGACGGGGAAATAGAACTATTTCTAAGAAACATTTACAGTTTAGACGTTGTATGGGACTATACAATTACAATGGTTTATCGAACATCAAGAATTATTACAGAAAGTGAGGATACTGCCGAGGTTGTAATAGATCGGATGAAGAAAAATGTTTTCGGTCAAGTTACTGAGGATGTAAATATTTTATCAGTATATAATTTCTATTTTAGAGTGGGAATGTGTGAAAAAGAGAGTGGCGATATAGAAGCAGACGATCAATATATCTTTATAGGAACTTTAAAACATATATTTAATGATACAGATTATATGAAAAATAAAGAATATCTTGATGATTTAGACATTTGTCGACATTTTAATAAAGAAAAAGTTTTTCTTTTCAATTATAAAAATTTTATTGATAATTATGGCTTAAACGAGTTAATAAATTTAGGTGAGCATAACCAAAAAGATAAATCGTGGGAGCTTGTGTACATAGGAGCAGAAGTCCAAGCAAATATTATTTTTTATTTAGCTCTAGCATTTATAGATCGATTCCTTTTTTTAGAAAGTTAAAATTCTGTAGGTCAATAATTTATTGATTATTAATAAAATCTTCAAGGGATTCTGTGAAAAAAAATCCTAAATTTTGTATTTTATTAACAGCAGCAATATTTCTTTTTATTTCATTCACATTAGCTTCTCTATATACGATATTTGGTTTCTTATTTAATTTATTCGAAATAATATCAATTAGATTATTAACGGAATATTCTTTTGGACCAGATAGGTTATAGTCTTCATTATAACACTTGCGATTGTTAATAATAAGACCTAACGCTCTACAAAAATCCTTAACATGGCTAAAAGCTCGTGTTTGAGTTCCATCACCAAATATCGTGAGAGATTCATCTTTTAATATCTTATCTTTAATTAAAGAAATAATATTAGATTGTCCAGTCCCAAAAACAGAAAAAGGTCTAACTATAGTATATTTCAGCCCTAGTATTCCAAAAGAAGCAATAATATGCTCTCCTATCAGCTTAGATATACCATACAAATTTATAGGATTTTTTATCGTTTTTTCTGTTATTGGAAATGAAGTTTGATGACCGTAAACTTGACCTGATGATAAGTGAATAAAGTGCTCTATTTCTACTTCTAACGCTTTTTTTGCTAAGATCTTGGGGGTTGTAACGTTTAATTTGAAATATTTGTCATAATTTTCTAATGTACCTTCTCTTACACTAGTAGCTGATGCGCAGTGTATGATAGCTTTAATATTTGAAAAATCTGGAAATTTAATAGTCTCATCCAAAAAGTTCTGCTGCCAATATTCTATGTTTTCATCATGATTTTGAAAAATTTTTAGCTTCTCTTTAAGAGTGGCAATACTTTTACTTGAACTTCCCTGAGCTATAATTTTTAGACCTTTCTTCAAGAAATATAAACAAAGATGACTTCCTATAAAACCTGTAGCGCCAGTTATTAAAATTCTTTTTTTTAACAATTTTTGTTTTACCAAATATATTCGAATTGAATTAATTTTACAACCTTGAAAAATTTGATTGCTAAGTATTTAAAATTACAATAAAATTAAATTAATTGAGAAATATATCATAAGATGAGATCTTTTTCAATAGAATAATTAAAAAAATTACTAATGCTATTACAAGATACTACATCACCAAGATTTTTACCGATTTTAATCTGGCAGATGATTCTCGTTTTTATATTTATTTTTATTGTTTATAAATTTCTCAGAAGGAATAGAAATAGACTTACTTATACGGCTAGTATTTTCTATATTGTCACAGCAACAGGTTTTATATTAAATGCTATTTACTTTACAATCAGGGTAAATCCCTTAGTTTCAATTCTATACTTTATTACCGTTTACCTTATTTTCTTTAGTGCTATATTTCCTATAACTTTTAATATACAATTACTACAATCTGAAGAAGTATTTACTAAAAAAAAGCAATTATTGGTAATTCTAGTTTATGGAATATTGTTATTTTGTTCACTTTTGTTACCAGAAGGTATGGCAATAAATGAGAACACGAATTGGGCACCTCGATGGAATTGGAACCTTCTGATCATTATGTATATTTTTACGATATCCTTAATAATTGTACCTTTTTTCTACACATCATTAAAGATATATAGCGTAATTGAGGATAATAACTTAAAGAAAAGGTGGAAATTTTATATCTTAGGTTTTGGTGGATTTGCCTTTTTCCTTTCAGGGCTTATTTTATATTCAGCATGGAATAATCCCACATTTAGGACCATCTGGGCCTTTGTCACTGTAACCTTTTTTTTGTTTGCAGCGTTCATGTACTACGGTATTGGTCAGAATTTATAACAAACAAAATTCTATCCGCTATTACTAATTTTTGATTTTTATGTGATGGATGATGTATTCTAAAATCATGCAAATTAGGAATATTTTAATTATTCTAGAATAAGATAGAGATTTTTTTTGATAGAATAATTCTTTTCAATTAGTTAATTAAGTATTTAAAATATCATTAATATACTGCTGAAGAACTTGTAATTTTGATATTATTAAATCTTCAGCAAGAGAAGATTATTTCTAATCTAACTTGAGTCATATTCAATTAATAATAAGAAACACATCTAAATTAATTTTATTTCGAAATAAATTTGCAGCTAATTTTCACTAAAATAATCACAGATACTATTATTTCTTTAATTAGATTAAACTTTGAATGCTGAATTATTTAAATTTAGAATAAAATTTAATTAATAAAGTGGTTTTAAAA
>SDBV01009026.1_pt1 | contig 13327 bp, 25 predicted proteins | sample 2277081 | NCBI WGS metagenome assembly SDBV01 (sample SAMN10402039, study PRJNA504765) | marine sediment metagenome | isolation source: marine sediment core GS10_PC15, 223 cmbsf | place: Arctic Ocean: Southern Knipovich Ridge | collected 2010 | reverse complement strand
CATCTCGTGACCACGCACAAGCTGTGCAGGCATCTTCCCTGGATTTTTTGGATCATATTTCGGCTGGACCTTATTGCTGTGCATTAACTCTGAGAGCTTGTCCAGTGTCGCGGGTTGACCTGCCATGATGATACTGGCGCGCGATCCGGTAATCCGCTTGTGACGGATCATTGCGGTTTCTTTATCGGATAGTGTTAAACTTTCGTCAGTCATGGTCTACCTCCAATAGATTGTGATAGGTGGTGAGGTGCGGTGACTGGCTGCGCCTCATCACCGAGTTTATACCCAAAAGCCCCGAGTGTTACGGGGCCAGCAACGTGGTGTAGTGGTTAGCTGATCGAAAAGTCCTCTTGATACTTTTCTTGATGGCGGACGCAATATTCGAGGATAAACGAACGTTCGCTACAGGGCGCCATGTCGGAGTGAATTGCTTCCCGAATATCATCGTCCATTAAATTCACAGCCGCGTCAAAGTTGTCCGCTAGAAATTGCTGTTCTTGTGTAAGGCATGTCATTTTGTTTTCCTCTGATCGTTTAACTATGGAGTGCTATTGCTTTTTTGAGATCTGCCATTTTAAAACCGGCTGTGGATTCTGCTGCTGTCAGTGCTTTAAATCCTTTGATTTGGCTTGAGGTAACGAGTTGGTTCCAAATTGCGCGGCGTTCTGCAGTTACTTCTTTTGTCCACTCTGCGCCAAAACTATCAACTACCAGTCTTTCTAATTCTTCGTCGATTTGAGAGTTGTAAGGGTTGTAGCCTTGGCCGTTTTCATTATGCAGAGAGCTGTATCTTTTTGCTTGGCTTTCGAGTTCTTGCAATCTGGTCATTTCGTCTCTCTCTGTTTGCCTTGATGTTGAGTACAGTATGAGGTATCACAGGATGATTGTCAACACTTTAATTCATTTATTTCCAATTTATTATCGGCTTGCTTTCCGGTTCTCTTCAACCTTTTCGATGCGCGTTTTGATAAGAGTTAAAGACTCATCGAATCTGTCTGCCGGGATGTGGCAAAGTTGACTCACACCTAATCGATCGCATAGCATTTTCATCCACTTGCTTGCAGCAGCATCCGCGTCAGTGTCGTTGAACTGGCTGTAATAGTCATAGACAGCCGCGTGTAATTCTCTCTCCTGATCTTCTGAGATCGTGACGTATTCAGGTGATGCGTTGACCGGCTTAACAGGTGAGTCGTCGTCCCAATCCATCGGATCGTTACGGTCCATTACCTCTAAAGCTGTAGCCACCTTGGGTCCAGCAAACCGTTGCCAGTGTTTCCACCCACGACGGATCGCGCTGATCTTGCTTTTCTCACCTGGCCATGCTTTCCAAATAACATCGTATTGGCTGCACGCTTTGATCTTGGCTAGGTCACTTGCGCCAAGTACCTCGATTTCACGCCCACCGTTTTCAAACAATGCGACACAGTAAGCATGCGTAATCGCACCGCGCTCGCCTCTGTTTTTGATGTGCTTGATATGGGCACCAGTATCGTCAACCCATTGCTCAAACACAGGATCGTTGACGCAGACAATCTCAGGCTGGATTGATTTGAGGGAACCTGATTGCATAGAGATATGCGTCAATCCCTGGTAGCCGATCATGAGCGTACATTGGTTCTTGTATCTGACCGGCCATACGTGCCCCATTTTAGGGTGCCAGGTTAACCCAAGCGCACCTGCCTGCAGCCATGTTGATTGGAATGAGATCGGGTCGCAGGTAATGAGCTGGTTATCCTTACTTGTATTCACCTGCCTCTCGAAATGTTGCAGCTCGACGCTGGGCTTGAGATCCTCCTGCCCCCGGTTCGCAGAGTAACGAGATATCAGACTGCGCTTCTCTTTGTCTCCATTCCATATAACCGGCGCTTGACCGTTCATTGGTTCCGATCCTCACACATTGCACCATGATGAATCCCAATCAAGTCAGCTAGCTTTTCATAGATCTGGCGGTTGTCAGTAAACGATTCCCCGTTGATTGTGATCTTTCCTTTTTCAAACACCACTGCATCTGATTGGTCAGCATAAGAAAAAGTGACAGCATGTAATGGTTCAGGGAGCGCCCAGTAATCATCTATTATAATTGAGAACACATCCCGTGGAGCCTCTTTTAGGATTATAAACACATTGCCGTCTTCTGCTGGGCTGTACCTATCAGCATCCTCGCCCGGATCGCCATAAAATACGGTTACATTGTCTTCCCAATCCCGAGGGCACCACAGATCATGATTGCGAACCTCGCATAAATTACCTGCCTGAACCACCCCCGAATACAACGCCCCACACCAGATAGCTATGGTTAGGATTATTGAACAAACTGCGGATAATCGTTTCATGATATCTTCCTCCTGGTTTCTTTACCACCACACCCGAACTTAATCGGGTCTGGGGAATGCAAAGACAGGGTATAGGCTCGTGTGCATCATTGGCCTGCGGTTTACCTATTTGATGAGGAGCTTTGTAAACCTGCTGAAAACGTCAGCTCCTACCACCACACCCCGGCACATGGCCAGGGTTGGGGAGCATACTTTTATCTCAGGCAGTTGAGGGAGCAGTTGCTATCGCTCCACCTTCCTCAGCAGTTATTCATATTACTCTCGACTTATGTCTGACGCCATCAATGTATCCAATCGTCCACCGGTCGCCGTGGGTATCTCTTATCCACATCGGTTCGTCAGTAATACAAAAACAAACGCGCCAGCCAAAAGCCCGACAATGACTGCAATAACAACAACCGATCTCATGCGTTTGTCGTATTCTTTTTCAAGCTCTTCAAGATGTTTCATTCTAGCCTGATGTAATTCGGTACGCGTCGTCATTTTACTTCCTCTTAATTTGAATCGCGGGGGAAGCGGGTCAACTGCGCCTTTCTACGTTAGCACGTCCAGCTACCTGCCGCTCCCGGTTCCCTCAACCCTCTAGAGACTTTAATCACTCGACCCTCTCTAACAGATCATCTACATCTTGAGATAGGCGTTCAACCTTATCATAGAATTCCTTGCTCTCGCGTTCGATGTATTTCGGCAGTTCTTTTTTAAGAGCATCTTCTAGACCGTTAATCACCTTGTCCATTGTGAAGGTCTGCCCATCGACAACAACGGGGTGATTCCCCCATAGGTTAAAGTTTTTCGTGACAGCTTTTCGCATATCCTTGATATCATGGCTGAGTTTTACTTCCGCCTTCCCTTTGATCAGGTCGGTCAAATCTGTCATACATTACCCCTAAAAATTAAACCTTACGCCAAAGGTCAACCAACGGCGTATACATGGTGCCGGTTGATATCACATGCAGGATACTAAAAAGCCTTTCCGTGTTACGTTGATATTCATTTTCCGTTTCTATTGACGGAAGCCCAAGCCGATTCCTTCTTTCAATTGTTGCAAATAAGGTTTTCTGTCGGCTCCTGATTATATTGGTTGCCTCTACGGATGTGCTTTGCAGTGCTACTTGGGCTGTCATATATTTTTCCAAACCGTTTAATAAGTAGGTGGGCCAGTCGCTAATAGTAGATGGCGAAATAAATCACGTAGCACCAAGAAAAGATCCCGTGTAGGATTGCCCACAAAATAGATTTGTTGATGCTGAAGGAAAGAGTAATCGCCAACGCGCAACCCATTCCGATTCCTGATGATACCGCACTATTTGATTTACTCACATCGCCTCCACGCCGCTCACCTACGAAGCAAATAGTATTCCGGTGATTTGTGGATGTCAACAAAAACATTTGATTTATCTATCCAAGCTGTTATTATCCGCTTCGTTGAATCAAAGGAATTCAGAATGAACATCGGAAAATCAATCACTGTGGCGCTTGAAGGGAAGAAGGAAAACACTTCCTGGTTGGCAAGACAGATGGGTGTATCGCGCACCAGAGCAGGCGTCTTGAAAAATTCCCGTGGATGCCAGACCAATACTATCAAACGACTTGCCGAGATTTTCAGCATGAAAGAGTCGGAGTTTATCGCATTAGGGGAATAGCTCAATGTCATGGGCAAAAGTCCACCGACAGTTGTTTGAGTCGCCTCTGTGGCTATCCGAGAAATTCACCAGGGGACAGGCTTGGTTGGATCTATTCACTAATGCCAACTACGCTGATGGCTATATCAGGGTACGTGGAGCCAGGATTGAGATCAAACGCGGTCAGATCGGTTGGAGTCAGCTCACAATGGGTCGGCGGTGGCAGTGGTCCAGGGGTAAAGTTCAGAGATTTTTGGTGGAACTGGAAGATGATGGTATGATAGTACACCGAGCAGGACAACACACAACTATCACAACTATATGTAATTACTCAACTTATCAGGACCAGACCAACGACAACGATACAACCAACGGGACTTGAAACAGAACACGAAACAGGGCAGCAAACCGAGCAACAAACGGACATCAAACAGGACACAACTAAGAAGAATAAGAAGAATAAGAAAACTACGTCGCACTTTTTGAAACGTAAAAAGTTGTCAACAAAATAGTAAACAGGTGAGCAAATGAAACTACCAGTCAAGATCGCTGCATTGATAGAAAAGGTAAGGATGGACGCAGATGAATTTATCTTTGGCGAATGTGAATATATTACTGAACCACTCCGAACAGTATTGGCTTGGAACCGTGGCGAGATCGACGCAAAGCTGAATCCGATCACCAAGGAAACCAGCACCACCCTGGTACGGTACTCAGATCAGGATATCGAGACAGCCAGGTACATGCTCAAACTGATCGAGACGAAATTCTTCACGATGACGAAACAACCGGATCTGGAAAAGTGGGCAGAGGATATCCGAAAGCTGCGAGAGATCGACCATCACACCGGTGAGGAGATCGCTGAGCTTTTCACATGGGCACACAACGACGAATTCTGGTCTACCAATATCAGATCACCATCCAAACTGAGAAAGCAGTGGGACACTCTTAAAGTGAGAATGACGCAAAACGGGAACGGTGGGAGAAATGAATACCTATAACAATATAGAACCTCCTGAGATGATCAGAGAGCTGTTCAGAGGCATTCAATTGATATGGCCATTCTTTGCTGGCGGCTTGGACAAAAAGGATACACGCGCCACTGAGTTGATATGGGCGCGCAAGCTGATGCGCTTCTCACGTGCTGAAATCATGGACGCTCTCGAAAGGGTTCCTGATTTTCATCCTGACAGAGCCCCTACACTCGGGCAGTTTCTCATCCTGTGCAAAAAGCATCGGTCCGAAATCGCAGAACGGGAATCAAGAAAGAATGCCATTGAAGATAACCGTGCTGCCAACCCTGAGATCCAGCGCAAAGCAATGCAGGAAATCTACGCGGTAACAGGTAAGCTGAAATTGAAACCGAAGCCGCTGCACATGAATGCAGAGGCGATCCAGGAACGGAAACGGAAACTCCTGGAACAGGCGGCAGAGGTAATCAAGTGAGCGATATGCGTGAGTACCCAAAAGATTCGGAATACAGCGATTGGGAATTGGCCTTGGCTCACAGGGTGCGAATTGAAATCAGAATTATCTCTGCGGCAGAAATGTGCAACGAGATTGGTTGCTCTGGATATGATGATCAATGCCCAGGTAACCTGGACTGCACCATCGTGCGCTCTGCGGGACAGGCAGTGGGAGAATTAAAATGAGTGGATTCTACGTTGGACTGATATGCCAGGTAATGGAGCCACCCCCATATCCCGGTGGTATCTGGTCGGAGTGTGAAATCATGGAACCATACCAGGGAAAGGACATGGGGGATTGGTGGATCAATGTGCCAAGCCAGCCTTGTGATGATGATAAACGTGGGTGGTGGTACGCTGAGGAACAACACCTCCGCAAATTCCCTGACAAAGACGAGCCAACCGAATTCGACACAGATATCTGGGAACCTAAAGAACTCGTTGAGGTATATTCACAACGATTGAATCGATATTTTCCGACCCGGTGAATTTGATACTGGCTGCTTTGCTAATCATCGGGGCGCTTATTTTAGCTGCAGTCATACGGCAAACAAATCGCCCTGCACCATGCGGTCATAGATTTGTGCGTGGAGAGTTGATCAGTAGGACTATTTGTTGCACATGTTATGCAGACGTGACAAAAGACACTCGCATCAATGCGATATTCACTGACCCAATTGTAGACTTCCTGGATTGGTGGTCATCGTACCCGGCCAGCAAACTGAAATCAGCAGCGATACCAGATCCACCCGTTATGATCCAAAGCGAGATGCATGACTTGGCGGACCTTTACCAATTGGAGAAGAACCATGCCGCTTGAGATGATGGTGATAAAAAACGGTGGGATGATTTTTCCATACATGGACGATGACAAAGCCAAACTCCGTAAGATAAAGAACGGTCAGGCTTACAAGGCGCAATTCGTCAGGCAGTCTCCAAGATCCCTGAAACATCACCAGTTGTACTGGGCTGGCCTGATTGGGTTGATGTCTCACTACTGGGCCCCATCTGGCGGGATGCTCACAAGCGCAGAACAGAAAGCCGTGAGGAAGTTTGCCAAATGGCTGGCTCCAGGTAATACCGGAATGAAAGATGCTGCAATAGGATACCTGAAAGCGCTGGCTGATCACAGAGCCAAAACAATGACACCTCCCGAAATGTCAGAGAATCAGATCAAGCAAGCTATCCATCACTGGATTAAAATGGAGGCAGGTTTTTATGATCTGATCGAGACGCCTGCAGGATTGCGACGCCAAGTTAAGTCCATCAAATTCAGCGGACTCAATCAAGACGGGTTTGCATGGTTCTACAATAGCGCCTTTGGGGTCTGCTGGAACTTTATTTTATCACAGCATTTTCCATCACGGGATGCTGCGAACAACGCAATCAACGAACTGATCGCAATGGGAGGATAGATGTGAAAGCATTATCACTATGGCAACCGTGGGCGCACGCGATAGTAACTGGCGGCAAGCGGATTGAGACGAGATCATGGGCGACCAAATACCGGGGTCCGCTAATTATCCATGCGGCCAAACGAAAGATCACCCAGGACGAAATGGTATTACTGTCCCGGCAAGGATGCTGGCAGGCCGTTTTTGGACAGTGTGAAATCGGTCACCCGCGCCTCCCTGTTGAAAAGGCATCCTTTGGCGCAATCGTTGCGACATGCTACCTATCCGACTGTATACCCACGCTCGGTGGGTAGTAGAGATTTATTGATGACAAACTGGTCCCACAACGCCTTGCAGCGAGATCTCTTCGATCACCTCAACAGACCCGAACGGATGGCTTGGGCTGACATGCAAATGGGACCAAGCGGATCGGTACGTCCAGATATCTTCACCCTCAACAAATCCTATACCAACCCGCGTCCATTATCCTATGAGGTCAAGGTATCGGTATCTGATTTCCGTAGCGATGTGACAAGCGGCAAATGGATGAGCTATGCGAAGTTTTCTGCAGGCGTATTGTTTTGTACACCTAAAGGACTTATCACCAAGGTGGATCTCCCTGATGGCTGTGGGCTGATGGTACGCTCGGACAAAGTATGGCGCACCGTGAAGGGACCGACGCTCAGTAAGAAGTTTACCCTGAATCAAGATCTCATGCTCAAGCTGATCATCAACGGCGTTGATCGTGTCAGGTCGCACCGAGAGAGAGCAGAGGAATGGAACCCGTGGCGGGTCACGGCAACCCTGAAAAAGCAATTGGGCGAAGATGTTGCCGAATACATAATGGATAAGTCGCGGGCGTTGAAAAAGCTGGAGCAAACCAAACAACAAGCAAAAGATAACGAGGAAAGCAGTCGTCACCGGATCGAAGCAGACCGTCAGGAAGCGCTATCCGGGTTAGCTGATGTCGATAAGCAGATTGGATACCTGGCTGAGATGCTTGGCTGTCGCCCAAATATATGGAGCGTCAGACAGAAGATAAGCGAACTCAAGAAAACCACATTCCAGGACGACTTGAATATGAGATTGATCAACGCTGCCAGGAAGGCGAGTGTAGAGCTGGCAGAGTTACTGAAGATCACTGAAACTAATTGATTAAAAGTGTTGACAATCATGCAGGGATACCCGATAATACTTTCAACATCAACCAAGGAGATAGAGATGAAGAGAGGAGATAACATGGAAACGAGAGAAAATCTAGCGAGACGCATAGCACGAGTCCAGCACCCTGACCTGGAAATTCGCGATAACGCCAATGTTACACCTAATGACAGCAAAACAGGACGCACAGTGTTCTGTATTGATGACACCAACGAACAAGTTGATGTATTTGTCTGGGAGTCTGACATTACCAGTCTACTGTCAATCCATCCCCATGCAATGGAGTCTGTTTTAAGGTGTCTAGCTGACTAACACTCCCTGCAGATGTTATGGCCCACATTAGGTGGGCTTTTGGGGTGAAAGCCTATCAATTAATGAGGAGATGGACAGAATGACCAACCAAATTACGTACTACGCTGACAACGGATCAATGGGCGAAACATCAGACGCCGACTGTGAACAGTACCGCGCATGGGCTTTGGGTCAGTTGCAGTCTGAATACCCTAACCACAATGTTACAGTATCGTCTGAGCAATCGACCCGCAGTGTCGACACGGATGATTATGAAAATGAAGAGGCGATCCAGTTGTTCTGCCATGATTTGTGGGATTCCTGCCCTTGGGATTGGGTGTTCTAACCACCACCCCGCTACCTTGGGCAGCTTCGGCTGCCTTTGGTGGTAGACGATACCGGAGTTGCTAAAGATCACACCATGAAACGGCACGGCGGCACAAATAGCTTTAACCACCGGATGAGATGTAGTAAAGGTAAAGCAGGATGCAGCCAGAGATTCAAGCTGAAGAGGTCACCAGAGAAATACAAGTATCCACCTAGATGTCCACATTGCGGATCAACAACTGTGTTCAGTATAGAGCAATCAAGGAGAGACGAACTAGACGGACAGTACACCTGCTGGTGTGCTGATATCCCGTTTCCTCACAGATCTGGATCGTTGCGATATTGTATTAACCACCCGCTATTTCATCTCCCCCCAACGGTTGAGGAAGAGAGAGCGTTTCAACATTTACTGGAGACTCCAAGAGGTTACTGATGAAAGAAATTAAAGCAGCTCGACTTGTAGTTGAAATGCATAGGCAGGTGATGATTGAAAACATCGCCACAGTGACCGTGACGGCACTGGCTATAGCGGGGGTGGCTATAGGTACCGGCTCACTCCACTGCTTTTGGGGTTTATTGATCCTTATCAATCTCACAACATACACTCCTAGTTCTAAATAATGCAACGCCGCCCAACATCAAACACACGCGGACCTAACGCAGATGAGCGTAGGTATCAGGCTTGGCTGAAATTACAACCCTGTATCTATTGCGGTCAACCGGCTCCATCGATTTGTGATCACGCACGTGGGGCGACGTTCAAAAACGACAAAGTACTTACCGGCCACTGGTATTGTACATCAAAATGCCAACGCTGTGACGACTTCAAAACGCATGGAAACCACCGCACCCATTACAGAGAAACGAATACGCTGGAGTCATCTGCATGGCTGGTGCAGTCTGTGCGGTTCACTCTGAGTACTGCAATAAAAGCACCTCTTGAAGTGATAGATTCAATTCATAAGTTTGCTGGATACGAAAGGAGAATGTACACATGATTGAATGTTTAGATTGCGGCACCCCAATGGAAGATATCATCTGGGAGAAACACCACGGCAAGTGCAAAGATTGCAGGGTCGATCCGGTTTTTGATGACGCGGCGAAGTTGAAAATTGTCACAGCCTACCTGACCGGTACCGATGAAACACAGGAGCAAGTGTGTGAGCGAATCGGCATCACCGTTAATGAATTCATCAGGTGGCGCAAGCAGTTCAATACAGTCACGCGCACTCCCGACAAGGAAACGAAATCACGCAGGAATTTCACTGACGCCGAAAAGTTGAATATCCTCAACGGGTACAACTCTCGCAACTACAAAAGCGTTACAGCGTATTGCGAAACGGTTGGTATACACTTAAGCATGTATCGGAAATGGAAGATAGCGCTAGCCGATAAGATGAGAACCATCCAACCGGAGCCAGAAACAGTTACCCCTGACAACATCGATGAGGTCATCGCGCAGTTGGCCGACATGAAACCGGGAATAGATCTCAGTTCCCTGATTGATAAAATGGGAATGTGGCGCACCAGGGTGGATAACCTCAAGGTTGGCGAGAAACCCGCACAGTATGCAGCCAAGATCCTGGCGCGGTGTCTGGATGACATCGAGAACGAATTGAAACAACTGGAAGTGAGCGAATGAGAACCGACCGGTACAAATCCGATGCAACATTTCTACGTGACTTTCTGCGGAACTCGACCGGTGCAAGCCACGCATTTGACCAATCCGAAGAGAGGCGCGCTATGCAAATGATTGAGTCACCTGACACCCCGGATGAAGATGTAGAATATGAGCACCTCAGATTCAGGCACGTGATGTGGAACGGACAGCGCAGCCAGACAAAGAACGGTAAGAGCTGGAAGATGTGCTTTGTGGATTCTGACGACGTTGAGTTATACGTGCCGAAGCGGAACGTTGTGATCAGAAAAGAACTGCCGCCAATCGAACCAGGAGAGATCCAGGTTGGGTTATTCGTTGCTTGGTGGGTTTGTACGAAAGATGAATTGCAATGAGAAAATACCGCAATACCCCGGTGACAATCGATGGAGTCAGATTTGATTCCGCAAAGGAGGGTAAACGATACCAAGAATTGAGGTTGTTGCAACGTGCCGGTAAGATCGAGAACTTGGTACTGCAGCCAGAATATATCTTCCCGGTGGAATACGATTCCGGCAGGCGTATCAGGTACAGAGCTGATTTCAAATACCTCGATTGTGATACCGGCAAGGTGGTTGTTGAAGACGTAAAGGGCTTCAGGACTAAAGTGTACCGCATTAAAAAAGCCATGCTAAAATACTTCCATGATATTGACGTTACAGAAATATGAGAATTAGCCCAGGATCGTGGTGGCGCAAATAACCCGATTCAGTAGGAGCCGCCCCGACTTCTTCAGGTACAACGTGGCCAGGTCTACCCAGATGCTGGCCAAGAGGGTAACGGTTGCTAGGATGAGCATTGTGAATCAACCTGGGGTGGGTCTCAGGGGATAGTGGGAACGCTTCACATTGATTGTCCTACTGCGATCAGCGGTGATCCTACACCTATTTTAACAAGGAGATAAACGACATGATGAAATATGCTGCAAGACTTAGACTCAAATGTGACCATCCGTCAGGGTATCGATTGCACTTCTCTGGCCGAATCGGAGACACTTTCTATGGTGTCGGTAAGGCTCCGACGCAAGGGAAGAATCTGACTCAGGCCAAATTGGTTGAGTTTGCAAGGGAGAAAGGTTGGAAATTTCACCGCAACGATACTCAGTCCTGCCCATCCTGTGTGAAGGAAAAACGAGGGATACCGAAAGGATACTCAATGCCAGACAAGCCAACCCCGGTCCCATTACCACCGCACGATTGGAACGATGCTCCACCAAATACAACGCACTGGAATAGCGAGACCAACCATTACTACCGGAAAACAAACGATGGCGGGATTCAGGTTTTTACTGGTCATGTCTGGTCATCCTCTGTGGTAACCTCTTTAGATGATCTTACATTTGTTGAGCGGCCTGGCGCAACAACAGAGTCACGGGTAACGTGATGCACTTCAATGTCGTCACCATCCAACACGGTATTCACTCACAAGCGTTTGCGGAATTATCCAGGTTACTGGTAGCTACATTTACAACGCTTGGGCATGAGTGTTCGACAGACGAACATCTGCGGTACGATTCCTGGAACGTGATACTGGGTTATAACCTGATCTCAGATCCGCAATTTCTGAAGGGCTACCGGACGATAGTCTACCAGCTTGAGCAACTCTCCGGCCCCTCAATGTGGAGAACACCTGCTGCCATGGATCTGCTACGATCTGCCACGGTTGTATGGGATTACGCTCAATCGAATATCGAATACATGCGAACCTTCGACATAGAAGCTGAACTGGTCCTGCCAACATACCATAGCGACCTCGCCACGATACGGCACGATGTAGAGAAGGATATCGACATACTTTTCTATGGCTCTTTGAACGAACGCCGTACGGGCATCCTGGACGCGCTCAGGGACAAAGCGCGAGTGGTGCGCATGTTTGGCGTCTATGGGGCGAAGCGAGATGAGTACATCGCACGGGCCAAGATCGTGCTGAATATCCACTTCTATGAGTCAATGATTATGGAACAGGTGCGGTTGTCTTACCTGTTGTCCAATCAGGTTTTTGTGGTGTCGGAAGTCGGCGCGGATAATCCATATGAAAACGGCCTTCTAACAGCATCATATGATCGGCTTGTAGAGTGCTGCGTGGAATTTCTTGAGATGCCACTAAACAGAGATCTGCTTGCAGCGAACGGCTATACCTGGATGCAGCACCACCCCATGACCAAGGAATTATCAGGGGCGATTGCTGCGCTCTCAATGCTTTAACCTTTACGGGCTGTGTCTGACAGCGAGAGATAAGAAAAAAAGACCGCGATTCTCCAGGGCCAGCCCGCTTTCCTTCCTGGAATATAATTGATTCCCGGTGTTGACATTCATCCCCCAATGACTATAATGGTACTCAACATCAACGGGAACAGAGGGATACAAAATGACACACCGACACCACAGCGATGACAGAACCAGAGCATACCAAACAGTAAACGGCCAACGAACAAGACTGCACATCTGCAAGTGTGGCGCAAGACGGCTTGGTGAAAAGGGTCGCTACGAGCACCCGGCAAGGTGGGGCGTCAAATGAGGCGGCGGAGACGATTGAGAAGAGACATGACTCATATAGGCCGCGTGCGTTTCAAGCTCGCCGAAGTACTAACCGAATACTTTGGTCAACGCATTTACCCAGAAGAATTTCGAATTGTCACTGGGATATGGAAAAGGGTTGATGTATATCGATGGGAAGTCAGAGTTAGGCGCAATTATCAAGGGTATGACATCTATCTAGGCTGCTGGCGATCCATGACTGAGTTCCTACGTAACTACAAAAATGGAATCGAAGTTGACTGGGACGATAGTACAATTTCCACAATTACTGAAAACTAACCACCTTACCGGGTCACCCACCAAGCCGCGCATCTGTGCGGCTAAGGTGGTATAGACACCCAACCAGGAGAGATTGAAATGCAGAAACAGCAGTTAGACGAGATTCTGAGAAAACATGGCTTGTGGTTGAATGACGAAAACGGGGGCGAACAGGCCAACCTGCGCTATGCCAACCTGCGCTCTGCCAACCTGAGCTATGCCAACCTGCGCTCTGCCAACCTGAGCTATGCCAACCTGCGCTCTGCCAACCTGAGCTATGC
>SDBV01009025.1_pt1 | contig 13327 bp, 13 predicted proteins | sample 2277081 | NCBI WGS metagenome assembly SDBV01 (sample SAMN10402039, study PRJNA504765) | marine sediment metagenome | isolation source: marine sediment core GS10_PC15, 223 cmbsf | place: Arctic Ocean: Southern Knipovich Ridge | collected 2010 | reverse complement strand
CGACCTCACAGAAAAGATCATTGCCTGTGCCTATAAAGATTTATATTCATCCTGTTATCCTGTCAAAAAAGAAAGATTTCTTTGATGCTGTCTGATGGGCGAGATTAACAGGAAAAACTGTGAACGGTTGCTAAATCTGAAAGCACAGGCTGTGCGGGAAGTATCGCCATGAGTTTGAAACTTTATAATACGCTGAGCAGAAATATCCAGCAGTTTGAACCACTGAACGAAGGCAGGGTGGGCATGTATGTGTGCGGGCCGACGGTCTATGGTCACGCGCACCTGGGACACGCCAAGAGCTATGTGAGCTTCGATGTGCTGGCACGGTATCTGCGATATATCGGCTACGCGGTGACGTATGTGCAGAATATCACCGACGTGGGGCATCTGACCGACGACGCCGACGAGGGCGAAGATAAACTTATCAATCAGGCCAAAAAGGAATTCAAACATCCCATGGCGGTGGCGGAGGCCTATACGGCCAGCTACTTCGAAGATATGGACGCGATGGGCTGCGTTCGGCCCGACATCAGTCCGCGGGCAACGGGGCATATCCCCGAACAAATCGAACTGGTCCGGAAGCTGATGGAAAAGGGCTACGCATACCAGGCTGGCGGCTCGGTGTATTTCGATGTCAGCAGGTTCGACCGATACGGCAAACTGTCGGGCAGAAACGTGGAGGATATGCAGGCAGGGGCACGCGTGGATGTGTCGAAGGACAAGAAACACCCCGCCGATTTCGCGCTGTGGAAAAAGGCAGAGGCGAACCATATTATGCAGTGGAACAGTCCGTGGGGCATGGGCTATCCCGGCTGGCACCTCGAATGCTCGGCGATGAGCATGAAATATCTGGGCAAGACAATCGACATACACGGGGGCGGAATCGAAAATCAGTTTCCGCATCACGAATGTGAAATCGCCCAGTCCGAGGCGGCTAACGGTGTGCAGTTTGTGCGATTCTGGGTTCATCACAACATGGTCACCGTCAACGGCCAGAAGATGGGCAAAAGTCTTAATAATTTTATTACACTGAAACAGCTATTCAAGGAGGGTCATGAGCTGCTGAGCAGAAAGTATGACCCGCTTGCAGTTCGCCAGTTGATACTGCAGAGCCATTATCGCAGCCCGATAGATTTCTCCGACGATGCGATTGCCGCGGCGCAGAGCGGCTATGACAGGATAAGCCAGGCGGTCGTCGCAATCCGCAAAAATATCGCAGGAGCCGCCGACGGAGACGCCGACGAAGGTATCGTCACTGAGCTGAACGGCCTTAAAGACAAGTTTGAGCAGGCGATGAATGACGACCTGAACACGGCGGTGGCGCTTTCGATTGTGTTTGAGCTGGTAAAACTTTCCGGCAGGGTGCTCGGTAAGGATGGCAACTCCGCAGGGACATTGCGGGCCATCGATGATATGTTCAGCAGGCTCGGCGGGGATGTGCTGGGGATTGTCAAAGATGAATATGTCCAGGCGGCTGGCGGCGGGGCCGGCGGGGAAGACGAACTGCCTGGCCAACTGGTGGGCATTCTTATCGAACAGCGAAAAGAGGCCAGGGCACGGAAGGACTTTGCCGCGGGCGATGCGATTCGTGACAGGCTCGCAGAACTGGGCGTTGTGCTGGAAGATAAGCCCGGCGGCGCGACGACCTGGAGACGGAAATGATAATCTTAGGGATTGATCCGGGTTTGCAGGTTTGCGGGTATGCGGTGGTTGATGCGGCCGGGGGCGATGAGCGTCTGCTGGAGGCGGGGGTGTTCCGCACCGACGGAGGGGCGTCTCTGGAGGATCGTCTCTGCCAGATAGCAACCGATACGGGGCAGATAATCGAAAAGTTTTCGCCGGACATCGTCGCGGTCGAACAACTTTATGCCCACTATAAACATCCCGGAACAGCAATCTTGATGGGACACGCAAGGGGTGTTATACTGTTCTCGGCCAGGCAGGGAGGCAGCGAGGTGAGGAGCTTTGCGGCGACGCGGATAAAAAAATCGCTGACGGGCAACGGCAGAGCCTCCAAAGGACAGATGCAGCGGTCAATCCAGACGCTGCTGTCACTGCCGAACCTGCCAGAACCGAATGATGTGGCCGACGCCATCGCGGTGGCGCTTTGTTGTGTGAACGAATTGAATGTGGTTAATATTTGAATTGAATAGTTGACGTTTGAATTGAATTTGATCGGCATTTTATGATAGCACAGATCGAAGGAAAACTAACAGACATCGACGGTAACAGTTGTCTCGTACAGGTCGGGCACATCTGCTATGAGGTTTTGCTGGCTGGCTATGCCGTGAACGAATTGAGCGGCCGGCTCGGGCAGGACGTTGTGTTGTGCACGATGGAATATTTCGAGGGTTCACCGGGCGGTGGTAATCTGGTGCCGCGGCTGATCGGATTTTTGAGCCGGGCAGAGAGGGCCTTTTTCATGCAGTACACCTCCGTCAAGGGCATGGGCATTCGCAAAGGGCTAAAGTCGCTGGCTGTGCCGATTTCGACGATAGCAAACGCGATCGAAGCGGGCGACCAGAAGATGCTGATGGTTCTGCCGGGTGTGGGGAGGCGATTTTCGCAGCTTATAATCGCAGAGCTACAGGGTAAGCTGGGCGACTTCGCGATTGATGCGGCTGGGCCTGGGGCGTCGGCGGGCGTTCGGTTCGATATGTTCCAGACCGAGGCACTGGAGATATTGATCGCATGGGGCGAAAAACGAACCGAGGCGATGGATCTTGTCAGCCTTGCGTGTCAGAGGCATCCGGATATAAAGACTTCCGAGGAGCTTGTGCCATTGATATATCGAATCAAACAGGGTGTTGAAGTTTAACAGGTTGAACCGATGGCGATAGACAGAGTATTAAGTGCCGATTCGAGCGGCGTTCAGGAGGAGTCGTTTGTCCTGTCACTTCGGCCGAAGCGGCTTGACGAATGCATCGGCCAGGTCAACGTCAAGGAGAAGCTGATCATCGCTATCACCGCGGCAAAACAGCGGTCCGAGCCGTTGGAGCATATCCTGTTTTACGGTCCGCCGGGCCTTGGAAAGACCACGCTGGCCAACGTTGTCGCAAACGAGATGGGTACGTCGATCCGCGTTTCGTCCGGGCCTGCGCTGGCCAAGCAGGGCGACGTGATGGGACTTTTGACCAACGTCGGGGTCGGTGATATACTTTTCATCGACGAAATACATCGTCTAAGCGCCCCGGTTGAAGAATTTATCTACCCGGCGATGGAAGACTTCAAGGTCGATTTCACCGTTGACAGCGGGATGCACGCCAAGACGATAAACTTTCCGCTGAAACGGTTTACGCTGATAGGTGCCACGACGCGAGCGGGTCTTTTGAGCGCGCCTCTTCGCGGCCGATTCGGCATGATGTATCACCTGGATTTTTACACGATTGACGAGCTTACTGAGATATTGTTCCGTTCGGCATCACTGCTGGAGCTTGACAGCAGTGACGATTCGCTGGTTCTTATCGCCGGGCGGAGCCGCGGGACGCCGCGTATCGCAAACCGGCTGCTCAAACGCGTCCGTGACTATGCACAGGTAAAGGGTACGGGGGTGCTGACGAAGGAGATTGTCGAGAGGTCACTGGAGATGGAACGTATCGACGCGCTCGGGCTGGATGACCTGGACAGGTCGTTTCTGCGTGCGTTGATTACTATCTATGACGGCGGCCCGGCGGGTATCGAGGCCATCGCCGCAACGCTGGGCGAAGAACGCGATACGCTGGAAGACGTCGTCGAGCCTTACCTGCTTCAGATTGGATTTGTGCGGCGGACTAAACGCGGCAGGGAGGTCACACAGGCGGCCTGCGAGCATCTCGGTATCGAGCCTCGCACTAAACCACACGCCGCCATTGAGCAGACGTCATTGTTCAACGGAGATAATCAGGACGGGAGGAACGAATATGAGCCGAATCAATAATACACGCCGTGATTTTCTAAAGGCGGCTGGATTGACCGTTGCGGCGACGACCGTTGGCGGTTGCCTCGACGGTGGCATCGGCGGTATCGGCATCGGAGTTGAAAAGATCGAACTGCCCGACGAGCCGCGGCCTGTCAGCGTGCCGTATCACCAGCCGAATATACTGTGGATATCCTGCGAGGACATGGGACCGCATCTGGGCTGTTACGGCGATCCCAACGCTATCACACCGAGACTTGACAAGCTGGCCGCGGACGGTGTGCGATATACCAACGCCTTTGTCGTAGCCGGCGTCTGCGCGCCGACGCGTTGCTCGATAATCACGGGCATGTATCCCACGACACTGGGCACGCACCATATGCGTTCCGGTGGCAGCGGGCCGGACCGGTCCGTCAAGCCGAAGATGCCGTCTTATATCCGGTGCTTTTCCGAGTATCTGCGTCATGACGGTTATTACTGCACGAACAATTCCAAGCAGGACTACAACTTCGTCCCGGCCAAGTTTTCGTGGGACGAGTCCAGCACCAAGGCCCATTGGCGCAACCGACCGAAACAGGATGCACCGTTCTTCGCCGTCTTCAACTATACCGGCACGCACGAAGGTTCGTTTCGTCTCGGTCCCGAAGGACATGCAACGCGTACCAAGCGGCTTAGTGCCAGAGAGCGACAAGCCCCCGAAAAGCTGACACCGCCGCCCTATTACCCCGATACGCCGGTGGTGCGAGAGCAGTGGGCCAGGTATTACGAGTTGATAACGGCGATGGACTATTGGGCCGGCGACCTGCTCGACCAGCTCGAAAGGGACGGCCTTGCCGAAGATACCATTGTCTTTTTCTGGTCCGACCACGGTGTGGGGATGCCCCGGGCAAAGAGGTGGCTCTATGATTCCGGGACGCATATCCCGCTGATTGTACGCATCCCTGAAAAATTCCGCGTTGCCAGTCAGGGTATCGCCGGGGTGGTGGACGATCAACTTATAAGTTCGGTTGACTTTGCGCCTACGGTGCTGAATCTGTCGCAGGTTACGATTCCGGAGCATATGCAGGGCAGAGCCTTTCTGGGCACAAGCCTGCCCGCGAAGCGCAGATATGTCTTCGGAACGCGCGACCGTATGGACGAACGATATGACATTATACGTTCCGTCCGTGACAAGCAGTTCCGATATATCCGCAACTATGAACCGTTCAAGCCGTACCTCCAGTATATAGCGTATGCCGAGAGGGGCCTGGTTATACAGGAAATACGCCAGGCAGCCAAGGCGGACACATTGCCGGCGGCGGCGAAGCTTTTCATGTCGGCGACAAAGCCGACCGAGGAGCTTTATGACCTGCAAAACGACCCACACGAAATAAATAATCTTGCGGGCAACAGCAGCTACGAATCCGTACTTCGGCGAATGCGAAGGGCACATGTCGAGTGGATGATCGAGACAAATGATCTGGGGCTCGTTCCCGAGCCGGAACTCGTCGCCGGAGAGCAGCGTCTCGGCACACGGTATGAAATCTTCCATCAGGAACCGGATGAACGTAAACGTCTAAGACTGTTGTACATCGCTGCGCTGGCCGGTGCTCCGACCGTCAACGACCTGAGCAAACTGACCGACGCGATAAGAGACCATGACCCAGCCGTTCGTTACTGGGCAGCGATTGGCCTGGGCAATCTGGGCATGGATGCAAGGCCGGCGATGAGCTTTATCTACATGGCCCTTGAAGACGATTCGCCGGTTGTCCGCATCGCCACGGCACGTGCGGTATGCAAGATGAACATGCTCGACAGGGGCTTAGCGCTGCTTGTCCGGGAATTGAAAAGCCCCCAGGAATGGGTCCGCCTGTACGCGGCAACGGCCCTGGACGAACTTGGCGAAAAGGCCAGGCCGGCGATAGACGACCTGAAACAGGCACTCAACGACAGGCACAACAAATACGTCGTCAACGTGGTAAAGCAGACACTGAAGAGGCTTGCCGGGAACAAATAAGGACGTAAGATAACCACAAATTTCCGGGCTATGGTCGCCTCATGGATGGTTTTGGCAAGAAGTGTTTTGCCATTCTGGGCCGTCGATTTAGCAGCCCGGTAACGTGGTCTATCAGTATCTTTTCCAACTCGTTGAGGGTTCGTATCGGCGCATCTGCAAGATGCTTGAAATCCGCCAGGGTCGCAGCGACTGATTTGCTCAGGGCTGTCCTGTCAACAAATGCCCCTTCGCAGTCGGCACAGACAAGCCCGTTGGCGGAGTGGCAAAAATACGTCCCGCGCCATGACTGCGTAAAAGATTTTTTACAATTTACACACATCTCCAGCACCGGCCCAAGACCTACCTGTCGCAACAGTACCAGTTGAAACAATATCAGCAGCGACAACGCCTCCGCCCGGTCCCGGCCATGCTGAACATCGGTTAGAAACTGAACGAAACAGTCGAACAGTTCAGGGTGCGGGTCATGGTCGTGCGTGAACGAATTGACCAGCTCGGCGCCGAACAGGGCACAGTTCAGTACGTCAAGATTTTTGCGGAGCGACAGAAATATCGGCTGCTGCTGAAACTCTGTCAGGGTTGAGAGCCCGCCCGAGGCCGATATCGAAATGACAACCCGACCGAACGAAAAAATCTCCAACGGCCCGTCGAAGGCGGATTTGGCGCGTCGTGAGCCCTTGGCTATAGCATCGATCCTGCCCGACTGCTTCGTAAAGAGGGTTATCACCTGCGACGTCTCGGAATAACTGGTGGTGCGCAGGCAGATGGCGAGGTCTTTGGTCAGCATGGCTCAGTCCGAATATTTCACAAATTTTTTACGAATTCTTTCAGTTTACCGACGCGACGGCCCATGTTTTGATCAGGGCGGCGATGATGTCGTAGAAGGCATGTGTGCCGGCAGTTATTCCAAAGCCCCGCAGGGCAAAAAGAACGGCAAAATAGACTCCAGCCAGTGTCCGGAATATAAATGGCGGGAGACTGAACTGTTCGAGCAAACCGAAGCCTCCGTCGATGAAGGAGAAGTGGTGGTAGAGACTGAACGCCATGGCCGATATCAGCACTGAAAGGACGATCGACACGGACCTGTTGAGGTTGGCAAAGTCCTGCAGGACGATCATCAGCAGGCATATCAGCATCAGCCGAAAGACCAGTTCTTCGTAGATGCCGGCACCGATGCTGGTAACGATATCGACCATAAGGGTGTGTGTATGGGGCTGGATCGCGGCCTCTTGCAGTCCCGTCAACGCAGCCGTCTGCTCGGCGGGGGCCGTTGCCGATATGTTGACGACCAGGCTCAGCACGATCAGCGGTACGGAAAGGCAAATACACTCCACTGTCATAGGTAAAAAGTCTTTTATGTTGACGGTCCAGCGTTTTTTCGAGGCGATCTGCCAGGCAATCAGGATGATGATGACCACAGAAGGCGTGGCAATCCAGAGTGTTCTCCCGTAGAAGCCCATCATCCTGAGCAGGTCCTGGACCCACAGAAACGCGATAACCCTTCCCTTAAGGGAACTGACGGACTGGTTGAGTACCTCCGGATTGATGAAGATTGTCCCGAATTCGTAAAGGACGATAAAGCCGAGCAGGTAGGTCAGGGCGTATATCGGACTGCTTGTTCGGTCCCAGTAAGAGCCTGGCATAACATCGACAAGCGAGCCGTGCGTGTCCCTGGTTTTGTTTTTCCTGCGTGCCATATATCCGTGTTTTTCCCGGCGGCCCCCGGCTCCCGGCCCCGTCATCGATTACAGTCCATTATTTCGTTGACATGTTCAGGGACAAGAGGTTAAGGTCATCGCTGAAAAAAGTAAAGCAAAAACAAACGAAATTACATCCATGGTTCGGCGGGCACAGTCGAGTGATCCACAGTCGGTTGATGGAAATATACAATCTGCTTTATGAGCGCTACGGGCCGCAGCACTGGTGGCCCGGCGAGGGCACGTTCGAGATTATCGTCGGCGCGATCCTGACGCAGAACACGAACTGGCAGAACGTGGAAAAGGCCCTGGCAAACCTGAAACGGGCAGGCGGCCTGACCGCGCAAGGGCTTTATGAGATGGAGCCGTCACAGCTTGCGGCGCTGATTCGCCCGGCGGGTTATTTCAACATCAAGGCAAAACGGCTGAAGAACTTTCTTGAGTGGATGTTCGAGCAGTATCAGGGCCGGGGCGAGGCGATACGCAACGCGAATCTTTATTCGCTGCGGCAGGAGCTGCTCTCGATAAACGGTATCGGGCCGGAGACAGCCGACTCGATCCTGCTCTATGCCCTGGACAAGCCCGTATTCGTCGTGGACACCTATACCTGTCGTGTGCTGGGACGGCACAGCCTCATAGAAGACGGGGCCGGCTACGAGCAGGTACAGCAGTTCTTTGAGGCCAACCTGGCCCAGGACGTAAAACTGTTCAACGAATACCACGCGCTGTTTGTGCGTCTTGGCAAGGAACATTGCAAACCAAGACCCAACTGTAAGGGTTGTCCACTGGAGTCGCTGGCCCATCAAACAGGGCAGGAAATGTATTGAGGGCCTTTGATTGACTATTGACTATTGATCATTGATTATTGTGTGGATTGTGGAGATCGTGGGGGATTATGAGCAATCGAATGAAGTTGAGTCTGACGGGGCTGGCAGGGAAAAAATCATTTTGCGGTATGTCGGGTCGGATTCCCGGTGGAAATACGTCTTTAATGGCGGCCCAGGGCGAGTTTCGGGGGTTTTCTCGTTACCGTTTTGGTCGGAATGCCACTATCAGAACGTAACCGAGGCTGTGTAGTTCGGAGTCGGATATGGTGACAAGGAAAGCTCGGAACGAAGGCTGTGTAGTTCGGGGTCGGAAATAGAGGCAAGGGAATTTTGGAAAGGGAAGTGAGATGGCAAGGAAATGGATTCTGGTATTGGGCCTGGTATGTATCCTGAGCCAAGGCGTAATCGCCCAACAGGCCGGTCCGAAGCGTATTTCGGCAGGTGGTGGGGCGGGCATGATGGCCCGAGGCGGAGGCGGAGGCGGTTGGGGCGGAAAGATGCTCAAGGGGCTGGATTTGAGCCAGGAGCAACAGGACAAGATCGCCGCCATTCGCAAGAAAATCACGGACAAAATTAGCGATGTCAAAGACCCGAAACAAAGGCGTGTGATAACTGACAAGATGCGCAAGCTGATCCGTGATATTCTGACCGAAGAGCAGCGTGAAAAACTGCAGGACAAGTTCGCGCAGATGCGCAAAAAAGGCGAAGGGCAAGAGCGACGCACTGAAAAATCGGAAAGAAAACGTCCGGATAAGCCCAGTGCCGGTGCCGAGCGGCTTGGAAAACCCAAGCCAGCGGCCCGTTCCAAAGCTGCCGAGAAGCCTGGAAAACCCAAGCAAGTGGCTCGTTCCAAGGCTGCCGAGAAGCGCAAGGCCTCTTCGGCACGCAGGTCGGCACCGCATAGCGGTATGGTTCCCGGAGAGTTTGGCCAGGCTGGACCGATGGGGATGCTGCAAAGGCTGGGTGAACACCTGAAACTGACCGAGGAGCAGCGTGACAAGATCGCCGTGATCCACAAAGAAACGATGGAGAAGGTCTTTAAGCGGATCAAGGGGGTATTGACCGAGGAGCAGAGAGAAAAGCTTGAACAGGTCAAAGAAAGATTTCACAAGGCGGGTTTCGGGCGCGGCGAGGATGGCCGAAGACTCAGCATGCGTCGTGGTTCGCAGCGTGGCAGAGGTGACCGAGATGGCCGAGGATACGGCATGGGTCGTGGTTCGCAGCGTAACAGGGGTGACTGGGGATACGGCATGGGTCGTGGTTCGCAGCGTGGCAGAGGTGACCGAGATGGCCGGGGATACGGCATGGGTCGTGGTTCGCAGCGTGGCAGAGGTGACCGAGATGGCTGGGGATACGGCATGGGTCGTGGTTCGCAGCGCGGCAGAGGTGACCGAGATGGCCGGGGATACGGTATGCGTCGTGGTTCGCAGCGCGGCAGAGGTGACCGAGATGGCAGAGGATACGGTATGCGTCGTGGTTCGCAGATGGGTCGTTGCTGGTATGATGATGCTTATAGGTAAGCTGTGTTGCGCCGTATAGACATAGACTTTGAATCATGGGACGACGGCCTTGTCTGAGGATGGTCGTCGTTCCCATATCTTCAAAAGAAAAGGGTGCTTCCCTGTATAGGTTTTGATTCATGGGGCGGCGGCGGCGTCTGAGGAGGGTCGTCGTTGCCATGTCTTCAAAAGAAAGGGCGTTTCCCCGTTAAAAAAATATGAGGCCGTACGAACCGTATTGACGATAAAAAGTGGCTGGGCCGGAGTGTATGATCGCTTAGGGGAATTGACCTTGTTGGCCGAAAGGGGTAAAATACGATTGTGGAACTGGATCGGCCCGACATCAAAGCGTGTATCGAGGGAGACGGTGAGGCGTACAGGCGGCTGGTACGGCGGTATGAATCGCAGGTGGCGGCGATTATGTGGCGTTTCAGCCGTGATAAAGTGGTTTGCGAGGAGCTTGTGCAGGTGGTTTTTGTTCAGGCGTACTTCAGCCTCGGCAAGTATCGCGGTCATGGGTCGTTCGGCGGCTGGCTCAGTCGTATTGCGGTTCGCACGGGCTACAAGTACTGGAAACAACAGGCAAAACAAAATGCTCATTTTCAACTTAGTGAAGTTGACCGGGTCGAGTATCCGTCCGATGGTCAGGCCATGGACGCCGAAACAGCAGGTCGGGCTGTGCATGAACTATTGGCACGGTTGCCTGCCGCCGACAGGCTGGTGCTGACGCTGATGTATTTCAATGGGCTTGGCACCGAACAGATCGCCCGGCAAATGGGCTGGACCAGGGCGATGGTTAAGATGCGGGCCTACCGTGCCCGGCGCAAGCTCAAAACGATTGCCGAGCGAGAGGGCCTTTGGGAGAGGCTGGGATGGATAGATTGAATCGAAGAGATGGGGGCCTGTCGTGCCCGGCACAGAACAGGGACGATCGCCGAGCGAGAGGGCCTTTGGGAGGCTGAATATGGATACGTTAAGAGCAATCGAGAAACTTGTTGACAGAGCCAGGACAGAAGTTGTTCCCACGGTGGACGTTGGTGACGGTGTCATGTTGCGCATCGCGGCGCAGTTGGACGAGCGCAGGCCCTTTGCTGTTAAGCCCCTGACGGTCGTTGCGGGTTTGTCGGCCCTTGCCGCGTCGATTATACTGTTTCTTGCGATTGACGCGTGGCAGACGGTAATCGATCCTATGACACAACTCTTCGGTCCTGTACAGGTGGCGTCACTATGGTAGAACAAACCGGACAAACAGACCCTATCGACAGTGTACGTCTTTCTGTGCCCGCGGGCAGACAGACCGGACGGGCCGTGCTGCTGTCGGCGTTTATACTTCTCTTTGGTGTGGTGATCGGTGCGGGTGGGGTCTATCTGTGGTTGAATGACCGGATAATGTACCCGCAGCAGGGCCGATTCGATCACGCTAAAAAGGCACAAAATATCGTCGGCAAGATGAAGACCCGATACGATCTTACGGATGAACAGGTCGGCAGGGTCGAACGCATCTTCGCCAGGCAATTTGAAGCCATGGCCCAATGGCGGCAGGGACTGGACAGCAAGATAGATCAAACGCGGCAACAAATGGTTGACGAGATTCGAGATGTTCTCACTGAGGAGCAGTTTGGCCGGTGGGAAAAAAAATTCCAGGATCGCATGCGACGATGGCGCGGCCGCGGTCAGGGTGGGGGCAGAAGACGTGAACGCCGGGGAACACGCGAACAGGGGCCGGGGCGTCAGGAGCCTGCGCCGCCCTCCGATCGTCCGGATGGTCCCGGACCCGGACCAACACCACCGGTACCACCAACACCATCGCCGGGGCCCGAATAGCCTGTGGGAACATAAATGCGGGGTATGGAAGGGGAGTCCGTCGTCAGGTTTGGTCCATGATGATGTTCGATTTGTAATATCAATGCCGAAACACTTTTGAGTTGGGAACCCCCTGTTTTTTATCCCTTCTGTGCCCAGCGGAATTTTGCCGACGCGCAGCGTGGGTTGCGGACGATCTCGGATATGCGCGGCGTCAGGGCCTTCGTCGCGATCGCGGCGTATGTGCCGTTTTTATGCCCGTCGTCAAAGGCGGTCTTTACCAGGCGATCTTCGCCGCTGTGAAAGCTTATAACGCCGATTCGACCGCCGGGCCCCAGACACCCCGGCGCTACTGCCAGCAGTCTTTGCAGGTTATTCAGTTCGTCGTTGACCATGATTCGCACGGCCTGAAACGTTCGTGCCGCCGGGTGCAGCGAACCGAAGGGGGCCTGCTTCCGTTTTTTCTTCCACGTCTTTTCGGTAAGCCCCTTGGCGTTGAATATCAGCCGAACCAGTTGCAACACGGTCGTTATCGGGTTGGTATGTTGCTGGGCAACGATCCATTGGGCGATGGTTTCATGGTCCGGTTCGTCGGACAGATTCCACAGGGCGGTGCTTAGCTGGTCCTGTGATAACTCCGCCAGCAGGTCGGCACCGGTCCTTTCCAGGCGGCTGTCCATCCGCATATCCAGCGGGCCGTCGGCCCTGTAGCTGATGCCGCGGCAAGCGTCATCGACCTGCATGCTGGATACGCCGACATCGGCGAAGATGATGTCCGCTGCGTCGATGTTTTCGTCGGTCATGACATGGTCGATCTCGGCAAAATTCCGTCGGCATCCGGTGACGTTTGCATCGAGTTTGGCAAGTCGGTATATGGTTTTCTGCAACTGGCTATCGTCTATGTCCATGCCGATGAGTCTGCCGGTCGGGCGGATATGCCTGATGAATTTTTCGGCGTGGCCGCCGTAGCCGAGTGTACAGTCGATGACGACATCGCCCGGCTGCGGGGCCAGACGACCCATCACCTGTCTGGTCATAACCGGTACATGCGTCCCGGGCACGGTGGAGCCCCTGGCCCGGAGTTGTTTTCGATTTCGATGTGTCGATTTGTCGCGGTGTGCGGCCATAGTCGAGTCTATTCTTCCATCATCCGTATCGGTCTATGCCACGCGGTCCCGGCGATATCTATTGCCACCGCGATGATCAATGCTAACACGACAGGCCGGGCAAATCAATACCGATTGGATATGACTAATGCTAACTATCGCTGAAAGATCAGATTTGATGAACATTATAGCAGTCAAGGTCTGGACTCAAGCAGGGATTTCAAGCAGTCTGGGACCTGCAAATCCGGCCTTTCGTATAAATCCGCAAGAAAACCACCTCGGAAAAGAGAAATCTTGATAGTTCAAGTTGAATTTGGTAAAATTATTAGCATCGAAAGGACTGAATTATGTTTTGCGAACGCTTAAATGGGAAATGTCAGTTTAAGAAAGGTATGCGTTTTATGAAGAAGAATATTACAACAACTCTTATCTTTTTATTCATGCTGTGTGCTTTTACATCTTACGCTAAGGAAAAGAAGGATTATACGCTTAATTTCCATTTAATGC
>SDBV01009024.1_pt1 | contig 13328 bp, 20 predicted proteins | sample 2277081 | NCBI WGS metagenome assembly SDBV01 (sample SAMN10402039, study PRJNA504765) | marine sediment metagenome | isolation source: marine sediment core GS10_PC15, 223 cmbsf | place: Arctic Ocean: Southern Knipovich Ridge | collected 2010 | reverse complement strand
CTAAGCCGTCTTTTTCTGCTAAGAATCCGACCACAGTTGCCTCTTAAGTTAAGCTATTTGCTCTCAAAAAATTCTGCTTCCAGATAGCACGCTGCTCAGAAGTAAAATCATCCGATGCCGATTCTGCATTTATTACTAAAGTTCTTGAACGACGTATTGCATTGTCAATTGATTCACCCTCTCTATTAGTTGCCAATTCTCCGGTAGTTGAAGTCCCAGGAGCAGAATCGGCAGCAAAATTGTCCTGAGATTTTACGATATATCTATGAAATCGTTGCGAGTGATTTTTATCAACAGCAGACGCTAGAATATTATTTTTATTATCTGGATCACCTTTTATGCTTATCAAATGAGTTTTGATAATTCTGCCTAATCCCCTTGTCAAAATAAGATCGCCTTTTCCGTCCGTGGTCAATAATACTTGTCTTTTTTTTGCCAATTTTTCTATAAATGCAAATGCCTTTGTTTCAACTGTAAGTGCTTCTATTTCTGACTCATCAAAATTATCTATACCACCGCTTCCGTCTATAACTTGTATTCTCTCTGATGGCTTTAAATCAGCTTGTACGTTAGCAATTATTCTGGTTGCTATTTCTTTTAAACTAATTCCTCCTGTAAAAGTTAGAACACCAACTACATTACTATCAATTATATCGTTTATACGACCACGTCCACTTATATTAAAAGGATTTGCGTCGTTGGTGTTACCAATGCGACGTTGCTCTATAAATCCAGTTAAAACGGCTTGGTCTTCAAGTTTTACTATGCATTTTTGCTCCACATCAATAGGAAACATATCATCTTGACCGGGCGTTGTTACAAAGCCGAACGTGCCTGTTCCAGTATCAATTGACCTAGTAACTGTCATTGATTTAAAACCTGTAAATGGAATATTATTAACTTCCAGAATTACTTTTGACATAGAGATAATTTAATGTATTATGAGAATATGGAAGAGGTATAAAATAATAGACTCCTACGTAATGGTTGGAATATGTACGTATGTCCCGGAACTATTTTATACTTCACTACTAATATTAGTCAAAATATCAACCGTCCCTTCTACAAAAGTCGGATTATCAAAATCATTTAAATCATTTATTGCTTCTAACTGATCAAGATTGCCATAAAATTGATGCACCAATACAGTAATAGGAATCTGCGGCGTTTCTATTGGAGTAACAGTCGGTGTTGTTACCGCTTCCTGCTCAAAGAATTTACGCATCTCATCCCTTAAATCTGACAATTCAATCAGAACTCTTGTCACTATTTGATCAGGATCGTCAATAACTTTTTGATATTGATTTTCAAGATCATCTCTTACGCCCTGCAATTGAACATCATTTTTATATGTAATGCCTGTAGAAATCTGATAGCTCTCTGCTAACGCTCCAATCTGCATATTTCTATTAAGTACTTGCCTATTCTTTATTCGTTCTGTTCTAGCCTGTGTTGTGGGCTGTATAACTGAATCATCATCACCAAAGGTAAACATCGGCTTGTATAGATTAAGTCCAGCCTCTGGTGAATTTGCTGTTTTACTTGCCGATGGAAATAAACCGACAAAATCTTCCCCTAGATTAACAGCGTTTAAGATATTTGGATTTATGGCTTCAATAAAACTTTTAGTAACTGATTGAAAATCTGAAGTCTCCGATAACTGATTTAATACCTCAATGCCGCCAACTTGATTTACCAACACATCAAAACTTGTTATCCGTGCTAAATCGGAAATTCCAGGCAATGATGTCAATCCCGCAACTCCGCTCACTAATCCCTGTATGCCGCCTGTTTGTATTGATTCTACTGATCTGACAAAAGTATTGGCTACATCTAATAGCTTTCTCTGTGCGTCCTCAAAATTTTGAGCCTTGCGATTAGGGTCAATCCATTCACTTGCAATATTATTAGATATGGCTGCAAGCACATTCTCCCTACCTTGATTAATCTTAGGCAGATTATCGGAGCTTTCTGTCGGAAATAATTGAAGATCAGCTTTTACAAATGTTACTGTAAAATCAGCTATACCTATTGTACTTATATTTTCTGCGATTGAATGCTGAGTAGCAAAGACCATTTGGTCGCCATAAAAGTGATGTACTAATAATCCTCGGTCTTTTGAGTTTAATGCAGTTATTAATGCATCTCTTTTCTCTATGTAGTCTATGCCAGTGCCAGTAATTCTAAGTGTCATCTGAAAAGTTGGCTGTGTTAACCCCAAATCTTGTGTCTCACGCCTATCACTATTTGGGAATTCATGCACGATAATATTGCGTCCGCCTGTGCGTGTACTGCGGATGCAAAGGCACGGCACGCCTTTAAAACTACAACGATGTAACTCATCGATAACTGTCATAAATATATTGTAAAAGACTTTGCTAATAAAAGCGATAAAAAATAACTAAACATTTATTCACTTTTTAGTTGACATAGCATCTATTTAATGTATTATATAGTTAAAGCAGACGTAATCGTAGGTTATACACCTACAGTTTTACCAAGCTATACTAAATTAAACTTTAACTTAACTTTTATTTGGAGACTTGCTATGAGCATCATATCAAAAAAAGAAATTGAAAAACTTTCGATAGAAGAATTAAAACTATATATCGAAGACATAAAAAAACAAATGATCTGGAGAGAGAATCAGCCATACGTCAAGACTCATGGTCTCGGAGACAGTCATGATATATTTAAAGAACTGTTAAAAATATGTCAGCAAATACTTAAGGAAAAACAAATGCCAAATTCTGCACAAATAAAATTTAATAATAGAAATTTCTTATTGGCAATAGAACATGCTAATGATGCTATTGGCAACATATTTTTCTTTATAAATGATGTATATGATGAAAAAATTGAACTAACAAAAGAAGTCAAAAAACCATTAAAGGCTTTTTCAGAAGATTTAAAGATATATGCAGATAAATTTCCACATCTTATAAATAAAATAAATAAAAAATTAAATAAATAAAACAATGAATGTGAAAAGGCAGTAAGCATCTTGGGTAACTCAATATTATGTTATCTTAAATATTAATATTGAAGAAGCGGAAAATGCAAATTAACACTAATTCAATTTTAATATGAGAGTTAAAATGACTAATAATATTATTCATTTATCATCTATTGACAGTCTTATTGATACAATTGATGAAATGTTTTCTGGAATATTGAGGCAAACTACCACGAGAGAAGATGCCGAGGTTATTTTAGATGCTTTAGAAAATAACATAGTAATTTTTATTGACGAACATAGTTCTTTATTGCCATACGAAAGATTAAAATGTTTTAAAAAGAAAATTAAAAAGACATTAAAAAAAAGGAGGAGAGGCGATGAATGAAGAAGAATTAGGCAAAGTAGCATCAGTATATTTTGGTCTTGATAAAGACCATGGATTCTTAACTTTTTATATAAACATTAATTTTGGTAATACTGAACAATCCTTTGGTGGCTATACCTTAGATGAATTTGATAAAGCCCAAGGTAAGCGTATAGGACATGCCGCTGGAACGGATTTAATTTTACGACTTTTAGAAACTTTTGAAGTGAATTGTTTAGAGGATATCAAGGGTAAAGTTGTTTGCGTATTTAGAGAGGAACATAATGGGCAGATTATAGGTTTAAAGACACCAAAGTTTGAAGGCAATAAAGTCTTTATGATTAAAGATTGGCAAGAAGCATGTAAAGATAAAAAATAGAGTGGTAGCAATTGTTACATGGCACAAGATGCTTCACACATTAGGAATGCCCTGCTGAAAGGTTGTATGAGGTTAAATAACTCTTCCAATCTCAAATACACTAGCGATTGTTACCACTATATTTTTTAATCTAACTTAATATGGAGACTATTATGACCGATAAGAAAATTACTCTTGAAAAAGCCCAGTTTATTTTGCAGAAATCGGAAGGGTATCTGAATGAATTGGTTAATGATTCCAAGTACATTGATGGCAAAATTTCAACAACAAGAAATTTCCTTATCATTGGTATTGCAGCAATGCTTAGTACATTAAACTTTGTGCATGAGCCATTTTTAACAAGTATAATAGGTTTAATAAGTGGTTTTTGTATATGTTTAGGCATTTTGACCTTTGCATCTCAGGCAGCAAAAGGTCTAACACTTGGACAAACATCTGATGAACTCCTCAAAATACGATATAATGAAGAAGATTTATGCTTATTAATTTTAAGTTATTTATCTCCACATAAAGAATGTGTTGAGTGTGGAAGAAAGATAAATTCCAAGAAAGCAAATTTGTACAATCTCACTTTATTTGTTATTCTTATATTTTCTGTAATATCATCGGCTATAATAGCCATTAATTATTTTTTATAAAGGAGACTGAACATGGATAATAAGAACATTTGGGAGAAGATGGGGATTGTGCAACTTGAACCATATGAATACAAACCATCTCGTAAGGAGGTGATTGAGATGCGAATAGTGACGACAGTTATTTTGGTTATCTCAATTAGCCTCATAGTTTTGATTTTGGTTCTGTCTGAGCGAAGAAGTGCTCGTATAGAGCTACAGTCAATCAATGAAAAAACTTTAAATATTGCCCCTAATTCTTCTACTGAAAATAAAATAACAACTGACAAATGAAAGTACAAAAACGTTGCAAGAGATGTGGAAAGATATGCCGCATAATGTAGAGCCACGTAAATACAAACCATCTCGTAAGGAGGTGATTAAAGGACGAATACTTTGGGCGATAGCTTGGGTAATAACAATAGGTGGTGCTGCGTTGCAGGGCTTCTTAGCCTCTAATGGTATGTTTAATTAGGAGAAACAAAATGATAAATAAAAATAACTAAACATTTATTCACTTTTTAGTTGACATACTATTTAATTAATGTATTATATAGTTATTAGCAGGCGTAATCGTGGGTTATATACCCTTAGTTTTACCAAGCTGATATTATTAAACTTACTTTTAACTTTTATTTGGAGAATGACTATGACTGATGATAAATTTCTAGAAAGCAAAGCAATTTTAAAAGTTGTATTTGGAGGTAAAAGCTCAATAGATGCTGAGTTATTTACTAAAACTATAAATGATACCATTGCTTTGATTAAGGCAAGTTCTAAGATTGTCGCACCAAATGCATTTTTAAGACTAGATATTAAAAGCAATAAAGAAGGAAGTTTTGAGACTGTGTTGGAAGCCATAGTAAGACATTCTACAGACTTATTAACACCTGCCTTAGTGGCTCTTACTATAGCTAACGTATTTTTGGCTTCCATTCAAATTAAGCAACATTGCAGAGGTAAAAAACCAAAGAAAATTGAACATAATCAAGATGAAACAGCAATACAAAATCAAGATGATAAAATATTTAAAGTTCCTTCAAATATTGGAAAAGCTTATTTTAAAAATAATACATTTGATGATTTAACAATTAATCTGATAACTAACTTAAGTGAAAGGGAGGATTTTTCTGTAGAAATAGACGGCAAAAAAATTACAATAAATCGATCGCAATATCAAGAAATGACAACTCCTATAGTAGATGAAAATATTACCGCTAAAACCGTAAAACAAAAACCTTTCTATTACGAATTAAATTTAAGAAAAGCCGATCTAACAAAGTTTACAAAATGGACTTTTACTTTTAATAAAAGTATTGAAGTCACAATTGAAGACAAAGTCTTTTTGGAAAAGGTACATAGTGGAAAAATCAAGACCTTATACGCAGGCTGTAAAGTACCATGTTTATTACAAATTGAGTATGATCTAGACAACAAACATGAACTTATACCTAATAGTGACAGATACACAATTATAGAGGTCACAGGAGATATAATTGAACCAGAAGAGGAAAAGGAAACTGGCACTTTATTTGACGACCAAGACTAAATTACTTACTATCAACTTACTTTTAACTTTTATATGGAAAACTATTATGGCTAATTTATTTAAAAAATCTATCCAAATTGGATGTGTAACAGGCTTGTTACTATTTGGTTCTATGGGTAATGCTAATGCTATAGAGAAAAAAATTGATGATATTAACAAATATGCTCTGGATGCGTGCAGATATCTTACGATTGTCTCAACAAGTGCAGACAAGATTGCGAAAAACTTTTCAGGTATTTACGATATAAAACCTTATGGAGATCATAAGATAAAAGTATCGCTTAAAAACACCGAGTTAGAATATGCACCTGGAGAATGGATAACAGTTACTATTATATGTGATTTTACTCTTGAAGGTGATTTTCTCAGCTATAAACTAAATCCCATAAATACTTCTGTTTATCAAGAAACTTATTCTAAAAAACAGTTAAAACTCTTAAGCGATAAAATTAAAGAATTACATTTTTCGACTAAGTAGATTAAGGCTTTTGCAAGCCTCTATCAAACTTATCTACGACTTTGGTTTTGAAATTGCTTTGCGTATTAATATTGGGGGGAGAAGTTACACCAATATTTCCCCCTACTTCTATTTTTTTTAATTATTTTATTTGGAGATTTGCTATGAGTAAAAACAAAAAATCTATTAAAAGTTCGTTCGTAAAAATGTGGTCAAGACAATCCAAAGAACAAAAAAAAACAATTATAAGTCTGATTATATTTATTTTAGTAATGATTGGTTGGGCATCATATCAGCCTATCCGAAAGCTTGAATCTAAATTCAAATCTGAATCTAGTGGACAAAACATTGATACAATGAAATATGTAAATGATTGTAGACATAGAACCAGAGTAGAATTTGAACCGCATAATATTGATTTTTCAACGTTACTTACTGAAATAAAGTATATAAATAATCAAATTGTAGCATTCTTAGGCAGCACCGATATAGAAAATATGTATGGCGTAGAAAAAACATATAATATTATATGTAGGTATAAATCTGATGGAGCGTTCATTGATTTTTCTTATGAGGCAAATTAAGGGTTGTTAACACCAACATTAAAATTAGGCATGTTTCTTGATGAAACAAAACTACAAAATGGATTTGGAGCATGGGAGACGTATAATATTATGTGTGAAGTTTACGATGATGGCGTTCTTGTTGATTTTGTTTTGAATAAAAACGGTAATCGTAGCCCTCAACGTCCTTTTGATAGAACAACATTAAGAACAATAGGCAAACAATATAAAAAAGAATATGAGGCATTAAGTGGGAGTATTTATAATTAAGAACCCTGCAAGCCAACATCAAACTTATCTACGGCTACTTACTATCACAACTTTTTTAATTATTTATTTGGAGAACGACTATGACTGATTTATTTATAACAATATCTATTTTTATAATTATAATAGCAATATTAGTTCCATTTGTTAAACCGCTTTTTAATTATTTTGAAAAGCAAAGAAAACTTGAAGAAAATAAAAAAGAAGAACTTGCAAAGAAACCCCCGCAAGAGCAGTTACTTGAATTACAAATAAAAAATGAACTTAAGAAAAAGAACAATGAAAATAAACACGGATGTATATTTAAATTCTTAATGATTATAATATTACTAGGATTTTTGCCTTTGGCTCTGCTGTACTTGTTGCTCACTTGACATATAGAAGATTTTGAGATGAATCCATATTAATTAAGAACCTTGCAAGCCAACATCAAAATCAGGTACGTTGGTTTGAGTGTTGAGTTGAGCATTAGGGGGGGTGTTAATAAAAGTCATCTCCCCTTTGAAAAATGGGTTTTCAGGTGTGGATTGTCGTGGTGCTGCTACTTCTGGAGGCAAAGCAGGTTTAGGTATCAGAGCTTGAAGGGTTTGATTTGCTGCGGGTAAATTTTTTAATTCAGGTAGACTTTGTAGTAATGGCGGCAGTGAAACTCCTAATTCCAATGGCGATATTCCAAATGCCTTTAAAGCTATTTCCTTTTTTATAGGAGTTAAATCAATCTGAAGTTTTTTAGGTTTATCTAATAAGTCTAATAGGTTCTTAAGTTTTGTAGAAGCTAACTCAATTGCTTGTACTTCTTTATTAAAGCCCAACAACTGTGTAAGTTTTAATGCTGCATTGAACGTAAGTATAAATGCATCAGCAAGCCCTATAACTGTTATAGCCATTGCTGTAATCACTACACCAATTGCAGCCAGAGTAACTAGCAGTATTGCGGGACCGGCTAATGCAGCAAGTACACCTATTGTAATAATTATTTTTTGTATCTTTGGATCTAATTTTTTAAACTTTTCTGCGATTTCTGCAATTTTGTCTGTAAGTTTTTTCATATTTTCTTTTAAATTAGTGACTTTAACTATAGCATCACCAAAAGTTGCGGATGCAAGAAAAACATTATCTTTTAATGTGTAAAATACACCTGAAAGCGATTGAGATTGTTTTTCCATGGCATTAAATGCAATCCCTCCCTTTTTTGTCATTCGTTTTAAAACCCTTACTATCAAGTCAAATTTTATCTTTCCTTTTTCTGCCAATTTAAATATAGCTTCTTTAGGTAATTTTAATTCTTTTGTTAATTCAGCTATAACTGGTATGCCCCTATCACTAAGTTGCAATATTTCCTCTGTCATAGCCTTGCCTTTATTTTTAATTTTAGCAAATATAGATGACATATCAGTAAGAGGAACTTTAGTGACAGAAGCAATGTCACCAAGTAATTTTAACCTATTATTCAATTCATCTGTTGTTACGCCAGCGGCTAATAATTGAGTAGATGCCCTTCCTATTCCTTCCAATTGGAAAGGGGTTTTTGCTGCAAAATCTGTTAAAGATTTTACGACTTGTTTTGCTTTTGCAGCAGAGCCAGTTAATGATTCAAAAGATATTTCCATTGATTCTATTTTAGCAGATGCAACCAAAGCACCAATGCCTACAAGAGCGATAGGAGCAGTAAGCTTTAAAGTTGCTGCCCTTCCTGCCTCTCTCATTGATTTGCTTACTTTAGTCATTTTTCTAGAAAGATTACTGCCACTTGCAGCAGCCTTTCTCATTGATCTAGATGCTTTATCAAATTTTTCAGTAGCCGCTTTTGTTGCAGTTCTAGATGCTAAAGTCGCTGCCGTAACTTTAGCCGTAGCAACGGTTGCTGCAGTGGTAGCCGCTGTTGCAGCCGCAGTGGTAGCAGCAACCTTGCTCATTGCAGCAGAATTAACAGCAGTACTTGCACTCGCTCCCTTCATTGCTTGGGATATTCCTTTAAATGACCCCGCATTTTTTAAAGCTGCCCTATCCATGCCTTGCATAGAACTTTTTATCTTCTTCGCAACTGCGGAGAACTTATCTATTGCTTGGATTATGAATGATATATCAGATGCCATAGGAACCATGTAAAATACATAGCCTACCGAGGTAAGCTGTGCAATATTGAAAGATGTGTGTTTATAATTATATGAGATTTGATTTTTATAGTCAACAAAAAAGCCCCACAAAGTGTAGGGCTTCCAACTTAACAAAACTATATGGAAATTTCATTATAGCATTAAATGATTTCCTTGGTCAAGAGCAATTATAATGTTTTTATATACATTGGACTGCGGACGCTGCTAATCACTGCCTCGGCTGCCTCAAGGGCTGTCATAATGCGTTTTTTAGGGTCTTTCCAGTCCCTAGATGTCCATAGCGAGCCAAGGGCTACCTCTTGACCACTTCCAATTACTGCATATGTATTATGATAATTAATAATAGCATAATCTGAACCCATTTTATAAAGATGTCCTTTATATGCGATTAAAAAATTATTATACGACCTTTGATGACCTTGAGAGGCACTTTCATGTCCACAATTTTTAAAGGCATCTTTTGCTGCATCTACAACTATAGTTCTCATAAATTTATCATCAGAATCATCTTTATTAGCTCGTGTCGGATTAAAATTATATGTCAAAATATCTTTTCCTCTAGAAGTTCCAGCACCTCCTATCAAAAACTTATCATCTCTTGTTTCTACAAAAAAAATTTTATCCTCAGAAGATGTAATATATCTATCACCATTACTTGAGCAAGAATCCCCCCCTATATAAACCTTGCCTTCATATTCCAATCCTACAATACATGTCATATTAACATCTCCCCTTTTGTTTTGCCTCTGCTTTTTTCTGAGCGGCTTCTATTTCTTTATTATACCGATTAGCATATTCATTTTGTCTAAATAACTTAGGCAATGGCATATTTTCAAAGCAGTCAATGTTACCACCCTTAGAATGAATATTTAAATTATAAATCATATATTCAAGGTCTGGTATTAACTTTGGATCATCAAAATTTATATAGACAAAAAATTCTTTATGTACTCACAAAGTATCTTTTTCATATCTGTAAGTGAAATTTTCTCATATAAAAGTTCATTAAGTAATTGGACATCATCAATTTTGCAGCAATGGCTTTTAGTTAGAATATTTTTTAATTCTGAAAAAAAACTATCTACGTCTATTTTTGATTGGAATATTTTTTGTAATATATCCTCCGTTTTTATTTCCTCAGTTTCTACTTCCTGTCCATCTTGCGTAACAGTTTTTAGATTTGCATTTTCATTAGTAAGAAGGGGTGTAGCATTTTCATTCATTTTGAGTAACACATCAAGATTCTTGAGATCATATATCTCCATTTGAAAATCCTTAGTACTTCGCTCGTATAATTGCTGTAATTTTAATGAATATTTTGCATATTTCATTGATGGAGCGGTAATAACTAAGGTAGTACCCTGACTATCTCCGTCTGCACCCTGTTGGTAAGATATTGGTGTACTAAGCTCAAAAGTAAATTCGTCTTTCATGATTAATCCTATTTATAATTATATAAGATATATAATATTAAAATAAGAGCGTCAATAGGAAAAATTGAGGTAATTGGATTAGACGACTACATCACACATGAATTCAAGAGCGATTTCCCCATCAGGTGTATAATTTTCTTCGTAATTATTTGTGAGGATAACATTATTCAATGTTCTACTTAAAAAATCGTCATCGGCAGAAGCAGTTACACGTGCGGAACGTAAAATCCCATCATTGAAATCTTGCTTCCATTTAGCTGCTAATTTAATATTTGCTATTGTCGCAAACAAACTAAATACCATCTTTCCCACCAAGGTCGTGCCATCTACACTGGTTACTGTTTCGGATACCCCTGCACCTCCAGTAGCTGACACTACTGAACGTTCGCCTCCGTTGGCTGGTGTTATTACTAATGTACTCGGCACATATAAGATAATTTGATTATCATATACTAATTGTGGTAATGTTATTACGGTAGAAGCCATATTTATATCCTATTATGCGGCAATTTCAAAAACTGTTTGGATAGTACCCTCAAATTCACGAACTTGTGTTACAGGTGGAGCTTTCATTTCAATACGGAATTTACCTGTATTTGGATCAAAGGTGACAAAAAGATTTTCATCAAAAAATGTATCTGCCTCCTGTCCAAACACAGTCAAAGCAAATTCCTTCGTACCCAATTCAGTATATAATCCTTTTAAAAATCCCCTGACATCAGCAACATTTGTCATGCCTCTTTGAGCAACTACATTACCAACTGTAGCACGACTTTGCGGATATTCTGCTTTAGTTCTTCGTACAAAAGTCTCACGAATTGCACTGCTTGTTTTTACTATATTACCAAAGTGGAATGTATCATCAAGCTGTCCAACTGTATTTGTTTTATATGTAGTGACTACAGTACCAAGTTGCAGAATAGTATTGAGATCATTATTATCAAATATAGACCCCCCTGCTGTATTCAACTCATCAATTTCAATTTCACTCCATACCTTATCAATATCAATAATAGGTAATTCATTAGCAGGGGTGTTATGATATGGTTTGCTAGATAATGCTACACCGCCAAAGCTATCTAATGAGGCATTTATAGGAGTAATAAATCTTATAATATTCACGCCCTCAGTTAATCTTATGCTGCTAATTGCTGCATTCGATGATGCTATTTCTGCATCACCTTCAAAAACTTGAGAGCCTTTGTATAATGGTAAATCTATCTTTTCATTTCCCCAGAGCCATAATGATTGTGTATCCTCTGCGGTAAACGTTGCTTTTAGTGCCGTAAATGCATCTGTAAATGATTGAAAGCCATCGCCATCTAGTATGTTATTGGTAACGTTCAATCTTGGATCAAGGAATCCTGTAAGTATTGAAGTTGTAAATGTAGATTGAAATACTATGTGTTGGTATCTTTGCTTATCAGAAATTCCATCAAATACAGTAGCTAGGCTAGGATTGGTTAATCCTCCTATCATTGCTGTCATAGAGGTTGTTATACCCACAACGTTGCCAGTTACTTCTAAGCCTATAAAGTTACCTTCCAAACCACCATTAACCGCAGTTAATGTAACAACGCCAGCAACATTACCAGCAGTTGTTTGATTTGTTGCGTCTGCTGTTACAGCGGCAACTAATTTAGCTGCTACGTCAGTTTCAGAATCACCACTTACAATATCTACATTAAGAGTATTATTTTTTCTTGAGCCTATATTAACAACAAGTGTCCCATTTTCTGTTGCAGTGCCTACAAAAGTAATTGTACCAGTGGCATCTACAGCAGAGCCGTCATCATCTAAACCTATTACATCAAGTTGAGTATTTGGATTGACACGTTTAAACATGCGAACCATTGACGCAACTTTAGAATTGATACCGAATAGGGTATCTTCTTCTGAATTATTTTGTATTGATTGATTTATTGCACCACTTGTAGCCGTCCCAGCCGCAGTTTTTTGACCAACTATTAACACCTTTTGAGGTGCAGTAGATGGTGTTGGCTGATCGCCTATTATATTAAAAGTAACTTTTGGATTAGTCATAGCAATATTATTTATTTATATAATATATAAATAATTTTGCCATAACTTTATAGTATTGCAATAAAACTGCGATGTCAACAATCGTTTTTATCTTTTTTCTTTTTTTCTGTTTTCACAACGATAATCTCTAGGCAATTATTTTGTTTTGCCTCCTTAAATCGCCTACGCCAGTATACAGCTTCTTTGCCTTGACCTGTTGGAAGACCATTATCATCTACCTCAAAGTCTACTATTGCACCTGCTTTATGTTTAAGCATATCTGCATTTAATTTTACTTGGATTTTTTTGTTCATAAAACTCTCCTTGATTAAATCAATGGGATGCCCCATTTGTTAGATAAAAATTGCTCAATTGCGATAATTTCTTGATCGTTCAATGCTTTGTTGTATATAATAATTTCTGCAATATGTCCTATAAAAGGCGTTTCTACAGATCCTAATCTATCACCTGCCCCAATAGTTAGCGTATCAACATTGGCAAATGTTAGGCTAGACTGTGCTGTATTTGATAAAAGTTGTCCATTAATTCTTTTATGAGTAAGAGAGTTACCATAATCAACACGTATTGTTTGTATATCAAATCC
>SDBV01009023.1_pt1 | contig 13328 bp, 13 predicted proteins | sample 2277081 | NCBI WGS metagenome assembly SDBV01 (sample SAMN10402039, study PRJNA504765) | marine sediment metagenome | isolation source: marine sediment core GS10_PC15, 223 cmbsf | place: Arctic Ocean: Southern Knipovich Ridge | collected 2010 | reverse complement strand
GACGGATTATGAGAAATTCCCTAAGGAGGTCAAAAAGTTTTTGAAAGATTTACAGAAGCAATCTGGGGTAGAGATCGTGTCGGTTTCTACAGGAAAGCTTTGTGATCATGTGGTGCCTGTGTTAGGCAAGGTATAAATAGGAGGTTGGTATGGCTGATGCAAGTGCGTTTTTAGAATCAAATGTATTTGGTGGAAGTACTTTTGGTCCGTATGTAAAGATGGATTTGAATAAAAGTGTCAGGGTTCATGCTCTTTTGGGAGAGGGTGAGAATCCTTTGAGGGTTTTTATTCATCGGGTGATTTATCCCAAGCTTGCGACTGATCCTGATACTCAGGAGCAAATAACGATTGATGGTTATGCAGAGTCAGTTTGTATTGGAAAGATACAGGGGTGTGTCCTGTGTCAGAAAAATACTGTGGCTGTGGAGGAGGCCGGGAAGCCTTTAGCCAATACGGATAAGCCTTTTGCATTGACTCCCAGGTGGCTCATGAATGTCTGGAATTTTGAGACAAGCAGGGTCGAAGTGCTGAAGGGTGGCAAAGCTATTTTTGATCAAATTGCCAAGATCTATGAAACCCTTGAGTCTCTGGAAGATGTGGATTTGATTGTTGGGAAGTCTGGATCTGGTGGGCGGAATGATACTAATTATTCTGCGGTGAATACTACGGCCCAGGCCATTGATGTTCCCAAGGCAAAGATGCTTCCTTACGATGTGATCAAGTTGGCGAATGAGTTAATCATAGTCCCGGAGCAGATAGAGGATATGCTTGCGGGTAGGAGTGGTAGTTTTAATCCTAAGGAGCTTGATGCGGGTGATTCTGGTGATGCGGGTGATGGAGAATCCAAGGCTCTCCCGGCTGGGGATGGAAAGAAGGTCCAGACGATTGGGGGGCAGCCTCCTGCGGGAGATTCATCTGGTGGATCCTCAGTGGAAGAAGCCAGAAAGTTTAAGATGACTGCGGGAACACATAAGGGCAAAACGTTGGGAGCTGTGGTTGATATTGATCCTAAGTTCCTAAGTGTTGCCATTCAGTCCCGGAATAAGAAGTTAGCTCAGGCAGCTACGGTTCTGATGGATGCTTCGGGTGGTGGGAAGAAAGATTCTGTTCCGCCTTCTGCACCTAAGGGTGATGATGAGAATACAAAGCTCATTGCTGAAATCAATGAGGCCTTTGAGAACAATAAAAAGTATCGCAATTTCTCATTGATATTGAAGGCCTTCCGTGATGTTACGAAGACGGATAAAAATCCCAAGGGCAAGGTGGATTTGGTTGAATTCACTACGGAGGAGCTGAAGAAGGTGTTGGAGAATCTGAAGGCTGACGCTTAACTGATGACTCTCCTTCCAAAGGAAAAAGAAAAGGAAAAGAAAAGTAAGCAGCTTACTTATGCTCAGTTTCGGGCTGATTTAACTAAAAGGCATGGGGGTCATGTGATCTCCAAAGAAACTGAGGTTCAGGTTATGCGGAGTGGGTTTCCGGCTCTTGATGAGGCTCTTGGGGTAGGTGGGTATCCCAGGGGCCGGATCATCATGACTCATGGTGAGCATGCTGTGGGTAAGAGTCTCACCAAGATGGTGACGGCGGCAGGGATTCAGAGGGTGAAGAGTATCCATGGGAGTCATGATGGGCGTGTCGCATGGATTGATGCTGAGCATGCCTTTTCATATTCCTTAGCGGCTATTGCCGGGATGAAAGTAGATCAAGATCACTTTCTTCATCTAAAGCCCTCTGGTGGTGAGGAGGCTTTGGAAATGATTATGGAGTCTATTTGGACTGGGCCTAACCTGTCGAGTCAGGGTAAGAAGGTTCTTTATAACGGGGATCCAAGGCGGTTGTTTGACATGATTGTTTTGGATTCTGCTGCGGCTCTGGTTGGTGACGATGATATTAAGGATAAGCAGAGGATGGCTAGTGTGGCAGCGATGCTATCTAGTTTTTGTAAATTGGCGATTCATTGGTTGGATGCTAGTGGGACAACTCTGTTTATTATTAATCAGACAAGAGCTAATCCTGATATTTTCATGGGGAATCCGAATCAGCCTACAGGTGGTAAGGCCATCATGTTTTATTCCAGCATTGTGGAGAAGGTGAGACGGACTGAATGGTTGAAGGAGGGTGAGGGGGCAAAGGCTAAAAAAATAGGGACTCGTAATGAGATTCTTATTGAAAAGAATAAGGTGGCTAAGCCTTTTCAAACAGCTTTGTATGAGTATCGGTTCCAGGGAGGTCTGTCCAAAATTGAGGAGCTTGTAAAGCTGGCGATTAAGAAAGGTATCGTCAAATATTCTGCTAAGGATGGTTGTGTCTGGAATGGTAAAAAGTGGGGCAGCAAGGAAGTTTTTATTGAAGCTGTCGGTGGTAGCTATGACTCCATCTTGGAACTTGAGAATGCTATAGCTGGGGATTCTCCTAAGGAGAAGGCTAAGAAAAAGAAGACGCAGTGATTTCTGTTGGGATTGACCCCGGCCTGGATGGTGCTGTTGCTGCTATTACGTATGGCTCTTTTGATAATTGGCAGGCCGGGGTTGTGGATCTTTTTTCTGTACCGATCATCACAGAGAAAAAGGGAAAGGGTATTAGGCGACTGTACGATGAGCAGGGGATGGTTCGATTGATAAGGGAAATTCATATGGTAGCAGTTGATGGTATTCGTGTAACTCTTGAGAAGGCTCAGGCAATGCCGGGGCAGGGCGTTAGGAGCATGTTTTCTATTGGTGAAGGGTTTGGTCTTTGGAAGGGGATTCTAGCTGACCGTGAATTACCCCGTCAGATTATTCACCCTAGGACATGGCAGCAAAGAGTTTGTAAAGATATCCCAGGTGATACTAAAACAAAAGCTATTTTGGCAGCTCAAAGATATTTTCCTAAGGTTGATCTAAGGGCTACTGAAAGATCTAAGAAGCCTCATACAGGTCGGGCAGATGCAACGTGCATGGCAATTTTTGGAATCTTGAGTATGGCAGGCAAGGCATGATTAAGATTACGCTTAATAATATTTTGACTTGTACTTCTTACGGTTTGCTTGAATTTTGTGATCCATATTATTTGCAGGATCAAATGCTTGGTGCTGCACATCAGGCTCCCACCACAGTTATTAATAATTTGATGAGGGCCAATAATAATTATTCATTTTTCATGAGCCTTTTGATCCGGGTGAAGGTGGCGGTTCGAGCTGGTAAGGCTCAAGGGTCGGATGTAAAAAATCTTATGATGAAAAGGGATATTCTGGATTCTATTGTGGATGTGCTGAAGAAGAAGTATGAGGCTGGATCCAGGATTTGGACTCTCCATCATGATGATCTTCAGATGACTGGTGGTAGGAAGGGTTTTCCTGACCAAACGTGAATGTCGTAGTTCAGAAGACAAATGTTGTTTCAAGGATTCTGACTAATTTATCCAAGTTGTCTCCGCAAACTAATGACGCGATTTCTGATAGCTGTGCCTTTTGGTTGAAGGCTGCTTTTATGAGAATGCCTGTCAGTAAGTTCATGAACAATGGAAAATCAAGACATATGCATTGGGGTGGAAAAATTCTTTTATATCATCGTGGGCGTAGGACTTTTAGGACAGGGCTCTTGGGCCGGGTGATTGGTGTACTCAAAGAACAGGGTCATAATGTTGAGTTGCAACATGCCCCAGATGCTCACAGGACTTTGATTTCTCCTGGACTGAAGATTAGTGAGGATTTTCAGCTTAGGGATTATCAGCAAGATGCTGTAGATACAGTCATGGATTCATTCACCACTTGTGTTTCCATCCCTACAGGTGGTGGCAAGACGTTGATGGCTGCCAAGGTTATTGCTATGGATAGGTCTACGACTATTGTGATTGTTCATACCAGGGATCTTCTGGTTCAGAATCGTAAAAAACTTATGCAGTATTTACGGTATGAGGATGGATCCCCTGTGCCTATTGGGATGATTGGTGGTGGTGTGGTTGATATCAAGGCAATTTCTGTAGCTACGATGCAGACCCTTTGCCGGGCTATGGGTATCAAATTTACTAAAGAGGAAAATGTAAAGGAGCATCGAGATTCGACTTCTGTGAAGGGGCGTGAGCTTGCGATTAGAAAATATTTGCAAGAGGTAAACCTATTGGTATGGGATGAGTGTCATCGGATCCCAGCTCGTACTGCTTATACGCTTGCTGAAAAGCTGACTGGGGTTATCCATATCCTTGGAATGTCTGCAACTCCTTATCGTTTGGATGGAAAGGAATTGGAGATGGAGGCTGTGGTTGGTCCAGTAGCTTTCAAGACTACGGCTTCTGATTTGATTCGGCGTGGGTTATTGGCTACACCTATAATTCGGATTGAGACAATTGAAAAGATTGAATGTGATAAGGGCAAGGCTTTTTTGGGATCCCAAAAGGTGACTCATGCTCAGGTTTACAAAACCTTTATTGTGGAAAATGATGAACGTAATGCTCTCATTGTGGAGCATGCCAAGAGGTTGATAGCTGATGGCAATACGGTCATTGTTTTTGTCAATCAAATAAAACATGGAGAGGTGTTGGCAAAGGCTATTGGTTGTCCTTTAGTTCATGCTGATAGAAAGAGGGATGGTTTGGATATGGATGAGAGGGCTCAGGTCTTTGAGGATCTGGGAGAGAAAAAGATTATGTGCATTGTCTCAACGGTTGGTAAGGAGGGTATTGATATCCCGGCTCTCAATGCATGCATCTATGCTTCTGGGGGTCGTGACTCTATGCAGGCGTTGGGAAGGGTGTTGCGAAGGTCTGAGGGGAAGGATGTGGCTTTTGTGGTGGACTTCATGGATGAGACTCATGAATGGTTGAGGAAACATTCTAGAGAGCGGATTCGGCGTTATAAGTCGGAGCCTGCATTTCAAGTGATAGGGGGTTCGTGATGGCAACGAAGAAGTGGGCTGATTATGCAATGGTGTCTTTGGAGTGGGCGGGGGAAGATCTTTTTATTCGTGAGATTCTTCCGATAGTTCCATTTCTTGATCAAAATTTTGGTACTCCTTTAGATGCAATGTATGTAGTAAGGCGCAAGGCGGTGGGAAAGCGTGGTGCTGATGAAGGAGAGATGAGAACCCAAGAGTTGGATTATGTAAGTGATTGTCTCAATGCTTTTGAGAGTTTTCTTTTGAAAAATATCAGGGAATTGATTGCTCGAAATCCAGGGGATGAGAGTTTGAAGTTTAGAAATGTGGCAAATATCTTATTTAGATTGGAATACACCTGTGAAAGGTTTGCGCCCATTGTTAAGAATCAGGTGAAGTCAGTACGGGATGTGTTTGCCCCATTGCTCCTGACTAAAATTGACTCCATTTCGATTCAGAGGTTTTGGGAGTTGGAGGGGTGAAGGATTTGAGAGTGGGTGATTATTTGCTTCAAGGTGACAAGATTTTCAAGAACCCACAAACAGAGAAAGAATATTTTGATGTGAGCTCTGGGGAGCTGTCATTGTTGATGAAGGCTTTAGCTGAGAGTGGGAATTACCCGACCACTAAAGAGCAGGGATACCAGGAGGAGAAAATTGAAGGCATGACCCATATGTTTTTGATTATTAAGACTTCTGGGTTTGGCGATATCCCTCTCCACTTCACTGGACAGTTCCAGGCTGGGGTTTGAGTCATAGATTCTGCGTTCATTGTGAGGGTTATGTGGAATGTCTGATTACAGAAGATGTCCAGGCCGTAAAGGGATTAGGGTGTGATCGGTATAAGGAGAAGAAGACTTCATTCGTAGCTGATTTTAGGGATCAGTGGACGGCATGTGCTTCGGTAGGGAATGCTGTTCCGTTTGAGAATCGTGGTGGGGTTGAGTGTCATAAGGGATTATTTGAAGCAGCACGGATGGATGAATTGCGAGAGTTATGTAAGGGCTGTCCTGTTGGAAAGTTGGATAAGCCTGTGAGATGGGGGATGCACTCTAAGCCGGGAGTCCAGATCAATATTCATGGAGTGCCTATTGAGGAGGTATTAGATGGAAGCAATTAGTAGAGAGACGGTGAAATTAGTCAGAGCTATCAAGGTGGTTTCTAAGCCGTCCAAGTCAGATGTGAATGAGGAGCTGGTTCGACTTGAGACGAAAGTTGTAGGGGTGTCATTTGCAAGCCGTCAGGATTCGGTTTCTAATCTTTGGAGTAACGTAACAATATTGTTGCATGAGCCTGAGAATCCTTATGACCCTAATGCGATGGGTGTTTATGGGTTCACCAGTATTGGGGGTAATGAGATTGCTGTGAGAAAGCTTGGGTTTCTACGGAAGGATATGGCTAAGCTTGTGGCTAAGCTGCGTGGTATGCAGGATGCCCCGGAGGAGCAGAAATATAATCTTGCAATTGTTATGTCTATGGGTGGGGCCACAACTAGGAAAGGTATCCAGATTATTTTGGGCTTTTCTCCCCAGATCAGGGATATGTTTTCTGGTGTTAGTGATGATCTGAAGGAAGTCAGGGTTCAGATAGGGACTGCTAAGGTAGACGATGAAGCGTTGGAAGCAGCTTCTAGTTCTAGGGTTAAGTATTGAAATTTCTTTCTAAGGATGGTCGTAGGATCCTGAATAATTTCTTGAAGATTACACAAACGGATTCAGTGTTAGATGATGAGTGGATCCAGATTGAGTGTGTTGCAGCTTTCTTTGGGGCCGGGGTAGCTAATGCTCATATCAAGGATTTCTTTAATAAGGCTCAGAAAAGAAGCTGGAAGAGTGCTGTGAGTTCTTGTGATTTTTCGTATTACCTGACCCCACGTAGGGCTCCATTTGACAATGGGTATATCAAGAATGGTAAGCGCAAGGATCTAGAAGGGTTGGCTGAGATTGTGCATCCTCATCCCATAAAAATTCCAAGTGATTTATATGCAATTGCCCGTAAGCCAAAGGTTGCCCTGTTGTATAGCGAACTTTCGGAATTGTTTTTTGAGGAAGATTATTCAACGGCTAATATGTCTTTCATTAGGTTGGTGCTGGCATTGAGTTTCCTTCCCAGGGCGGATGTAGATTTTTCAGTTTCTCAATGTAAAAAGTTCAATAAGAGGAATGTCTTTTATTTGCTGAGTATTCTTCAGTCTAAGGTGAAGGAGAATCGGGAGTCAGCTCAGACTGTTGCTCAGAAGATTTATAAGCCTCCGACTCAAAAGGCTGTCCCTAAGAAGGAGAAGTCTAAGGCGGCTAAGGTTGGAAGCAAATCATTTGCTGAGGAAAATATATGAGGATTTCTAATGTTGGCAAGCTGAAGGCTCTTATAGAGGAGAAGACTTCCATTGCTGATTTCCTGAGGAATGAGATGGGTGTGGAGTTTGATGGGAAGAGGCGGTCTTTCAAGATCAATTGTCCATTCCATGAGGATCGCACTCCATCCTTTCAGGTTTCTGTAGACAAAGGGAGGTTCCGTTGTTTCGGTGCTGAGTGTGGAGTGTCCGGGGACATCTTTGATTTGGTTCAGCTTTATGACGGGGTGGAGTTCATTGGATCCGTTCAGAGGTTGGCTAAGTTTGCTGGGATTGATTTGTCTGAGTTCCTTGTGGCCCCTACAGCCGAAGAAAAGAAGTTGCTGTTCTATTATTCAGTCAATAGGAGGGCTGCTGATTTTTTCCATAGAGCTTTACTTAGTTCTGATATGGCTAAGGCATATGCGTTTGAAGAGCGTAACCATAATGAAGAAATAGTCAAAAAATTTCTATTGGGATATTCGTCTTCCCCTCAAAAGCTAATTTCATCTTTGAGGAAAACTATTGGGCTTGATGTTCTAAAGATCTTGGAATTGGATAGGTCTGATGTATTTACTGATTCGATTGTGTTTCCTTTGTTTGCCCCTACAGGGGAGATTTTAGGATTTAATACTAGGCCTTTTTCTGGGAGGCCTAAATATACGGGGACATCTGATAAGACTCCTACCTTTGATTCTTCTAAAAGGATCTACGGTATGCATTTAGCCAAGAGGTCTTTGCGTGTATCTGATGGAGCCCTTTATTTAGTGGAGGGGCAGCATGATGTGATTACGCTTCATCAGAATGGGATTACGAATGCGGTTGCGGTATTGGGCGGTGCGTTGAATGAGAGTCAGTTGAAGGGGTTGTCTGAATACAAGGTTCGTACCATCGTGATGTGTCCAGATGGGGATGTGGGTGAGCCCAAGATTATGGAGATGGTGAAGAAGTTCAAATCACCCATGTTATTGAAGATTGCTGTGATGCCGGATATGGGGGATCCTGACGATTACACCCGTGAAAATGGTGGCAAGGCTATGGCTAAAATTTTCAATGAAGCTTTGTCTATACCTGAGTTCGTGATTGGAAGGTCTAAGGAAAAATTCAATCTAAAATCTGTGACCGGGAAGCTGGATTTCCTGAGGGATGTGGCCCCTTATTTCTTGACCCTGACGAAGTTGGAGAGGGAAATTACGGTTAAGGCTGTTTCTGAAATCATTGGTGTTGCTGTGGAAGAGGTCGAAGATTTTTGGGCATTGTCTGAGGCTCAGGGTGAGGTTCAGTTCTTTTCTGTAGATACGGAAATGATTGTGTTGGCTGAGATGATCCTTGATGTGGGGTTTGCTCTTGAGAATGTTGAGCTGATTGATAGGAGTGATTTTTCTTTGCGTAAGCATCAGATTATTTTTGATGCAGTCAAATCCTTAATGGGATCTTCAATTGCTCAGATCAATATGGCAGTGGTTTGTGATGCTTTGCGGAATATGGGAAAGCTCGAAGACTTTGGGCCATACGTAACGGATCTTGAGAATCATAGGTCTACTTCCCCAGATTTTTATGTGAAGGATTTGAAGGAAAAGGGAAAGCGGCGGAAGATTCGAGATCTAGCTATGAACCTTTTCCAGAAGAATGCCGATGTCAGACATTCTGCTGATGAGGCTGTAGAGGAGCACCTTCTTAAGATGTCAGATGTGGTGGTTCATAAGGATAGGGGAGCCCTAGTTACGGCTGAGACTCAGGTTGGTAGAACTATGGATTTGATTTATGAACGGATGCGGGAAGGGAATGAGATCGTTGGTCTGGATCCGGGGCCTGAATTCCCTAAGCTTGCCAAGATTACTAGAGGATTTCAACCGCATAGGGTTTATGTGGTGATGGCTCCTCAGGGTCATGGGAAAACAAATTTGGTGATGGACTGGATTCTGAATATTTCGATAAGAGAAAAGGTTCCTACAGCGTGGTTTGCTTTGGAGATGGATGAGTCGAGTATGACTATGAGATTTTTGTCTAAACTTTCTGGCATTCCATTTGAGAAAATCGAAATTGGTGATCTAAATGAGCAGGATGAGCAGAAGCTTAGGGCTGCGGCTTTGAAGATGGCTGCGGCCCCTCTTCATATGTATTGCGGTCCAATGAGCATAGAGCATATTGTTTCTTTGGCTCGTAATTTGAAGTATCGCCACGGGATTGAGATGTTGGTGATTGATTATATTCAGTTGATTCGATCCTCTGGTGGAGGGAAGAGTGGGGATAGCTATAACACTAAGGGTGATATTTCACAGTCAATCGTGAATGATATTGCGATGTCGAAAGACATTGGGTTCCCTGTGATTGTGATCTCCCAGGGGAACCGGGACTCTGCGATGGAAAAGGGATTGGTGACTACGGAGCATGTATCTGATAGTTATAGGATTGCTATGGATGCTTCTGTTTTTTTTACGTTCCAAAAAAGAATTTTGGCAGAGTTTGATTCTTCCGTATTCACCCAGGGTAATGCTAATCGGATTTTGAATATAGACAAGAATCGGTTTGGTAAGAGTGCAATTTTATATGTGAAATTTGATGAGAATAGTCTTGGGTGTAAAGAGGTTGATGATCCAATGTCTGCTCCTGCTGAGGCCCCGGCATGATCTTTGTTCTAAAGCGTGATGGGAAAACTAGGGAGCCGTTTGATAGTAGTCGTATCACACGATGCATTGTGAGGGCATCCCAGAACAAAGATTATGTGCTTAAGCCAGAGCTTGATATTTCTGATGCCAAGATGCTGACTCGCAAGGTAACTGGTGATATTGAGGCAGAGGTGAAGGCTATTGAGAAGAGTTTTGTTGGGGTTGAGTTTATCCAGGAGAAGGTGATTGCTCGGCTGATGATGGATGGATTCAATAATACTGCTAAGGCGTATACGATTTATCGCCATGAGAGGTCTTTGGTTAGGCGTAGCAAGGGGCTGATGTTTGTGATGATGCATGCTGCAAAGGGTGTTGTTTTGAGGTGTCCTGGGTGTAAGAAGATGGGGGAATTGGATCCAGATGATGCCAATCTTTTGAAGAAAATAGGTGATGGTACGAGTCTTATGCAGTTGGAGGTTAAGTCTGATGGGCAGAATTTGGGTAAAATAACAGGAGAGATTCATAGAGCACTTGAAGAGCTTGGTTTTGGATCTAATGTTGATCCTGGAAAGTCGTACTCTGTAAATATTTCGGTGAGGGAAGGTTGAGATGGCTCTGACGAAGAAAAAATTTGAAGACGGACTTCAACGGCTAGGCTTCGCACGATCAGAGCGGGGCGTATTCCATAAGGTATATGGCAGTGGTGCCTTTGAGGTTATATTGTCTTGGGATAATAAAAAGCCCAGGCTCAATCTTTTGAAGAGGCCTATGCGTGTCCCTGTTGGGACTCCTAACCCAGAACCAGAGATAATCATTGTGTCTAATACAGACTTACGACCATTGTTGCCACCCGATTGTATTAATGATTTATCTCAGGTGGCGAAGCTTGGTGGTCGTGTTAGAAAGAAAAATATCTGATGCCTAATTTTTTCTCTGCTCACAATCACACTATCTATTCCATGCTGGATGGTTTCTCTCGTATGGATGTGCTTGCGAAGAAGGCCAAGGAAATTGGGTATCCAGCTCTTGCTATTACTGATCATGGAAATATGAGTGGGGCTGTGAAATTCCATAATGCCTGTAAGAAAGAGAAGGTCCGTCCGATCATAGGTCAGGAGTTCTATTTAGCCCCAGGTCGTATCGCAGATCGTGAGCGCAGGCGGTATCACCTAACGATCCTTGCCAAGAATTTGGTTGGGTATCGAAATCTTTGCAGGCTTTCATCTGCGGCCTATCTGGATGGATTCTATTATTTCCCCCGTGTTGATAAGGAATTATTGATGAAGTACCGGGAAGGGCTGCTTTGTTTTTCTGGATGTGTTGGTGGTGAGGTGGCGAATTTGATATGGCAGGGGAAACATCATGAGGCTATGCAGGCTGCCTTAGCTTATCGCAGGATTTTTGGTGATGATTTTTATATTGAGATATGGAACACACGGATGCAGAGGTCTGTAATCCAGGAGCGGGTTTTACCTCAGCTTATACAATTGGCTCGTGCTCTGAATATTAAGATGAAGGCTACCTGTGATTCCCATTACACAGAGCAGGGTGATGCTTTCCATCAAGAGATTCTGATGACGATGGGGCAGGGGGCTTCCTTACGGGATCCACTCAAGAATGAGGGGGAGCATTTAGAGGGTCAGAAAAAGACACGGCTTTGCTTGGATGGTGATTACCATATTATGTCTCATCTTGAGATGGCGACTTTGGGACTCCCTGAAAAATCTTTGGATATGTCAGACATCCTAACCAAGATTCAGGATTATGAAATTCAGCCTCCTAAGGGAACGCTGTTCATGCCGGAGATTACGGATGTTAAAGATACGGATGAATGGTTAAGGGAGATGTGTCACAAGGCTTTGCCTAAGAAATATAAGAATCCTAGCGAAAAGGTGAAGGAGCGTTTGGAGTATGAGCTTTCAGTTATTACAGGGCAGGGATACTCTTCGTATTTTTATGTGATCCATGATGTAATTTCGTGGGCCAAGAGAATCGGGATTGGTATTGGGCCTGGGCGTGGTTCTGCTGCTTCTTCGATAGTTTCATATCTTCTGAACATTTCTATGGTGGATCCTATTGAGTATGGTTTAGTCTTTGAAAGATTTTTGAATCCAGATCGAATTAGTCCTCCTGATATTGATTTTGATATTGAGGATTTGGGGAGGCAGGCTGTTATTGATTATGCCCGACAGAAGTATGGGGAGGATCGTGTTTGTCAGATATTGACGGTCAATAGGATGGGAACGAAGTCTTCGATCAGAGATGTGGGTCGGGTGATGAATGTTCCTGTACGTGTTTGTCAGAAGTTGTCTTCTCTGATTCCAGAGAGCGAAGATTGGAAGATTGATGAGGGTGAGGATAAGGGGAAGCCCAAAACTATTGCCCATGCCATTGAAGAAATTCCTGAGTTCAAGCAGGTTCTACATTCTGAGCTTAATGAGTCTGAGGCTGTGAGTTTTGCTGATGCATGCAAGGCTGTGGAGGGTACGAATAAATCTATTTCTCTTCATGCCGGAGGCATCGTGATTACACCAGGGCCTCTTACAGATTTCCTCCCTGTTTTGAGAAGGGCAGGGAAGGGTCCACTTTCCACTCAATATGAAATGGATGGTGTGGAAGGTATAGGTCTTATCAAGTTTGATTTCTTGGGCTTACGGACTTTGAGGGTAATCGCTCAGGCATGTAAGGCCGTGGGGATTAGGGTTGAGGATATTCCTTTTGATGATGAAAAGACTTATGAGCTTTTGGGTACTGGGAATCTTGGAGGTGTCTTTCAATTGGAGAGTTCTGGTATGGCTGAGTTCGTATCCAAGATGAAGCCTAAGGTCATTATGGATGTGATCAATGCGGTGGCTCTTTATAGGCCCGGCCCTATGGAGTCTGGGGATTTGGAGAGGTACATGAAGGTTCGTAGTGGAGCTCAGGAGCCAGAGTATGATGTCCCGGAGCTTGAGCCAATTCTTTCTTATACTTTGGGTGCCTGTATTTACCAGGAGGATGTGATTCGGATCGCTATGGTGGTGGGTGGGTTCACGGCTTCTGTGGCAGATGAATTGCGATATGGGATTGGAAAGAAGCAGCAGAAAAAGGTGGACGCTTTGTATCCCAAATTCATCAAGGGGTTCCAGAGAATCACAGGACATTCAGAGGAAGAGGGGCATGCTCTCTTTGAGAAGATGAAGAAGTTTGGACGGTATGGATTCAACATTGCCCATGCAGCGTCCTATGGATTCCTTGCGTATCAGACAGCTTGGCTCAAGGCTAATCATTTGGAGCAGTTCTATGCTGCCCATTTGAATTCTAAGGCTGATAAGAATAAGACTTTGAAGTTGGCGGTTGCTGATGCCAAGTTGTATGGGGTCAAAATTCTTCCACCAGATATCAATACTTCTGGGGAGGAGTTTACAGCAGTTGGTCCCAATGAGATTCGATTTGGATTGAGATCTGTCAAGAATGTGGGAGAAAAAGCAGTCAAAAGTATTCTTGAGGAGAGAGAGTCTGGGCCTTTTGAAAGTGTGGATGATTTTGTAGATAGGAT
>SDBV01009022.1_pt1 | contig 13330 bp, 9 predicted proteins | sample 2277081 | NCBI WGS metagenome assembly SDBV01 (sample SAMN10402039, study PRJNA504765) | marine sediment metagenome | isolation source: marine sediment core GS10_PC15, 223 cmbsf | place: Arctic Ocean: Southern Knipovich Ridge | collected 2010 | reverse complement strand
TCGCGACGTGTTCATGCTGCCGTCTTGCATCATCGTGATGGTCTCGACCCCGGCTCCGATCGCGACCTCTACACCCTCGTTGATGATCGCGTGCGCGGCCATCATGATCGCCTGCGAGCCCGAGGAGCAGAAGCGATTCACGGTGGTGGCAGCCACGGTCTTGGGAAATCCCGCGGCAAGCGCGGCGATTCTCCCCATGTTCATGCCCTGACATCCCTCTGGAAAACCGCAACCGAGAATCACGTCCTCGACCTCGGCGGCGTCGAGATTGGGCTGGCGCGACACGACCTCTCGCAGGACGTGAGCGGTGTATTCGACGGGCTCGGTGATGTTGAAGGAGCCTCGGTGGGCCTTGGTGAGCCCCGTTCGGATGCTATCGACGACGACGGCTTCGCGGGCCATGGAGTAACCTCTGCGTTGAGCGGATCGTAAACCTCATTGCACAGCCAAACTAGCACGCAAAGCTGCCGGTGGGTTGCGCCCAGCCTGCTTCCGTGCCTGCGCCGGAGCCTGTAGCGCCGGAGGACCCCAGCCATCCGTGATATCCTCACTGCTTCGGTGATCGCTGACCGGGTCGGTCAGTCGAGCGGATTTTGGTGCGCAGCATGAAAAGATTCGACCCCGCAGCGAAAATTGCCGCCCCAATAGCAGCCTGGCTGGGTGGACCTTTACTGGCGCTCATCGCTTTCGCGCAGATCGGCTCTGCCGCGCCAGCGCCCGAGCACCCGAGGTCGCGCGCACCGGCCGCCTTTCGCCCCGACCAGATCGTCCTGAAGCTCTCCGACAACCGGGCGAAATCGCTGGACCTCGGGGATGGCAGCGCGCTGAGCGCGCTGCTCCTGCAACACGACGCCGTCAGTCAGCGCAGAGCGTTCGTCGGATTCGGGAATTCCCGTTCCGCGATCGCGACCGCAGCACAGGGCGCCCAGCGCGCGAGCCAGCGCTTCCCTGAGCGGGCAGCCCGGGTGCCGCGCGGCCCGGGGGCTCCCGATCTCGAAAACATCTTCGTCGTTCAGCTCGCGGGCTCCAAGGACATCCTGCAGGCGATCGCGGAGCTGGCCGCACAGCCGGGAGTCGTCTACGCCGAACCCAATTTTCTCTATCACGCGATGGCAATTGCCCTGCCAGACGAGCCCTTCATCCCCGACGACCGCTATCTCTCCGAGGACGCAGTCCACTTTTCGGAGGGCGCCTGGGGACAGGCGCATCCCGACCTCTGGGGGATTGAAAAGATTCGAGCCATCGAGGGCTGGAACGAATTCGACCTCGACGGCAGCGGCGATTTCGACGCCTCCGAAACCCGGCCCGGCGAGCACGTCGTAGTGGCGGTCATCGACTCGGGCCTCGATCTCGATCACCCGGACATCGCGGCCAATCTCTGGCGCAACCCCGCAGAGATTCCAGGCAACGGAATCGACGACGATGGAAACGGGCTCGTGGACGACGTCATCGGCTGGGATTTCGTGGACGCTGACGCGATCCCCGAAGACCTCTTCGGCCACGGCACGCACGTGTCGGGCACCGTCGCCGCGCGCGGTGACAACGAAATCGGAGTCATCGGGGTCGCGCCGTGGGCAAAGATCATGACGCTCAAGGGTCTCGACGATTCGGGCTCGGGAGACGCCCTCACGCTCGCCAACAGCGTCCGCTACGCGGCCGACATGGGGGCCGACATCATCTCCGCATCCTGGGGCGGAACCGTTGCATCCCAAACCCTGGGCGCGGCATTCCGCTACGCGCACGGTCTCGGCGTCTTGTCGGTCGCCGCGGCGGGAAATTCCGACGCCAACGTGGCGAGCGTCTCGCCGGCGAATCTGAACAGAGTACTCGCCGTCGCCGCCAGCGATCCGGACGATGTCCGGGCGGCCTTCTCGAACTTTGGAGCCGGGATCGATGTCTCGGCACCCGGGGTGGCGGTCTTGTCGCTCAATGCAAACGCCGGAGCCAATGCGATCGCAGAAGCGTTTCCGGAACGCGTCGTCGCGAACGACTACCTCCAGATCAGCGGCACGAGCATGGCGTGCCCCCACGTATCCGGCGCGGCGGCCGTCTTGCTGAGCCAGGACCCGGGTCGGTCTCTCAACGATCTTCGAGGCCGCCTACTGGCGGGCGCGGAATCGATCGCGGCAGCGAATCCGGGGTTCGAAACCCAGCTCGGCCGCGGCCGGATCGACCTGCTGGCGTCACTCACCGCCGAGCCGCGGCCCCTGGTCAAGCTGATCGGAGTCGACCAGGGCAAAGCGGCAGCGGGGCGGGACGCGTCGATCGCGGTATTTCTCCAGAATCAATGGATCGCCACTTCGGAGATCACCGCCAGCCTCGCGACCGAAAGCCCGTATGCGATCATCCGAAAAGACCAGACGGAATTCGCGGTTCTCGCGACGGGCCAAAGGGTCGACAACCTCGGCGACCCCTTCGAGGTGGGCTTCGATGCCTCGACGCCGGTCGGAGCGGCGATCCTCTTCGACCTCACACTCGAAGCTGCCGACGGCTACCGCGAGACGCTGTCCTTTGCGGTTCACATCACCCACTTCGCAGACGTCACGCGGCAAACGGGGCTTCCGACCTTCGACATTCTGCCCTGGCGAGTCACGCTGCACGACTACGACGGCGATGGAGATGTCGACGCCCAGCTGATCGGACTGCAAAGCAATAGTCTCTACGAAAACATCGGCGGGTCCTTCACGGCGCGGGGTGGTTCGGGGGGAATCGGCGTTTCCCAGGGCCTGTTCTTCGACATCGACAACGATGATGACCAGGATCTATTCATGGCCGGCTTCAACAGAATCAGTGGCAGTCAATTCTTGCTGAATACCGGAGGGGGTGACTTCTCGGACATCACCGACGCCAGCGGCATCCGGGGATTGCGCGCGTTTACGGCCGCAGCCCTCGATTTCGACGGCGACGGTTGGGTCGACTTCGTGTCCGGCTCCAATCGACAATCTTCGGGAGATCACCCGTCGGGCCTTTCTCTGATGCGCAACAACGGCGACCACACCTTCACGGACATCGCCGCGAGCACCTGCCTCAACCCCGCAATCCGGCTCATCAATGGCCAGATCCTCGTGTTCGATTTCGACAACGACGCGGACTCCGATCTCTTGCTCGCGTCGTTTTCCAACCTCATCCTGTACCAGAACAACGGCGATGGCACGTTCTCCGACATCACGGTCCGCGCTGGCCTCACGCCATTTCGGCGAAATAAACAGGGCTGCGCGCTGATTCTTCGACGCAACCGGCAATCGGAGTGCGAGTCGGCCGCCTCCATGGGAGGTGCCGTTGGCGATTACGACAACGACGGACACATCGACATCTTCTTGACGGGCCGACGCGCAGAGGATCAGGCTCCCTTCAGCACCCTCTACCGAAACGACGGGAAAGGGGGCTTCACCGATGTGACCGCAGAATCGGGCGAACTCGCTGGTGGAAAGATCAGCGGAATCCATTGGGGCAACGCTTTTTTCGACTACGACAACGACGGCGACCTGGATCTCTACGTGACCAGCGAATCCCTCACCGAGATCCGCACCAACTCGCTCTACGAAAACGCTGGCGATGGAACGTTTACCCGGGTGACGGATCTCGCATTCCCGAGGGATACGGGCCCATCCGGCGCCGCCGCAGCGATTGGCGACTACAACGGCGATGGCGCGCTGGACATCTACGCACCATCGGGTGTGCTCGGATCCGGGGGACTCGGAGCCTTCTACGAGAACCTGACGGGCCTACAAAGGCATTGGATCGTCGTGCGTTTGCGCGGCGCGATCAGCCATCGAGACGCTTACGGAGCGCGGGTCACGGTCCGCGCCGGCGGGCGAACCCAGCTGCGCGAGCTCCACACCTCCCCCGTCGACCCCCAGCCCCTGCACTTCGGATTGGGCGCAGCCGAGTCGGTAGATGAGATCCGAGTGCGTTGGCCGAGTGGAATCGTCCAGACGCTGCACGGGGCGAACATCGACCGGGTGATCGAAATCGACGAACCCGCCGAATGCGTGGTGGCCACCGACTACCCCGAGCCCGGGCAGTCGGTCCTCGAGTGCCCCGTGCCCGCGAGGGTCAAGCAGGAAGTCAGGAGCGCCCGATTCCCCGATCAGCCGATCTGTAGACCGTGATCGACGCGGCGGAGACCGCGAGCGTTCAGATCGCCCCTTCGCCAGGGAGAGCGCAGCGAAGCACCCCAGATGAGAACGAGACTCAGCGCTGCGAGATTGCGTTCACGCCTTGGTCGAACGCCGGCCTGAACCGATCGACCAGACTCCGTTATCGCCGAGGGTTGCGAGGAGGAGAAACATCCAGCTGTAGAGCGCTGCGAGCTCGCCGTAATTTTGAATCGGCAAGGGCCCGCGGGATTGGTGATACATTAAATACGCCACCGCCATCGTGCCGCTGCAGATAAAGGCAGCCAGTCGCGTCTGCAAACCGATACAGACCAACGCGCCACCCACAAGCTCGATGCCTCCGCCCACGGTGTGGATCCAATCGAGTTCTTCCGGCTTGTCTCCGAGAACACCAAAGAACTTGACGAATCCGTGTTGGGCGAATAAAAAGCCGACTGCGATGCGGGTGGCGGCGATGAGCTGGGGTCTAACCGAATCGAGAAACTTCATGCGGTGCCCTCCGTCCATTCCTTCGGGTCTGCGGTCTTCGAGCGCGGCCTCGCGCTGAGCGAGAGCGAGAGCGCACCCATAGCCTCTCATATTGCTGGTAGCGAGCGCCTGCCTTATTTTGGGCACCGCACATGCCGACCTCTCGCCATCGCGACCCGCGCTCGATGCCTGCACCGCTGGGCCAGATCCGCGTGCTCGAGCTCAGCCGGATCCTCGCGGGCCCCTGGGCGGGGCAGACCCTCGCTGACCTCGGCGCCAGCGTGATCAAGGTGGAGAGGCCCGGAACCGGTGACGACACCCGCAGTTGGGGGCCCCCCTTCGCGAAGCAAACCGGCGACGACGCGAATGGGTCCACGAGAGATGCCGCCTACTTCCTCTGCGCCAATCGCGGAAAGCGCTCCGTGACGATCGACTTCACCCAGCCCGAGGGTCAGCAGATCGTCAGAGCGCTCGCTCGACAAAGCGATGTCGTGATCGAGAACTTCAAGGTCGGCGGGCTCAAAAAATACGCACTGGATTACGCGTCGCTTCGCGCGGACAACCCCGGACTCGTCTACTGCTCGATCACCGGCTTCGGCCAGACGGGTCCGTATCGGGAGCGCCCGGGGTACGACTTCCTCATCCAGGGGATGTCCGGCTTGATGAGCATCACCGGCGAGCCCGACTCCGCGCCGGGTGGCAAGCCCGTCAAGGTCGGCGTCGCCGTGACGGATGTGCTCGCCGGACTCTACGCGGTGATTGCGATTCAAGGCGCACTCGCGCACCGAGCCAACACGGGCGAGGGTCAGCACATCGACATCGCGCTGCTCGACGTCCAGGCGGCGGCGCTCGCCAACCAGGCCCTCAACTACCTGGTCTCTGGGCGTGCGCCCGGTCGACTCGGAAACGCGCACCCGAACATCGTGCCCTACGAGGCCTTCCCGACTTCAGACGGGAACATCATCCTCGCCATCGGAAACGACGGCCAGTTTGCGCGCTTCTGCGAAGTGGCGGGGAGGCGCGAGCTCGCCGACGACGAGCGTTTTGCCACCAATCCAAGCCGCGTCGAAAATCGAGACGTCTTGATTCCCATGCTTGGAGATTTGATGAGGGCGCGCTCCAGCGCCGATTGGCTCGCCGCGCTCGAGCGGGCAGGTGTGCCCTGCGGACCGATCAACGACATCGAGCAGCTTTTCGCCGACCCGCAGGTCCGGGCGCGCGGGCTGCAAATCGCAATCCCGGACCCCGATCGAGCTGCTGAAGGCGACCGGTCGGCACAACCTGGGGTCGCCTCGCCGATCCACTTCTCGGAGACTCCGATCCAGTACGCGCTTCCCCCGCCCCGGCTCGGCCAACACACCGATGAAGTGTTGCTGGAGGAGCTCGGACTGGATGCCGCCGAACTGCAGCGTCTGCGGAACTTGGGAATTCTCGGAAACCAGGTGCCTGGCAAGCAGCGCTGATCTAGCGGGCGAAGCGCGGGTTGATGCGACTCAGGTTCCCGCGAGCCGATCGAATATCTTGTCGACGTTGTGCGAGGCTTCCCATCGATCCGCCGGCTCGTTGTGAATCCTCTCGATCAGCGCAGCGCAGATCGCCCGAGCTTCAGCCACACCGCGGCTTTCCAATTCGCCCGGCGCGACGCTCTCGAGGATCACACAGAATTGCTTCCGGGTCACCGTCTTGGGATCGAGGCCCGAGTCCTTGAGAACGATGCGCAGCGTGCCGCGCGACTCAAGCCGATCGAGGGGTGTGCACTCCTCGACCTGGTCGGCAACGAAGCTGAAAAGATCATCCGACACGAATCAACTCTCCTCGATCCCGCTTCCACCGCCATCGGCGCCGGCAACGAGCTTCTGGTAGAAACGGGGAGGGAAGAATACGAGCCAGATCAGACCCAGCGAGAAAATTTCGATGACACCCGTCAATACGTCGAATAACGCAGAAAACGTATTATTGGTTTCGAAGTGTGCGTACATGAGCAGCAGCAGGGCCGACAGGATGACCTGAGCCATTCCCCAAATCGACCAGAGCAGCAGACGGTTACAAACCGCCCGATCACAGAGCCCCAATCGCTGACGCCGCAGCGAAGATCGATACTGACCGAAGGCTTCCAGTCCCGCCCACGCAAAGGGAACCGTGTAGCCCACCCACTCGAACCAGAAAAACGGGTTGCCGAGCGAAAAACCCTCCCAATCGCCCATGCTTGCGGAGACACCCACGCCGGCGACGAGCAAGACGGATGTCGCATAGATCATCCATGTCGAAAATCGAGCGTCGCTTCGGAAGACCTCTCGCGTGAACACTGCGAGCAAAATGGGCGCCGGGATATAGATGGCGCGCCCTGCAAAATTGAACGGTGTCCACAAAGCGTCGATCGGAATGGCCATCGGAACGATGTAGAAGAGGTACGAGATTCCTGAAAAGAAGAACATGGTCGACAACAGCCGTTCGGGCCGCTCACCCGTTCGGGAAGCGAGCCGGGCCAATCGGAACCCGATGATCAGATAGACGACCCCTGCGATGAATTCGCCGATCCACGCACCGTCAAGCATTGAACTCACCACCCCGGCACCCGGCAATGACGCACTCGCGAAGGGGTCGATAACGAGTCGGGTACCATCTACTGATCGGTGTTTCAGCTGAGGTACTTAAACGCGCAACTTCTCGACGAAGCCGCCGCTCCAGACCCCGAGCAGCTGGCTTCTACTCGGATGCGAATCCTACAGTTCGGCTAGAGCCGCTCTGCTGACCCAGCGCCGGTGCAAGTTTCCCGGCCCTCAGGAAGAATCAGCTGCATTTTCGGCAATGTCCGACAATCCGCATTCGGCCATTGCCAAAACGCAGCCGGTTTCCTATTTCACACACGCAAGTGGGGAATACCCTATCCTTATCGGGGTTATCCGGAATACCGACCTGCTCACTGGAAATTCACAATGGAGATCACCATGAAAAGCAAATTGATCATTGCAGGTGTCTGTATTGGTCTACTCGGAGGCACCTTAGCGTGTGCGGGTGAGGAGAAAGCGACGACTGCCAGCGACGAAAGCGCAGCCTCGATTCCCGAAGCTGGCAAAGCTGAGGGTTCCGAGAAGAAAGATGGCAAAGGCGACGACGGCTCGCGCGGCGAGGGTAAACAGCTGACGAATGCCGACTGTTTTCCGGACAGCGCGCCCGACTCAGCTTCCCAGTGGGCGAAATCCTGTATAGACATGGCGAAATCCCACCCCGATATGCCATTCACACGGAATGACTACCAGGGCATGCCCGAAGACTGCAAACCTTTCGTGTATCCAAAATGCCGTTGAACCCTTCAACCCGGCAACGAGGAGATGCGCTTCTCGACGCCCGCTCCCGTTAGCGCGCCCCGCACGGCGTACGTCCGGTGGGTTTGCGAATCAGATGAAGTACATCGGCGCGTCTGGATGGCCCCCGCGAAGATTCGCTCGAACGGCCTGTTTGCAAAGAGCGTCCAGACTGATTTCCGAGAGCGCAGCCGCGAGTCGCTCGGCGACCGCGTCCCAGACGAAGGACGGCCGAAACACTCCCTGCAAAGGGTCGTCGGGGGGGCTCATCTCCAGATTCTCGGATAGGGGGCCCTCGAGCGCCTCGATGATTTCTCGGAGACTGATCTCCTCAGGCGCACGAGCAAGCGTGTAACCGCCGCCCGGGCCGCGCTTGCTGCGGATCAGCCCCGCCCGCCGCAGGCGCTGGAAGATCTGTTCCAGATAGCGCGCCGGGATCGCCTGGCGCTCGCTGATGACACGAATCTGGACGGGTTGCCCCCCTCCGTTGTAGGCGAGATCAAAGCTGCCGCAAATTGCGTATTGCACCTGAAGCGAAAATCGCATCGAAGCCCAAGAATGCACGATCAACCCCCCGCTGGGCAACCGGCCCATCGGGGCTTGATCCCGCACCCGTTTGCGGGATAGGCTGCAGCAGCCTCCAGCGCCAACCGTCATCTCGAGCCAGCCGCAAAGCGCAGCGCTCTACCTCCGATTTTTGGAGCGCTTCGCACGCGGCGCCATCCCGAAGCGGTGGCTGCAGCCCGAGGATTGCGAGGATTTCACTTGGCCGACGTCGGGGCCCTCGTAGACGCGATTCAAGGCGAGCGGGAACTCCGTGCAGCGCTTGCCCACCGCGAAGCCCTGCCCGGAGTGGCTCCGAAGTTCGATCCCGCACTGCCAGTAGAATTCGAGATGCTCGAACCACTGCTCGCAGAGCAGAAGATTCGCGCCCTCTACACCCACCAGTCCCGCGCGCTGCGTCTGATCGAAAGCGGAAACAATCTGGTGCTCGCCACACCGACGGCCAGCGGGAAGACGCTGGTCTACAATTTCTCGGCCCTCCGACAGTCACTCGCGGACCCCGAGAGTCGGTCCCTTTATATCTTCCCCCTGAAAGCACTCGAATGGGATCAGCGCGGCCGGCTCGAACGCGACATCGAGAGGCTCGGCCACGCGGCGTCACACATTCGCGTCGAAATTTACGACGGGGACACGCCCGACAGCCAGCGCCGGAAGATTCGCCAATCTCCGCCCCAGATCCTCATCACGACGCCCGACATGCTTCACGCGGGCATCCTGCCGCATCACTCGAGTTGGAGAACGTTTTTCGAGGGGCTCCGGATCGTCGTCATCGACGAGTTGCACACCTACCGCGGCATTTTCGGCTCACACGTCGCGCAGCTGCTGCGTCGCCTCGATCGCGTCGCCCACTTTCACGGTGCGCGACCCCAATTCGTGGCCGCTTCGGCGACGATCGCAAACCCCGGCGAACTCGCGACGCAGCTGACCGGCCGACCGTTCAAGGTCGTCGAGGAAAGTGGGGCACCGCGAACCGCGCGTCAGATCCTGCTCTTTCGGCCATCCGGTTCGCCCTACAGCCTGGCGGCGCGATTGTTCAGACTCTCCGTCGGCCTCGGGCTGCGGACGATCGCCTTCACCAAGGCGCGCGTCATCACCGAGCTGATCCACCAGTGGGTGCTGGAAGCCGAGCCCGCTCTCGAATCTCGGATCAGCTCCTACCGGGCCGGCTTTCTGCCGTCGGAGCGGCGGGAGATCGAGCGCCGGCTCTTCGCGGGCGATTTGCGCGGTGTCATCTCGACGTCTGCTCTGGAACTCGGCATCGATGTGGGCGGCCTCGACGTTTGCCTGCTCGTCGGTTATCCGGGAAGCCAGGTGGCGACCTGGCAGCGCGCCGGACGCGTCGGACGAACGGGCGAAGCCGTCATCGCGTTGATCGCACAGCCCGATGCGCTCGATCAATACCTCGTATCTCACCCCCGCGAACTCACCGATCGCGGCTTTGAACACGCGGTCACGGACCCCTACAATGCCGAGGTTGCCGCCGCCCACCTGCCCTGCGCGGCCACGGAAGTTCCACTGCGCGCCGACGAAGCCTGGTTGAATTCACCCGACGTGCGCAAGATCGTCGACGATCTCGAACTCGGAGGTCGACTCTTGCGCAGCGAAGCCGGGAGCGAGTGGTTCTCCGCGAGAACCCGACCCCACCGCGATGTCAGCCTGCGCCAGATCGGTACGAGTTACACGATCTGCATCGAGAACTCGAAGACCGACAAGGTCGAGATCATCGGGACGATCGGTTCGGCGAACGTATTTTCGGAGTGCCACGAGGGCGCCATCTACCTCCACCACGGGCGCCAGTTTCTAGTGACCCGTCTCGACCGAGACGAACACGTCGTCTCCGTGCGCCCCGTGAATTCGCCCCACTACACCAGAGCCATCTCCGAAAAGCAGACCGAAATTCTCACGCGAGCGCGAACGCGCCCCGGCGCCGGCTTTCGCGTCGTCGAGGGCCGCATCAAGGTCACGAAGACCATCACCAGCTTCGAACGGCGGCGCATCCGGGGACAAGACCTGCTCGGCACCGAGACCCTCGACCTGCCACCCACGTCCTTCGAAACGGTCGGAATCTGGCTCGAGTTTCCGGACGAAATCCCTCAGGCCATCGAGACCGCGGGCCTCCACGTCATGGGCGGGATCCACGCGTCGGAGCACGCCGCGCTCTCGCTCTTCCCACTTTTTGCGCTCTGCGACCGACACGACGTTGCCGGCATCTCCTACACCCGTCACCCGCAGATCGGGCACGCGGCGATCTTCTTCTACGACGGGCAACCCGGCGGTGTGGGCCTCGCGACCAGCATGTTCGACCGCGTCGAGGCCTTGCTCGACGCAACCTGCGACCTGATTTCCGACTGCCCCTGCGACGAGGGATGCCCGGCCTGCGTGCACTCTCCCAAATGCGGAAGCGGAAACCGACCGATCGACAAAATTGCCGCGGTTGCGACCTTGCGGCTGCTGCTGGGGCGCGATCCGCTCCCCCAACGGCGGAAGGCGGGCAGCCTTCCGACCGAAGCCGCGACGATCGCAGATTCGGCCCCCCAACCGGAAACACCAGCGGCCCATCGCGTCATCTTCTTCGATCTCGAAACCCAGCGCAGCGCAGCCGAAGTCGGCGGCTGGCACAACGCCCATCTGATGCGGATGGCGCTGGCGGTCATCTACGACACCCAGACGGAGCAGTTCGAAACTTTTTTCGAGAACGACGTACACCGGCTGATCGAACGCCTGGGCGAAGCCGATCTCGTCGTCGGATTCAACGTCATCAGCTTCGACTACGCGGTACTTCGAGGCTACACGGATGCAGATCTGTGTGCGCTTCCCACGTTCGACATGTTGGCCGCCATCCACCAACGGCTGGGCTATCGCCTTGCGCTCGGCCACCTGGCCGAAGAAACTCTCGGAGCGAGCAAGGGCGGCGACGGCCTGCAATCACTGGCCTGGTGGAAGGAAGGTCGCGTGGACGAGATCGAGCGATACTGCCGACAAGACGTCTCGCTGCTGGTCGACCTTCTCCGCCACGCCAGCGAGCACGGATACCTGTGCTTCCGAACCAAGCGAGGCGACCGGGTTCGACTGCCCGCAGCCTGGCAGATTCCCGAACTCGTCGAGCGCGCCCACGCGCGCCCCGCCGAAGCCAAACGCGAAGCCGAGCGTCGGCGCCCGCGCGCGGGCTCCCAGCGCAAGCGACCGAGCGGCAAGGCCGACCGGACAACTGCGCCTCACACCAATGGATGACAAAAACAGCCGTGTCCAAACCCACCAAATCGAGCATGACCTGGGAGCGAACCCGCAGTCTGTTTCCCGTCACGCGGGAAATCACTTATTTCAACAATGCCGGTGTCGCCCCGATTTCGAGCCGGGTCGACGAAGCCATTCGACGCTACACGGGAGAAGCCAGCCGCCTCGGCGCGTTCCATTACCCGCGGTTTTTCGACGTCGAAGTCGAACGGGTGCGCGGGCGGGCCGCGCTCCTGCTCAACGCGACTGCCGACGAGATCGCGTTCGTCAAAAACACGACAGAGGGCCTCGGAATCGTCGCCGCGGGTCTGGATTGGCAACGCGGAGACCAGGTCCTGACCTGCGACCTCGAATACCCGTCCAACGTCTATCCCTGGTGGAGCTTGCGCGAGCGCGGGGTCGAAACGCTAATGCTCCGCGGCCGAGAGGGGCGCCTTCCACTCGCGGTCTTCGAGGAGGCCCTGCGGCGCCCACGGGTGCGATTGCTCGCGCTGTCATCGGTGGAATTCGCGAGTGGAGCGCGCAACGACCTCGAGGCACTCGGCGGTCTGTGCCGCGAACACGGCGTGTTGTTCTGCGTCGACGCGATTCAAAGCGTCGGTTGTTTTCCGATCGATGTGGAGAAATGCGGAATCGACTTCTTGGCGGCCGACGGCCACAAATGGATGCTGTCCGTGGAGGGCTGCGGAATCTTCTTCTGTTCGAAGCGCGTGCAGGACCTCGTCACGCCCAGGGTCGTCGGTTGGCGCAGCGTGCAAAACAACCAGGACTTCGACACCTACCACATGGACCTCCAGTCCAGCGCGGGCCGCTTCGAAGAGGGGACAACCAACACACCGGGGATCTTTGCCCTTGGCGCGGCGATTGATCTCTTGCTCGAACTCGACGTGTCCGCCATTGGAGAGCGGGTCCTCGCGCTCACAGACCGATTGGTGGACGGGCTGCGCACCCGGAGCGCCGAACTCAAAAGCCCGCGCGAGCCGGGCGAAGCCTCCGGCATCGTCTCCTTTGCGATCCCTGGTCAAAACCCCGCTGATACCGTGCGAAGACTGCGCGCCGAGCGAATCTTCGCAGTCGAACGCCGTGGTGGCGTTCGCGCGTCGCCCCACTTCTACAACTCCGAAGACGAGATCGACCAGCTGCTCGCGGCACTGGGTTGAGCGACAGGCACGGCGCTCGATCGCGGAGGTAATTGCGGAGCCCAATTGACGACTTCCGCGACGAGACTTAGGATCCGCTGCTCGCCCGGGTGGCGGAATTGGTAGACGCGCTAGGTTCAGGACCTAGTTTTCGCAAGGAAGTGCTGGTTCGACTCCAGTCCCGGGCACCACCCATTTCTAACGTTTCATAAATGCTTACGCGGTGTTACGCGATTTCCTGAAAAGCGCTCTAAGGGCACTGGGGACAGTTCCGGGACAGTCCGGGACAGTCGCGGCTAGAATGCCTGAGGAGGGCGGGAGTGCAATAGGGAGACCAGTGATGCCCAGATACCAGGGAATTCGACGACGGGAGCGACGGAAGCTCGATCGCAACGAACAGTTCAGCGGCGGCGCTTTGACGTTCGGCTGGACAGCGAAGCGTGCTTTGGAGCGCGTAATCCGTGAGGCCAGAAGGGATCTAGCAGGGCGTGATAAGCGAACA
>SDBV01009021.1_pt1 | contig 13331 bp, 5 predicted proteins | sample 2277081 | NCBI WGS metagenome assembly SDBV01 (sample SAMN10402039, study PRJNA504765) | marine sediment metagenome | isolation source: marine sediment core GS10_PC15, 223 cmbsf | place: Arctic Ocean: Southern Knipovich Ridge | collected 2010 | reverse complement strand
ATCGACCTTACTGCACTTGACAATGCAATTACAGGTGGGGCAGCAAACAGGACGGTGGACTGGTACTCTGATGCAGGATATTCTGTAGCAGTACCCGTTCCGGCCAATGTCATCGTAAGTGATGGAACGATCTTCTATGCAAGGGTGACCAATACGATTACTTCCTGTACTGATGATGCTACCGCTACTTATACGGTTAATCTATTGCCGGTTGCCAATGACCAGACACCTGTCCTCTGTGAAGATTTAATTGGTGGAGGAACAGTTGCCGGAATTAATCTGACCGCCCTGAATAATTCAATAACGGGTGGAGCAGCCAACAGGACGGTGGACTGGTACAGCGATGCAGGGTATTCTGTAGCCGTGCCTGATCCGACCAATGTCACTGTCAGCAACGCTACCATATTCTATCCAAGAGTAACAAACGATCTTACATCATGTACCGATGATGCTACAGTCACCTATACTGTAAATCCATTGCCGGTTGCCAACAACCAGACACCCGCAGCTCTTTGTGAGGATGTCTACCTGGGTGGAACCGTGGCTGGTATCGATCTTACAGCACTTGATAATGCAATTACAGGTGGAGCAGCAAACAGGACGGTGGACTGGTACTCTGATGCAGGGTATTCTGTAGCCGTGCCTGATCCGACCAATGTAAGCGTATCTGACGCACTGGTCTTCTACCCCTGGGTAACCAATACTGTAACAAACTGTACCAGTGATGCTACCGTTACTTATACGGTAAATTCATTGCCCGAGGCAAATGATCAGACACCTGCAGATCTCTGCGAAGATATATTTGGCGGAGGTACTGTGGCAGGTATTGACCTTACTGCACTTGATAATGCTATTACAGGTGGGGCAGCTAACCGGACTGTGGACTGGTACTCTGATGCAGGTTATTCTGTAGCTGTACCTGTTCCGGCCAACGTCACGGTAAGTGATGGAACCATCTTCTATGCAAGGGTGACCAATACGATTACTTCCTGTACTGATGATGCCACCGCTACTTATACTGTTAATCTATTACCGGTCGCCACTGACCAGACCCCGGCTACCCTCTGCGAGGATTTATTCGGAGGCGGAACAGTGGCTGGTATTGACCTGACAGCTCTTGACGCTTCTGTCACCGGTGGAGCAGCTAACCGTTCAGTTGCCTGGTTCAGCGATGCAGGATATTCAATTGCTGTGCCTGTTCCGGCCAATGTCACTGTAAGTGATGGAACAATCTTCTATGCAAGAGTGACCAATACAGTTACATCATGTACCAATGATGCTGATGTTACCTACACAGTTAACAACAAGCCGGTTGCCAGCAGCCAGACGCCTGTCCTCTGCGAGGATGCATTCGGTGGAGGATCTGTTGCCAATGTTGACCTTACCGCACTGGAAAATGCAATAACAGGCGGAGCAGCAAACAGGACAGTTGCATGGTATAGCGATGCAGGATATTCTGTCGCAGTGCCTGTTCCCTCTAATGTAACTGTCACAGATGGTATTATCTTCTACCCAAGGGTAACCGATGACATAACTACCTGCACGAATGATGCTACTGTTACTTATACGGTCAATCCGTTGCCCGAGGCCAATGATCAGACACCTGCAGATCTCTGCGAAGATCTGTTTGGCGTAGGTACCGTGGCAGGTATTGACCTGACCGCTCTGGAGAATGCTATAACCGGAGGAGCAGCTAACAGGACGGTGGACTGGTATACCGATGCCGGACACCTGGTTCTTGTTCCAGCACCTGCAAACGTGACCGTTAGTGACGGAACCGTATACTATCCAAGGGTTACCAACACGGTAAGCTCATGTATCAGCGATGCTACCGCTACCTATACGGTCAATCCGTTACCGGTTGCCGTTGACCAGATCCCGGCAGCACTTTGCGAGGATGCATTCGGAGGCGGAACAGTGGCCGGTGTTGACCTTACTGCAGAAGAAAATGCCATTACAGGCGGAGCAGCTAACCGGACAGTCTCATGGTTCAGCGATGCAGGATATTCTGTAGCTGTACCTGTTCCGGCCAATGTAACCGTCAGCAACGGTACTAAATTCTATCCAAGAGTGACCAATGATATTACTTCCTGTATCAATGATGCTGTTGTTACATATGCAGTCAATGCCCTGCCTTCGGCCAATGACCAGACACCAGTGGTCTGTGAAGATGTATTTGGAGGCGGAACGGCCAGTGGAGTAAATCTGACATTACTAAATGCTTCTATAACAGGAGGTGCAGCAAACAGGACGGTGGACTGGTACTCTGATGCAGGATATTCCATCCCGGTACCGGATCCGACAAATGCAACCGTAAGTGATGGTACTCTGCTTTATGCAAGGGTAACCAATATAATTACATCCTGCACCAATGATGCAGTTGTAACCTATACCGTAAGCCTTAAGCCCCAGGCAGTTGACCAGTCTCCGGAACTTTGCGAAGACATTGCGGGTGGCGGAACCGTATCTGGTATTGATCTTACCGCGATGGATAATGATATTACTGGTGGACTGGCAAACAGAACAGTGACATGGTATAGTGATCCCGGGTACAGTGCCATTATTCCCCTGCCGACCAACGTAACCGTCGGTGATGGAAGTATATACTATCCAAGGGTCACCAATACGATTAATTCATGTACCGATGATGCTGTTGTTACCTATACCGTTAATCCTTTACCGGCTGCTACCATGGGAACAGATGATGTGATTTGTATAGCCGCAAGTTCCGATCTTACAGTGAATGTCACAATTGGAACCGGACCGTACGAAATCATTATCAACAGTGGAGTGGATACCATTGCCGGATACAACAGTATGGATCCCATAACGGTTAGTCCAACAACAAGTACTACATACAACTTACTGAAGATTACAGATAATAACGGTTGTAGTGTCTCGGCACCAAGTGTAAACATTACAGGATCTGCGGTCATTACCGTTAATCAGGATATAAGCATTACCACACAGCCTGATCCTGATTCTCAATGCGTGGGTGCCTCAGCAATATTCACCGTTGTGGAAAGTGGAACCGGACCAGCACATCAATGGCGCAAGGACGGAGTGGACTTGATTGAAGGTGGTGATATAGCCGGTTCACAAACAGCAGTCTTGCAGATCAGTAACATTGAGATGGCAGATGCAGGCAATTATGATGTGGTTATTACAGGTACATGTAGTTCTGAGACCAGCAATGCTGTTGCTCTCACAGTACTTGATGATGTATTGATCACCAATCAGCCTATTGCTGTTACCCAGTGTGAAAATACAATTGCCAGCTTTACTGTAACAGCTACCGGAAGTGGAACGACCTATGCATGGCGTAAGGACGGTAATCCTGTATCAGATGGCGGCGATATTAGCGGTTCGGAAACCGACAACCTGCAGATAAGTAATATTGAAGCTGCAGACGAAGGTGATTACGATGTGGTTGTCACAGGAACCTGTTCTGCTGAAACCAGTACGGCCGTTGCCTTGGTTGTTGACGAAAAACCGGAGGTGATCCAGGAACCGGCCGATGCAAAAGACTGTGAAGGCGCGAGGGTGACATTCGGTGTGGACGCGGGTGTGACTACAGGTGTCCTGTACCAATGGCAGGTTCAGACAGGAGGTGTGGGACTCTTCACGGACATTACATCGGACGATCCTTATTATAATTACGATAGCGATACCCTGGTTATCGATCCTGTCGATGCCACGATGCAAAATAATAACTACCAGGTTGTGGTTAGCGGAACCTGTGCACCAACGGCAACTTCGGCAACTGCTAAACTGACTGTTGATTACCTGCCTGTGATCGATACCCAGCCAGTTGATGCGGTCATCTGCGAAAACGCTGACACCAGTTTCACGGTCGATGCAGGAATCACCACCAACCCGACCTATCAGTGGCAGGTGGATATGGGCAGCGGATACAATAATGCTTCCGGTAGTTTCTATACCGGAGAGAATACTACAACCCTGAGTATCACCAGGGCCATTTCGGCCATGAACGGATACAAATACCAGGTCATTGTGGGTGGATTATGCACACCTTCGGTTACATCGAGCGAGGTCACACTGACCATACTCGAGAAGCCGGAAGTGACCGGCCACCCATCTAATGCACTGGTCTGTGAAGATGGAAATACAGGCTTCAAGGTGAATGCCGGCCTGACGACCAACCCTGTCTACTTATGGCAGGTGGATGACGGAGGCGGGTTTGTAACGGCTGATTTCGGTCCATACACGAACTGGGATACCGACAGCCTTGTTGTTACGGGAGTTACTTCTGCAATGGACGGGTACTTCTATCGTGTACAGATCACGGGCGACTGCACACCTGAGGCGTACTCAAGCAATGCTGTGCTGTTCATACAGGAGAAGCCGGAAATAGTACTTCAACCGCAGGATTCCGTTGTCTGTGAAAATCAGAATGTATCCTTTACGGTAGATGCAGGTGTGACCACGATGCCCGACTACCAGTGGCAGGAGAATGACGGAAACGGATGGACCGACATTTCAGATGGCGGCAAGTACGTGGGCACAATGATGAACACCCTGAGCATATTCAACGGTGAAGCCTTTATGGACGGATACCGTTACAGGGTCGTTGTCATCGGTACATGTACACCGGATGCCACCTCTGCAGAGGCATTGCTGACCGTAAATACACGTCCTTCAGTCACCACAAGTCCCACAGACGCAGTGATCTGCGAAAACGGCGACACAAGCTTTAGCGTTGTTGCAAGCGGAATCAGCCTGACCTATCAGTGGGAGGTTGACCAGGGAAGCGGGTATAACACGATATCAGACGGCAGCGTCTATTCAGGAGCCAAAACGGCTACCCTGACACTTACCGCGCCGGACCGTACCTATGACGGATACAGGTACCGGGCACTTGTAAGCGGGTACTGTACGCCTGTGGTCAGCTCCGGTATTGCAAGACTGACCGTGAACACTGCCCCGGAAATCTCAGACCAGCCGGATGATAAGTCCCTCTGTGAATTCAGCAATACAAACTTCCAGGTTAGTGCATCCGGCGGAGGCATGACATACCTCTGGCAGGAGAACAACGGAAGTGGATGGACAGATCTTGCTGATGGGGGCAAGTATATAGGTACAGCTACGCCGAACCTGAATGTATTCACCGTCGATTCAGCAATGACGGGATACCAGTACAGGGTTGTTATTTCCGGACAGTGTGCCCCGGATGCCACATCCACAGCGGCCACCATGACCGTGAATACCTCGCCTGTGATCAGGACGGATCCTCAGGATGTCGCAACCTGTGAAACGGTGGCTACTACTTTCTCAGTTTCTGCAGACGGTGATGCGCTCACCTACCAGTGGGAAGAAAACAGTGGCGCCGGATTTACCATTATACCTGAGGGTGGGGCTTATACAGGTACACAAACAGCTACTCTGACCCTCACTTCTCCACAGGTGACCACTCAGAATGGTAATCTCTACCGTGTACGTGTAAGTGGTGTATGTACACCATCAGCTCTGTCTGGTATTGCCCAGCTGACAGTAAATACATTCCCGGCAGTTATCCTGCACCCTCAAAACGAGGAGCTTTGTGAAGACGGAAGTGTAAGCTTCAGCGCCGGTGCAACCGGAACGGGCATAACATACCACTGGCAGGAGGATGCAGGCGGAGGTTACGTCGACATTGCGGACGGAGGTATTTATTCCGGTGCAACGACACAGAGCCTGACCCTGACGAACATACCTGTTACGAACAAAGGTTATAAGTACAGGCTGCAGGTACGCGGAAGCTGTGCTACGTTAAGCTCAAGTGCAGCAGATCTGGTCGTTAACGCGAACCCGACGGCAATCATTACAGGCACAGGGGACTTCCCGATTGTCTGCGGTGGAGCTCCACTAACCCTCAACGGTAACCCGACAGGCGGAACCGGTGTGTATGACAAGCATGAGTGGACAGGAGATATTTTCCACCTGAATTCGGTGAACACCGAGGAGACGGTATTCCAGACAGTTGCACACGGTACCTATAATTACACCTATACCGTAACAGACAGCAAAGGATGTATCGCCAAGTCACTGACGACGATTGAAAATGACCGTCCTGACGTGCGCTTCATATCCGATGCGAGGCCTTCCTGCGGTACCGTTACAGTTACTTTCACCAATGAATCACAACGTGCGGTAGCCTACGAATGGGATATGGACGATCCGGCCAACCCGGGTACGATCACGGATGAAAATCCGGTGTATGATTTCGAGAACTTCACCTCAACAGTGGCCTATTTCAACGTTGAACTGGTAGGTGCATCCGCAAACGGTTGCCTTGACACAGCCAGGCAGGTTGTTACAGTTTACCCGAGTATTGATGCAACTTTCACAATCGACCCGAGCGAAGACTGTAACCCGGTCATTGCCACGATGGAGACGACTCCGGGTGGATCCGGATACTTCTGGGACTTCGGTGATGGAAATGCTGAGAATGGTTCACACTTGATAGTACACCAGTTCAACAACACAGGAACGATTCCGGTAACTTATACGGTCACCCTGACAACCACATCCTTCTATGGGTGTACCGATCAGCAGACCGCAGACATTACCGTACATCCTCTGCCAACTGTTAACTTCACGGCCAATCCGATCGTTCAGAAATACCCGGATGCGACAGTGAGCTTTAATAACCTGACACAGGCAGGATCCTGGACATTCAACTGGCAGTTTGGTGACGGAAATACCTCAACAGAAACATCACCATCCCATACCTATGCTGAACCCGGTGATTACAGTGTGACCCTGACAGCGATCACAACTCTCTGCAGCGACAGTAACACACATGAGGTAACGATCGAACCTGCAACCCCGGTTGCCGCATTCGAAGTGCCTGAAACGGGCTGTGCTCCGCTGGCAATTGATTTTGTGAATAATTCAGAGTTTGGGGATCAGTATCTGTGGGACTTCGGAAATGGTTCTGTATCCTATAAGAAGAATCCGACCTTCACCTATTACGAAGCAGGTATATTCAATGTCAGCCTGACAGTATATGGTGCCGGCGGAACCGATACTCACTCCGAACTGGTCCATGTGAAAATAACACCAACGGCTTACACCAATGTTTCACCGACCCTTGTGTTTGTCAACGATGTTCCCATAAAGTGCTTTAACCTCTCGACAGATACGGTGAATGCAACTTATCTGTGGGACTTTGGTGATGGTAATACATCGGATACCCTGGAACCTACTCATGTCTACCTGGAACCAGGCAGGTATAATATCACATTGACGGTCACCAACGTCGTCGATCCGCTGCTGCCGCCAACTGACGATAATGTATGTAGCAATACATATGTATTCTCATACATCGAAGCTGAACCGGCTGGTGAGATGAGGTTCCCGACTGTGTTCAAGCCTAACCAGGACGGTCCTGCTGATCCGAACTTTGTTCCCGGACAGGATAACAACCAGATCTTCTTCCCGGGTGTATACAACCAGGTAATTGATTACGAGATGGTGATCTACAACCGCTGGGGTGAACAGATCTTCAGGAGTACCAATGTGAACATCGGCTGGAATGGATGGATCAACGACACCCGCATGGCTGAACAGGGCGTCTACATCTGGAGAGTACGAGGTAAGTACGCAAACGGCCAGAACTTCACAGACGTCGGAGACCTTACACTACTGAAATAATCAATAATTCATTAACTCTCGACCCCGTGCCAACATTTCAGGCACGGGGTTTTTTATATTAATAGGATTTTTATATATTTGTGATTCGCGATTCGCGAATCGCGAATCAATTCAAGAGTTATGAAAAAACATAATGGTATGCGCCCCCAGGATATTGTTATACTAATGAAAATAATTGCCCTGGGACATGATAAATGGAGGAATTTGGATTTGGCCTTTTCTCTGCAAATCAGTGCATCTGAAGTAAGTGAAGCTCTGAATCGATGTAAAATAGCTGGATTGATTGACCATAAAAAAAGGAACATCCACTCCAATTCTCTTAACGAATTTTTGGTTTATGGCTTAAAATATGTTTTCCCGGCAGAGCCAGGTGCGGTGGTAAAAGGAATTCCTACAGCTCACTCTGCCAACCCAATTAAAGAACATATATCATCAAATGCCATATATGTCTGGTCTCATGAACATGGAAATGCCATCGGCCAAGCCATAGAACCCCTCTATAGTACAGTTCCCGCCACTGTGCAGGAAGATGCAAAATTCTATGAATTAATGGTGATAATCGACACGATTCGGGTTGGCCGTGTCAGGGAGATAAAAATTGCAATTGAAGAACTCCATAAACGGATAATTAATGCCTAGTCCGAATATTGAAATGCTTCAATCCGTCGTAAAAGGTTTGGGGGAACTGAAAGAGGACCTTGTGTTTATAGGTGGAGTAGTTGCTGAGTTGTATGCCAAAGAACCAACCGTCTCTGATATTCGACCAACGCTGGATGTCGACTGTATAATAAAAATACCGTCAAGATTCGAGTATACAAAACTCGAGGAAAAACTGCGGGATAAAGGATTATCGCATGATCAATCAGAAGGTGCCCCCATCTGCAGATGGGATTACAATGGAATCAAGTTGGACGTAATGCCCACTGACAAGAGGATTCTTGGATTCAGTAATAAATGGTATAAAGAAGGTATTGAGAATCGAATAGTAAAAGTATTGCCTGATGGAAATCAAATTTTCATCTTTCAACCGGAGTATTATCTGGCCTCCAAATTTGAAGCATTCAAAAGCCGTGGTGGTACGGATTTGAGACAAAGTCATGATTTTGAAGATATTATCTACATTATTGACAATCTGCCAGAAATTACGGATACCATCCGTGAAGTGAATAAAAATGTCAAAAATTACCTGAAAACTGAATTCGATAATCTTCAGAAAAACTATTCTCTAAACGAGGCAATTGAATGTGCTTTACCCTATGGATCAACAGGGCCAAGAATCGATTCTGCCAGAACGAAAATTGAAGAGTTAGCAAACCTATCGTAATGAAACCGCCTTACGTCATATGGATCACAGGACTCCCCGCCGCCGGGAAAACCACAATCGGGGAAGCTCTTGCAAAAACCCTGAAGGAACAGGGCCAGCGGGTTGAGCATCTGGATGGGGACCGCCTGAGGAATCTGTTCCCCGGAACAGGATTCAGCAAAGATGAAAGGAATAGCCACATACACCGCGTGGGTTACCTTGCCGGGATGCTGGAAAAGAATGGAGTAACCGTGGTGGCATCGTTTATTTCCCCCTACAGGGAATCCCGTGAATTTGTCCGCAACCAGTGCAACCAATTCATCGAGGTATACCTTTCCACACCCCTGGAGGAATGTGAGAAAAGGGATCCCAAAGGACTCTATAAAAAAGCCCGCAAAGGGGAGATCAAACAATTCACCGGTATTGATGACCCCTACGACCCCCCTGAAAATCCGGAAATCACAATTGATACAAGCAACAGGAGTATCAAAGAAACACTTGAGCTCCTCATGGATTTTCTGAGTTAGTAACTAATATTCATGAACTACTATCAGAAATAACTGTTTTTCATGCCCGGTAATCAATATTCATGCGTATATTTGTAACTGTTTTTCACGACATAGTTAAATGAGTAACTATTTTTCACGAAAAATAAGCAGTTTTCATGGCAGAGAAACTCCTGAAGAGGGATTTCTCGCCGGGCATGCTATGCTGATAGAACTCCTTGAAAAAGAATATGGAAAAACAGTACCGCTTCCTGACCAGCTTGCCATTGTAACAGGGAAACACCAGCGTTATAACACAGATCTGTGGCAGGTGTTCACAACAAGACATAAACCAAATGACAATATAGCCGGACACCTCGCTTTTGCCCTGAAATATGAAGGGATCGAGCTGTATATTTTAAAGGTGCTGTTCCTGCAAATCGGTGAAGGGCCGGTTCTGCATATGGTAAACAAAGAACCAACCAGTCAATATGCACGCAGAGTATGGTTCCTGTATGAATGGTTGTTGGATAAAAGACTTGATCTGCCGGATCTGAAAACAGGTTCATATGTAGAATTGGTCAATCCAAAACTTCAATATCCGGGTCCGCCAAGGAACTCAACTAGGCACAGGATAAAGAATAACCTTCCCGGCAATTTTGAGTTTTGTCCGTTAATCCGGCGGACCGTGAAGCTGGAACGGTATATAACGATGGATTTGCATCAAAAATTAACTGTCGGATTAAGTACATTGGATAAAGAGCTCGTTCGAAGGACTGCAGCGTTTTTAATGTTAAAAGATTCTAAGGCATCTTTTGAAATAGAGGGTGAAATTCCTCCGAATATAAGGGCCAGGAACTGGGGTAAGGCTATTGGCCAGGCAGGAAAGAAACCATTGACCATCCGGGAGATTGAGCGTCTGCAGCATCTTGTAATTGGTTCAAGACAGCTTAAGGATATGGGATTGCGTACCGGTGAAGGATTTATTGGTGAGCATGATCGTAAAACATTTTTACCTATACCGGATCATATTTCTGCCAGGGCTAAGGATCTTTCTTCCTTGCTGAGGGGATTGATCGAAACAAATAAACAGCTTCAGAAATCAAATTTCGATCCGGTTTTGGCATCTGCAATTATTGCCTTTGGATTTGTATTCATTCACCCTCTTTCCGATGGAAATGGAAGGATACACAGGTATTTAATTCATCATATACTCGCTGAAATGGGATTTGCGGGAAGAGAAATGATTTTTCCTGTGTCGGCTGCCATTCTTGACCGAATTGCAGATTACCAAAACATTCTTGAGTCCTTTTCAGGTCCCCGTCTTGAATTGATCGAATGGAAAACAACATCTGATCATAATATTGAAATCCAGAACGAAACTGCTGACCTCTATCGCTATTTTGACCTTACCAGGCAGGCAGAATTCCTGTATGAATGCATTGAGGATACGATCGACAGGATTATTCCGGAAGAAATCGATTACCTACAGAAATATGACCGGATGATCCAGTTTATTAATCATTATGCAACACTGCCTGACACTAAGGCAGATCTGCTGATAAAATTTCTTCTTCAAAACAAAGGGATCCTGCCTAAAAGAAAACGGGAAAAAGAATTTGCCGAGTTGACAATTGAGGTGATATATATTATTGAACAAGCCTATACGAAAATATTTGTTGAAGTATGAATTCCAAAGAAGAAACTTATAAAAAAATATATACACTGGCAGGTGAGATCTACAAGCTTAAGCCATGGAAATGGGTGTTTGAATACGATGTATTCGGTGTGAGAATCCCGGACACTGACAGGATCTATTATGTCAGTGTCATGGGTTCTGAGGGAGAATTCCTGGCAATATCTGCCTACTGCGGTGTCCGGGGACTAGGTCAATTCTGGCAGTTCAGGGAACAAGGAGATACTATTGCACCTGAAGCTTTCCTGACCATCCACCAGATCATGCTTTCCTTTGGGGACCGGGAAGGCCTCAGCCCGGAGCAACTTGCAAGCATAAAGCCTTCCGGCATTTCTTTCCGTGGAAAAGGATGCTGGCCTTCGCTCGAAGAAATTTTTCCAGCATACCTTCCTGTCCTTCCGAAGGGTAAATCTCTTTCAGACACTCTGGTAATCCTGGAACAAACTCTGAACGTGGCATACAGGGCTGAAGAAGAACCTGATCTTATATATCCGGAACAAGAGCAGGAGGATGTATATCTGATCAGGGAACGGGACGGGGAAGATTCGCCAGCCTCCTGGAAAGACAGTTATCAAAAAGCAGACACTGAACAGGGAGAGGTAGATTATAAACTGACCTACATGGAAGAAAGTGTACGAAACGTTGCTCTGCTTCCGGAATCACTCAAGATCATTCAAATAGACCTTGTCATGCTTCCCACACCTGTAAAAGAAAAAGGACATAAAGGATTCTTTCCCTTTGCCCTGATAATGGTGGAAAAGAATACCGGTTTGTTCCTGGGTATGGATACGGTAGCCCCGAAACCGAATCTGGATACTATGCATGAATCCCTGCCTCAGAGGGTCCTGGATGAGGTTCAAAAACTCGGTTTTCGCCCACAAAGGATGGAGGTTCGACCGTCGCTTCTGGAGGGACTTATCCGGCAAGCTCTGGAAATGGCAGGTATCAGGCTGCTCGCAGTTAGTCGCATGGACAGTCTTGATGAAGCGGTTCTGTCATTAATTAATCACCTGGAAGGCGGTCAGCCCGATTAATTACACCAGCTCCCTCAGGAATAATTCAAACTGTTCAAGCGCAACGATTTTAATACCTTCTTTCAGATCCCATCCCTGATTAACAGGAGATACAATAAATACATGGTCTGCCTGTATGTCCTGAATCGCTGACCAATTGCCTCTCGTGAGTGAAGGAGAAACCGAGGCTTTACACTCAACCGCAACTTTAATTCCCTTATGTTCAATAACGAAATCCATTTCGGCGCCATGGGTAGACCTGTAGAAGGAAACATCCGCATATGGAGATTGTCCGGTAATTGTTGCCAGGACAAGTGTTTCCCAGAGTGTGCCAAATACCGGGTGTCCGGAGATGGCTGCAAAATCGTATAATCCGAGGAGAGAGGCCAGTATCCCGGTATCACTGATATAAACTTTAGGTGATTTTACCAGTCGCTTACCTGTGTTTGAATAATATGGCTGCACACTTCTCAGCATAAAAGTCCCTTCAAGGAGCTCAATATAGTTCCTTACTGTTGAATTACTTACCCCCAGGGAGCTGCCAAATGAACTGTGGTTAATGGTCTGGCCATTATGGTGTGCAATCATTTGCCAGAGCCTGTGCATTGTTAATGGTGAAACCCTGGCCCACTGCAATATATCACGTTCAAGAAATGTAGTGATAAAATCTTCCCTCCATCTTTCCGCCCTTGAAAAATCTGCCAGCAGGCTTCTGGGAAATCCACCCTTTACCATATAATCCTCTAGTGAACTTTCTGACCTTATTTCATCCCAGAGAAAAGGAGTTAAGCGGATATAAGTAATCCGGCCCGCAAGAGATTCTGAACTCTGCTTAAGCAAATCACGTGAAGCAGATCCAAGCACAAGAAATTTCCCATTCTGTCCCCACTCATCCGTTAAACTCCTGATAAGCGGAAAAAGGTCTGGCTTTCGTTGAATCTCATCAATACATATCAATTTATCCTTCTGGGAAGTAAAAAACCACTCAGGTTCATCAAGTTTACGGAAATCCGAAGGCCTCTCCAGGTCAAGATAAATTACATCCTGCCTGTCACGGATCAGGTTTCTGACAAGTGTGGATTTACCACATTGCCGGGGACCGGTAATGGCTGTGACAGGATTTGAAGCGAGGCCTTTCCTTACTTCAGACTCTATATTTCTAGGAATATACATCAACT
>SDBV01009020.1_pt1 | contig 13331 bp, 14 predicted proteins | sample 2277081 | NCBI WGS metagenome assembly SDBV01 (sample SAMN10402039, study PRJNA504765) | marine sediment metagenome | isolation source: marine sediment core GS10_PC15, 223 cmbsf | place: Arctic Ocean: Southern Knipovich Ridge | collected 2010 | reverse complement strand
CAATTGGAGCGTCTACCGTATCGGCGCGGACATCGGGCTCCGGTGCGGCGGCTGCGGCCGGCGCGTTCTCCTCCCCCGGCGTCAGGTGGACCGGCGGATCGTGTCGCGCGTCCCGCTCGCGGATGACGGCTGACGCCCACCCGGGATAGGGGCAACTTCGTTGACACCCCGGTTGCCCGGACCTAATCTGGAGCCCGCCTGCAGGGGCGGACGAATCCTCGCCCGGAGCGCGACAGGGCCAGCGGAAGGTAGCGAAAATGCTTGAGATGGTCATCGACAGCATTCGCGTCAGCCTCTTGAACTACCAGCGCGTCGTGATCCTCAAAGAGAAGGACGCGGACCGTTTCCTTCCCATCTGGATCGGCCAGCCGGAGGCGGACGCCATCGCTCTGAAGCTGCAGGACATGGCGCCGCCGCGGCCCATGACACACGACCTGCTGCACGCAGTCGTCGGAGACCTCGGCGGCTCCATCGAGCACATCGTCGTCTCCGGGCTCGACCATGACACCTTCTTCGCGAAGGTCGTGATGAGCGCCGGCGAGCGGACCATCGCCGTTGACGCGCGCCCTTCGGACGCGCTCGCGCTCGCCGTCCGGGCGAAAGTTCCCATCTACGTCGAGGAAGCCGTGCTCGAGCGAGCCGGCGTGCACCTGGACAAGGAAACCGGGAAGGCGATCGTCGGCGATGGCGTCAGCGATCGCGCCGGGACCGGCCGGCCCCCGGACGCGGGCGAGCTGGAGCGCATGTCCGCGTTCAAGGACTTCATCGACTCGCTGGACCTTGACGACATCGGGGACGCGGGCAAGAGCAACTGACGCCCGCGTCTCGACGCCTCCGCGGCGCTCTCGGTCGGCGGCCCTATCGCGCGTTGAGACCGGCCCCGCCCTGTGATAAAGTCCACAATCGTTGTCTATTCAGGGAGGCGCCGCGCGCGCCCCTGAGTCGTTCCGGGAGGCGACAGACTGGTCTGCCTCTCGCGGGCGGTATCGATCGTTGAGCGGATCACCCGGCAAACGCAGCACGGCCTGGTTGCTGGCCCGGCTGCTGGGCGCCGGCTGGCACATTGCCTTGAGCATCGCCGGCGGCGCGGGCGCCGGGTACTGGCTGGACGGCCGGCTTGAGACGCGGCCGGCGCTGACACTGGTCGGGCTCGGGCTCGGGCTGGTGGTGGCGTTCGCCGGGATGATCCGGATCCTGGGCGCGATGTGGGACAACGGTGGCGGGGACGCCGGGGGATCGGCGCCGCCCGGAGACGAACGGCGAGGACGAGGCGGCAGCGGGGAATAGAACAGGAATCTTGTCCAACCCAAAGACGCTTCTCATCCTCATAGCCGGGGTCGCCGCCTTCGCCGTCTCGGTGCTCGGCGGCGCGCTTGGCGAATCCTTCGGGTTCGGCTGGCTGGGCGGCCCCATAGCCGCCATCCAGCTGCCGGCTGAGAAGGTGTTCACGCTCGGCTTCTACACCGTGAAGAACACGTCGCTCATGTTCTGGGCGGCGGGGCTCATCCTCGTCCTTCTTGCCTTCTTCGGCACCCGGAAGATTCGCAGCGGCTCGCCGGACGCCGAGGTCCCCACCGGACTCCAGAACATCCTCGAAGTCATCGTGGAGTTCTTCATCGGACTGGCTGAGGGCGCCGCAGGCGGCCGCGCCGGCAGGCGGTTCCTGCCGCTGGTGCTGGCCATCTTCCTGGTGGTGCTGACCTCCAACTGGCTCGGCACGCTGCCCGGCGTCGGCACCATCGGCTGGATCGAGACCTCGGAAGAGCTGCTCGAACACCACGAGGGCGAAGAGGGCGAAGGCCCGAAGCTGGTGGTGTTCAAGGGCGACGGCGGGTTCAAGTGGATCCCGTTCGGCAGCGGAGAAGGCGACAAGATCCCGCTGGGGGCGCTCCACCTTGAAGAAAAAGAAGGCGCCGATCCGGAGCATCCCATCGTCGAGGTCAAGGTCGACGAGTCGGCGCTGCCCGAGGACTTCGACCAGGCCGTCCTGGCGGAGGCCGAGAGGGCCGAGTTCAAGAGCGTGGGCATACTGGTGCCTTACCTGCGCGGGGCCAGCACGGACGTGAACACCACACTGGCAATCGCCATCGTGGCCATGATCACGGTCCAGTTCTGGGGCTTCCGCAGCCTGGGCCTCAAAGGCTACGGCGGCAAGTTCATCAATCTGAGGCAGGGTCCCATCTTCTTTGCGGTGGGCCTGCTGGAGATAATCTCCGAGATATCTCGGGTGATCAGCTTCACCTTCCGTCTCTTCGGCAACATGTTCGCCGGGGAAGTGCTGCTGGTAGCCATGGCGTTCCTCTTCCCGCTGATCGGGATCATCCCGTTCATCGGGCTGGAGCTGTTCGTGGGCGTGATCCAGGCGTTCATCTTCGCCATGCTCACGCTCGTATTCGGCGTCATGGCCACCGTCGGCCATGGCGAGGAGGAGCATTAGCCGCCGTCGAGCGCCGGAGCCGCCCGCCCCTGCGTCCGCGCCCGGCAGCTGGACAAGGATCAAGACCGGTATGGGAACCCTGAGGAGGGGAACATAGAAATGGATCTCACGCAGCTGGCCGCGGGTATCGCGATCGGTGTCGGGGCGCTGGGCCCCGGAATCGGCATCGGAATGCTCGCCGGCAAGGCGATGGAGGCGCTGGGGCGCAACCCGGAAGCGCGCGGCCCCATCCAGCAGAACATGATTCTCGCCATCGCCTTCGCAGAGGCGATCGCGATCTACGCCCTGGTCATAGCGATCATCATCCTGTTCGTCTAAGCGTCAGGCCACAGTCGGGATTCGCCCCTGCGGCATGACGCTGTGACGGACGTCCCGGTCAGGGAGAAGGCGATGGGAGCTCTCGGTATCAACCTGTCCGGGTTGCTGACGCAACTCGTCAGCTTCCTGATCCTGTTCTTCGTGCTCACGAAGCTGCTCTACGGGCCTGTGTCCCGGATGCTCGAAGAACGCTCCCGGCGCATCAGGGAGAGCCTCGAGGCAGCGGAGCAGGCCCGCCTGGACGCGGCGTCCTCAGTGGAGCGCGTTGAGCAGGAGATCGCCGCCGCGCGCGTGCAGGGCCAGCAACTCATCACAGAGGCTCGTGAGGCCGCCGGACGCGTTCGCGAGACAGAAGAGGAGCGCGCGCGCGCTGACGCCGATGCCCTCCGCCGACGCGCAGCCGAGGACATCAGGCGCGAGCGAGACGCCGCCATCGAGGACATCCGGGCGGAGTTCGCAGGCCTGGCCGTCGACGCCGCTCAGCAGGTCATCGAGCGGTCCCTGGACCCCGACGCGCACCGGGAAATCATTCAGAACGTCCTGGAAGAGGGCCTCTCGGAGCGCCGGAACTAGACGTGCGAATATCCGCCGCCAGCGCAATCAGCAGACGGGACAGCCACCGCGCCGCGCCCGTCCAGAGGGGGGGCTGACCATGGCCGCTCCCCGGGCAAGACGCTATGCCCAGGCGGTCTTCCAGATCGCCGTGGAACAGGACTCGCTGGCAGAATGGACCGCGGACCTGGCTGAGATCGCACGCGCCATGGCGGAGGTTGACTTCGCCGCGCTCCTCGAGGCGCCGCAGGTTCCGGCGGCAGTGAAGCAAGACGGGATCGACACCGTGCTGGGCGGCGTCGGAGAGACGGCGCGCAACCTGGTACGGCTGCTGGTGGCGAACGGGCAGGCCCGCCTGGCGGGCGCAATCCGGGACGAGTATGAGCGGCTGGTGGACGCCCATCGCGGCATCGCCCGCGCCCGCATCGTCACCGCCGTGCGCCTGGATGAGGGCCAGCGGCGGGAAATCGTCGCAGGACTCGGCAGACTGGTGGAAGGGGAGATCGAGCCGGAGTGGAGCGAGGACCCGGCGATCATCGGCGGCGTTGTGGCGCGCGTCGGTGACCGGTTGATCGACGGCAGCGTGCGCTCGAAGCTCGAAGCGCTCAGACAGACGCTGGGACGGCCCGCGATGGTGCCTGGCAGGGACGGAGCAGGGTAGGGGGCGGGATCGCTTCCCGGCCCGCATATGGGATCGTTCGACGGGCGGGTTTGCCCGTCGTGAGCCGGCGGCGGCGCAGCGCGCGGCCGTAGCGCCCGGCGGCCCGAAGGGTCGGACACAGGCACGCGGCAGGACGCCGGCGGAGGGAATTGGATGACGGTCAGAGGTCAGGACATAGCCTCGGTCATCAGGCGGCAGATCGAGGAGTACGGCGGCGAGCTGACGATGGTAGACGTCGGCACCGTCGTGGAGTCGGCGGATGGCGTGGCTCGCATCCACGGCCTCTCCGGGGTCCGCTACACGGAGCTGCTGCAGTTCTCCGGTGACACCATCGGGATGGCGCTGAACCTGGAAGAGGACAGCGTCGGCGCAGTCATCCTGGGCGACTACACGCACATCCGGGAGGGCGATGAGGTCCGCACAACCGGCCGCATCGTGGAGGTGCCGGTCGGCGAAGGCCTGGTCGGCCGCGTGGTCGACCCGCTCGGCAGGCCGCTCGACGGCGCCGGCCCCATCGAGTCTGACGGCATGCTTCCCGTCGAGCGGATCGCGCCCAACGTCGTCGTGCGGAAGTCCGTCGACACCCCCCTCCAGTTCGGGCTCAAGGCCATCGACGGGCTGATCCCAGTGGGACGCGGGCAGCGTGAGCTGGTCATCGGTGACCGCAACACGGGCAAGACCTCGATCTGCCTGGACGCCATCATCAACCAGCGGGACACTGGGGTCATCTGCATCTACGTCGCATGCGGCCAGAAGGTCGGCAAGGTGGCGCAGGTCGTCACCATGCTCCGGGAGCAGGGCGCCCTCGACCACACCATCGTGGTGGCGGCCAACGCCTCAGACTCGGCCCCGCTCCAGTACCTGGCGCCATACGCCGGCGCCGCCATGGCCGAGTACTTCATGGAGCAGGGCCGGGACGCCCTGGTCGTGTACGACGACCTCACCAAGCACGCCTGGGCGTACCGCCAGATGTCGCTCCTCCTCCGCCGCCCGCCCGGCCGCGAGGCCTACCCGGGCGACGTTTTCTACCTCCACTCCCGCCTGCTCGAACGCGCCGCCAGGATGGACGACGAGCACAAGGGCGGCTCCATCACCGCCCTCCCCATCATCGAGACGCAGGCCGGCGACGTCTCCGCATACATTCCGACCAACGTCATCTCCATCACAGACGGACAGATCTACCTGGAGTCTGAGCTGTTCAACGCCGGCATTCGCCCGGCCCTCAACTCCGGCCTCTCGGTCAGCCGCGTCGGCAGCGCCGCGCAGACCCACGCGATGCGGGCTGTGGCCGGCCGTCTCAAGCTGGAGATGGCGCAGTACCGTGACCTGGCCGCCTTCGCCCAGTTCGGCACCGCGGACCTGGACGCCACCACCCGCCGCCAGCTCGAACGCGGCCAGCGCGTGACAGAGGTCCTGAAACAGAACGAGACCGCACCGCTCACGGTGGAACAGCAGGTCTCGATCTTCTACCTGGCCACCGCCGGCCACCTGGACGAAGTGCCCATCGCACGGATCATGGAGTTCGAGGCCGCGTGGCACGAGTACGCTGCTGCCAATATCCCCGACACGCTGAAGGCGATCGCGGAGACGGGCGAGCTGTCGGACGAGTCGCGGACACAGCTGGACGAAGCCGCCGCCGCCGCCAGGCAGTCCGGAGGGTTCACCGACTAGCGGCGCCCCGCACCGGGCAGACGCCCACAGGAAGCCAACGGAGCAACCGGCCCCAATGCCGAGCACCCGGGAACTGAGACAGCGCATCCGCAGCGTCGCCAACACCGCCAAGATCACCAGGGCGATGCAGATGATCGCGGCGTCCAAGATGCGGCGCGCCCAGGAGAACGTCCTGGCCGGCCGGCCTTACTCGGAGCGGATCACCGAGATGCTGGCGCACCTGGCGGCGATCGAGCACGGCGACGAGGACACCCCGGTCCCGCTCCTGGACAGCCGTCCCGTGGCCCGCACCGGCCTGGTCCTCGTGACCCCGGACAGGGGGCTCTGCGGCGGACTCGTCGCCAACGTCAACCGGCTGGCCGGCGAGGCGATTCGCGACTCGGAGTCACCGGTCACCGTGATCGCGGTGGGCCGGAAGGGGCGTGACTTCACGCTCCGCTCCGGCACGGAGCTCAAAGCGGTGTTCGATGGCATCGGGGACTACCCGACCCTCGAAGACACGCGGCCCATCTCCACGATGGTGATCGACGAGTTCCAGAGCCAGGGCGTGGACCGCGTCTGGCTCGTATATCAGCGGTTCGTCAACACCGCCGTCCAGACGCCGGAGCACAGGACGCTGATCCCGGTGCAGCCGGCGGCGCTCTCCCCGGATGAGCTGGTGGGTTACATCTACGAGCCGGACGCAACGACGGTCCTCAACCGCCTCCTTCCCCGCTACGTGGAGATGGAGGTCTACCACGCCATCCTGGAGGCGATCGCCAGCGAACACTCGGCGCGCATGGTCGCGATGAAGAACGCCACCGACGCCGCCAACGATCTTATCGACGAGCTGACTCTCCAGCTCAACAAGGCCCGACAGGAGTCGATCACGTCGGAGATGCTGGACATCGTCGGCGGCGCGGCGGCAATAGGGGCCTGAGTCGGCCGCCAGGAAACGGGGGCGCCCCGCGCCCCGGGGGTTCAGCATCCTCACGATGGGAGCCGCAGCACATGGCTAACGGGAGAGTGGTTCAGGTCATCGGCACGGTCGTCGACGTGGAGTTTCCATCCGACGCCCTGCCGGAGATCTACAACGGCGTCGAGCTCACCCTCAATGACGAGCGCCTGGTGCTCGAAGTCGAGCAGCACATCGGCAACAACTGGGTGCGCTGTCTGGCGATGGGCCCGACCGAGGGCCTCACACGCGGGACCGAGGTGCGGGACACCGGCGCTGGGATCTCGGTCCCCGTGGGCCGCGGCACCCTCGGCCGGCTGTTCAACATCACCGGCGAGGCGCTCGACAACCTCGGCGAGGTCGTTCACACCGAGACCTGGCCCATCCACCGCCCGCCGCCGCCGTTCGACCAGCAGACCGGCACCACCGAGATCCTGGAGACTGGCATCAAGGTGTTCGACCTGATCACGCCGTTCCAGCGCGGCGGCAAGGTCGGCGCCTACGGCGGCGCCGGCGTCGGCAAGACCGTCATCATCACCGAGCTCATCCGGAACATCGCCCAGGAGCACTCCGGCGTGTCCGTGTTCGCAGGCGTCGGCGAGCGCTCCCGCGAGGGCAACGACCTCTGGCACGAGATGCAGGAGTACGGTGTCATGGACAGCACCGTCCTCGTGTTCGGCCAGATGAACGAGCCGCCCGGCACACGCGCCCGCATAGCGTTCACCGGCCTGACGATGGCGGAGTACTTCCGGGAAGTGGAGAAACAGGACGTCCTCCTCTTCATCGACAACGTGTACCGCTACATCCTGGCCGGCATGGAAGTGTCGGCGCTGCTCGGCCGCATGCCCTCCGCAGTGGGCTACCAGCCGACCCTCGCCACCGAGCTCGGTGACCTGGAAGAGCGCATCACGAGCACGGTGGACGGGTCGATCACCTCGTTCCAGGCCGTCTACGTGCCCGCGGACGACTACACCGACCCGGGCATCGTCACCACGTTCGGCCACCTGGACGCCAACATCTCGCTGGAGCGGTCCCTGTCCGCGCAGGGGCTGTACCCGGCAGTGGACCCGCTGGCGTCCAACTCACGCATCCTCCAGCCGGGCATCGTGGGGGAGGAACACTACGACACAGCCCGGGAGGTGCAGCGCGTCCTCCAGCGCTACCGGGACCTGCAGGACGTGATCGCCATCCTGGGCGTGGAGGAGCTATCGGATGAGGACCGCTTGATCGTGGGACGCGCGCGCAGGATCCAGCGCTTCCTGACGCAGCCGTTCTTCGTCAGCGAAGTGTTCACAGGGCTCGAGGGCCGCTACGTGCAGCTGGCGGACACCATCCGAGGCTTCAAGGAGATCCTGGCCGGCCAGCACGACGATCTGAACGAGCAGGCGTTCTACATGGTGGGCACCATCGAAGAGGCCCGCGAGAAGGGCGAGAAGATGGCCGCGGAGGCCGAGGCCTGAACCCGGCCCACAGGCCCTCTCTCCCGGCCTGCCATGAGCGGGTCGAAGGGTGGGTCAGGGTGAGGGAGAAGCAACCGCATTCGGTCCGGCTTCCCGGACAACTCCCGGCGCCGGCCCGGCCGGCAGGGAAGGCACCACTTTGGCGACGTTCAACCTGACCATAGTGACCGCAGAGCGAGAGATCCTCTCCGTGGAGGCGGACACGCTCGTGGCCCCGGGCATCGACGGCGAGCTGACCGTGCTGCCGAACCACGCCCCGCTCCTGACCGAGCTGAAGCCCGGCGAGATCAGCCTGGGCATAGCCGGCGATGAGACCTCCCTGGTAGTCAGCGGCGGGTTCCTGGAAGTGCTCGGAAACCGGGTTCTCATCCTGGCCGACGCCGCGGAACGGGATCAGGAGATTGACCTGGACCGAGCGGAGACCGCCCTGGCGCGGGCGCAGGAACGCCTTGCCTCACGCACCGCGGACCTCGACCTGGATCGGGCGCTCAGGGCAATCGGCAGGGCCCAGATCAGGCTGCGCGTAGCGGAGCGGCGGACGCGGCGCCGGTCGACCGCGGCGCTGGGGCCCGCCCCCGTCGAAGAGGGCTAGAAGCCGTCCCGACGGCACCTCTCCCGGCCTGTCCTGAGACCAGGAAGCAGGGGAAGGCGCCCATCACCGAATGGCGTCCGTTTCGTGCTTGCGGATGGCCTCCACCCGGGACCGGCACGCGACCAGGCCGCAGCACCGGATGCGGCGGCCCCGTCTAGGAGTCGCCGCCGGCCCGGGACTCCTCCCCGGCCTTCAGGTAGTAGGTCATCGACTGCAGCGCGAGCACCGGGTCCACGCCGCGCACGACCACGCCGTCGGGGACCTTCGGAGCGATCGGCGCGTAGTTGAGGATCGCCTTCACGCCCGAATCCACAAGCTGGCTGATCACCTGCTGGGCGAAGCGGTCCGGGACCGCGACGATCCCGATGTCGATGTCCAGGCGCGGCACCTCGGTCGCAATCCGGTCGAGCGACGCTACCATGAGGTTCCCGACATGCGTGCCCACGATGGCCTCATCCGTGTCGAAGGCGGCGACGATCACGAAGCCGGCCGGCGCGAAGCCAGGGTAGTTCACGATCGCGTGGCCCAGCCGGCCGACACCCACCAGCGCCGCGTTCCACACGCGGTCCAGCCCGAGGATCGACCGCAGCTCGGAGGCGAGCCGGTGAACGTTGTACCCTCGCCCCTGCTTGCCGAAACGCCCGAAGTAGCTCAGGTCCTTGCGGATCTGAGCCGGCGTCATGCGGAGTTGCGTCGCAAGCTGCTCCGAAGACACCATCTCGGCGCCCTCACTGGCGAGCTGCGCCAGGATACGCGCGTAGAGAGGAAGTCGCTGGACTACTACCTGCGGAGCGTCGCCGGCGAGACCGTCATCCTGCGAAGCGGCGCGCCCGGGGTTTTCGGCCATGGGAAAGACGAACCCTTGCACAAAGAGAGAGAAAACCGGGCCAACGGCAGCGGACCGGATGCGCGTTTTCTATCACATACGGACGTGTCGGGGCAACTTCCGCCCCGGCGCGGCTGCCGCGGGCCGCGGCCGGAAGTCCCATGCGCGCGCTGCGCCGCCCGGGTTCCGCGCCCGGCCGGCACGCTCTCACACCGAAAGGACCGTACATGCATGTCGCCGTCTGCCGCCTGACGCTGCGCCTGCCCGGCAACCGGTCGCTCAAGGGGAAACGACAGATCGTGAGGTCCCTCATCGACCGCGTCAGGCACCGCTACAGGGTGGCCATCGCGGAGGTTGGCGACCAGGACCGCAAACAGAGCGCGGTCATCGGAGTGGCCGCGGTCAGCGGAGAGGCCGCGCACGCATCCCAGGTGATCGAACGCGTCGTGGACTACGCGGAGACACAGTTCTTCGACGCGGAGATCATCGACGTCGAAACGGACGTGACGGACTGGGACTGACCCGCCGCTGACCCGCTACAAAGGGGGGCACGCAAACCGGCGCTGCGAGCAGCGGCGGCCGCGCACGGCCCCGGGCCATCAGGCGGCGCGGGTCGTAGAACGGGCCCGCGGCCGGGCCAGCGCCCTGTCGCCCTTCGGCCGGATCATGAACCCGCACTGCAGGCACTCCATGTACTGCCCGAACTGGTCGCTCGTGAACTCAACGTCGCCCTTGCACCGCGGGCACGCCTTCAGATACAGCATCTCTCTCTGGTTTCCTGGTTTCCCGGTTTGACCCCCGCAGAGCAGGGGCCATAGCGTTTGCGTCTCATCAAGGGACACCGCATGTCCCGCTGGCCTTCCCCGCCTCCCGGAGTCCGACCGGCGACGGAGTCTACTACGCTTTCTGCGCGATTGCCCGGGTTTTCAAGGCGAATCCGTAAACTTCTTGTTAACAGCCGGTCACCGGACAGGCTGTTAACGCAGCCAGCGGCACCTCGCCCCCCTAGCATTGACACGAAGCGTATCAGATCATACGATACTTGTCGTGGTAATGGATCTGCCAGTCATATTCACGCTCACAGCTGCCCGGACCCCCGCGGGGAGGCACAACGCATGAACCAGGAGCCTCGCCGCACCGGGCAACGTCTCTCAGGGTGGGCGTTCGCGCCTGACTCCTCTCCCCGGGATATTGCCCGGCGGGGCGCCCGGAACGTGGCTCGCCGCGCCGCGCCGCCGGAGCAGCCGGAGGTCCGGGTCGCGGGCGTGTACATCATCAGCGTCGCCGCACGCCTGCTCGAGATGCACCCGCAGACGCTGCGGAAGTACGAGCGTGTGGGGCTGGTCAGCCCGGCGCGCACCGGCGGACACCTGCGGCTGTACTCAGAGGATGACCTGCTGCGCCTGCGCGTCATCCGCCGCCTGGTTGACGAGCTGGGCCTGAACCTGGCGGGCGTCCGGTTGGTGCTTGACCTGGTCGGGCCCCTGCGCCGGCTGGTGGAGGCCGCCGAGTCGAATCCGGAGCTGCTGGAGGCAGAGGCCGGGCGGGCCACCGCGGAGCTGATGTCGTTCCTCCGCTACGTAGGCGCCGAGACCGGCTCATCGGCCTAGCCGGGGACGCGGCCGCGCGCACCGGCGATCACCGGCGATCTCAGACGGAGGCACGGTTGACAGGAGAAACCTCAGAGACGGAGGCCACCGGCCTGGACCACGCGGCCGGGCAACCCGGGCCCGTCGCAGCCGAAGATGCCGCCGCGGATTCGCTCGACGCCGCCCAGCTCGACGCTGCCCGGCTCGAAACCGCGCTGAAGGAGAAGGACGAGCTCACCGCTCTCCTCCAGCGCGTGCAGGCGGATTTCGTCAACTACCGCAAGCGTGTGCAGACGGAACAGGAGGAGGCGCGCAGGGGCGCGACGCGCGGCCTGGTGATGCGGCTGCTCGGCGTGCTGGACCAGTTCGACACCGCACTCGGAGGCGCTGGCAGGGACGGCGGCGAAGGCTGGTTTGAAGGGTTCCAGGCGATCCAGCGCGGCCTCCTGGCGGCGCTCCGCACGGAGGGCGTCGAGCCATTCGACAGTGAGGGCGTCGTGTTCGACCCGCGGGAGCACGAGGCGCTGCTGACGCGGGAGACCGCTGAGCATCCCGCGAACACAGTGGTGCGCGTGCTGCGACCCGGCTACAGGATGCACGGCGAGGTGTTGCGGGCGGCCCAGGTCGAGATCGCGACGGCGCCCGCCGAAACAGATGACGGCTCTACCCGCCCGCAGGAAGAGGCGGGCGAGGCGTAGCAGGGAGTTCTGACCGGCGCCGCGGAGCCTCGGTTCCGGCGGTGGCAGCAGCAGCGAGATTCGATCAATCAACCGGCCCACCCGGACGGGTCCGGCCAGGCGAGGGAACACCAGGAACATGGCTAAGGCGATCGGCATCGATCTGGGCACCACCAACTCCGCGATGGCGGTGATGGAGGCCGGCGAGCCCGCGATCATCGAGAACAAGGAGGGCAGGCGCACGACGCCCTCGGTGGTGGCAGTGAACCCGAAGACGGGCGAGCGCTTCGTCGGCGAGCTGGCGCGCCGCCAGGCCATCACCAACCCGGAGAACACCGTCTACTCCACGAAGCGGTTCATCGGTCGCAGGTTCGACGACCCCTCCGTGCAGGAAGACACGACGCGGGTCTCGTTCAAGATCACCGGCGGCGCCTCCGGGGACGCCGCGGTGATCTTCAACGACAGGCCCCAGGCGCCCCCGGAGATCGCGGCGATGATCCTCCGGAAGCTCAAGGAGGACGCCGAGGCCAAGCTGGGCGATGAGATCACGAAGGCCGTGATCACAGTCCCGGCGTACTTCGACGACAGCCAGCGGGAGGCGACCAAGGTCGCCGGAGAGATCGCCGGGCTCGAGGTGATGAGGATCATCAACGAGCCGACGGCCGCCGCGCTCGCCTACGGGCTGGACAAGAAGGGCGACGAGACCATCGCCGTCTACGACTTCGGCGGCGGCACGTTCGACATCACCATCCTCCAGATCGGTGACGGCGTGTTCGAGGTCAAGTCCACCAACGGCGACACCCACCTGGGCGGCGACGACCTGGACCTGGCCATCGTGAACTGGGTCGCCGACGAGTTCCAGTCGGAGAACGGTATCGACCTGCGCCAGGACCCTGCCGCGCTGCAGCGCCTGCGCGTGGAGGCAGAGCGGGCGAAGATCGAACTGTCCACCGTGACGCAGACTGAGATCAACCTCCCCTTCGTCACCGCTGACGCGACCGGGCCAAAGCACCTCTCCCAGATGCTGAGCCGCGCCCGGCTGGAGCAGCTCGTCGCCGGGTTCATCGAACGCACGGAAGCGCCCTCGCGGCAGGCGATGGAGGACGCCGGCCTGACCCCCGCAGACATCGACGAGGTGATCCTGGTCGGCGGCACGACGCGCATGCCCGCGGTCCTGAACAAGGTGAAGGCCATCTTCGAGAAAGAGCCGCACCAGGGCGTGAACCCGGACGAGGTCGTCGCCGTCGGCGCCGCCATCCAGGCCGGCGTCCTGGAAGGCGATGTCCGGGACGTGCTGCTGCTCGACGTCACACCGCTCACCATGGGCATCGAGACCCTGGGCAGCGTCATGACGGTCCTCATCGGCCGCAACACGACCATCCCGACATCCAAGTCAGAAGTGTTCAGCACCGCCGCGGACGGGCAGACCTCGGTGGAGATCCACGTCCTCCAGGGCGAACGATCCATGGCCGGGCAGAACACGTCCATCGGCCGCTTCATCCTGGACGGCATCCTGCCCGCGCCCCGCGGCGTCCCGCAGGTCGAGGTCACATTCGATCTCGACGCCGACGGCATCCTGAGCGTCTCCGCGAAGGACCGCGCTACGAACAAGGA
>SDBV01009019.1_pt1 | contig 13331 bp, 11 predicted proteins | sample 2277081 | NCBI WGS metagenome assembly SDBV01 (sample SAMN10402039, study PRJNA504765) | marine sediment metagenome | isolation source: marine sediment core GS10_PC15, 223 cmbsf | place: Arctic Ocean: Southern Knipovich Ridge | collected 2010 | reverse complement strand
CTGCCGATGTCGATCCCGAGTTCGAGAGCGTTCGTGCTGACCACCGCCATCACTTTGCCCTCCCGCAGGCCCTTTTCAATGGCCCGCCGTTCCGTCGGGAGATAGCCGCCGCGGTATCCCTTCACCAGGTCCGGTTCGCGGCCAAGCTTCTTGACCGCGTCACGCAAATACGTCGTGAGAATCTCAACCCGCAGACGGCTCCGCGCAAACACGATCGATTGGATGTCCTTCTGCAGAAAATGTGTGGCCAGACGGCTCACTTCCTTTACGGCCGACTTGCGAATCCCCAACTCTGCATTCACCACGGGCGGATTATAAAACAGGAAATGCCGCTCACCCGCCGGCGCGCCGTTCTCGTCGACCAGCCGCACCGGCGCCTCGACGATCTTCTCCGCCATCTCCTTCGGATTCGCGATCGTCGCGCTGCAGCAGATGAACTGCGGCTTCGATCCATAGAAGGCACAAATGCGCTTCAGCCTGCGGACGACATTCGCCAAATGACTCCCGAAGACCCCGCGATAATGGTGCAGCTCATCGATGACGATGAACTCCAAATTCTCAAACAGCCGGATCCACGTCGTGTGATGCGGCAAGATCCCCGCATGAAGCATGTCGGGGTTCGTGACGACAATGTGTCCCGCGCTCTTCACCGCGCGCCGCGCCGAAGCAGGCGTGTCCCCGTCAAACGTATAGGTCCCGATCTTGACATCCAGATCGTCGATAGTCGACTTCAGCTCATGCACCTGGTCCTGCGACAACGCCTTCGTCGGAAAAAGATACAGCGCCCGCGCATTCGGGTTCTCCATCAGGCGGTTCAAGACCGGAACGTTGTAACACAGCGTCTTACCCGAAGCCGTCGGCGTCACCACACACACATTCTCATTCGCCAGCACCGCCTCAATCGCCTGCGTCTGATGCGTGTACAGATCCGCGATCCCCCGCGCCCGGAGCGCCTCCACCAACTTAGGATGCAGCCCCTCCGGAAACCCGCCATAACGCGCCGGCCCAGGCGGAATCGAATGCCAAGTCGTAAGATTCCGGCAGAAATCAGAGTCCGCCCTCAGACTGTCGACCACTTGAGGAAGATTCATCTTCAGCACCCCCAGATGTCCATCCAATGACCTGAATATAACATCAGTATTCCCGTAAAGCAACCCCAAACCACAGCAGGTGAGGGATTCCTCCGAACATCGGCAAACGATGCCCGACCGTATAAACAACCGGATCTAATGCAATTGCCGCAGTGGATCCTGGCCTGGACCCAAAATCCGCAACACGAGAATCTCAGCTTCCCCAATCTCGTAATAGATGCCGTGGGACTCATACACCAAGCGGCGGGTGTTTGCTCGAACGTGCCCCTGGTCAGAGCCGAGCTGAGGATTTTCGATCAGAAGTGCCAGCGCCCTAAAGAGCCCTTCCGCATAGACGCGGGCTTGTTTCACTCCGTGCCGCTCGATCGTGTATTCAGCAATCGCAGCGACGTCTGCATCGGCCGCCTTGGTCAGGCGGAGTTCAAGCATCGTCCCTTCGGTACCGCTCCTCAGTAGCCGTCCACGCCGCTTCCGCCGTGCGATCACTCAAACCGCTGGCCTTGGCTTCGGCCAGCATCCCGCGCAGCTCCTCCTGATGCTTGATCTGTTCCGCCTGCCACTCCTCCAAGAGATGAATGCCCGCGCGAACAACTTCACTCGCATCCTCGAAGTCGCCAGCCTCGATACTCCGGCGGATAAACTCCGCCTGCTTCTCCGTCAGATTCACATTCTCAGATACCATACACATAGCCTCGCACGACTGGCCCACAATGTCAATTCAGCAAGATCAGACGCCCCAGTCTCAATCAAACCCCTCTGCTCACGGCCCAATCGTGTGCCAAGTCGTAAGATTCCGGCAAAAATCCGAGTCCGACCTCAGACTGTCCACCACTTGCGCAAGATTTATCCTCAGCACCCCCAGATGCCCATCCAATGACCTGAATATAACATCAGTGGACGCCCGAAGCAAAAACCGGATCTGAAGTCTCTGAGAGGCGTTCGCTATTGCTGCGAGGGGAAAAGGGTATCCAGGAATTCCTGCGTAGCCGGAAATCGTGCCCCGAACGCAATCTCCTCTATCGTCCCGTCTAGAAAGAGCACGTGGATATTTTCCATAGGGTGGCCAGCGGCCGCGTTGGCACGTTCGATGTAGACAGGAATCTCGCCTCGAATACGGGCAAGTTCAGCATCATCAGCACCATCCGCTGCAAGATACTGTTCGACCCCGGCGCGCAGTCGATACAGAGTCCCCGTGGGAGTTACGATGTCCGAATTTGGGTCAAATCCTGGGTCGCCGTAACGTGCGGCGACAAGCGCACGCACGTCATCGATCCCTTGAATTGCATATCCCATATAGATGTAGTTCTCTGCGGCGATCCGGTGCACTTCCCTGATCTGCTCCGGAGTATCCTCGACCGTAGACCACATATATCGAATCATACTCTCTGCATCTTCAAGTCTTGGATTGACATAGAAAGTCCTCCATCCATACATTGCGCCTTCAAGGGAATCAATCCAGCATCCCTCCTGCATATAGATGGGTGGCAAGTCATGGCCGCGCTCGAACCGCTCGATATGGAATACAAAGCTTTCAAGAATACGTTCAGGATAGTGGCCAAACCTGCGAGTGGTGCTGGAGCGACTGTAGATCAGGTCAGTGCCTTTTCTCTCAAGCAATAGACCATCCTTACTTAGCATCTCAAAACGCATCTTAGAAGGCAGCGTCATAAATGCTGGTAGAAACACAGAAGCGGCAACACCAAGGGCTACGACTGCAAACACTATAAACAGTATCCGCCGCATCCAACTCGACTCATTCATGGCGTCTCAATTCCATCTTTCTCTGTCGGCAATAGACTCATTCTAGCCGATCCTTTCCATACCCATCCTTCTCGCGCGGGAATACTTCAGGACTGCTCAAAACCAATCTGCGGAACCCGTCCAATCCGTGGCCGAAGCAGTCGGAGCTCTTGGCGGCCTTGTCGGCTCAATAATCAGCTTCGATCTGGGTTGGCCTATGAAACTTTGCCAATAGTTTACCCCTTATCTTGCACCCGGGCTTATTGGCCATTCCTCATTTCCCACGGCAGCCTCGTTCCCACGGTCCACCGTGGGAATGCAGAATGCAACAGATTCTGCATATATATAGGGGAACCTGAGCGCGCGGCGCCAGGGGTGGAGGGGGCGGGCTAAGAAGTCTTGTGGGTGTCGAGGAGGATGGTGACGGGGCCGTCGTTGGTGAGGTGGACGCGCATGTGGGCGCCGAATTCGCCTGTGGCGACGGTGATACCGCCTCCTTGCTGCGTTCGCCGACACAGATAACGTGGGTTCTAATACGGTGTCCGCTACCTGTCAAGGCAAAGTAGAAGGGTGAGCACTCGACGCCTTGCGGCCCTTTCGCGCACGCCGGACGGGGCCGCGTCGCGTGTCGGCGCCGATAACGACCGGCCCACCGTTGGGGGCCTCGATGCGCACGTCCATGTCGATGAGCGGTGTCTCCGTGGAACTCCCGGGCTTGATCTTAATGACGCCCCCCGGTGCCACGGCCGCGAGGCCGTCGTCAAGCGTGTCGAAGGGCTGCGTTTCGGTTCCGAACTCATCGCCCGTGTAGTCGAAATCGACCCAGACCTCGGGCAAGTCGGTGATGGTTACACATCCCGTGACGAGAAGATCATCGATGTAGAAGCCGGGATAGTCATTGAAAAAGTCATCCATGGTCGTAAATTGGAAGCGGACTGCAACCTCCGATCCCGCCATGGCCGAAAGGTCCACCGTGGCCGTTCGCCACGTGGTACTGGCATCGAGCAAGGTGGTCATGCCTGGGCCCACCGGTTGGTTGCTGGCAACGGCGGTCCAACCCCCCCCGTTCTCGGACACGTAGACAGACGCGATATCAACCGTCGCAAAGGCCTCCGTTTCTAGAAAATATGCAAAAGACAGTTGGATGGGCGCTGTGGCATCGGCGAGGCTGATGGTTGGCGAAGTTACGGCGCCATCGTTTGCGCCCAAGTCATAGGTGCACAGCCCGTCATGGCCGTAGTAGAGCGACGCAGACGTCGTGTGGCTGCCCGAAGCGGACTCGCAGGCCGTGGACAAATGCCACAGCCCGGTGCCAATGCCACCGCCATTTGCGATACTGAAGCCGCCCAATCCGCTCTGGAAGTCCTCGCTAAACAGCGTTACCGGTGACTGGCCTTCGCCCCCGGCCTCGAAGTTGCTGGCATTGGGAAGCGCCCAGGCGCCCCGGCCCAATGTCGAGACGGTGAGCACGTCATCGGCGGTGTCGTAGTCCATGTCGAAGACCGGCGCATCCGGCAGGTTGTCGCCCAGTTCCGACCATTGCGTGGGATTGGAAAGCAGTGCCACGAAGACGCCTAAGTCCGCGCCCACCACGATGCGATCGCCGAAGGCACTGGGAATGTACTCGATACACCGGAATACGCCGGCGTTCAACAGGTTCCCCGTAAGGTCGCTCCACGTGGCCCCCATGTCGGACGTCGCGAAGACTTCGTTCTCGTCTACGACAAAGGCCGTCATCCAGTCCGCGGGATCCATCACGACACCGTAGACCTGCAAAGTACTTGCCCCCGGAAAGGCCCCGGCCACGGCCACGAAAGAGGAGCCCGGCGTCGAGCGCACGTAGAGGCCGTTGCCCGAGCCCACGTAGGCAACATCCGGGTTGGGCGTGGCGCCACTGTAGCCGCCATAGGCAATGGCGTACTGCACCCAGCCCGGCCACAGGCCCGCGCCGATATTCGTGAAATTCTCGGCGCGGTCCGTGGATTCGTAGACCCCGTCTCCACCCTGAATGAGGATCCGGTTTTGCGCCACCGCGTTGAGTTCGATGGGCGAATAGAAACTCGCCGACGAAAATCCCGACATGCCGGCATAAACAGAGGTCACATAGTTCCCAGCAGCGTCAAACACATCATATCCAAACGCCCACAGATACTGCGCGCTTCGATAGCGGTAGGAATTGGGCAGTGCCGTCGTGTCGTCCACGGCGCAGTCCCCGCCGTCGCCCTGCATGGTCGTGGTCCACACGGCGCCCGAGTAGCCGGCCTCCTGCAACACCGTGCCGATGTCCTGCGTGCCGCCGATGAGCTGATTGGAGTTGCTGTCGTAGGCCATGCTGTGCATCTCGGCGATTTGCAGGTTCCCCGCCAAGGAGAACCAATCCCCCGTGTTGCTCAGGGGGCTCGTGCGCTTGTAGATGCCGCCGTCGTCGCCTTCGATGATGTTGCCATCGGCATCGAAGACCATCTCCCGGGAGTCGGCGTGGGGCGCACTGCTGCTCGCCGTTCCGCCGCCTGTCGCGCCCAAGACATCGCTGTGCGTAAGGTGGACAAACTGGCTTCCAGAGGCCTGAGAGGCGTCACCACGGAACAGACGGCCTGTGTAATTGTTCGCTCCGATCGCATTTGGGAAGCCCCCCGCGTCCTGGTATCCTGCCGGCTGGCGGTCGCCACCGACATAGACGATGTTCGCGTTGTCAGGGTCTGCCACAATCGAGAAATGGATGGCTCCTTGCCCGCCCGGGTCATCGCCGAGCGTGGGCTTGTAGCTCGGATTCAACCCCACATCGCCGCCACTCTCATGGGTGACGGGCAAGTCCATGGCCGTCCAAGAGCCCCCGCCGTCGTCCGAACGGAAGATCCCCGCGGGCTGCCCGCCGTTGAGGATGCAGACATACACCGCATTGGTCGAGGTGTTGTCGTGGACCGCCATCTCGACGTTGCTCGTCGTGGGACTCGAGTCGCTGATCATCGTATTCATGGTGGCGTTGCTGACCCGCGTCCAAGTCGCGCCGGTGTCCGTAGATTTGTAGATGCCGTTGCTGGTTCCCGCATCGCGAATGGCAGCATAGAGCGTCGCGGGGGTGTTCGGGTGCCCCACTAAATCGAAGCAGCGCCCCTGCGGCAGCCCTCCCGTGCCGGAGACCTGCGTGAACGTGGCCCCCGTGTCCGTGCTGCGGAAGATACCTATATTCGAATAGCTGAAAGGCGAGGCATAGTTCACAGACACCACAATGGTCGCGCCGCGGCCCGCGACGCCGGAGATGTTCTTGTCCACCAGCGTTCCGCCGCTTCCAGCGAGGACCGACCACGTGTTCCCGTGGTCCACAGTGCGCAGTGCCCCCAAGCGCGCGCCACCCTCGGATCCATAACTGCTGAAGCGGCCAAAGCCCGCCACGAGTGTCTGGTTCGTGACGTCGGTCGGGTCGTACTCGATGGCGCCGATGGCCGAAGCCCCCAGTTGGTCCGTCAGCGGCGTCCAGGACGGCGTCGCCGACGTTGCATTCAGCGTGCGCCATATCCCGCCGTTCACCGCGCCAAGAAACAGAATATCGGAATCTGTGGGATGCGCGGCCAAGCAATGCACGGCGCCCATCACTGGGTTGTTCGCGATGTTCTCCACCTGTCCGTTATGCGCCGGGGCAGGCCCTGCCGCGGTCCACAACGCTCCACCCGTGGGCGGCGGCAGCGGCGGCGCGACAGGCGAACGCAGTTCCGGAAGGCCCGCCGTCTCCTCGATGGGTCGGCCAACGGCATAGTCATCGCCAGGCATGGCCGGCACGCCGGGCTCCAGCACCGCCCGCACATAGGGGCGCGAAGGTTGCTCACCCACCCCGGCCGCACCGGCACAGGTCAACACCCCAGCCAGCAAGACACAATAGGCGCTCTTGGGAAAGCGCTTGAAGGGGCTTAGCGATTTGGCAACCACTGGGCGGGTGTTTCGCGCTCCCATTCTCAGGGCTCCTTAGTCATGCTCCAGCCTAGACTGAGCCATGTCCACGCGAAAACGGGTGTTACCGGCTCAGACGGCCTCCTTGTGAAAAGCTCAGACTGTCAATTATGACAAAAAGGCGCCTTAACTGCAATCATTCAGCTCGAGTCGGATCGGGACTTCTCCTAGATCTTCCCGGCGGACTTGGCCAGAGAGGAGCCTGGTGCTTGACGAGATAGATGGGTCAGGTTTCGGGATGTAGAGACAGGCTAAGAGGTCTTGCGGGTGTCGAGGAGGATGGTGACGGGGCCGTCGTTGGTGAGGTGGACGCGCATGTGGGCGCCGAATTCGCCGGTGGCGACGGTGATGCCGCGGGCGCGGAGGTGTTGGGCGACGGATTCGTAGAGGGGGACGGCTTGTTCGGGGCGCGCGGCGGCGATGAACGAGGGGCGGTTGCCTTTGCGTGCGTCGCCGAGGAGGGTGAATTGAGAGATGAGGAGGACGGCGCCCCCGACGTCTTCGAGGGACAAGTTGAACTTGCCCTCGGCGTCATTGAAGATGCGGAGCTGGGCGATCTTCTTTGCGATCTGCGACGCGTCGTCTTCGGTGTCGTCGTTGGCGACGCCCAGCAGCACGAGAAGACCGTGGGTGATCTCGCCGATGGTTTTATCGTCGACTTCCACGGAGGATTCGGTGACGCGTTGGACAACGGCGCGCATGGGGCGGGGCGATCTCCTATCGAAAATGGGGAGTGTAGCAGGGGAGCGGCGGGCGCGTAAAGGGGGGATCTCTAGAGCGCGTCGAACTTCTTGGCCTTCTCCACTTCGAGTTCGAGGGGGGTCTCGATATTGGCAAGACGGCTCTCGATCTTGCTGAGGCGCTCATCGACGGTCCTTTCGAGGCGCTTGGCCGTCAGATTGAGCTTCTCAATCTGCCTGGCGGACTTCGAACGCACATAGAGGACGGTGCGAACCACGGCTACCCCCATCACGATCCAAAGGACGACGAGAAAGAATTCGAAGGTGATCATCTGACACCTCGCTGGTCTCAAGCCGATGTCCGGCACTATGGCCCGCAAGATATCCTAGGCCTGTCTGCAACGTCTGTCAACCCCGGGCCCGGGCACTTAGCCCGAGCCGACTCTTCTGATTCTACCGGCCGGGTGGCCGCGTCTAGCTCCTCTAGGCGGATACGTCGCCCCTCAGCAACCGCGCCAAATGAATTTGACGCGGCCACCCGTCGTCTGTCAACTTCCGGCCCGAGCCGTGCCTGTCTCAGTACTTGAGTTCCTCCTCCGTGAAGGGACGTCTCGGCCTGTGTCCGAGGATTCGCGCGAGTGTGTGATTGAGCGTCGTGGGGTCGTTGTCGAATCCTCCATGAGAGGTGCTTTCGGTCGCTCGACTGTCCCCGGAATAGTGGATCTTCATTCCATCTGGCAGCTTGCCCAGATTCTCCTCGAACTTAGCCATTCCGAGTATTGGTGTGGGCTGGTCCTTTTCGAAAGCGTTTGAGACGAGATAGAGTAGCGACTTCCCATAGATCTTTGCGACGTTGTCGTTTTGCTCGCGTTCTTCGACAAGGTTGTAGAGGGCCATATCGGCTATGCGCGTTCCGCCTCGCCTTCCAATGGTGGGCTTGTACGCACTCTTATACAGCTCCACGGTGCACGCGGGGGCATAGAGTGAGCATGTGCTGAATTCGACACTTACGTTGTTGGCTTTGAGGGCCCTCAAGGCGTTTGCGAAGAACACGGCACCTGTGCTGTGTCCTATCAGGTGCACCTCATGCTCAGCGGCCGCGTCGAGCAGCCTGAGAAGTGAGCGCATCCCGGCACCGTTTGCAAGGAAGGCCTTCGCGGCGCCACTCTTCATTTCGGACCATATGGCGGTTCCAGCCCGCCTGGATAGCCGTTCGAGCCAGCGGTCCTTCCATTCGGCGATGCGCCCAGCGCGGGCTTCGGCGGGAGGGCGCTTGCCCAGAATGATATCTTTTATTTCTTCCAGGAGGCCGGTGTCGTACATGAAGTGCACGGGGTAGATTCCGTTGCGCTTGAACCCGTCGCGCATTGCGTGGATGCGCCGGGCCGAGGCCTTGGGTGAGTTGAGTCCTCCATGCGCGTAGAACATAACGTGTTCATACTTAGTGCTTTCCTGGATGCTGTTGGCGATTACGGCGACGTCGTCATAGTTGCTCCAGAATTTTCCGTGGTCGTGGAATTTTCCGTCGTCAATGTGAACGAAATGCCCCGCAACGTCCGTGCGCGCCGTCCTGCGTTTGGAGGCCGTCTCGACGGACTCGGCGTCTGTGGACGATGGCTGCGAGGGTGTCAAATGAAATGCGCCGGGGGTGCGTGCGGCCAGTTGGACGACCCAGGCGTCGATGAGGGAGTCGTGCCAGTCGTCGTAGGACCAGATGGCGCGCCCGTTGCCGCCCCAGGTATCGCCCCATGAGTTCTGGATCAGGAACCCTTCGGCGTTGTATCCGACAATGGCGAAGGCATGGGCGAATTCTTTTTCCCAGGCGGCGGGCGCTTTGATGGATCCGCCTTCAGGGAAATCCCAACCATCGTGGACATAGGCTGAGACAATTAGAACGCCGACTTCGTTTAGGGCGGCGTGGAAGTTAGTGAGGTCTTTCTGGATGCGGTAGTAGGGGCCGAGCCTGGTCTTCCGGGCGTTTATGGCGACTTCACGGTTGATGTTCTTGCGTCTCTTGTTCCACAGATGGGCCTCGCATGCACCCATGTTGTGCCAGCCGCGCAGGGCGCCGCGAATGCTTGAGCCTTCGTAATTCTGGCCTTCCCACTCGTCGTGCTTCTGCGCCATACGGTAGAGCATGTAGGGGCTCACTTGCTCCATTGTGTCCCGCTGGGCCAGAAGCACGTTAATCGTGGATGCGAGGGCGAATCCAGTACAGGCGCCTTCCTCCCCCTGGTCCAGGACTGGAATTGCGATGAGTGCGCGGGCGGTGTGCACGTTTGGAAGCTGAATAAGGGGCGGCTCGTACATCCGATCACGGATGTCGGGTGGATCGGGGCGTGCGTCGGAGGATTGGCGGTTTTTTGTCCCTTCTGAAGTCTTGGCCATGGTGTATCTCCTTGTGAAGTGTATGGTTAGTTTAGATATACCAGGAAGAATAGGCCACGTAGTACGGATTGTCAAGATCATTGAGGAAGGAAGGGCGGCGGCGGGGATGTTTGCCCGCCGCCGCCCATTGTGTTTGTGAGGGGGCCTGTAAGCCGAGTTCTGTCTAGGACCTTTCGATCCCGAGGCGGCCATTCATCTGGGACGCATGTCGCCATGCGCCTCGAGCTGCCTACCCGGGCGCGGCGCGGGCCACGCCTTAGCGCCCCTATTTGGCATTGCTCCGGGTGGGGTTTAGCCGGCCGGCCCGTCGCCGGGCCGCCGGTGCGCTCTTACCGCACCATTTCACCCTTACCTGTGACCCCGCCAGGCCTAAGCATGGCGGGTTACCTACCGAGCCTAGGCTCGGTAGGCTCCATCGGCGGTGTGTTTCTGTGCCACTTTCCGTCGGGTCGCCCCGCCTTCGCGTTACGAAGCACCCTGCCCTTTGGAGCTCGGACTTTCCTCGACGCCCAAATGGACGCCGCGGCCGCCCGGCCTCCTCACGAGGGGATTCTATCACCAATTCAGGGGCTATTTCATGGATTTCCATAGGTTTTCGCAGATTTTTCCTTCTTTCGAGGAAGCCGGGGGGCTATCTATCGATGTGTCGAATCTGACCGCGCCGAGGGAAAGTTTGACATTGCCGTCTAGATCCGTACAATTAGAGCGTTGTCGGATAATTCGGGTTGATGCCGTAACTCGGATTTTCTTATTTTTAGTGGTAATGGGCTAACTACGGAAAGTTGACATGCAGAGCGAAGCTGAAAACAAAGTCGAATCCGTCAAGATGACCGTTACGTTGCCGAGGGAGGTTGCCGCGTTTCTCCGCTGGAAGGCGGAAGTCGAGGGCATGAAACGCGACGAGCTGCTGCGCAAAATTATTGTGCATTATGCGAAAAGGTTGCGCCAGGAAGATTTCCGGACCCCGCCAATCGAGGACATCGACGACTAGGCGGAGGCGTGCGGCCTTTCGAGCGGCGTAACTGAAAGTGGTGCCAGGCCACGTGAGCGCCGAGATGGCCCAGGTCGAGTTGCATCTGGTCTGGGTCATTTGTTATCGTTCTGCGTCGCTCGATTTCGGGCGACGCCCGGTGTCTATTTCTCACCCAGAGGAAACAGCAAGTGAAGACGTATGTCCCGAAGCGGGATGATATCAAGCCTAAGTGGGTCGTGATCGACGCTGAGGACAAGGTCCTCGGCCGGGTCGCCGTGGAGGCCGCTCGTCTGCTTCGTGGGAAGCACAAGCCTGAGTTCACGCCGTATCTGCAGTGCGGGGATTACGTGATCATCGTGAACGCGGTTAAGGCGAGGGTCACGGGCAATAAATTTACGGACAAGAAGTATTACCGGCACTCGGGCTATCCGGGCGGTATCAAGGAAATCACCTATGACAAGATGCTTGCGAAGCATCCGACGCGCGCGATGACGCTTGCGGTGACGGGGATGCTGCCGCATAATCGTCTGGGGCGCTCCTTAGCCCGGCACCTTCGGGTCTACGCGGGGCCGGACCATCCGCATACGGCGCAGTTGCCTGAAGCGCATTCATTCGGCTAAACGGGAGCAAGGACATTGATCGATAAGTACACGGGCGAGACGGTAACGATAGGAAGGCGTAAGGATGCGCGTGCGCGTGTGCGCATTAAGCCGGGTTCGGGAAACATTGTAGTCAACGGCCGTCCGATTCGTGAGTATCTCGCTCGGGACGTGCTGGTGATGCTGGCGAACCAGCCTTTCGAGGCGACGGAGACGCAGGGCCGCTTCGACGTGCGTGTGCGCGCGGATGGGGGGGGGCTTTCCGGGCAGGCCGGGGCGATTCGCTTGGGTATCGCCCGCGCGTTGCTGGAATACGATGCCAATTACAAGGGCGTGTTGCGTAGCGCGGGATTGCTGACGCGGGACGCGCGCGAGGTCGAGCGGAAGAAGTACGGCCAGCCGGGCGCCCGCAAGCGCTTCCAGTTCTCGAAGCGGTAATCTTCAGGAAATGGTGCATTTCGTCGCGCATTCCGGCCTGGCCGGGATGCGCGGTTTCTTTTTGAGCGCCGATTCTGAGGGGTTCCGGTGGATTCAGCCCCGGATCTTGAGTCTTTTTTTGCGGGACCCGTGTTAACCATTGTCAATACGGTGATTTTTTGCTAGACTGCTGCCGCCGAAAGGGTCCCGGGGCTGCACAGAGGGTTCCTTTCTCGAAATTCTGGGGGAATCGTGCTGGAAATTCGGATGTTTCGGTTTGGCAGCGGGTGATCTCAGCCCGCGTGTGCGGGTCGCGGCCATCGTCGTGAAGGGGGATTCGGTTCTGCTGGTGCGCCATGAAAAGGCCGGGGCGTCCTATTGGCTCTTGCCCGGAGGGGGTGTTGACTTCGGGGAGCCGCTCGCTGAGGCGTTGCGGCGGGAGGTGCGTGAGGAGACGTGCCTGGAGGTGCGTGTGGGGGACCTTGTACTTGCCAGTGACAGCATCGCGCCGGACGGAAGCCGGCACGTGGTGAATCTTTGTTTTGAGGCGGAGGTCGTTGGGGGCGAACTCGGACAGGGGAGCGACGAGCGGGTCGCTGAAGCGCGGTACGTTCCGGTTGAAGAGCTTAAGGAACTCGCGCTGCACCCGGATCTGCGCGCTGAATTATCCAGGGGGGTAGAGAGCGGTTTCGCTTCGGGCGAGGTCTATCTCGGGGAGAGGTGGACGCCTGAAGGGTAGCGGTCCATGAATGTGGTGAAGGGGGGATAGAGCGAAGATGCGCGTAGCAATTTTGAATCCGATGTTCGGCAAGGATTTTACGAAGTCGGCGCGGTGGTTCGCGCGATCGCGGGGGCGGGTGCAACGTCACCCGGACTATCTGGCGTATTGCGCGGCGGTTGTCGAGCAGGCGGGCCACGAGCTGCTGTTCGTGGACAACCAGGCGAAGAACCTTCCTTCCGAGCATTTCGTCAAGGACCTAAAGGAGTTCCGGCCTGACCTGGTCGTGTGTCAGACGAGCACGCCATCCATCTATGCGGACATCGATTCCGCACGCCGTTTCAAGCAGGCGACAGGCGCCCTATCGGTCTTTGTGGGCTCTCATTCGTCCGCGCTGCCCGAGGAGGTGCTTCGGGACGCGAATGGGGCGGTGGACGCGTGCGCCATTGGGGAATTCGACTACACGATCCGCGATCTGGCGAACGGCACGGCGCTGAAGGATTGCGAAGGTATTGCGTGGTGGGACTACGGGACGGTCCGGCGGACGCCTGAGCGGGCACACATCGAGAATCTAGATGAGATGCCGTTTCCGGCGTGGCACCACTTGGACATTAGCGATTACCGGGACGGGGCGAAGTTGTATCCGTTCTTGACATTGATAACGGGGCGGGGTTGCCGGTACCGGTGCTCATTCTGCCAGGTTCCGCAGGTGATGAATGGGCACCGGTACCGGACTCGTAGCGTGGAGAACGTTGTCGATGAAATGGAGTACAACCTGCG
>SDBV01009018.1_pt1 | contig 13332 bp, 11 predicted proteins | sample 2277081 | NCBI WGS metagenome assembly SDBV01 (sample SAMN10402039, study PRJNA504765) | marine sediment metagenome | isolation source: marine sediment core GS10_PC15, 223 cmbsf | place: Arctic Ocean: Southern Knipovich Ridge | collected 2010 | reverse complement strand
ATACGGACAAGCCCCACCTCTCAAATTGCCTGGATTGCCAAACTGCCTGGCAATTCAGACATGACCTGTAAGCATAATCGGCCAGGTTCTTCGCCCAATTTAATGGGTGAAAGTGGCCTTGCATTCACATTTCCGTGCTTCGTACGAGGTTTTTTAAGGCCTGGGCTAACAAAAGTATATTGACCAAATCGGGGTCATGGGAGCATAATACCGATATCCGGTGAAGTGGAGGCAGGCTCTGCTGAGGAGCAACCTACCAAGGAATAAGCGGATGCTGAGGGAAGTATATTCTGTCGAGGTGGCCGGGGGATTTCTGTCCTCCCACCGCCTGTTTTTTATACTTTTGTTAGCCCATGCCTTAAAAAACCTACTTGCGATAGGCAAGCTAATTGCATTTCTACCCACTAAAATGGGCGAAGAACCATCGGCCAGAATCGAAAAATTATTGCTCGTCTTGGGGCTCGACGACATCCGCCGCGGTTTGCAGCGGTTTGTCGGCCGAATCGGCCAAATCGACCGTCGCTTCCTGGTCATTACTCTCAGACTGCCCCTCGTCGTTTGACATCATTTTTACCAGACGCTTGGTGTTCGTGTTGGTGGCCGAAACTTTTCCGGACATAACGGCGAACTGGAACCCCCAAAACAGTGCTACCAGGAACGCAACCAAACCGGCATAGAAAATCGGGCCCCGATCGCCCATAAACCACCACAAATACATGAGAATTCCACCGCTAACCAGTCCGATACCGGCCACCAACAGCTTGCTGCGGGCGACGTGGCGGAATTGCCGCTTGGCGTGCCGGTTAATGGCGGTTTGAGCGGAAACGTTGGCCAACTCCCGCATTGACGAAAGGCTCATTTCTCGCTCGGGCGCCATGCCGCGTGGCGAGAAGTTTTTTAGCTTCTCTGGAGCCCGCTTGGTATTATTGGCCGTTTGAGCGGATGTCGACTCGGTAGATTGGGCAAACGTGGCTTGGGTTGTGGCAGCCGCTGGCACGGCACTGGGCAGCTTGGCCGACGAAGGCGGGCTGGGCTCGCTTTGCTTAGCGGCTACCGACGTGTCATCAGAGCCGGACATGCCGTGAACCCTGTCCATCAAACGCGCCATGTAGGAATCGAGCGACTCTTCTACGCCGTCTGCAGCCCCCTGGTCCCACTCGTTTTGTTGTTTGGTTTCCAATGCGGCGCGGGCTTCGTCGAGCTCCATGCGTTGGTCCAACAGACTCGCTTCGCGACGATCGATGTCTTCGCTGGCTTGCTTTAGTTGTTGCTGCTCGGACTCGCGTTCGTCCCGCCATTGCAGAATTAGACGTTCGAATTCCGCTTGTTTCGATTCCAGATCCCGTTGCTCTTGCTCCAGCAGGCTGTTGTCCTGGGAAGACTGTGACTGGTCTTGACCAAGACTAGCGTCCCACTGCTCGCGCTGCTGCTTAAGCGTTTCTGCTTGTTCCCCAAGCTGCTCACGATCCCGCTTAAGCGTTTCTGCTTGTTCCCCAAGCTGCTCACGATCCCGCTTAAGCGTTTCTGCTTGTTCCCCAAGCTGCTCGCGATCCCGCTTAAGCGTTTCTGCTTGTTCCCCAAGCTGCTCATGATCCCGCTTAAGCGTTTCTGCTTGTTCCCCAAGTTGCTCATGATCCCGCTTAAGCGTTTCTGCTTGTTCCCCAAGTTGCTCACGATCCCGCTTAAGCGTTTCTGCTTGTTCCCCAAGCTGCTCATGATCCCGCTTAAGCGTTTCTGCTTGTTTCCCAAGCTGCTCATGATCCTGCTTAAGCGTTTTTGTTTGCTCCCCAAGCTGCTCATGATCCTGCTTAAGCGTTTTCGTTTGCTCCCCAAGCTGCTCATGATCCTGCTTAAGCGTTTTTGTTTGCTCCCCAAGCTGCTCGCGATCCTGCCTAAGCGTTTTTGTTTGTTTCCCAAGCTGCTCGCGATCCTGCCGAAGTGTTTCTGCTTGTTCCCCGAGCTGCTCGCGATCCTGCCGAAGTGTTTCTGCTTGTTCCCCGAGCTGCTCGCGATCCTGCCGAAGTGTTTTTGCTTGTTCCCCAAGCTGCCCGCGCTGCTGCCTAAGCGTTTCTGCTTGGGCTTCAAGTTGTTTTCCTTCTTGGCGTAACCGTTGCTGTTGTGAATCTCGCTCAACTTGCCACTGCTCGCACTGCTGGTCGAGTTCCGCGATTTGTGAGTCTCGGTCACGTTCCCAGCGATCTTTATCTTCGAGAAAGCCGGCTCTATCTTCGTCGAATTGTGTAGCCGTTTCGGGCAAGGTCCCGTTCTGTGAGACCCCTATATTTGACGGGTTCGTATTGAGCACCTCGAACTCGATGGGACCGATTGTAAGATGATCGCCGACGTTCAAATTCGCATCGGTAAAAGATCGGCCGTTGATCCTTGTGTCGGGAGTCCAGCAGCGGATTACGGTTGCGCCAGGCCCACGCATGACGAGACAGTGGAGCGGCTGCACACCGCGTGCGTTTAGTCTTAAGGTGCAGCTTCGGGCGGAGCCGATCGTGCATTTGCGTGATCGGATGCGAACGATTTGGCCTCGGCGGGCCGGACTACAGACTCGTAGAACCAACTCGCCAGTGGAGTAGCCAATCGAGGTGTCAAAGCCTTCAATGCCATGCTCAAGTGTCGCGGTCTCTGTAGCTGGAACCATTTTTTGCTTACCCAGTTAAATAAGGCAAGGTTTTGACAATAGTACGCGGAAGTTGTAGCGTAAGACCCTAAGTCCCCTCGTAGATTTAGCTTACGGTTCGCCAGGGGTCAAAATGAGGATCTCTTGGATGCCGTATCAGGGGCGGTTTGAAAAAACGGCTGTATATCTGTGCCGGTTTTGTCGATTATCCGTTACCGGAACATTGGTTTACCGGCAAAACCTATCGAGGTCTCGTCGGGCTAGGCGATTTCGTCGCCGGGGACGGTTTTTTCGAACCGTCGTGGGTGCCGTACGTAATAATAGTTGGTTATTGTCATTGCGATCAGTCAAAAATAGACCCTCGCAATCAGTTTGTAACGTAAGCTGGAAATAAGGGGGTTCGCGAACGGCTTAACTGAAGGGGGGCATTCCTTCAGGCCGGCCCAGATCGGACGCCATCCAGATTAGACACCATCCAGATCGAACACTGTCCAGATCGGACACCGAGGTGTAGGTATCATGTCCCGCAAAGAAGCGATCCTGAATCTGCGTCAGGTACTCATCCAACGTCGCGACGCCTTGCGTCGAGTGCTGGCCGGCGACCTGAGTTCGTTGAAAGAATTAAAAGGGTCATCCGCCGGCGACGTCGTTGATGCAGCGTTGGACACGGTTCAAGACGAAATCAGTTCGCAACTGGCTGAAGTCGAGAGCCGCGAACTGGCACTGACCGAAAACGCCCTGGAGCGAATGCGCGAAGGCCAATACGGACTTTGCGAAATGTGCAACGACCCCATCCCCATGGCCAGGCTTACGGCCCTGCCATACGCGACCTCGTGCATCGCTTGCCAGCGAATTGCCGAACGAGAAGGTGTCGATGCTCATGTCGACGCCGACTGGAGCCGGTTGCTCGACCTGGGTGCATCGGACAAAGAAGCCACAATAAACGACATCGAACTCGATGTCTCCTGAACCTATATGAGCCTATATATGGATAGATAGGTAAACAATTAGCAATCCGGGGCAGGGATGCTCAATGGGGATTGTCGCGACGGCCTTGAAGCGGCCGTTTCGTTTTCCGCAACAGCAACATTTCAACCGCTACATTGGTTGAGTATCTCGAGGAACCCGCAATGTTCGACCGTTTTTCGGCCGTCCCCAAGACTCGCCGCTTTTCTTCCATTATGCTCGCGTCTCTAGCGAGCCTTATCGTATTACTTTTGGCTGTATCGACCGTCTGGAGCCAGTCCGCGACCGTCCACTCCGCCATTCTCACCAGTTCCGAGATCGGCGGCTCGGCCCCATCCCAAGAACAACGGGCGGAACTGTACAGAACTCTTGCCAAACAGACCGATTGGATGCAACGCCAATCGGCCGTTCTGAGGACCGTGGTCAAACTGGTCGGACCATCGGTGGTTCATATCGAAGCCAATCTCAGCGATTCCCGCAAAGGACACGTCGAAGAGTCCGGCTCGGGCGTCCTGCTCAAGCGCAACGGCCGATTCTTTGTGCTCACAAACCGTCATGTGGTGCGCGGCGCGGCTCCGGAAAATGTCCGCATCAAACTGGCCGACCGTCGCTGGATCGGGGTGGAAAGTATACTGCGACACAAAGAAACGGACATTGCGGTGATGGAGGTTGATGCGCCAAATCTGGTTGAGGCCAATATCGGCGACAGCGACCGCATGCAGACCGGCGACTTCGTGCTGGCCATGGGCAGCCCCTTCGGGCTGAGCCATTCGGTAACCTTCGGCATCGTCAGCGCGAGGAACCGCCGCAACCTGCAGTTGGGCGATCCCGACGTGGCCTTCCAGGATTTTCTGCAAACCGACGCCGCCATCCACCCCGGCAACAGCGGCGGACCGCTGGTTAATATGCGGGGCGAGGTGATCGGCATCAATACGGCCATCGCCAGCAGCAGCGGGCGAAACGAAGGTATCGGCTTTGCCATTCCCAGCAACATGATAATGAAAGTGGCTCAACAATTGATCGACAAGGGCGAGGTGGAAAGGGCCTTTTTGGGCGTGAAAATCGATTCCAACTTCGGGCCGGCAATGGCCGCCGAAGTGGGGCTGCCCAGACCCATAGGCGCTCGAATCACCAGCGTCAATGCCGGCTCGCCCGCGGCCGCGGCCGGGTTGCGCGTCAACGACGTAATTCTGAAGTTTGAAAACACGCCCGTCGACGACTGCGCGCATCTGATCAATATGATCGGCGTTACCCCGGTCGACACGGCGGCCGAGTTGGTCGTCTTCCGCGAGCGCAAGCAGATTATCGTTAAAGTCAAACTCGAGGCGAGAGATTAGCCGTGTCGGCGGCAGAAGATCCTCTGTGCGAGCATGGGCAAGGTTCGCTGCACCAAGACACACCTTGTTGATTTCACTTTACCTGGTTGCGAAGAACGCCGACGCCTTCGAGTTCGATTTCAACGACGTCACCCGGTTTTAGCGGCGTTGTTACACCGGGCGTGCCCGTGAAGATCAAGTCACCCGCTTCCAGCGTCATGTGTCGGCTGGCCCAGCTTACCAGCGAAGCCACGCCGTGCACCATTTGGCTGGTTCGCTCTTTCTGTTTGACCTCGCCGTTGACCCGGGCTTGAAGCAGAAGGTCGTCGTAATTGATGCCCGAGACGATGAACGGACCGCAAGGGCCGAACGTCTCGGAACCTTTCGCCCGCCACCATTGAACGTCTTTTTTCTGCCAGTCGCGGGCACTGACGTCGTTGCCGCAGGTAACGCCGAGGACATATTCGAGCGCCCGCTGCTTGGACACATCTTTGGCCCGCTTGCCGATGACAATGACCAGTTCGGCTTCGTGGTCCACCCGCTCGGAACCCTTGGGAATTACGATGTCGTCCCCGTGGGCGATTAAGCAAGACGGCGCCTTGAGAAACATCTCGGGGTCAGCACTTGGCGGCTGGTCGCCCAGGTGGGTCTTGTAGTTGCCCGCCACGGCCAGGATTTTGCTCGGCTGCGAGGGCGCCAGGAGCGTGATCTGGTCGAGTGCATAGGTTCTGTTCGTCGGCTTCCAGGAACCGAAGAGGTCTCCCTCGATTCGGCGAACTTGCTTCCCCTCGACGATTCCGTAGGATGCCGAATCGCCGACCTGGAAGCGGACGTACTTGGTTATCTCTTTCTCCGCGGCAGGGGCGTAGTTTTGAAGGGAACTGAAGATACAAACGACAATAACGACTGGTAGTTGCAGACGCATCTCAAGGTTCCTTTAACTGGTCCGACATTTCCCGTTGGCGAGAGCCCCAACAAATTGCCCCCCACAACGCTGAGCATTATACCAGGTCGCCTCCCCCCGCGTCTAGCGCCCTCTTGGCTGTTCGTGGCACGGCGTCCGATATCGGCCGATTCTCGCGGGTGAATTTCTGGTAATTTGAGGTCGTTTTGCGGTTCCATGGGTGGGGTGGGGATCAGATTGGTGCCGTTGTGGGCGAATTTGATCTCGCATTGCTCTTGCCCCCACACCAACAATTCCCGACAATGCGACACTTTTCTTGACCGAAACTCGTGCTGGTTCGACTTATGATCGTACGGGCGATAGCTCGCAGAAAAAGGCTGATTTCCCTAGTCGCCCTGGTGGCGGTTGTCTCCGTGGGGGTGTTTTTTGCCGCGCGGCCGGTGGGCGATTGGCTATTGACGAGGTATTACCGGCAGCGGCTGGAGGTGGTCGAGGGCCGTGAAGCACACGTACTGTTGGATCAGGCGGCCGATCTGGGCGAGCCGGGTATCGCGGTGCTTGTGGCCGGGCTGGGATCTTCCAAGGAGTCGGTGTCGCGGGCCGCCGGCGAGGTAATCGAACGGCGGATGGAGCAGTGGAAGTCGCTGCGCACGCGATACAGTTCGCCGCTGTTGGCAAGGCTTGCCTTAAAACTTTCCGATTCAATCGAGCAGTTCGACACGGCGGCTGGGGCGAAGGCCGCGCGCTATGCGGAGGAGATTTTGGCGCGGCGGCTGGATCGATATGCGGTGGACCGTTGCCAGGTGATTTTGGCCTGCCAGAAGGTGATTCGAGCGGCGGCGCAAACCGCCGCGGCTTCTCCCCAAGTGCCCAGGACATCGGCCCCTGCGACGGCCCGCGGAAATATCGGGGTGACCACTGTCCCGGTTGCCCAACTGGCGGCCCTGCCTGGCGGTGGGTTGCCCAAAACGGCCCAGCCGGTTCTCGACGCCGGACGGCTCAATGAGCAGATGCTCCGACTCACCAATCGCTTCGATCCGCGGGATCTCGAGGAACCGCTGCCATCCGCACAGATCCAGGCCGAACGGGCTGTAGAAGACGAGCCCCGCTGGTTCAACGTGCCCACGGCCGCTCGGCCGCTGGGCGCCGCTCGAGATGTCATGCGATTGTCCAACCCGCCGAACGCGGCCTTGCGATTGCCCGACGACCAGGACGCGAAACACCGAGAATTCGCTGCGCTCAACCCCAGCCACCCATCACCAGGCACTGCATTTCAAAGGGCTGGTAGCCCACGGTTGTCCGAGGCGAAAACGGCCGATCTGCTGCGGCGTTTCAATGGGGGCGACGCCCCCACGGCGGCTGCCGCCCGCAATGAGTTGCAACTGCGTGGGTTTACGGATCTTCACTTTCGCGTTGCGGCGAAGCTTTTCCACCCGCACGCGGCCGTTCGCGCAAGGCTGGCTCGCGAGCTTTTGAACGTGCCGGGGCTTAATCCCCAGCCATGGTTACTTGTGCTTGCCCACGATAGCAACAGCGACGTTCGTCTGACGGCGATAACGCTGCTGGCCACATCCGCCGACCCGTCCATATTGGCCGAGGTGGAATCGGTCGCCCGTGGCGACGCGGACCACCGCATACGACAACAGGCCCGGAGGATGGCGGAACGTCGCATACGGCGTTGAAGGGATTTGGGATTTGGGATTTCGGACATGGGACTTGAGACATGAATTCTACGGACGACGCCGAATCTATTGATAACGCTCCATCCGCGCCGTTGGATCGCGACGAGTACGTCGAGCAGGCGTATTTTTTCCGCATTTTGCTGGAGCGGATGCAGCAGGGAATCTCCACGCAGGAGCTGTTGGTTTCCATCCGGCACGAGATCCTGGCCACCACGCGGCTGCCCATGGCCCTGGACTTTATGTCGCAGGAGCTGCGTTTGACGGGCGGATTCGCCACGGCCATGGGCCGGCTGGGGCATTACTTTACGTCCTTTCAGACCTTTGTCGTCACCGAGGCCGAGAAACACGAGGGGCGGTTCGACTTCCGCGTCGCCCTGGAGATTCTCTATCGCGAGGCCGATTATCGCACCAAAACGGCCACGCCGCAGGGCATCTTTCTCTTCCAATTCGAAACGCTTTGCCGCAACCGCTTGGGCTACGACCCGGGTCTGGCGGCCATGAGCGACGACCCGATTTTCGACGAAGGTTGGCGGCAGTGGATTTTGACGGTGCGGCGGCAGGTGGGCATCGTCGACTTTGCCGACATGATCTACGTCCGCAGCCAACACTACCGCGACGCCCATCTCGAGGAGATCAAAGCGGTGCTGTTCGGGGCCAGGGAAGGCCGCATCGCCTTGGCAAATCGCCGCAAGGACCCGCTCTTTTTGTTCTCCGCCTTGCAGCGCCACCTGGGCTACCCGCCGGTACCCCGACCGCGTCGCGGCCCCCAGGCAGAAGACGTTCTACCGTCGCTGGGGCGAAAAGTCGCGCGGTTGGAATCGCGGTTGAAACTGCTGGAGGAAGAGCTTCGCGGCGGGATCAACCTCAACCGCTTCTACGGCCCCAAGGAATCCCCGTAGGGTGCGTCCGCGACGCACCATGGCGCTACGCCGACTTCTTCGCGCTATAAAGATAGGGGTTCATCGTGGCGTCGTTGTACATTTTCATTTGCCTATAGATCTTGATCTGTTTGCGACCGGCGAAAATCTCTGCCAGCAACTCGCTCAAGGAGTTCGACAGATCCGAGTGCTGCTGGTAGAGGACGGTTAGCTTGTCTTCCGCCTTTTGGCGATGTTTCGGCGTGGCGTCCTCGCGGTCGGTCTGCTCGTGCATGTGGAAAATTCGCAAGGCAAGGATGGAAAGCCGGTCGATGACGCTGCCGGGCGTTTCGGTGTTCAGCCGCGCCTGGAGATCAGCCACGATATGGCGCTGTTGCAGATCTTGGATGATGCAATCGTCCAGCCGCTCGATGAAATCGTTACGTTGCTGGTTGAACTGGTCGATGCGGCGTTTGACGCCAGCCAGTTCCATGTCGGAAACGTCCAGGCTACGGGCAATATCTTCTTCGTGCCAAAGTTGGAAATTGCGTTGGTGCTGACGGCAGACAACGTTCAAAAACCGCTCGTAGTGGTTGTAGATTTCACGTTTGTGCCATTGCTGGACGGTTTCCTTGTGGAGGTCGGTAATCGCTTTGACATCGATCATTCTATCACCTTCAAAAAGCTGGGTAGCACGCTTGCCGCGAATCGGCTACAGTTTCGCATAACGGTAGTTCACTAATCGCTCCAAAGGGGAGCGAGGGAGCAGGATAGCCATCCGTGGAGTTAGAGGCAAGATGAAAAAGTCAATTAAAACTGCCGTTATGCTCACCTTGTTTGTTTTGCTGGCGGTGTGGGCCGTTTCCAGGCGGGTGGGGGGAGTACCGGACTTCGGGAGGGTGTTTCCGGCCGATCCAGCGGTCTCTCTTGTCCCAAAACGAAAGCTGCGCATCGGAACCTTCAATATCCATCGATGCAAAGGCCAAGATGGCCGACGCGATGTGGCTCGAGTGGCCCAGCTTTTACAGGGCTTGGATATTATTGGGCTCAATGAAGTGGCGGGAAGCAATTTATGGTGGGGTGACAGCCAGGCAAAAGAACTAAGCAGTCACCTCAAGCTATCTTGGCTATTCTCGCCGGTTTCGACACGATTGCTGGACGGCGATTTTGGAAACGGAGTTTTGACGAGCCTGCCAATTCGCTCCTGGCAAAAAATCCCTTTGCCGCTTAATCGCAAGAAAAGTGTGCGGGCGGTATTGTTGATAGTATTAGAGACCGGCGATAGGCCGATTAATCTGTTGGTAACCCATCTGGACCATCGCGATAAGGAACAACTGGATCGTGATGGGCATAAACAGCTCGATACGGTAATTTCGCTGTTCCTGGCCCTGGCCGAGCCGGCCATACTGATGGGCGATTTCAATGCTCGGGCCAACGATCCGCTGATCAAGGAACTTAAGAACACCGCGGGTGTGAGTGACGCGATTCGAGAGGCGGGCATCGATTCGCCACCTTATCGCGTGGACTGGATTTTTCTCAGAGGAATGCGATCCGTCGGCGGCGCGATTGTGGAAAACGAAGCTTCGGACCACCCGATAGTGTGGGCCGATGTGGAAATCGCCATGACACCCACAGCCCAAACCACTCAATTCCCCGCGGAAAAATGAATGCTAAGCGCGAAACGCAGGCGAAGGACTCAAAACGGTTTATCCTCGTTTGCGTTTCGCGCTTAATGTAGAATATAAATATGGGTGTTTCAATAAAAAACACGGGCACAATGGCCAGTAAATTTCCGAGGAAAATTCTTTTGATCTCAATTCTTCTAGGCATCTGTCTGGGAATTGCCGCAGTCGTGGTCCCGCGTGGCGTCAATGACGAAGATTCGGCCCTCGCGGCCGTCGACTCGCGGCTGGGGCTCGACGACATCAAGCAGAAATCGGGCTACGACGGCGGCAGGGCATACGATTATTTGAAGCAGCTTTGCGAGATTGGGCCGCGACCGAGCGGTTCGCCGGGAATGGCGGCCCAGCAGAAGCTTTTGAGCGATCATTTCACCCGTCTGGGCGGCAAGGTCGGCCTGCAGCGATTCGGCTATCTCCATCCGCTGGATCGATCCGTGGTGCCCATGGCCAATTTGATCGTCCAGTGGCATCCCCAGCGGAAGCGGCGGATATTGCTTTGCGCGCATTACGACACCCTGCCCTTTCCCATGCTCGACCGCGATAATCCCCGCGGCCGCTTCATCGGCGCCAACGACGGCGGCAGCGGCGTGGCCTTGTTGATGGAACTGGGCCACCACATCAAGGATTTGCCCTGCAAGTACGGGGTGGATTTCGTCTTCTTCGACGCCGAAGAGTTCCTCTTCGAACCGGGCGGCCGGTTTTTCGTGGGCTCGGAATGGTTTGCCCGCGAGTATCGCAAGAAACCGCCCAAGTATCGATACCGCTGGGGCGTTCTGCTGGACATGATCGGCGACGCAAACCTGCGCATCCCCCAGGAGCAAAACGGCATCGGCTGGCGCGACACTCGCCCGCTGGTAAAAGACATCTGGAAGACCGCCCGCCGGTTGGGCGTTGCCGAATTCGTTTTCGAGCGGGGCGATGCGGTTCTCGACGATCATGTGCCGCTTCACAACATCGCCAAGATACCCACCTGCGACATAATCGACTTCGACTATCCGCCCTGGCACACGCAAGGCGATACGCTGGATAAGTGTTCGGCGTTGAGTCTGGCCAAGGTGGGTTTTGTGGTCAAGGAGTGGTTGCAGGACGTCGAGTAGGGTGCGTCCGCGACGCACCACAACCCGGTAGGGCCGGAAGTTGGGACCGCGAGGGCGAAGCTCCTGCTGAGCCGCGCCGTGACTCACGGCTCAACAGGAGCTTCGCCCTCCCATAAGAACTCCTGGTGCGTCGCGGACGCACCCTACTTTGCTCTTTTCACGGGCAGGATGCCCGTGCCACAAGGAATACCACCGATGTTAGAATTTTGGGCCAGCCTTGGTTTTTCGTTGTTTTTGCTGATCGCGGCCGCCGGGCTGATAGTTTGGCACCTGAAGGCCTGGAAGACGGCGTCTGGAATCAAGCAGGATGCCAAGCAGTTGGATTACTATTGGCGTCAGTTCCGTCGCCGCATGCAGTGCAGCGCCATGCTGGTTTTGCTGGGCGTGGCGGTTTTCGTGGGTCAGTGGATAACGTCGCCGCCGCTTTTGGCGGTCTTGTTCTGGGGCGGCACGCTTTTGATCGCCGCCTGGCTGGCTCTCTTGGCGGTGACCGACATTATCGTCACCGTTCATCACTTCCAGGGCCTTCGTGCCGATTGCCTCATCGAACAAGCCAAGCTCAAGGCCGAGGCCAAACGCATCAAAGCGGTCGGCGGCAACGGCAAGATGGACGAAACACCGTTGGGAGAGTGATGTAGGCCGTGTGGGAATTGGGAGGGCGAAGCTCCTGCTGAGCCGGGTCGTGACTCACGGCTCAGCAGGAGCTTCGCCCTCCCCTCTATCCTCTACCCTCTACCCACCCCATCACCCGCTCGGCGGCCGTCTCGCCGGTGTGGATGCAATCGGGGATGCCCACGCCGTGGTATGCGTTTCCGGCCAGCTCCAGCCCGGGGAGTCGGGCGACGCGGGACTCGATCCCCGCGACCAACTCTTTGTGTCCCACGTGATACTGGGGCATGGTCCGCGGCCAATGGGCGATACGCGTGTATTTCGGCTCGCCCTCGATCTTCAAAAGCTTCGACAACTCGCCGAGCACTATGGGCAGCAACTGATCGTCGGGCATTTCGGCCATCTGCGGTGCTCGCGCGCCGCCCACGAATACGCGCAAAATCACGTCGCCGTGGGGCGCGCGGTGGGTGTATTTCTGGCTGCTGAAGCTACAGGCCAGGATGGGACTGTGTTCGACCGCCGGCACCACGGCGCCCATGCCGTCCAAGGGATGGCCGACCTGCTCGCGGCCATAGGCCAGCGAAACGATGGCCGTGCCCGAATGTTCGATGGTGGCCAGTTCGTCGGCAAGGTTTGAATCAATTCCTCGCAACAGTTCGGCCGCCACGTACGACGGGGTGGCCAGGATGACGGCGTCAAACGGTTGCGGTTGTTGTTTTGCTGGGCCGCCGCATGAAATCATCCAGCCGCCACCGGGGCGCTGCTCGATGGATTCGACCGGCGAGTTCAGCCGCACCGCGCCTTGCGGCAGTCGGTCGGCCAGCGCGTCGACCAGGCTGCTCAGCCCGTCGCGGAGGGTCACGAACATGCTGTATCGCGCGCCGCTTTCACTTGCCAGATGTCGTCGCGCGGCCATTTCCCGCCGCATTGCCCGCACCAGACTGCCGTGCTGTCGTTCCATTTCGCGGAAACGCGGCAACGTGGCCTCGACCGATAGTTTTTCCAGGTCGGCCGCGTAGACCGCGCTAACCAACGGCTCGACCAGCCGCTCGAAGGCTTCTTTGCCCAGTCGGCGGCGAACAAACCCGGCCATGCTCTCGTCCTCGTTGCCGCGGCGGGGGGGGATGAAGTATTCCATGGCCGCCCGCAGTTTGCCCCAGGGGCTGAGGATGGGCGTCACCGCCAGCGGCCACAGTCGCGTGGGGGCCATCATCAAGAATCCGTCGGGCAATTTCACCAGCCGCCCGCGATGGACCACGAACGTCTGACGAAATTTAGGGTTGGTTTGCACCAGTTCATCGGCGATTCCCAGCCGCCGGCAGAGATCCAGGGCGTAGGGCACGATGGTGATGAAATTGTCGGCGCTTTGTTCGATTTGATAGCCGTGCTCATGCACGGTCCAGATCACGCCGCCGAGGCGCTGCGTGCGTTCGAAAAGCGTAAGGCGGCATTCAGGGTCCAGTTCACCCAAGCGATGGGCGGCGGCCAGGCCGGCAATGCCGCCGCCGATGACGGCTATTTTTTTTGGAGTATCAGGCATTTTTCTGCGATTAACAATCGGTAGGGCGAAGCTCCCGCTACGAAGGTGTT
>SDBV01009017.1_pt1 | contig 13333 bp, 24 predicted proteins | sample 2277081 | NCBI WGS metagenome assembly SDBV01 (sample SAMN10402039, study PRJNA504765) | marine sediment metagenome | isolation source: marine sediment core GS10_PC15, 223 cmbsf | place: Arctic Ocean: Southern Knipovich Ridge | collected 2010 | reverse complement strand
GTTATCATCATCAAGTCTAAGAATAGCATCTCCATTAGAATAATCTAAAATTTTCTCTACTACCATTTGCCTTAATCTTGTTACACCATATGGAATCTCATTCCTCCAGACAGATACATTATGATTTTCCGACTTTATTTGATTTATTATCACATTCAGAAAATGATGTTGTTGGATTTGAACCCCACTTCTGTCATCCATTATGAATATATCAAAGTCTTGAAATATTTGGGTTCTAAGACTCTGAAGTAGTAATGCCATTTCATTTGGTCTATCCTTTGTACATATCATTATATCTACTTTCATTTTAGCTCCTTATGTCTTTTCTTATCATGTTTTCTTTTATTTGGGACATAGTGTTTACATTTTTCACAATAATACATTGGTGTTCCTTTAGATGGTAAATTCATATTCGATAATTTTGTCATCTTGCTTTCTCTGATTTCCTTTTTAATTGAGCTTTTTGATAATCTTTTTTTTCTTTCACTTTTTTCTTCTTTTTTTTATTTTTTGTCATTTAAAATCTTCTTCAATATTATCTCTAAATGCTTTTAATTGTTTATTAGTTAATGTATTTGTTCTAACATTACTTTCACTCTTTCCACCATGACCTTTATAGAAACTATCCTCTTTAGAATAACGAGGTTTATTGAAGTACATACCATTATATTCCCATTTATAGTTTTTAAACTCTTTTGAAGGAATTGCATTATCATACATCTTACTCCCAGGATATGGAGTTATAAGATTTATATCAAAATCATCTGGCTTATTAGTTTTAATCCAATGATATGTATCAATAACATCTTTTGCTGTTTCATCTGGGTGACCTAATAATAAGAATGATTCATAATGTATTCCATTATCCCTTATTATTTCTCTTGCAATAGAATTAACTCTTGAGTTTGTTTTTTTATTTATCATACTTAACATCCTATCACTTCCACTTTCAACCCCAGTACATAACTTAACAAATCCTGCATCTTTCATCCATTTTACAGATTTTGGATATTTTACAATGTTATCACTTCTTACAAATCCCCGATGTTTATAATTTCTTTTTTCAAGCTCTTTACATACTTTTTCCAATCTACCCATATTAAGATTAATCTCATCATCATACCACATAAAAGATTGATAATCATATTCATCATTTAATTTATCAAGTTCTTTTATAACTCGTTCTGGGGAATGTGCTCTAACTTTATTATACATTTCTATATCTCTTCCAGAACAGAATGAACATTGATGCGGGCACCCTCTTTGAGTTTGAATTGATGTTGTCCGTTTGCCATTTAATTTATAATCATATCCGTTTATATCAATAAAATTTCTATCCGGAATTAAAGTTAAATCAATGTCTTTTATTATCTCTCCTTTTTGCCATCCAGGTTTAAGGACATTTTTTGTATTTTCTCCTTCTCCTGCAAATATTGTATCAAATACTTCTAAGTCATCGATGTTAATATCTTTCTTTCCTTTTGCTCTGAGATTATAAAGAGCACTTGGATGTGGTCCACCAATTAATGTTCTTGCATTTGGATTTTCTTTTTTAAGGATATCAAATAACTTCATAACATATGGAAATTGTGGAGTTGTTGAACTAAATCCATACAAATCAAATATATTTGCATAATTTTTCATATATTCTGATTTTCCTCCAGAGAAATCTAATACTGTAATATCATGACCATCTTCTCTTAATTGTGTTGCTACTCTTAACATACCTATGTTTGGAAATACTTTTTCATTTATAAGAAATGGACTATTAGGTTGTATTAGTGCTATCTTTTTCATTTTTCTTTTACTATTTTGACTTTTCCACATTCACATACAAATTTAAAAAATGAATAATCCTTTATTTGTGGGATACATAAATAACCATTAATCTTCTTTTCTTCTACAAATTGCCATTTATGTTTATGTTTCAAGATTTGATTTGTGTTAATTTTCATTTCTCAAGCTTCTTTAATTTATTAATAACATACTTTGTTACTGCTGGTTTATTTTCATTTAACCATCCATAAAACCATATTGCATTTTGATGGGGGCTATAAACTCCTCTTCTATGGTGATAATCACATAGAGTCAGACCATTCCAAATATCCCATCTCAATCCTCTTCCAATCAATTTTGGAAGAATATGATGTGCTCTAGATGTTTTGGATGTTAGTTTCTTGTGGCAAATTTGACAAGTATATTTATCTCTTTCTTTAACTTTTTTCTTCCACATTTCATCAAGCTCTCTATTCTCTGTTTTCTTAGATTTTATTCTTACCATGAATGGCTCTCTCCCCCATCTACAGGTATACAAGCTCCATTAATATGGTTTGCTTTTCTTGAACATAAAAATGTAACTATATTTGCTATATCACTTGGCTTACCAATATTCTTTAATATTCCAGGAGCATGTTTTCCTGTTTCAATATATCCTGGACAAATAGTATTGAATGTTATTCCCGGATACTTTCCTGCAAGAGATTTCATAAATGCTATTTGTGCAGCCTTTGCTGCAGTAAACCATGGATTTGGTCCTTTCTGTTTTCCATAGATTGATGCTATTGTTATTACTCTTCCAGTAGTTCTTTTTTTCTTTAAAAATTCCATTGTTAATTTATTTGTTATTCCATAATTCTTTTCCATAGCTATCTTCCAATCTGGAAATTTACATGTTCCACATCCCCCAACATTATTTATAAGTATGCTGAATTTATCCATAGATTTCCTTGCAAATTTTATTCCTTCATCAGTCATTAAATCAACATCATTTGTTCTTGAGAAATCATAAACATCTGCTCCTTCTTTTTGTAGAGCTTCTTTTATTGCTTTTCCAATTCCTTTTGATGCCCCAGTTACTAACACTTTTTTATTATTAAGTTTTAAGTCCATTTTCTTTCTCCCATGATTTTATAAATTGTTTAAATCTTTTATTATCTTCAAAATATAATGTATAATCAACCATTTCTCCACAATAGCCACATTTACTATTCCCAAATGCATCAGTTGTTATCATAACAATCTTTCCATGACATTTCTCACAATCGTGTATTTCATTTAGTTCCATCTATAAATTCTCCAATTTCTTTTACTAAAGTATTAACATCCAATCCAATCTGCTCTGCTACAAACTCTCTCTTTCCATAATCATGAATATAATCTTTTACTCCAAACCTCTTGAACCTTACTTGGATATTCTCATCACATATAAAATCTGCTATTGTTGAACTAATACCTCCTGTTTCTAAATGTTCTTCAAGGACTATAACATCTTTGGTATGATTTAAGAAACAGAATAATGATTCTTTATCTAAAGGTGATATCCTATATAAATCAATCACACCAATCTTTTTATCTTTTATTTGTTCGCTAATTTCTAATGCTTTATGAACCATGTTTCCTGTGGCAATAATTACTGCATCATCCCCATGTTTTATTTTTGCTAATCCACAATCAAAATCATGTTTAATTTTATCATAAATCAACGGCAATGGATAATGGTCAAATTTAATATAATATAATCCTGGATTGTTATAAGCTATGTTTGAGAATGCTGCTAATCCTACCGTATCTGAGGCATTAAAGATAGTTATACCAGGAATCATCTTCATAATTCCAACATCCTGAATAGAATGGTGTGTCGGTCCTTCATGACTATAAGAGAATCCAGAACCAATACCAACTATTGTTACTGGTAGATTTCTTAATCCTAAACTAAGACTTATTTGTTCATAACATCTCAATGTAACAAATGGAGTTATCCCATGAATGAATACTTTCTTTCCACATACTGCTAATCCTGCTGCGACATTGATTAGATTTTGTTCAGACGGTCCACAATTTATAATCTGGTCTGGAATGTTCTCTCTGAACTTTTCAAATGTCCCTGCTCCTTGGTCCCCTAAGAGTAGTATTACATCTTTGTCTTTCAGAGCATTCTTATAAAGCTCTTCCCACATTGCGTCTCTTAAATCGTTATATATCATTTTTTTTGTTTTTTTTTAATTTTTTCTTAAATAACTTTATTTGTTTTTTTGTTGTATTAATTTTAATTATTAAATCATTTGGATTTATTATTTTCATTCCTCTTTCTTTAAATTCTACATAACTATTTCCATAGATGTCTCTATCTTTTTCAGCAATAAAATACATTTCAATTGTTTTATTTAATAATTTTTCTAATAATTCTTGATTATTCATTTCAACTCCTCCCTAGCAGTCTCCAATTCATCTCCTTTTGGAACACCATGATGCCAAGCAGGATTACCTTCCATGAATGAAACACCTTTTCCTTTTATTGTATTTGCGATAATTACTGAAGGTAATTCTGAATCAAATTCTTTAATTTCATTAAGACACCAAAAAATAGATTCAAAATCATGACCATCACAATTATAAACATTCCAATTAAATGATTGCCATTTCTCTGTTAAATATCCTTTTCCAACATAATTCTCAGTAAGTTCTTGAACACCAAACTTATTATTATCAATTATAACAATCAGATTCTTCAACTTCATTGCAGAGGCAAACATTACTCCTTCCCAAACTGAACCTTCATTACATTCTGTATCACCCATTAAAACATAAGTCTTATAATCTTTTTTGTCTAACTTTCCTGCAAGAGCAATTCCACAACCAAATCCTAATCCATGACCAAGTGAACCAGAAGTCATTTCTACTCCATTTATTCTATAATCTGAATGTCCTGCCATTTCAGTTGTTCCATATTTCTCTAATTGTTCTATTGCAAAGAAGCCATTATCAGCTAAAATTGTATATAATCCCAATGGGCAATGTCCCTTGCTATAAAGAAATCTATCTCTATCTGGAGAATTTGCTATTTCTGGGGTTACATTTAATATTCCAGTATAATATAAAGCTGAAACCAATTCAACACTTGAAAATGCACCACCTAAATGAGCTTGTCCGCATTTTACTGCCACATCTAATACTTTTTTTCTAACCCATCTTGCTTTTTCTTGTAATTTTTTTATTTCCATTGCATCTCTTAGGTCTGTGTATGTCATTTTAATATTTCCTGTGCTAATCTTTTATTTGCTATCTTAACATATTCTGGACTTATTTCAAAACCTATAAATTTTCTTTTTAATTGTTTACAAGCAGAAGCAAAAGTTCCACTCCCAGCAAATATATCTAAAACAATATCTCCCTCATTTGAACTTGCTTGAATTATTCTTCTAAATAGTTTTTCTGGTTTTTGTGTTGGATGTCCTAATCTTTTCTTCTCTGATTTGGGATTAAGCCATACATCATCACAAACATCAGTTTTATTAAACTTAAGATTAAAAGATGTTATTAAATCATCAAATCTATTATCTAATCCTAAAAATTTTTTAAGAAGTTTATAATGTTTGGGTGGTGGAATAGTATTTTCTTGCTTTTCACCCATATAACAAGAAGCACAACCTCCTCCTGTTGTTGCCCATTTAAAATGTTTATTTATATCTGAAAGAGATAATCTTTTCTTTTCTCTCATTTTATTTAGATAATCTCTTATTTTAAATCTATCTCTATGTATTGGCTCTAAAAAAATAGTATATCTTTTATCTAATTCAAGAAGATTATTTAATAAAATTAATTCTCTTAATGTTGGTTTTTTCTTTCCGCTTTCAAAAAAACCATTTCCACTTCTATAATCTTCTGAACCATCTTTTCTTTTAATTTTTTTATAAATTCCCATGGCTTCCATTAAGTCTGAAACTGTCTTATATCTTTTTTCCAATCTTTTTTCTTTAATATGATTTCCAAATTCTTCTAAATCAAATAAGGGGACATTATCTTTTATGAAATATAAAATATGTTCGTGAGAATGACAGAATCCCTTATCAGTTTTCCAACCATCTTGTCTATACCAAACAATCCAATTCTTTAATCTTAATGAATTATATTTATTAAAAATAACTTTTATTTCTGCAACACATTGAAAACCAAGAGTCAAATAAATAGCCCCTCCAACCTTACAAACTCTCACTAGTTCTTTTATCCACTTTTCACACCATTTTAAATATTCTTCTTGTGGTAAATTATCATTCTCAAAATCTTTCCCAATATTATAAGGAGGGTCTGTAACTATTAAATCAATAGAATTATCTTCAATCTGTTTAAGTCCTTCCAAACAATCCATATTATATATTTTATTTAATTCAAATTTTTTAAGTTTCATTTCAACTCCTCCTTAGTAATCTTTAATTCTTCCCATATTGTGTTTCTTAGGTTTGTGTATATCATTTTTTATAACCTTTTAATTTTCTATATTCTATAGTTCTTCCAACTTTTTTCGCATGTTCTATTCCATATTGCATTCCTTTAGTAATCCCCAAGTCTGTATAAACAACAGTTTTATTGGCGACTTCTCTCCAAGCGAACCCTGCATGTATTCCCAATATTCTTTCTTCTAGAATATCATCATCTAAAACTCCAGGTTGAGTATATAGTGCATGAGAAGCAAATGGTGCTTCTTTTCTCATTATACAATCATGCATAACTGCTCGTACATATTTTAAATTTTCTCTAACATCTCCTGTAAAAGGAGATTCAATAATAACTAAAGACATTTTTTTTAATGTCACTTTAACTCCTCCCTCGCAATTTCTAACTCTTCTTCTTTTATTTCCATTCCCTTAATCCCAATTGTTTTAATTCCTTTTCATTTAATTTAGTTGGAAGACAATATAAATATCCTCTGTAAGTCTTATCTGGTGATGTCCATGCATAATTTATACAATCTAGTGTATCAAAATCCACTATTAATCCAGCATCTCTAATATCATCTGCTAAAGGTTTAACGGGATTGCATCCTTTTAAGGTATTGGTATAGAAAAAGAAGTTTTTATTAATTTTTAATAATCTGCTTTCTAATAATTCCATGTTAAGAGGTATTTCGTCATAAGCAATATGCCCTAAACCATTATCAAAATCATGGATTATAATAATTGAATTTTTAAACTTTTTCATATTTTCTAGTTCTTTTTTCACTATAAATCTATCTTCTTTTAATACATCTGGGTCATAGAAATGTGCATCAAGATAAAATATATATCTTCCTAATGTTATTTTATTAAGAAACTTAGGACTATCTTCATTAACAATTATTATCTTTTTATCATCATCTCTTTTCTTTTTATAATTATTAAGATTATATTTTGCTTCTTGATAATAAGCATGATTCTTTTCACATGTCATAACAAGATTAAAATTATTTATGTGAAGTCTCGCGTTGATTCCTTTAAATGTTCCTGTTTCTACGAATGTTTTTATCTTATATTTGTCACGAAAATACTTTATATTCTCTACTGCTTGCTTATCAGTCCAACTCAATTTTTGGCACCTCCTTATTAATTGTAGGAACTTTATATATTTTTGATAATTCTTTTACAAAAGTATTTTCAGGAGAAGCAATACACATACTTCCACAAAGAACTACTGTATCTTCAGGAATAGAAAACATTCCCTTAGTAGAAACTTGTACAACATCCCCTTTTTCTGCGTTGTTCATCGCAATTCCTAATATATCCCCTGTACTTACTGAACCAGAACTCGTCATATTAAATATCATTCTGCAAACTCCCCAACTTTCCACTTCTTTCTCATATAAGTAAAAGCTTCTGTTTTTATTTCTTGAATGTTATCGACCTTTTCCCATTCATGTCCTGTAACATAATCAGGGTGATGGTCAACCCAGTAGTTTATAACATATGTCTTCAATCCTAATTGTTCAATAGCATATGAATAATCTATATCAACTCCCCATCCAATAGGATAATTCTCGTCATATCCACCAAGTTTTTCTATTGTTGAATATGGAATATAAGTGCACCATGCACCAACCCAATGAAATCCTTCAATAAAATCTCTTCCAGAAACTCCTCCTCCACCGTAACAAGTTATTTGTCCACAATCAATTCTTTCTTCTGCTAATCTTCTCATTTCTGCAAGCCAATCATAATTATGACATCTTGGGAACGTGACATCAGTTTGAAAAAGAAATAAATCTTCTTTTCTTTCTTTCGCAATATCAAATAATCTATTATAAGCTTTTAGTGAACCATCTTTTGGGATATGAATTACTTCTACAAATGTATAGAATTTTGCTAATTCATCACAAAATTCATCACTTCCATCTGTTGATTTTGAAACTAATAATATTATTTTGTCTCTTACTAGTGTTGATTTCAAGAAAGAGTAAAATGCATATTTTAATCCTTCTACATTATTATAAATTGGTATTCCGATTATCATTTGTTCATATCTCTCCCTCTTAAATAAGATTGTAATTGTAATAAATTATCTATAATTTCTCTTCTTTTTAATCCTTTGCCATCTATATATTCATATGGGGCAGCATTTTCTGGGTTATCGTTACTATCTTCAAACCTACACATTAAGTGATTGAATGTATTATAATTCTTTCTTACCCACTTCATTCCATACTTCTCTGGATTATCAGATATAGGACTTCCAGGATAAGGCATAAGACTTGATAAGAGGACCAAATCTGGATTATTTTTATCAACAAAATCGATTGTCTTCTTCACAATATCTCTTTTCTCTCCAGGCAATCCGTTAAGAAGATATATTCTTGTTTTAATATCATAATCTTTGCAAAGGATTATTGTTCTTTCCACATCAGATATCTTTATCTTTTTATTAGCTAAATCTAAGACATCTTGGTCGCAACTTTCTAATCCAAATGATAATTCAATAAGCCCAGATTCTTTTGCATGCTTCATTGTATCTTTATCTATATCTGCTCTTATTTGTCCTCTCCATTTGATATTCTTTGATTTTAGCATATTAAGATATTCTGTAGCATCCTTTGGCAAGCATATTTCATCCTGTAATGATAACCCCTCTATTCCATATTCAGATTTAAGATAATCTATTTCTTCTGATATATCATCAATGGAATTTCTTCTTATGGAATCTTTATTATAATTTGCACAAAAACTACAAGTATATGGACAACCAAAACTAAATTGTGCTGTTGTTGATTTTAGGTCATCAGTTTTGAAAAGATTATTCATAACAATCTTTTCTTTTGGTAGAAAATGTCTCTTTGGAAATGGATATTTTTTATCTTTAGGAATAGGAACTTTGTATTCATGTTTTAGATTAGGAAAGTTTTTTATAATTTCTTCTAATGCTTCTTCCCCTCTTCCTATTACTACTGAATCAAATGCATTAAAATCATCAGGAACAATAGATGCATGAGGTCCTCCTACAATATGTTTTGAATTAGGATAAGATATTCTAAGAGTATTTTTTATCTTTATTACTTCGTGAAGGTCTGGGCTTGCTACGGTATATAAAAACATATCTGCATTTTCGATTATTTCTGGTTTATTTAAATTAAACTTATCTCTAAAATCAAAGAAACTTACATCAACTCCTTTTTCTTCTAATAATGTTGCTAAGTATAGTTGTGTTAATGGTTGTGCACGAGTAGGATTTGTCCAGTAAGACCATGAGGGGATAATAAATTTTGCTTTAATCATAATCTTTTATCCTTAAAAATTGGCAATTTAATTTATTTTTAATAGTCTTTTCTCTTTTAATATCTCTTAATGTATTTTTAGGCTTTTCATCAATCTCAAATACTATATTAAATTCTTTGATATAACCATCTGTCCAATATCCTTCACATTGATGTTGTCTTATTATTTTTATATTATTAGACAATTCTAATTCATCTAAATATTGTTTTTCATTTCTTCCAATACATGGAAGTAATATATTTTTTGTTTTTTTCATATATTCAAATGTAGATATTCTTATCTTTTTTTTCTTTTCTTCAGAAGATTTATATCCATTTTGAGAACCTCCAGAATGATTAATTTTCATTTTCTTTCTACTTTCTTTTTTATGTTTTTTTCCTAACCAAATTTTATTCCCTTTCATTCGTTTAGATACATCTGGTCTTTTAATACCTTTAAGTTTTTTTCTTATTTTTTCTTTTATTTCTTCCGTCCAAGGAATATTTTTATTCCATGGAATCTTTCCTTTATTTAATTCTCCAAATTTATTTCCTTTCTTAAACTCTGATTTAGGATGATATCCTTTTTTCTGCCCCATTATATATTCCCTCTCCACCAATTTAATAAATCTTTCATAGTATTAGTGAATAAAGTTGAGGGTTCCCATTCTGGACAGTCTCTTTTAAATTTTGAACAATCTGGAATTTGTAAAGTAACATCATATTTTCTTAATAATGAGGGGTCTTCTTTTTTTATAATTTTGTCTTTTAATGGAGATAAACTTATAAGATAGTCTAACATTTCTCCAACAGTACAACTAAAATCTCCTCCAATATTATAAACTTCTCCTGATTTACCTTTTCGTACTAACATATAATATGCTTTTACCGCATCTCTAACATCTGCCCATGTTCTAATTGAATTTAGGTTTCCATGTTTCAAAAAATATCTTTCTGCTATATTTCTATTTTTATCTGCTTTCTCAAACTTAGTAATCTGTTTAGCAAAAGCAACTTCAGCACTAAGCATTGTTCTTCTTGGTCCGGTATGTGTAAACATCCTTGTTCTAATAATCTTTAATCCATAATTTGTATAATACATAAGAGCAATCATATCTTCTCCAACCTTTGAAACAGCATATGGATTCGAGGGGTTAAATCTACATTCTTCTGTTATTGGAATATCTTTTTCTTCTACAAGTCCATAAACTTCTGATGATGAACAGACATGAATTGTTGGATTCCAATCTTCTGTAGCAGTTCTTATTGGAGGCATAATAATCCTAACAGCTTCCAACAAATTATAAGTTCCAATAATATTAGTCCTCAATGTCTCAGCAGGATAATCAAATGATGCAGGAACATAACTCTGTGCCCCTAAGTGAAAGATATAATCTGGTTTAACTTTCTCTATAACTTTCATACATGAACTTAAATCATTTAAGTCCATAAGAATCCAATTGACATCATTCATAATATGTTTAAATGAACTTCTATCATCAGTCCATCTATATGTTATCCAAACTATTTCTTTCTTTTCTATAAGTAAGTCTGCTAAGTGAGATGCTACAAATCCGGGCCCCGTTATTAAATTATTAATCATTTTTTCTTTTTTCTAAATTTTTCTTTTATTTGTTCTATTAATCCTGGTTTTAAAATTAACATTGAACTAATTTCTTTTTCTGGTTCTGTCATATCAATATATTCTTCATTTATCATTTCAATTTATAAACAACATCATTTACTTCTCCTGAAATATAAACTTCTTCTGTTCCTTCTATTATAATTGAATTTTTTAAAAATTCTCCAGTATGAACAATATTAGGATTAGTTATCATAATTTCTCCTTCATCCATAATAAACATTTCTACGAAATCCTCTTTAATATCTTTTAAATAATATCTAATTTTCCCTTTTAATAAATATCTAATCTCTCTATATTTATGATAATGATTTCCTAATATCTGTCCTTTTTTTACTTTCAGAATTTTAACCTGTTTACAATCAAAGTCTCCATTAAACATTTCTAATATGTCTCTTCTCTCATCTGAGTGTGCAAGCTTTATTGGTTTTATTATTACACCTTTCATTCTTTTCTCCTTTCTATCGCTTTTTGAACTGCAATAAATAAATTATCTAAATCTTCAACAAAACATAAACTATCAAAATTCTTTATATTTCTTTTTGGGCAGATTGTAAATACATTTTCTTCTATTTCAAAATTATAATCTAATCCTTTAATTATCATTTTTTATAAGCATCCCCTTGAGGCGTTTCTATGAGGATTGTTGATATTCCTTTTTTAGCGTTCTTATATGCCTCTTTATAGAATAACATTATACATTCAGAATCTGCCAATTTTCTAACTTCTACATTTTTAAGTCCTGCAATTAATATCTCTGTATAATCTCCAGTATGTTGTGGTCCAGGGTCAAGCGGCTTATTATTTCCTATTTGAGTTCTTATAATTATTCCTGGACTAAATTCTCCATTCGACATTGTTTTTATCTTATCTAAATGATTTATAAGTTGGTTCATGGCACACATTAAAAAATCCATTCTTGGAAATATAGATATCGGTATGTAATCTTCTAGAGCCATACCTATTGACATTCCCATTTGCATATCCTCAGCAACAGGAAGTTCTAATTTCTTTTTATTTGGAACATCTTTAAGTGATGGAAACATTGGACTTCCTGGATATTCTACAGTCTGTCCTATGAAGAATGTGTCCTTCTGCTTTCCGAGCCATGTCATAGCTTTTTTTGTTTCTTCAAGATAGTTCATTTCTTTTTCTCCAATTTTTTTAATCTTTCATTTAAATCTAATAACAATTTAGGTAATTGAGTTTGTTCTAAGCCATATTCTTCTAAATAATTCCAAATCCAATATGTGTCTTCTTCTTTTATTATTTCCATTTTAAAATGTCACCCACTTTCCTGTTCCATAATGTGGGTATTTTCGTTTATATTTATAAGATATAATTCTTTGAGAAAATCCTTTTCTTTTTATTTTTCCATCGTGTCCCCAAACTTTATTTGTAGGAGTATAACAACCCATAGAATTATCTTCTACTATAAATGTTATTGGAAGATTAAAATTATGTGCATATGTTACGCATTCATGTGCTATTCCCATACAAGATGCCATATCTCCAACAAAACACCAAACATGTCCTGTTCTTCTTTTCTTCTTCAGAGCCATTGCAGTTCCAAGAGCAATCGGAAGACAACCACCTACAATCGCACTTGTAAAAATCTTATACTTCTTAGAATTAATATGACTACTTCTCTTAGCAAATATTTCAGATTTGACCCATTCAATATCTTGCGATTTGAGAAGAGCATGATAATGTGACCGATGCGTAGAAAAAACCCAATCATTTTTTTTTATTTTCTGAAATATTTTAATTAGTTCTTCTTCTTGTTTTCCATCAATACTACCAGTTAAGTGAACTGGTGCTCTTATCTTCCCTTCTGAATAGTTATTAAATATATCTGTTTCAAAGTCTAATAAATCCTGTTTTGTTATCATAATATTCCTCCGAAGTCATATCCTTGTTGTTGACATATATCAGCTGCAAGACAATCAATTTTAAGTTCTTTTCTTTCCCCATTTAAATTTGATATAACATTCTTCGCAGTATTCCTAACACCATTAACTGAATGAGTGAATTTTAGTAAATGGTCTTGGTCTGTTTTTCCTTCTCTTGCCTTTGATTCATTCTGCCAAATAATTTCATTAGATAACATAACCATTTGTATTGCTCTTACTCTTTGTCCTTCACTTTTCTTTTTTGTTATTAAATCTATATCATCCATAATTAATTGAGCTTCTTCT